>JADMIO011057164.1_pt1 | contig 86766 bp, 84 predicted proteins | sample 8958161 | NCBI WGS metagenome assembly JADMIO01 (sample SAMN16585339, study PRJNA669376) | soil metagenome | isolation source: Crop rotation soil | place: USA: Cullars Rotation, Alabama | collected 2011 | reverse complement strand
GAAAGGCCCAGTCTTTCGACTGAGCCTTTCGTTTTATTTGACCATGTTGGTATGATTTAAATTAATACGACTCACTATAGGGTCAGTGCGGCCGCGACTTCAAGTCACGTGAATTCCAAGCTTCGGATCCCACTGTGCTGGAAAGTACCATTGGTTTCTTCAAAAATTATCACCTATAAATGTACCAAGTGCGGCAAAGAAACCCAGGCAACGGAGGACATTGCTTTTTTTGAATGCTCCAGCTGTGGTAACAATGTAATTAATCCTGGCGCTTACAGCACGCGCAATATTACACCAACAGGCATTATTCCTTTTACTATATCAAAGCAGGAAGCGTTGGATGCTTTTGCGCAATGGATTGGTAAAGGCTTCTGGAACGATTCGGGACTGAAGAAGCTGGCTTTGGCCGATGAGCTGCAGGGGCATTATGTTCCCTTCTGGACTTTTGATTGCGAAACCGATAATAACTGGCAGGGCTATTCAGGCCGCCACTATTACGAAAGGGTTGCCATACAAAATGCAAACGGGGAGCAGGTGACACAGCAGGTGGAAAAAACGGCCTGGACTTTCAGAAGTGGCTCTTTTGAACGTTTCTTTGATGATGTGCTGGTTTGCGGCAATAAAAAAATACCGCAGGAGCTGGTGAATGATGTATATCCTTATAACCTTCAGGAGGTAGTAGTATATAAGCCCGAGTTTTTACTGGGCTGGGATGCACGTGCTTATGACAGGGACCTGGATGAAACCTATCGCATAGCCCGCAATATTATTGAAAGAAGGGTATATGATGAAGCCATCGAATACCTGAACGATGATACTTATAAGGATTTACAGGTGCAGACACATTACAGCAATGAAACTTTTAAACAAATAATACTGCCTGTATGGTTATGCCAATACATCTTTAAAGGAAAGCAATACCAGTTTATTATCAACGGGCAAACCGGTAAGATAAGTGGAAACAAGCCTTTGTCGGCATCTAAAATTGCTACAGCGGTTATTATTGCTGTTATCATAATTGTAGTGCTGTATATAATGTCAAAATAATTTACTTTATACCTGGTTATCATAATTGCAGGCGCTGAGTGCCACTATTGAGTAAGATATATGATATTATTTTACCAGCATCAACAAGAACACTAACTGTGCTCAATCATCCACATGGTAATACCGAAGCCCTTATACTGCTGTTTCTGATATTCATAAAGCTGATAATCTTTAAAAACAAGGCCGATATTTCTTGAGTATTTTTCTACAGAAACCTCTTTTACTGAATAGTCTTGTGATGATATTGGAGGCATGTTTAATATATAATCTGACTGGGTAACTGTCCAGACATCATTATATTGGTGTCCTTCATAACTATCATTTCGGTGCTTACTATAAATAAAATCCCAATCTTTCATTTCAGTGCCCGCAAGGTCCGTATTGAATGAGGCCGAATACGGGAAAAGTGGTATCGCAGCATTCCCTTTCCAGCTAAAATTTAAATTTAAGGGGCCCTGAAGCACAACAACACGTAAGTTGTCATTAATGGTAGTGATACTGTTAGCTGATGGTGTAATGGTATAGTTACCATTCTGCAACCATGGGCCTGTGCCATTTTCATTGTTAATCAGTCTTTGTATAATATAGGTTTTATTGCCAAGATTATCTTTTATCCCGGATAATACAGTATGCTTCACCTGGTATTTGTGAATTTCGATAATCGAACCGTTTTTTGTAAACACAGTTGAGTCGAGCCTGTAAGTAATGGATTTGCCAATTGTTAGTGGCAGGTATTCATTCACGTTCTCTTCCACTACTAATTCTTCTTTTTCCTGGGAACATGAATAAAAAAAGAGTGCTGCTATTAAAAATAAAGAAGCTTTGTAAATAGGTTGTGTAAAAGTGTTCATAAAGCTATTCTGATTATACTATACCTAAAGTACAGATTAAAATGTGTGCAAATTTAGGGCACAAAAAAATACGGCACACGATATTTTTTGAACCAGGCTGAACAGCGCTCTTTCCTGTAATATTATTATTGTATGATACAAGGTTAAAGCTGTAAGCGATAATATAAGTAATCCGGATAGGGGATTAGTTATGTTCAATCATCCACATGGTAATTCCAAAGCCTGCATAATAGGGCTGGTTGCCACTGCCTGCATTTCCGGGCTGGTGCTCATAAATATGATAATCTTTATAAACAAGACCAATATTCTTTGCATACTTTTCTACAGATACTGCTTTATAGCCATAGCTGTTTTCCGGTACAGGCGGAATATTGGATAACTCGTTATTTTGCATTATCGTCCATACATTGCTATATTGTTGTCCTTCATAAGTTTCGTTACCATAATTGGTATACGAAAAGCTCCACCTATTCATCAGGTCGTCTGTATCCATATCGTATATGCTACCATATGGGTTAAAAGGTAAGGAGCTGTTACCACTCCATGAAAGGCCCTGTGACAAAGGCATCTGTAATGCCACAACTCTTAAATTGTCATTGGTAATAATAAGCTGGTTTTTTAAGGGAGTGACAGAATAGTTGCCATTCTGCACCCAGGCGCCTGTACCATTTTCGTTATTAATCAGCCTTTGTATAATATAGGTTTTGTTTCCTTCGTTATCATTTGTTTCATACAAAACAGTATGCTTTACACGGTATTTATGTGTTTCTACAACCGTCCCGTTTTTTACAAAAACTGTAGAGTCTATCCTGTAAGTAATAGATTTACCTGCGGACAAGGAGACATAATCACTAATTTTATCTGTAGCAAAATCTTCTTTTTCTTCAGAGCAGGAAGAAATAACAAACAGGGAAAGAGAGAGAATAATAGCTGTATAAAGATATTTTAGAAAATTGCTCATAAAGCTAATTTGGTATAAAAGTATTAAAAATACGGATTAAGCATATTATGTTTAAAGCGAGAAATATTATACCCGTTTTTCACAGCTAAGTTAATATAATCCTTTTAGATTTTGGTGCCTGATTGAATCATACCTCCACCTATCACATCATCTCCTTCGTAAAATACAGCGCTTTGCCCGGGTGCTATGCCTTTGGCATTTTGATAAAAGGATACTTTTATATTGCCGTTTTCGGGATAGATATTGGATAGGGTACCACTGTCCTTATAACGTATTTTAGTAACAGCTTCCATTCCCGGTGTTATAAAATCATATTTCTGCAGGTTTATCTTACCTACTATCATTTCGTTCTTTTCCAGGTCCTCTTCATCACCCAGCATTACCGTATTATTATCGGGGTTAATATGAGTAACAAATACAGGTTTGCCTAATGCAATATCAAGCCCCTTACGTTGCCCGATTGTATAAAACGGGTAACCTTTGTGTTGCCCCAATACTTTGCCATCCTTGTCAATAAAATTACCACCATCTACTCTTTCTTCAAGCCCGTCTACTTTCCTTTTCAAAAAGTTGCGATAATCATTATCAGGAACAAAGCAAATTTCGTAGCTCTCGCTTTTTTTAGCCAGCTCAGGATAGCCATAATCCATTGCCATCTGTCTGATTTCGGTTTTATGAAATCCGCCTAATGGTAATAGTGTCCTGCTTAATAGATCCTGCTGCAAACCCCATAGCACATAGCTCTGGTCTTTGGTATGGTCAATGGCCTTGCTGATGACATGCCTGTCATTGTCGTGCCTGCGTATTTTAGCATAATGGCCTGTTGCTATAAAATCACAGCCCAGGGCATCGGCTCTTTTTAACAGCGCACGCCATTTGATATGTGTATTACAAAGCACACAGGGATTAGGCGTACGGCCAGCCAGGTATTCCTCTACAAAATCATTCACCACAAAATCCCCGAATTCTTCACGTATATCCAGTATAAAGTGCGGAAACCCATGTTCCACAGCAGCTTTACGTGCATCATTAAAGCTATCTACATTACAGCAGCCGGTTTCTTTTTTGCTTCCCCCGCTTGCAGTATAATCCCAGGTTTTCATAGTAATGCCAATTACCTCGTATCCTTCGTCATGAAGCATAAGAGATGCTACAGTACTGTCAATACCGCCGCTCATGGCCACTAAAACTTTACCTTTCTTGCTCATCTTGCTATAAATAAACATGCAAAGATACTGAAAGGTTTAGAGCCTGTTTAAAATTTATCCAATTGTAGTCCTATAGGCTTTTCTGCTTCCCGCATAGCTGGTTATATGTCTGCTGATTATAACAGCTACATGGGGCAGGTATTTTAAATATTCTACAGTCTTGGTTTGTTTAAAAATAGCATATAAGAAGCTGTAAATGAGTTTATTTGAACTGTGTTTTGATTGTACTTTTTATAGAAACCGCGTGAATGCTGATAAGGAGTGGTTTGTATTTAATTGAGTTGAATCAAGGGGCTAAAAAATAATTGCTGATTGATAGTGAAATGCTTTATATTGCTATATCAAATTATTAAATTAAAAATTGAGTACTATGTTAAAAATGCAAGTTATTGGAAATCTGGGCAAGGACTGTGTGGTAAATAATGTAAATGGGAAAAGCGTAATTAATTTTACAGTGGCCCATACTGAAAAATACCGCGATAGCCAGGGCAATAACCAGGAGAAAACAACCTGGGTTGAATGTGCCTGGTGGACAGACAGAACTGCCATATCCCAATACCTGACCAAAGGCAAGCAGGTGTATGCCGAGGGAACCCCCGAGGTAAGAAGCTTTACAAGAAATGATGGAAGCACTGGTGCGTCACTTTCATTGAGAGTACGCGAAGTGCAATTATTAGGTGGCCGTGCAGAAGGAGGAAACACTTCTTCGGGTAACTATAATGCTCCGTCATCAAATACAGCAAGCCCATCATCATCAGATGATATGAATGAGCCTGTTGACGATTTGCCGTTTTAAGAAAGAATATTAATTTTTTAAGTTATGCCCTGTAGTATTTTGCAGGGCATTTTTATTTTTTATTAAATTCCGATGGGGTAATATTAAATTGCTTGATAAAGCTCCTGCTGAAATGGGTAAGGGAGTTGAAGCCCACCATTTCATATACCTCGTTCACCCGGTAACCCTCCTGCAGCAGCTCTGCTGCTTTTTTTAGCTTTATAAGGTTAATAACTTCGTTGGGCGACATTTTTACAACTGCGTTAATCTTCCTGTACAGGGTGGGGCGGCTCATATTCAGTTTTCTTGCCAGCAGCTCCACATCCAGCTCGCTATTGGTAAGGTTTTCATGAATACATTTATTCAGCTGGTCCAGGAATGCCTCATCTCTCTTTGAAGTAGCGAAATTCTTGATGCTGGCTAAAGGGGCATGTGTAAAATATTCTTTTATTTTATGCCTGTTTTTTAAAAGGCTTTCAACCTGGGCAGTCAGGTATTCAATATCAAAAGGTTTTTCTACATAAACATCAGCACCTGAATGTAAACCCTCAATTTTTGATTGTATAGTATTTTTTGCAGTAAGCAGGATGACTGGTATATGGCTGTATTCCAGGTCGGTTTTAATTTTTTCACATAAATCAAATCCATCCATTTCCGGCATTACCACATCGCTGATGATTAAATCGATATGTTCTTCTTTAAGAATGTTGAAAGTGTTTGCCGGATTTGATTCTGTAATAACATGGTAGGCCTGGCCGAGGTCGATGGATAAAAACTCCAGCATATCAGGATTATCATCAACAATAAGAATAACTTCTTTTTTATGATTGAGCTCATTCAGCATCAGCAGGCAATTCAGTTAGTGTAAGCATAAAGATATTTAAATTATCTGCAACAAAATACTTTAGTTCGCCTTTGTTCAGCAATGCCAGGGATCTGGCCATAGAGAGGCCGATGCCTGTGCCTGCTATTTTGCTGCTGCCCCTGGTCCTGAAAAATGGCTCGAATAATTTTTCCTGGTCTTTTTCTGTGATGGTATTTCCATTGTTTGAAAACCTTAACTGAATGGTTTGTAAGCCGGTTTTTTGTAGGGTAATGCTAATATAGCCTGCACAATATTTAACAGCATTATCAACAAGATTGCTTGTTATTTTCTTTATAGCATCTTCATCTGCATATACAAAATAATTATCCGGCTTAATGTGGGTTTGCAGGATAATCTTTTTCTGCTCTATAATGGATTGAAAATCGGATAATAAGGTTTTTAATAGCTCCTGCATATCAATCTTTATAAAGTTTAGCTCATAATGCTCCGATTCTACTTTTCTTAAATCCAGTAATTGATTGGTCAGCTCCAGAAGCCTGTTGGTATTCCTGTTCATAATTTCGAGGTACTTCACTTCTGTTGATGAAAAATTGCCTCCAAGCTGTATTTTATCAAGCGGAGCTTTAATCAATGATAAGGGTGTTTTAATTTCGTGTGCTACATTGGTAAAGAAATCAACTTTCGATTTATAAATCTCCTTCTCTTTATTAATAGAAAGCAATTCCATTTTTCGCTGCTGCTTTTCTTTATTTCTTTTGATGATAAAAGCTGTAATAAGATAGATAAGCGCCAGGCAGGCTAAAAGATAGAGGGTGTATGCTATGCCCGACTTCCAGAATGGGGGAGTGACTTCAATACTGATTCCTTTTAAATTATCTGACCATAGCCCGCTGCTGTTTGTTGAGCGTACAATAAGATTATAATTGCCGGGAGCCAGGTTGGTAAAATATATCTTCCGGTCATTGCCCATAATATTCCAGTCCTTATCAATCCCTTCCAGCTTATAAGCATACTTTATATTATCAGGCGATGTATAGCTTAATGCTGAAAAATCAATGCTAAAAGTGGATTGCTTATAGGTTAATACTATTTTTTTATTAACTACGATGGAGCTGTTAAGTGGGGAGTGCTGGCTGCTGATAGATACATCTTTATAATCAATATGAAAATCGGTGGCGAATAAGGGTGGTGTATACCTGCTTTCGAAATAATTGCCTGGATTAAATTTTATTAAGCCCTTTACGCTGCCAAAATAAATATCTCCTGCTTTATCTATATAAGAGGAGTGGTGGTTGAATTGCTCACTTAGCAGGCCATCGCTTTTCCTGAATATTTTTATTTTTTTGGTAGCAGCATCTATTCGTACGAGCCCTTTTGATGTGCTGGCCCACAGGTTATGAAGATTGTCCTCTACTGCCGCATATACAATACCGCTTGGCAATCCATGCTGCTCATTATATAGTATAAATTTTTTTGCTGCCAGGTCAATATAATACAATCCGTTTTCCGTGCATATCCACAGGTTTTTATTATAGCTGATATTGAAATTTAAAATCCTTGTTTCGCTTAATAAATCGCGGCCGCCAATTGCCAGCTTTAACCTGGCTATTTTGTTTGAAGGAGTTATGTTATAAATGCCATCGGAGTGTGTGCCTACCCATGTTCCCGTTTGAGCATCGCCTGCGATAGCAGAATAAAAAGCATGTGGCGGTAATGCGTTAAAAAGTGTGAATTTTTTACTTTGTGGGTAGAACTTATAGAGTCCGTTGGATGTGCAGGTAAAAATTGTTCCGTCGGCGTTTTTATAAAAGGTATTAATATAATTACTGTTAAGCGGTATATTTTTATCCGATGCCTCAAAATGGCCGGTGATGGCATGTGTTGTAATATTCATAATATACATGCCATGCTCAAAAGTTCCTATATACAGTTTATTGCCATCGGCCAGCAATCCATGAATATTGTTGGAGGCAATATGCTTATTATTTGCCGAAGTGATACTGGTAAAGACATTTGTGGCCGGGTTATAATGATTTAATCCTTTGTCCTCGGTACCAATCCATAAATTGCCTTGGCTGTCTGCTGCTATTTCTCTTGTAACGCTGCCCGAGAGCGAGTTGAGCCCGGCGACAGGATAAAATTTTTCAAAATATATATTGGGATTGGCAAAATAATTAATGCCGCCAAAATAAGTGCCTGCCCATATGCCGCCTTCCTTATCTTTTACCAGCGAGTAAACAGCATTGTCTGAAATAGAGTAGGGGTCATTTATATTCTTTTCAATTCTTGTTACAATGTTTCTGTCAGGGTTGTAAATATAGAGGCCATTTTCGGTGGCAACCCAATAAGTGTTATTGTTAGCATGTATTATATCCCTTACAAACAAACTGCTCTTGTCAGGGTTTAATACAATATGTTGCGAAGCATTTGTTTCAGGGTTAAAAATAATCAGTCCTTCCTGCGAAGTGCCAATCATCAGCCTCCTATCGCTGAGAGGTAAAATTTTTTCAATCGTGTGAAAAGGATGGTTGGTTTTTGTAATGGTGTAAATGCGAGTTGTTTTTTTACCGGGTGAATAAGCAATCAGCCTGCCAGTATCGCAGCCCGCCCATATATTTCCATCAGAGTCTCTTGCTAAAGCGGTTATATTTTTTAAGCCGGGGTAATCAAGCTGCTCTATCTTTTTGTTTTCATTGTTGAATACATATAGCGATGCGCCTTCTGCAAAATAGAGGTTATTATTATTATCGTGCTCGATGGCCCTGATGGTTTTTTTCAGGCTGTTTGTAAGCAGGTTAAATTGCTCCAGCTTCTCATCATAAATATAAAGTCCCTTTTCGGTACCTACCCATAAAATTCCTTCAGCATCTTCGTGCAGGTAAAAAATAGCATTACTGCCAAGAGCACCTTTATGCAGACCGGTTTTAAAAATTTTGAAATGATAGCCATCATAGCGGTTCAGCCCATCAGGGGTGCCAAACCACATAAATCCCTTTTTATCCTGCAGCGCATGAATGATAGCATTGTTTGAAAGTCCGTCTTCTACTTCATAATGCCTGAAATATACTTTTTGGCTATTGGCTGCATGAACAAGCAACATGCCGGTTATATAAATAATAACAGCAATAGTTTTAGCAGATATAGTAAGCTTATTCAATGGCACCTGTTTCAAAAAAATGAGAAGATATGTTGAATTTATGATACAAACGAAAGGTAAAAATAAATCTAAGAAAAATATTTTTGACAGATTATTAACGATTGAGGAAAAGTGGATGCCTGGAATAGCAGGGGTGGGATAAAATATAAACTTGCGAAGTACAATTTTTCTTAACCCGATTGCTGAACGATTGTCTAAACTTCTGTGCTTGTCAGAATTTGACCATAGGTGCAGTGCTTGCTGGAAATTCCTTTATTATAGAATAATAGATTGTAAATAATATTTATTCAATGTTATATGAAAATTTTATCTGGAAAACAATGAAACCTTCTACAAAACTATTAGCAAGACTGCTTGCCCTTGTATTGATTTCGTTTCTTTTTTCTTCATGCAAAAAATCTGTGGGGGAAAAGGAAAATCAACCATACAACCCGGCAGAAGATGTTGTCGTAACGGATTTCTTCCCGAAAACGGGAGGCAGCGGACAGCAATTTGTTATTTATGGACAAAATTTTGGCAATGACAAGTCCATCGTTTCTGTGAAAATAGGTGGCAAACAAGCTACTGTAATTAGTGTGCATGATAATGCGATATACTGTATTGTTCCTGACAGGGCCTATACAGGCGAAATAGAGGTGAATGTGGGAACGAATGCCGATCTGCAACTGGCCACAGCAAGTGAAGTGTTTAACTATCAAAAAAGAATGGTAGTAACAACTTTGGCTGGGAAAGAGGATGAAAGGGGAAATTATGATATAAAAGATGGCACTTTTAAGGATTGCGGAGGATTCTTTAATCCTACATGGTTAATTTTTGATCCAAAGAATCCTCAAAATCTATATATGGGGCAGGATGGAGGAGATATAAGGTTGTTGAATTTTACCGACAGTACTGTAACCACACCGATTACAAGAGGTATGGGTGGCTGGGGTCGTATAAGAACCATTGATTTTTCGCTTGATAAAAACTATATGTTTATTGCTGAAGATCAGGGTGATGTAAATAGCAAAGCAGTTTCCATACTATCACGTGCAAGCGGTTTTAAAGACCCCAAGATACTTACCACGTATAAGCAATGTAATGGTGCATCTGTACATCCTGTAAATGGTGAGCTTTATTTTAACAGCTATGAGAAAGGCCAGTTTTTTAGATTTGATTTGAATAAATACCTGGCAAATAATAATAGTGTTGGTGTTAAAGATTACAGTTTATCGTTTTTAATTCAGGATAATAACTGGGAATTCAATATTAACATTGCGCCAACAGGTGACTATGCATATATTATTGTAATCAATCGGCACTATATTTTAAGAACTGATTACGATTGGAACAATAAAACTTTTACAACACCTTACGTGGTATGTGGTCAGCCAAATTCTGCAGACTGGGTTGATGCTGTTGGTACACAGGCAAGATTGAGAAATCCTTATCAGGGTGCATTTGTAAAAAATCCTGACTATGCTGGCAAAAAGGATGAGTATGATTTTTATTTTACCGAACAACACAATCATGATATCCGTATGCTGACACCAGAAGGGAAGGTTACTACTTTTGCCGGAAGAGGGAGTTCAAGCATTAATGCTAATCCTTATGGTCATATTAATGGAGGGCTTCGTTCAGAAGCCCGGTTTGACCAACCCAAAGGATTGGTTTATGACGAGGCGAATAAGACCTTTTACGTAGGTGATGTTGAAAATCGTTGTATCCGAAAAATTTCATTAGAAAACTAAAATATAATTGCTATGAGGATATTGTTAATGAGAAAAGCTTTTACTTTTTTCTTGTTACTTTTTGCTACGATGACTGCCTTTTCTCAAAACGGGATGACTGTTTCCGGGAAAATAACTGACAAGGAAAGCGGTGAACCTTTAACAGGTGTAAGCATCTCTGTAATTAATTCGGCTGGGTTGGGTACCTTCTCAACAAAAGAAGGCTCATTCACCATAAAAGCAGAAGCTTATCAAAAGCTATTATTTTCTTATATTGGCTATGATACTGTAGTGGTGCAAATAAAGGAAGAGAGTACCGTGAATGTTTTGATGCAAAAATCAAGCAGCAGTGCTATGGACGAGGTTGTTGTTACGGCAGTGGGTGTTCAGAAAAAAATTAATGTTACGGGGGCCATTACTACGGTAGATATGACAGCAATCAGTAAAACATCTCCAAGTTCCAGTATCGTAAATTCTTTCGCAGGCAATGTGCCGGGTATTATGGCTATGCAAACTTCCGGACAGCCCGGAAAAGATATCTCGAACTTTTGGATACGGGGTATATCAACTTTTGGAGCCAGTAATGGAGCATTAGTGCTGATAGATGGATTTGAAAGAGATATTAATGAAGTTAATATTGACGATATTAAATCTATTTCTGTTCTAAAAGATGCTTCTGCAACGGCAATGTACGGATCAAAAGGAGCGAACGGTGTGGTTTTGATAACCACAAAACACGGAACCATTGGCAAAACCAATATAAATGCCAGGGTTGAATCTTCTTATAATGGTCGTACAATTACTCCTAAATTCGTAGATGGTGTTACGTATGCTAATTTGATGAATGAATCTCGAATAACACGAAATAATGCTCCTATATATACTCCTGTTGAATTAGAAATATTACGTTTAGGTCTTGATCCTGATCTATATCCGAATGTGGATTGGAGTGATCAAATATTAAAAGACGGAGCCTTTACCAATCATGCAAATCTCAGGCTGGATGGCGGTGGTACTACAGCGCGCTATTTTGTTTCTGGTGATTACCTGGATGAGAAAGGCATGTATAAAACAGATGATGCCATAAGAAAAGAGTATAATACGAACGCCGGCTATAAAAAATGGACATACAGGTTAAATACGGATGTGAATGTAACAAAAACAACTATCTTAAAATTAGGCGTATCGGGCTCTTTAAGAAAAAGAAACAGCCCTGGTTTGGGAGATGATGATACATGGGGCGTGCTATTTGGTTATACCCCTATTCGCACACCCGTTTATTATTCTAATGGATATGTACCTGCGGTAGGTACGGGTAATCAAACCAATCCCTGGGTAGTAGCTACCCAAACTGGTTTTAATGAAAACTGGGAAAATAATATTCAGACAAATTTTACGGTAAACCAGGATTTGAACTTTATAACAAAAGGATTAAAATTTGAGGGCAGTTTTGGTTACGATACTTATAATTCCAGCACTATTTTTCGCCGTAAATGGCCGGAACAATGGAGGGCGCAACGTTTAAGAGATAAGGACGGTAACCTGGTTTTCGACCATATCTCAGATCCCAGGGAACTGTTTCAGGCAAGTTCCTCTAGTGGTAGCCGCAGAGATTTTATCATTGCCTTGCTCAGTTATAACCGCAGTATAAACAATAATCATAATATAGGATTGGATGCGAGGTACACACGGGAAGCCAATACATTTACAGTAAATCTGGGAGATGATATTAAAAATGGTATAGCAAGAAAAAATCAGGGGATTGCCGGGCAAGTAGCCTATAACTGGAGAAACAGGTACTATGCGAATTTTAATTTCGGTTATACAGGGTCTGAAAATTTCGCTCCCGGGCATCAGTATGGTTTCTTCCCCGCAGGATCGGTGGCATGGAATCTGGGCGAGGAAGATTTTGTAAAAGATAATTTAAAATGGATTAATTATTTTAAGATTCGTTATTCCTATGGTAAAGTAGGTAACGATAATTTAGGTAATAACAGATTCCCTTATTTATATACAATTGCAGGTGGGGGTAACGGATATCAGTGGGCTGAGTTTGGCAATAGTAAGCTATTCCCTGGATTGGGCTTTACTCAGGTAGCATCACCATATGTAACCTGGGAAGTTGCAACAAAGCAGGATTTGGGTTTGGATGTATCCCTTTGGCATGATGCTTTTTCAATGACTGTAGATGTTTTTAGGGATGTACGTACAGGGATTTATATGGCAAGATACTTCTTACCAGACTATGTGGGGCTTACCAGTGTGCCAAGTGCAAATGTTGGTGCTGTTTTTTCTAAAGGTATTGACGGAAATATTAAAGTACAGCGCAATTTTAATAATGTAAATGTAACCCTTCGTGGAAATGCGACTTATAGTAGAAATGAAATACTAGAAATGGATGAACAACAAAGTGTATATGCTTATCAAATGAAAAAAGGATACCGTTATAATCAAACAACAGGTTTGATTGCACTTGGCCTCTTTAAAGATTATGAAGATATTCGCAATAGCCCCTTACAAACTTTTGGATCATACCAACCAGGGGACATTAAGTATAAAGACGTGAACGGAGATGGTATAATTAATAATGATGATATTGTTGCCATAGGTTCTACCAGTACCCCTAATTTAATCTATGGTATGGCGGCTGAAGCTAGTTGGAAAGGATTAAATGTGGGTATACGTTTTCAAGGTGCTGGATCATCCAGTTTCTTCATCTATGGAAAAACAGTTTATGCGTTTAGCGAGGGCGAATGGGGTAATATACTACAAGGAATGTTGGAAAACAGATGGGTATCGGCAGATCTTTCTGGAGATCCTGCAACTGAAAATCCGAATGCTCCATATCCCAGGTTAAGCTTTGGTGGTAATGCCAATAACTATAGAGGTTCTACCTATTGGTTACGTAATGGAGCTTATTTCAGACTTAAGAATATAGATATTGGTTATACCCTTCCTAAGGTATTTCTTAATAAAATACACGTAAACAGTTTACGCTTGTATTGTATAGGCACTAATGTAATTACCTGGGCTCCTTTCAAATTATGGGATCCTGAAACAACAAACCCAAGAGGTGAAAATTACCCTTTAGCAAAATCAATAACTCTTGGATTAACAATCGGTTTATAATATAAAAGTAGGACAGATGAAACGGAGCATGATAAATTTTTCTTATATGGAGGAGTATATATGCGCAGTTACATCCGGCCAAAATAAAAAATAAAAAATTTTACGGATGAAAAAAATAACAAGCATATCCATTTTTATTGTAGTGGTGACGCTATTCATTTCCTGCAAAAAATATCTCGATAACGATCAATATTTTAAAGACCGGTTGACTTTGGAAAAGTCATTTAATAATGAACTATACATTGAGCAATGGTTAGCGAATTCTTACTCGTATCTTACCGGTATTAATGCTGATGTCGCAAGTAAAGGATTTACACCATTCAATTTTTCAGACGATATGTATTACGGTGACAGAGATGTTGATTATGATATTACTAATGCCAATGCGTTGTCTTACAATAAATTTAATTTAGGTAATTATAATGAGGGTGATAAACAATCCTGGAATGAATGTTACGAAGGTATCAGATCTGCTTCTATATTTATACAAAATATTGACGGCTCTACAGTAATAAGTGCAGATAAGAAAGCGGATTACAAAGCGCAGGCCCGGTTTGTACGTGCTTACTATTACTGGATTTTGCTTAGGAAGTATGGTCCTGTTCCCATTATTCCCGAAGATGGGTTGGACTATACAAAAAGCTACGCCGACTTAGCATTGCCCAGAAATACTTATGAGCAATGTGCTGAATATATCGGAAAAGAAATGGTGCTTGCCGCTAAAAATTTGCCACAGAATCGTGGTCAGTTGGATATAGCCAGGCCAACCAAAGGCGCCGCATTGGCAACACGTGCCAAAGTGTTTTTATATGCAGCAAGCCCTTTAATAAATGGGGGCAAGATAAGTATGGATTACAAAACAAAATTGGTGGATGATAAGGGCAATCCGTTACTTTCTATTGCCTATGATGAGCAAAAATGGGCGAGAGCCGCGGCTGCTGCAAAAGATGTTATGCAGTTAGGTGTATATGCTTTATTTGTTTCACCCTACAAATCATCTGGTACCATAACACATCCCGCTACAATAAAGCCGCCCTATAATGCAGAGTTTTCGGACAAAGCATGGCCTGATGGATGGGCTGATATAGATCCGTTTGATTCTTATCGCGCCCTGTTCGACGGGGAGGTGCCCGCTTCTAGTAACCCGGAGTTGATTTTTACACGCGGACAGAATCAATCATCCGAAGGTATTAATGTAATGGTGGTGCACCAGCTACCACGTATAGCCTCCGGATGGAACACACATGGTTTAACATTAAAACAAGTTGATGCGTATTATATGAATGATGGCACTGATGCACCAGGAAAAGGTCTGGAATATGGAAGAGGAAATGGCAGCCAGCGGTTAACAGGTTATGTAACAAGCCAGGACGTTAATAGCGGGAAATATAAACCCCTTGCAGCTGGCGTGTCTTTGCAATTTGCTAACAGAGAACCAAGGTTTTACGCCTCAGTAGCTTATAATGGTAGTGTGTGGCATCTTACCAATGAATCAGATGAGAGAAACAGAGAAAAACAAGTATTTTATTATCGTGGTTCTGGTAATGGTTATACGAATACCATGTTCTGGTTGAGAACGGGTATTGGAATGATGAAATATATTAATCCTCAAGACACTTATCAAAATAACGATTTGAGTAAAATCATACTAAAATATGAGCCAGCCATTCGTTATGCAGATATATTATTAGCTTATGCTGAGTCGTTAAATGAGTTAAGTACATCCTACACTATACCCAGCTGGGATAGTACACAGACATATACGATTACAAGAAATATTCAGGAAATACACAAAGGAATCAAACCGGTACGAATCAGAGGAGGTATGCCCGATTATCCCGATGCTGTATATTCAAATACTGATCAATTACGTACTGCAATAAAACGTGAAAGGCAAATTGAGTTGTTAGGTGAGCAGGAGCGTTATTATGATTTGCGCAGATGGGAAGATGCGGCTACAGAGTTATCTATTCCTATATATGGCTACAATACACTTATGACTGAAAGTCAAAGAGATTTATTTCATCAGCCTGTTGCGGCTTTTGCTCTTCAAGGCACTTTTTCTCTTAAAATGTATTTTTGGCCTATTTCAATTGATGAATTGAGACGTGATGCCCGTTTAACACAAAACCCGGGTTGGCAAACTTATAAATAATTAAAATTTACTTATGAAATGGTCAGTCTAAAATTTTTAATATTCTAAAAAAGAAAATTTTAGACTTGTTAAGTTCTGTTTGATTAAAATAATAAAACATTTACGAATGAAAAAGATAGCTTCATTTCTATCCATTCTGTTTATTTTTGGCTGTATTGCCTGTAATAAGGGTTGGGTTACTGAACAATTTGAACATTTTGTTTCTTTTAAAGCACCATTAGATAAAAATAATGTTACCCCTGTATATATACGGTACAAACCGGATGGTGTAGTTAACTATAAATTGCCGGTAATCGTTAGTGGTAGTACCAATAATGATAAAGATTTACTGGTGCATATAGGAGTGGATGCTGATACACTAAAGGCTTTCAATTTTGCCAATTTTCAAAACAGAACGGATATTTACTATAGACAATTGTCACAGCAATATTTTAAGATTTCTGATACTGTGTCTATACCCAAAGGAGTAAACACAAATACAATCAATGTTGGTTTCTCGCTTAAAAATATTGATTTAGCTGATAAATGGGTACTTCCCCTTACAATTCTGCCATCTGAGGGTTATACACCAAATCTAAGAAGGAATTATTCCAAAGCATTAATGAGAATAATACCATTTAATAATTATTCGGGAGTGTATAGTGGTACAGCACTTAAAGTTTACTTACAAGGATACGAAAATGAGGGAGCAATTGTACAGAGTGAAGTAACAGGTTATGTTGTTGACGAAAAAACAGTCTTTTTTTACGCAGGTACCGTAAATGAAGATAAGAGTGATAGAAAGCTTTATAAAATATACGCCCACTTTGATGAGGATAAGAGAGAAGTTACACTTACCTCAGATAATCCGGCAATGAATTTTCGTGTAAATCAAAGAATTTATTATTCTGTGGAAGATGTTCGTGATGCAGTGCAGCCATATTTAATTCACAGATATGTTACAATAAACAATATAGATTACAATTTTTCTGATTACACATCGGCAACCAACGCAGTCATTAATTATACAGTTCGTGGATCTTTAATTATGGAAAGAAAAATCAATACACAGATACCTGATGAAGATCAGGCAATTCAGTGGTAACGCATCTTCGGGTGATTTGCCCTGGATAAATATATTTTACCTGTAAAATAGCATTGTATATAATAGAGACAGGCACTAATCAGTTAAATGTGTTTTCTTGACTATCTTCCCATTTGTTAACTAAATTATTACATGCAAAAGCAAAACAGATGAAACAACGGACGGCTTCTATAAAATTATTGCTCCTCATTTTATTACCGGGCTTTTTAAACGCTCAGTCCTGGCAGGCTGCAGGCGATAAAATCAAAACGCCATGGTCTGAAAAGCTGGATCCTGCAAATGTATTGCCGGCATATCCCAGGCCGCAGCTGGTAAGAAAGAACTGGCAAAACCTCAATGGCCTTTGGCAATACGCTATTAGCAATGTGGTGCAGAAAACAATACCCGAAAAATTTGACGGAAACATACTGGTGCCTTTTGCAGTTGAATCATCCTTATCCGGTGTGGGCAAAACAGTGGGTAAAGACAATACACTGTGGTATAAAAACACCATAAGCGCTTCCCTTCCAAAAAATGGTAACCAGCTATTGCTTCATTTTGGTGCTGTTGACTGGCAGTGCGAGGTTTTTATAAATGGTAAGTCCGTTGGTGTGCATGAGGGAGGCTTTGATCCTTTCTCTTTTAATATTACACCGTTTCTTAAAAAAGGCAATAAACAGGAGATCGCAGTACGTGTATGGGACCCTACAGATGAAGGCCCTCAGCCAAGAGGCAAGCAGGTTAAAAAGCCCGAGGGTATCTGGTATACCCCTGTAACCGGTATCTGGCAAACGGTGTGGCTGGAAACAGTGCCTCGTGCATATATTGTTGCTACCAAACATACACCCGATGTTGATAAAGGATTACTAAAAGTGTCTGCTGATATAAAAGGTGCTACCACTGCAGATGTGGTAAAATTTGTGGCTCTTGATGGCAATAAAATTATAGGCGAGGCTACTGTTCCCGGTGGGGTAGAAGGAACGATTGAGATTCCCGGCGCGCGGCTATGGTCTCCTTCATCACCTGCATTATACAATCTGCAAATCACGCTCTATAGAAATGGTAAGCCTATTGATTATGCCGACAGCTATTTTGCGATGCGGAAAATTGAGTTAAAGAAAGATAATAAGGGACTTGAACGTCTTAGCCTGAACAATGATTTTGTTTTTCAATATGGCCCGCTGGACCAGGGTTGGTGGCCTGATGGTTTATATACTGCACCAACAGATGAAGCCCTGCTGTTTGATATCATCAAAACAAAAGAAATGGGCTTTAATATGATCCGTAAACATATTAAAGTGGAACCAGCCAGGTGGTACCGTTATTGCGATAGTGTAGGTATTATGGTATGGCAGGATATGCCCAGCGGTGATTTGGGTGGTAACCACTGGGATATGCAGCCTGGCAAAATTTCAGGTGGCAACCTGGACAAAACCCGTAGTGCTGAATCAGAAAATTTTTACAGGAAGGAGTGGAAATTAATAATGGATGTCTTGCATAACTTTCCGTCGATTGTAGTGTGGGTGCCATTTAATGAAGCATGGGGACAGTTTAAAACAAAAGAGATTACGGAGTGGACAATGAACTACGATAAATCGAGGCTTATAAATAGTGCAAGCGGTGGTAACTTTTTTCAAACGGGGCATATCCTGGATATACATAACTACCCTGATCCTGCAATGCCCGACCCTGCTGTTTTTGGTGGCAATGGGCAGGCGCTTGTTTTAGGAGAATTTGGAGGTCTGGGGCTTCCTGTGGAGAGCCATACATGGCAACAGAAAGATAACTGGGGTTACCAGAGCTTTAAAAACCAGCAGGAATTATTAAGCAGGTATTCCAGGTTAATGACAGATCTTAAAAAATTAATTCCCTTGGGGCTGTCGGCAGCTGTATATACCCAAACAACAGATGTGGAAGTGGAAACAAATGGCATCATGACTTATGACAGGAAGCTGATAAAAATGCCGGCTAATGAATTAAAGCGCCTGCATCAGGAGCTATACAATGTTGCAATAAAATAACGATAGAATAGAATCTTTATTAAATATTTTAAACCGGTAATGATTATGTTAATTTACACCCTCTTGAAACGAACGGTATTGGCAACAGTGATATGTTGCACTTTTTTGTTTACGGCAAATGCTCAAACCCGTAAAGCCCCTGCCTATCCCTTAATTACACACGATCCTTATTTTAGTATATGGTCAGCTACCGACGAGCTTACAGCATCGGCTACCAGGCATTGGACAGGTGCTGATCAATCGCTTACAGGATTTATAAAAGTGGATGATAAAGTATATCGCTTTTTAGGGAAGGAGAGTAAAGCGTATAATGTGCTTTTACCAGCTGCAGAGGATAAAGCATATACAGTAAAATATACGGAAAAAGCACCGGCCTCAGGGTGGCAGCAGGTAAGCTTTAGAGAAAACGGCTGGAAGTCTGGCCAGGCACCATTTGGCGATGAAGATAAAACAGTGAAAACACAATGGCGCTCCAATGACCTTTGGGTACGCAGGGAATTCACGCTGTTGAACAATAACGAGGATGATTTGTACCTGAAATTAAGCCATGATGACAATATTGAAGTATACCTGAATGGTACCGAAATATATACAACAACAGGGTGGGTGCATAAATACATTTATATACCTGTTAAAAATGCGTCTTCTATTTTGCAAAAAGGCAAAAACGTTTTAGCAGTTCATATAAAAAATACAGCCGGCGGTCGCCACCTCGATTTTGGCCTGGTTAAAGAAGCAAAGACAAGCACATCGGCTGCTATTGTAGATGCAGTACAAAAAAATGTGGAAGTAAAAGCTACACAAACTATTTACGACTTTACCTGCGGTGCTGTTGATTTAAAAGTAAGCTTTGCATCACCTTTAATCCTTAACGATCTGGATTTAATGGCAAGGCCCGTATCTTATATCACTTTTACTGCAACTTCCAAAGACAGGCGCCACAGGAATGTGGAAGTGCTGTTCAGCGCATCTTCTAACCTGGCGGTAAATACACCTGCACAGGAAGTGGTTGCGAAAAAGTATAAGGTAAATGGCTTATCGGGTTTAAAAGCAGGAACCATATCGCAGGAAGTGCTTGCTAAAAAAGGAGATGACCTACGTATCGACTGGGGATACATGCATATTGCAGTGCCAGATAACAATGGGGCGCAACAGTTTATTGCCAGCTCTGATGCGGCTGCAATTAATGTGCTGAACAAGCTTACTAAATTACCCGCAACCAGCGAGCAAAAAGGAAAGCAATTGCAGCTGAGCACAATACTGCCAATCAATATTAATAGTGCATCGGGTGCAAAACTATTATTGGGATATGATGATATCTGGTCTATACAATACTTTGGTAAAAACCTGCGCCCCTGGTGGAACAGGAATAACAATACAACCATCGAAAAGCAATTGCAGGCAGCCAATGCTGATTATACGGCAACTATAGCCAAATGCAATGCGGTGGATAAAACAATTTATAACGATGCCTTAAATGCCGGTGGTGAATCATATGCAAAGCTTTGCGAAATCAGCTACAGGCAGGCGATTGCAGCACATAAGCTGGTGCAGAGCCCGCAGGGAGATTTGCTTTGGCTTTCTAAAGAAAACTTCAGCAATGGTTGTATCAATACTGTAGACCTTACTTATCCTTCCGCTCCTTTGTTCCTGGTATATAACCCCGATCTGGAAAAAGGTATGATGAATGGTATTTTTTATTACAGCGAAAGCGGTAAATGGAAAAAGCCTTTTGCTGCGCATGATATAGGCACTTATCCTATCGCCAGCGGACAGGTATATGGTGAAGATATGCCGGTGGAAGAATCAGGTAATATGGTGATACTGGCGGCCGCTATTGCAAAAGCCGAAGGTAATGCCAATTATGCAAAGCAACATTGGGAGACATTAAGTATATGGGCTGACTACCTGGCAAAAGAAGGATTTGACCCGGCCAACCAGCTATGTACAGATGATTTTGCCGGTCACCTGGCACGCAACGCCAATCTGTCCTTAAAAGCTATTATGGGTATTGAAAGCTATGCTATGCTGGCCAAAATGCTGGGCAAGCAGGATGTATATGAGAAGTATCATAATATAGCAAAAGGAATGGTGCCCAGGTGGATGGAGCTGGCTGCTGACGGTGACCACTATACCCTGGCTTTTGAGAAAAAAGGAACATGGAGCCAAAAATACAATCTGGTATGGGACAAAGTGCTGAAGTTTAATATTTTCCCCAACGAGGTTTTTGAAAAAGAAATGAAATCTTACCTGCCGAGACAGGAGAAATATGGCTTACCCCTGGATAGCCGTAAAACATATACAAAGAGCGATTGGATTGTATGGACTGCATGCTTAACAGGCAGGGAAAGCGATTTTAAAGCACTGGTTGAGCCTGTTTACAAATATGCTCTTGAAACACCCACCCGTGTTCCTTTAGGTGATTGGTACGAGACTACAGATGGCAAGCAGGTTGGGTTCCAGGCCAGGAGTGTTATTGGTGGCCACTGGATGAAAGTGCTGGATGTAAAGCTGAATAAAAAATAATTTTTGATATGAAGATAGTGCCGGTGCATTAATATGAAAACACTTAAGAAGCCAGGGATACTTTGCTTTCTGTTGCTATGCTGCTGCTCCGTTATAGGGCAGCAGCATAGTAATTCTTTTAGTGATGCCAAAATCGGCGCTGTGGTTATACAGGATCAATTCTGGCAACCCAGGCTTAAGCAATGGAGTACGGTAACCATTAATGATGTATTTGATAAATTTGAAGGAAAGCATAAACAAGGTGCGGAAGAGCAGGCTAAGAATAATGCCCTCAATAACTTTAAGTTGGTAGCAGATGGTAAGCTTGTAAGCGGCAGGCATGTGGGCTTTCCCTGGTTCGATGGATTGGTATATGAAACAATAAGAGGCGCATCTGATTACTTAAAGAATTATCCTGATGAGCAGCTTGAAAAAAGGATTGATGTATACATTGATAATATCTATGCGGCACAGGTTACTGATGCTTCAGGTTATTTAAATACTTACACACAGCTGGTTGAACCGGGCCATGAATGGGGTAACAACGGGGGCTTTCTTCGCTGGCAGCACGATGTATATAATGCCGGCATGCTGGTGGAAGCGGGGGTACATTATTATAGGGCTACCGGCAAAACAAAATTGCTGGAGGCTGCTGTAAAAATAGCCAACCTCATGTGCACTGGGATGGGGCCTTCTCCCAAAAAAAATATGGTACCTGCACATTCGGGGCCCGAAGAGGCTATGATGAAATTGTACTGGCTATTTAAAAACAATGCTGCTTTAAAAAACAAATTACCGGTTGTTGTTCAACCAAACAATTATTATGAATTAGCAAAATTCTGGATCGAAAACCGGGGCCATCATTCGGGCTATCCCTTATGGGCTAAATGGGGCAATGATGCATCTGAAAAATGGATAAGAGATCCGCAGAACCAATCGCAGCTTATAAATAGCCGGCCTACATGGGGAAGCTATGCGCAGGACTCCGTTCCTGTTTTTGAGCAGCAGACTATCGAAGGGCATGCTGTGCGGGCAACACTGCTGGCTACAGGTATGGCTGCAGTAGCACAGGAAAATCATTCACCAAAATATATGCAAACACTTCACCGGCTATGGGGTAACATGGTGGGTAAAAGAATGTTTATAACAGGCGGTGTAGGCGCTATACATTATGATGAAAAATTTGGCGCTGATTATTTTTTACCTCCTGATGCTTACCTGGAAACATGCGCTGCAGTGGGTTCGGGCTTCTTCCATAAAAAAATGTTTGAGCTTACTCACGATGGGAAATATATGGATGAGCTGGAAAGAATATTGTACAACAGCCTGTTGACAGGCATTTCCCTTTCCGGCAATAAATACACTTATCAGAATCCTTTAAATGCTCATAACCATAAACGGTGGGATTGGCATGAGTGTCCCTGCTGCCCGCCTATGTTTTTAAAAATAACTTCCGAAATTCCAGGGTATATTTATGCAACGGATAAGGATAAGCTATATGTGAATTTGTTTATTGGCAGCAGCGCAAATATTCAACTTGGCGATGGCAATATTGTTGCGATAAAGCAGCAGACTAATTATCCCTGGGATGGAAAAATTGTTTTAAATATTGAGCCTGAGCGGAAGCAGGAGATACCTGTATATATACGTATTCCCGGCTGGGCAGGAGGTATTGAAAACCCTTATCAATTATATACATCCGATTTGCATAAACCAATAAGCCTTCTTATAAACGGCAAACAGGTAAAAATAAATAAGGTTAATGGTTATGCCGTTATCAGCCGTAAGTGGAAGAAGGGTGATAAAATAACAATGGAGCTGCCTGTACAGCCAAGGATAATAAAAGCTCATGCTGCTGTGAAGGACTTGCAGCATAAGCTGGCTATAGCAGCTGGTCCCGTTGTATATTGTGTAGAAGAGAATGATGCTTTTTTTAAGCAGTTGCAGCTTACAGTAAAACCGGCAATGGTGCAGCAATACAATAAAAATATATTGGGAGGAGTTAATACAATTGCAGTAAAGAATGGCAATAAAACTTTATGTACAGCTATTCCTTACTATGCTGTTGGTAATACCGGCGACAAAAATGCATACAATGTCTGGCTGCCTGCAGTTGAAAAGGATTAGGCTTGCGGAACAATCTTTTTGTATAAACCACAAAAGTAAAATGAATAAAATATTTTTAATATTCGCCTTTATTTTGGTTATTGTATTTAATGCCGCAGGGCAGCAAAGCTCAATTACTATTGTACAAAAGCCCGGTACTGATAAGCAAAACAGCTTTTATACAAATAGCCGGAAGCCTTTATTGCAGAATGCTTTTATAAAATTGCCTGTAACAGCTATACAGCCTAAGGGATGGCTTAAAGAATATTTGCTGAGGCAAAGAGATGGCTTAACAGGCAACCTTGGCAAAATAAGCGCATGGCTGCAGAAAGAGAATAATGCATGGCTGGCAAAGGATGGCAAGGGCGAATATGGTTGGGAAGAAGTGCCATACTGGTTAAAAGGCTATGCGAATATGGGTTATATACTGCGTGATGAAACAATGATAAATGAGGCAAAAGTCTGGATTAACGGTGTATTAAGCAGCCAGCGTGCTGATGGTAATTTTGGCCCTACTTCGGTTGATAAAAATAATGCGGAGGACTTCTGGCCTAAGATGATCATGCTGTACTGCCTGCAATCTTATTACGAATATTCCGGTGATAAAAGAGTGATACCGTTTATGGGGAACTTCTTCCGTTACCAGCTGAATTATCCAGAGGAGAGATTTATCAAGCAATTTCATTACTGGCAGGGGCTGCGTACCGGCGATAATTTATATAGTGTTTTATGGCTTTATAATTTAACGGGGGAGAAATGGTTGCTGGAATTGGCTGAAAAAATTCACCGTTGCTCAACCAGCTGGGAAAAAAGAGATACCCGGCGTGATGATAAGAGCCTGCCGGCATGGTTTGCCTTATTGCCTGATTGGCATAATGTAAATATAGCGCAGGGTTTCAGGGAGCCTGCTACCTATTACCAGCTGTCTCATAACAAAAAAAACCTGCAGGCCAGCTATGATGTTTTTACTATCACCAGGAAATACTTCGGACAGGTACCCGGTGGTATGTTTGGGTCCGATGAAATAGCCAGGCCAGGGCATGCTGATCCCCGCCAGGGAACAGAAACCTGTGGTATGGTTGAGCAGATGAATTCGGATGAGCATATGCTGCGTATAACAGGCGATGCCATGTGGGCAGACCATACAGAGGATGTGGCTTTCAATTCTTATCCGGCTGCAGTAATGCCCGATTTTAAATCGCTGCGTTATATTACCTCGCCTAATATGGTTTTGAACGATGCAAAAGATCATAGTCCCGGCATTTACAATACAGGTCCCTTTTTAATGATGAACCCGTTTAGCTCGCGCTGCTGCCAGCACAATCACTCGCAGGGCTGGCCTTACTTTAACGAAAACCTGTGGATGGCTACACCCGATAACGGCGTGGCTGCTGTTATATATGCGGCAAGTGAAGTAAATGTAAAAGTAGGGAAGGGGCAGGCAGTGAAGTTTGAAGAAATAAGCAATTACCCGTTTGAGGACGAGCTGAGATTTAAATTCGCATCAACTAAAGATGTAAGCTTTCCATTATATTTAAGAATTCCGGGCTGGTGTGTAAATGCAGTTTTGAGTATTAATGGTAAAGTACAAAATATACAGGCTGCTGCATCCCAATATATACGTATAGAACGTGTATGGAAGAATAAGGATATTATAACATTAAAGCTGCCCATGCAGCTGAACCTTACGGAGTGGAAGGAAAACAAAAACAGTGTGAGTGTTAATTATGGTCCATTGACTTTTGCATTAAAGATGGATGAGAACTATATTAAAAGACCAAGTGATGAAACTGCTATAGGCGATTCCAAATGGCAGAAGAATGTAGATAAGGATGCATGGCCTTCTTTTGAAATTCATCCTGCATCTGCCTGGAACTATGGCCTGGCGATAAAATCATCAAAAGATATAGCTGCATTTAAAATAGAAAAACGTCCATGGCCAAAAAACAATTTCCCTTTTACAATAGCAGATGTGCCTTTTATTATTAATGCCAGCGGTAAACAAATACCTGAGTGGACGATTGACAAATATGGCCTTTGTGGAGAGCTGCCCCAAAGTCCCTCCCAGAGCGCACAACAGCCGCAGGCAATTACCCTGGTGCCGATGGGTGCAGCCAGGCTGCGTATCAGCCAGTTTCCTGTAGTGAAATAGACCATAATGTTTTTTTGAGAGATGTATAGTAATTTTGAGAGATGTATAGTAATATAATACAAACGCATCAAAATTTGAATAGAATCTTCAAGAGGTATAGCCCTGCTTTTGCCGGCAGCCTGTCCCGCCAAAGCGGGAAGCAGACTCGAAATATTTTTTAAAGACAGGTTTTAAGCTAAAGCACGATTTTACAAAACAGAAGCAAGCCCATTGCTCTATAACAATTTAGATGTGTTTGCCCTGATGGCTCCTATTCTTTTTAAATCCCATAAATATATTGTTCTTAATTTCGAAGCATATTTATATGCTATGAGAATTATGTCGGGCCTTGCATTATTGCTTTTAACCCTTCTCTCTTCCTGTTTTTTACATTCAGGGGATAAGGCGGGGGAACCTTTTAGCGCTGATGATCCGCAGGATAAAAAGCTAAAAAAGCTACAGGGCGAGTGGTTCTGTGTAAAAGTGCAGCCCTTTTTTGAGAATAAAGAGCAGGAACTGGAGCAGGAGAGCGAGCTTGCTGTTTTTAAAGAAGATATGGAGCTGAGCGTAATGGAGTTTAAGGATGATGAGCTGCTATCGACCAGCAAAACTTATGATACATATAAAGACGGTGCTATACATTGGGGTTTTGCCGCTCCAAATGCTATAAGGCTCAGTGAAACAAATGCTCCCGCTTTTAATATTGTGCACCTGGCAGAAGATACACTTGTTATCGGTGCAAACCTTGTTCCTGCATCTTATAGAGCTAAACCTGTTGTTCTGGCAAGCTTCGCGCGTATCAGTTCAAAGAAATATGGCGATGAAAATCTTTTTGCTCCCGGTATTAATCTTTGGCGTAATATACCCGCTGCTGCTGAAAGCCGCGAACAAATAGTAAGCCGTTTAAAAGGAATGCTAAGCTATAACTATGTTTATATACGGTCTTTATATTATTCATCAGCTACTTTTATTAATACCAGGAAGTTTAATATGCCATTTGTATATTATAACGGAGGTATAGGGCTAAAAGATGAAATTGATAATAAAGGTAATTTCGCTAACTATTTTTACGATAAAAAAGATGCAACCCTGGCTCTGGGTATTTTACGTGACGCTTTCAGCAGGGTTGAATATGTAAGAAAGGCTAATTATGTGCTGGAGTATGCTGATTTTATGAAAGCGCTTTCTGAAAAAATCAGATAAGCCCCTTCATGCTACATGATGTAAACAAAGCCTCAAACCTGCGGATGATATGTATTAAAAAAATGCTGCTTTAAACCCGTCGCCTGAATATTAAATTTAATATTACCAATATAATAATAGCACCCAGGGCACCGGTTAATATAACGCCCAATGTACCGCTTCCAAGGCTTATATGTAATTTGCCAAGCAGCCATCCTCCAACAAAAAATCCAAGGATACCTACAATTATATTACCTATTAATCCCAGGCCGCTTCCCTGGAATATAATCGAGCCCAGCCAGCCGGCTAATGCGCCAATCAGTAAAGTCCATAAAATTTCCATATAACAAAATTTAGAGGTGAAGGGATAATAATCTTATACCATTTTAATGCCAAAAAAGAACAGCATCGTTATTTTGGTATGATGCATGGAAACGCAGGTTATAGCTGGCTGCCCTGATTCATATATTGAACCTGTTTAAACTTTTCAAAGATGATTAATGAAAAACGTTTTTAACCGCAGAGAAAAGAGTAATAGAGTTTGCGCAGAGACTGGTATCAATTGATATCTTCATTAACGCTGCGCAATTCTCTGCATCTCATGTTCTCCGCGGTGGAAACTGAAAAAATTTAAACAAGTTCATTAACTAACCAGAAAAATATTATATAATCCCAACAAAATTATGTGGGTCTACTTATACGAAAAACCTGTTTCTTTGTTTATATGGAACATCCGGTATTTACTTACAATAGTCTTTACAATTTTACGGTACAGATTTTTGAAAAAATAGGTTGCCCGCCAGAGCAGGCGGCAAATGCTGCTGCGGTTTTATTATCTGCAGATTTAAGAGGTGTTGACTCGCATGGTGTAGCCAGGCTGAGCGGCTATGTAAGGCTGTGGGAGGCAAAGCGGGTAAACGCTGCTCCTGCAATAAAAGTGATTCATGAAACGCCATCTACAGCCGTGGTTGATGGTGATAGCGGGCTGGGGCTGGTTGTAGCTCCCTTTGCTATGAAGCTGGCTATTGAAAAAGCCCGGCAGGTGGGTACAGGTTGGGTAAGCGTGCAAAACAGCAATCATTATGGTATAGCTGCGGCTCATGCTATGATGGCTTTGAAGCATGATATGATTGGTATTTCTATGACCAATGCCAGCCCCCTGGTAGCGCCTACATTTTCCAAATCAAGAATGTTGGGTACCAACCCTATTTGTGTGGCTGCACCGGCTGGTGAGCAGCCTGCTTTTGTTGCCGACCTGGCAACAACTACGGCAGCTAATGGCAAGCTTGAGATCCTGCAAAGAAAAAACCAGGACACGCCCGGCGGATGGGTGCAGGATGCAGATGGCAATGCAACCAATGATGCCAATATATTAAAAAAAGGAGGCGCTTTGTTGCCCTTAGGTGGCGACAGGGAACATGGCAGCCATAAGGGCTATGCACTGGGCGCTATTGTCGATTTATTTTCTGCATTACTAAGCGGCGCCAACTATGCGCCTTGGGTGCCTCCATTCCCGGCCTATGTGCCCATGCCTCAAAGGCAGCCGGGTAAAGGTATCGGTCATTTTTTTGGCGCCATGCGTGTAGATGCATTCAGAACAGTGGAAGAGTATAAAAGAGATATGGATGACTGGATAGGCGGGTTTAGAAATGCAGTTCCGGTAAATGATAACGAGAAAGTTTTAATACCCGGCGATCCTGAAAGGGAAATGGAGGCAGAGAGATTGAAAGATGGCATTCCTTTGCTGGGAGTTGTTGTGGAAGATTTAAAGGAGCTGGGCAAAAGGTTTGATATTGTGCTGGAAGGATAAAATTTAATTATCGCCGGAGGCGATAGAATAAAGTCGTGAGGCTTCTTAGCCTCACGCAGCAGAAAGATTTGGAAAAACAAGGATTTGTTTCAATTAATATTATAGAGATATTTTGTAATGGTTTGCAGGCAATTTTTTAAAAAGAATACTGTTACCTTTGCAAACTTTAAAAATATCAAAACTATTATGATGAAACATTTTACTTTATGGCTAACTGCTATTGTTTTTCTTTTTGTGTCATGTTCAAAAACCGGAAATGAAATTGATGAACCTCAATTTGAGATTGAACAGTCTATGAGTAGTATTAGAGAATTGGATAATGTTACTTTTTCAATATCAACTTCAGGTGTTAATGGTGATGTATATATAAAAGGGTGGTATATTAATGGTGCGTTAGAATCAACTAACAATTATTTTGATAAGATGTTTAAAAACCCTGGTACCTATACAATTCGAATGGAAGTTTATCATAGTGGTAATAAAACATCTTCTGTGGAAAAAACCGTTGTAGTTTCTGCACTACCAAGTTATAACGTATATATCAAAACTTTTGAAGTATTGAAATATAATGAATTGTATAAATTTTCAGGTTCAACTGGGTCCTTTTCAATGAAGAATTATTTTGCTATTGAAGAGCTGGATCCGACAGGTATGCCAGAAATTTTACTACAAGCGCCTGAAACCACAGAGAATGTTGGGGTTAATTTTTTTAAATCATTTGGGTGGCAGTTTAATGAAAAAGGATATAAATTGAAGGTATATCAGACAGGAAATGTTTACCCTAAAAGTCAAACTTATCATACAAATTTTGTAATTTATGGTGCAAATGCATGGTTTTCTACCCCTTATGCTGTTATAAATGAGTATAAAATTGATCTTAATAAATATAGAACATTAAAACCGACAACAATTACAGAGGTTGTTGGTCCCATGGAGCTTAAATTAACTTTGTCATGGGAGTGAGAATGAATAATTTTAAAACAATTACAATATCATGAAAGTGATGAAATTTGGTGGTACCAGTGTTGGTAAGCCGGAAAGAATGAAACATATTGCTTCTCTTTTGCAGCACGAAGATGAAACAGCACTGGTGGTACTATCGGCCCTCTCCGGAACCACGAATGCCCTGGTAACTATCGGCAATAATATTGCAGCCGGTGACAGGCATACGGCACTACAGCATATTACTGCCTTGCACGAGCATTATTATACTTTTATAAGGGAGCTGCTGCAAAAAGATGAAACTTATAATAAAGCAAAAGCTATTGTTGATGAGCATTTTGATTTTCTCAACATTATTTTAAAAATATCTTTCAGCGAAGCATTGAGCAAGGATATCCTTGCCCAGGGCGAATTGCTGTCTACAAAAATATTCTGTTGCCACCTTGAGGAAATTGGTATGTCATATGCCTTATTGCCTGCATTGGAGTTTATGACAATCGACGAAAACGAAGAGCCGCAGATAGGCAGCATCCGCACCAGGCTTACACAGCTTATCAGCCAGCATGCTGATAAAAAAGTATTGGTAACACAGGGATATATCTGCCGCAATGCAAGGGGTGAGGTGGATAACCTGAAACGTGGCGGAAGTGATTATACAGCATCCCTGGTAGCAGCAGCCATTAATGCCAGTGTTTGTGAAATATGGACGGATATTGATGGTATGCACAATAATGATCCGCGTGTGGTAAATAAAACATTGCCGGTGGAGCAGCTGAGCTTTGATGAAGCTGCCGAGTTGGCCTATTTTGGCGCCAAAATCCTGCATCCTGCATCTATATGGCCGGCACAGCAATACAAAATTCCTGTAAAGCTGTTGAATACTATGCAGCCCGAAGCAAAAGGCACATTGATTACACAGGAAGCTGCTTCAGCAGGTGTAAAGGCCGTTGCGGCAAAAGATAATATCATTGCCATAAAAATAAAAAGCGGCAGGATGTTGCTGGCCTATGGTTTCCTCAGGAAGATTTTTGAAGTATTTGAAAAATACAAAACTTCCATTGATATGGTTACCACTTCGGAGGTAGCAGTATCGCTTACCATTGACAGCTCGGAGTTTTTAAAACAGATTGTAAAAGAGCTGGAAGCCCTGGGTACGGTTGAGGTGGATGAAGGCCAGACGATTATTTCTGTTGTGGGACACGAAATAAATGAAACCGAAGAAATTATTAAAAAGCTATTCGGCTCTATCCGTAATGTACCTATCCGTATGGTGTCTTATGGTGGTAGCAGGCATAATATTTCTTTGCTGGTGGCAGCCGAGCATAAAACACAAATGTTGCAGCAGCTGAATAAGGGTATGTTTGGGTTGAGTTAGATTTTTTGCCAAACCTGCGTAGATTTACAGAACCTAACAAGTTTGGTCATGCTTATTTTAAATTTCGGATTTGGGATTTGTCGATTTTTTAAAACGTATTTTTAAGCCTTCTGCAAAGAAGCAAATAGCCGTTCCCAAAAAGATCTATTGTATTCCCGGTTTTGGTACCGACGACAAAATATTTGCTAATCTGAAAGTAGATAATGCCGAGTTGCAGTATATCAACTGGATTGATCCTTTACCCAAAGAATCCTTTCATGCTTATGTGGAGCGTATGATGGATGGCATGGATGAAGATGCCATAATTATTGGTGTATCCTTTGGAGGGATGGTGGCGCTTGAAATTGCTAAAATAATTCCTGTAAAGCAAATCATACTTATTTCGAGTGTAAAAACAAGAAAGGAATTGCCCGGGTATTTACGTATTACAGGTAATTTACGATTGAACCGGATTTTTCCTTTAATAAGGGTTTACGAAAGTGAGCGCTATTATGATATGGCTAACAGAAGGGTAGGCGCTTATACAAAAGAGGAAAAAGAATTTGCAAATGCTTACCGTAAAAACGCTAAATTAAACTATATCAACTGGGGTTTTAATCAGATACTTAACTGGAAGAATGATGCCATCCCTGATAATATTGTTCATATACATGGCGATAGCGATTTGATTTTTCCTTTACGTTATGTAACGCCTACACATTTGATTCGCGGGGGTACGCATATGATGGTAATGAACAGGACCGATGAAATAAATACTATTATTAATCATGTACTGGCTAAGCTATGATGACGATTTATTGCATACCTGGTTTTGGCGCAGATGAAAAAATTTTTTCAAAGCTTGCTATTAATGATGCCAGTTTGCAGGTGATTAACTGGCTCGATCCCTTACCCAAAGAGCCTTTTGTGGATTACTGCAGTCGGATGGCTGCTGCTATTAAAGAAGAAGAGCCTGTTATTGTTGGCGTTTCTTTTGGTGGAATGGTAGCTTTGGAAATTGCAAAGCTTCGCCCTGTAAAACAAATTATTCTTATATCAAGTGTAAAAAATACCAATGAGCTGCCTGCCAAACTAAGGCTTATTGGTAAGCTGCGGTTAAACAGGATTTTTCCTGTTAAAAAAATACAGGAAAATGAAAAGTTTTATGAGCTTGCCAATCGCCGCCTGGGTGCTTTTACTGATGAGGAAAAAGCATTTGCCAACACTTACAGGCGAAGCGCTACCCTTAATTATGTGAATTGGAGCTTTAACCAGATCTTAAACTGGAAGAATAACCTGTTTCCTGAATCTATTATTCATATACATGGCAGCAGGGATTTAATTTTTCCTGTAAAATCAATAAAGCCAACACATATTATTGATGGCGGCACTCATATGATGATTGTAAACAGAGCTGCTGAAATAAGTGCTATAATAAATGATTACCTGGAGAAAAAACGCCTGAAAGCCTAACCCTGTATATAATTCTGTAAATGGCTGATGGTTTCTTTTTGCTGGATAATAGTTTCGGTAACCACATCGCTCATCGATACAATACCCGAAAGCTTACCCTCATCAAATACAGGCAGGTAGCGGATATTTTTGTCTGACATCAGTTCCATACAATGCTCAACACTATCATCAGGCTTAACAGCGGGTAAATTGGTAGACATAATTTCATCTACAGTAGTATCAGATGAGTGCTTACCCAAAAGAATCACTTTTCTTGAATAATCCCTTTCTGTAAGTATGCCCATATATTGCTCCCCATCCAAAACAACTAAAGAGCCAATATTTTTATCAGCCATAATCTGCAATGCTTCAAGTACAGAAGTGCCCACAGGAATAGTAATAGGTTTGTTTCCTTTTCTGATGAGGATATTAGAAACTTTACTCATAGTTGTATTGATTTATTAGGGCTAATATATTGAAAAAAAACAGAAAAAGGATGAACGGGTGCATAAAGTTTTTCGCTACAGCATGGCGCCCCTGCCCGTCCGGTCAGGCGGGCTTTGCGCCTCCTTTGCGCCTTTGCGGTAAAAAAATCAATCAACTCCGAAAAACTTTATGCACCCGGATGAGCCGGCTTTAATTTAATAAAGCCTTGTCCTCCGCATTAAAATCATAATCGCTATAATCGTTTATCACATTATACAAAGTACCTCTTTCTACCGGTTTTCTTTTTGCCTGCTTAATTAGTGTAACCAATTGTTCTGTCGACATAGATGGGGTTTGCTCCTCGGCACCGGCCATAGAATAAATTTTAGTAGTATCATCAATAGTGCCATCAATATCATTTACACCATACGAAAGGCTCAGCTGTGCATTCTGCCTGCCCAGCATAGGCCAGTAGGCTTTTAAATGCGGGAAATTATCCATGTAAATACGGGCAATGGCATACATACGCATATCTTCAACCAGGGTGCTTTCTGCTACATTGCTCATATCATTATTCTCGTTCCTGAATTTTAGCGGAATGAAAGTATTAAACCCTCCCGTTTTATCCTGCAGGCTTCTTAGCTGCTCCATATGGTCGATACGGTGCTCATACTTTTCAATATGGCCATACAGCATAGTGGCATTGGTGTGCATACCCAATTTGTGAGCGGTTTCATGAATATAAAGCCATCCTTTACCATCTACTTTATCAGCGCAAATCTGTTCCCTTATTTCAGGTGCAAATATTTCTGCTCCACCACCGGGAAGGCTTTCCAGGCCTGCTTCTTTCAGATACTGCATACCTTCCTCTATCGTTTTCTTTGCTTTGCGAAACATATAATCCAGCTCCACGGCTGTAAAGCCTTTAATATGCAAGCCCGGCCTGTGCGCTTTAATGCTTCTTATTAATTCAGCAAAAAACTCCAGGTTCATTTTGGGGTGTACACCACCCACAATATGTACCTCGGTTACAGGTTCGTTATCGTACTTTTTTACGATGTCCATCATTTGTGCCAGGCTTAGTTCCCAGGCTTCATCGCGGTGGGAGTAAAGCCTGCTATAGCTGCAAAAGTTGCAGGCGTACACACAGGCATTGGTAGGCTCAATATGAAAATTGCGGTTAAAATAAGTAATATCGCCATGCTTCTTTTCACGAACATAATTGGCAAGCGTACCCACAAAACCAAGGCTGCCTTTTTCAAAAAGTGTAATTCCGTCCTGGGGTGTAATTCTTTGCCCTTTATAAACCTTATCTGCAATAGCCTGCAAAGTGGCATCAACAGCAGGAATGTTTTTAGTAATAAATATTTCTGACATATTATAAGAGAACTGTTTGTGCAAAAATACAATTTAATGCAGGGATGAACAATTTGGTTGATGCTAATGGTGATAATCAGGTTGTTTTGTTTTGATTATGAAGCTCTTTTAATGATTGTAATCAAAACTAATTTTAGCAAAATATCCGATATTTCATTTACCTTCAAAACTTATATATAATCAATTAAATTATTTTTTTAATACTGATTTAAACATATGGGAATCAAGCTTAGATTAACTGTTTTGAGTTTTTTTCAATTTTTTGTCTGGGGTGCCTGGCTTACAACTTTAGGCTCTTATGGTTTTGGTTTTAAACATTGGACAGGCGCGCAATTTGGAATGGTGTTTATGACGCTCGGTCTTGGTTCTTTAATCATGCCTGCAATTATTGGTATTATTGCCGACAGGTGGATGAATGCAGAAAAACTGTACGGGCTATTACATATCCTATACGGTGTAACACTTTTTGTTTTACCGCTAATTGACTCCCCGGGTTCATTTTTTTGGGTGTTATTGTTAAGCATGTGTTTTTATATGCCTACCATTTCACTTTCCAATGCATTGTCATATCGTATATTGATTGATAATAAACTGGATGTGGTGAAAGCTTTTCCACCCATCCGGGTATTTGGTACCATTGGTTTTATAGTTGCTATGTGGACGACGAACCTGATAAGTGATCCTCAATCCCCTCTTGATGCAGGTAGGGCTTTGGGCGAAAAAATTGCTTCGATAACAGGCCATGCTATTAATGCTAATCAGTTTTATATTGCCGGCGTGTTTGCGGTATTGTTAGGATTATATGCTTTAACACTGCCAAAATGCCCTCCGGAAAATAGGAGCAAAGGTTCTACCTCGTTGGCTGAAAAACTTGGCCTGAATGCTTTTAAATTATTGGGTAACTATAAGATGCTCATTTTCTTTTTGTTTTCGATGTTTTTAGGAGCAGCCTTGCAATTAACCAACATGTATGGCGACACTTATCTAAAGGATTTTGAAAAAATAAAGCAGTATGCCGACTCTTTTGTGGTTCGATACTCTACCATGATTATTTCAATTTCTCAAATATCTGAAACGCTTTTTATTCTTGCTATTCCTTTCTTCATGAAGAGGTTTGGTATTAAAAAAGTGATGCTTATTTCAATGTTTGCCTGGGTGCTTCGGTTTGCATTGTTTTCATTTGGAAACCCTGAAGGATTTTTCTGGATGATTATCCTTTCTAATATTGTTTATGGAATGGCATTCGATTTCTTTAATATTTCAGGTTCATTGTTTGTAGAAACTTCTACTGATACACAAATACGTTCTTCGGCACAAGGCTTGTTTATGATGATGACAAATGGTTTTGGAGCAATAATGGGCAGTTTTTTAAGCGGATGGATGATTGACACCTATTATACACTGCCTGGAGGAAATAAAGACTGGCACGGCATCTGGATGGTATTTGCTATTTACGCATTGATTATAGCTATATTTTTTGCCATATTGTTTAAGCATAAACATAACCCGCAGGAAGTTCAGCATGTAGCTCATTAACACTTTGGCTGTAAAGAACGGTTGTTAGCCGTAAAATGGCAGTAAATTTTTTAGCTATTGACATTTTCTTCACAACAAACTGCCAGTATTGCTGTTATAAGATTTGGGATTTAAATTTGCTGTTTCTTTCTCATTACAATAAAATTTAAAAAAATCTATATGGCAAAAGAATTTAATGATGCAAACTTTCAGACAGAAGTACTGGACTCGGATAAATTAACTGTGGTTGATTTCTGGGCAGAATGGTGTGGCCCCTGCCGTGCCATCGGCCCCGTAATTGAAGAGCTTTCAAAAGAATATGAGGGCAAGGTAAATATAGGTAAAGTAAATGTGGATGTAAACCCGCAGGTTTCCACGAACTATGGTATTACTTCAATTCCCGCTATTTTATTTATAAAAAATGGCGAAGTGGTTGATAAATTAGTTGGTGCGCAGCCTAAGGGCAATTTTGTAAAGAAAATAGAGTCGCATTTAAATTAATACAGGAAAAAAGTATTAAAAGCCCTGTCTTTATATATGGAGACAGGGCTTTTTGTTTTAACTATCTTTTGTAATGGACTTGATATTCATCCGCATTTCAAAATTTTCCTGTATTAGCTTAAGCTTTCTGCGAACGGCATATACCCATATAGGAAGTATAGGTATCAGAAGTAATAATATCCACCAATTGGATGAGTAATGGCTGAAAAAGCCTGCTAGTATCGAAGTAAGTAGTAGCAGTGGAAGTATATATGTTAACGATATACTTGGGCGCAGTATCAGGGTAAGCCTTGTTGTACTCCCTGAATCCTCAATAATCCCATATAAGTCTGATGGTCTTATATCCTGTGAAAGCTGCCCCCAATTGGCATTAACTATAAAATCGGTTGGGAAATGATGGTATGCAATTGATATTTTATCGCTAGTACCATGCTCTGATAAATAGGTTAACCGTTCAACAACTTTAGTAAATGGTTTCTGAATTTCATATTCTACTCTTTGATATTTGTAGAGGTATTTAAATTCTGCAAAAAACATTTTCTCCTTATTGAAGGTAATACTTCCAGGTATCAAGGTCTCTATGCTACCAGCTCTTCCACCATTAAATGATTATAAGCCTCATTTAAAAAATTAGGAATCAGGTTGGCATTAGTCCAGCTTATTTTATCGGGATCATATAGATGCTCTACCATGCTCTTTAACTTTTCTTCGCCATGGTTTTTAATCACCATTTCCTTTTTTTCTTCGTTCTGGAAATGTTTCAGCATACCACCAGAATCAGCTTCGGGGTGGAACTGGGTGCCAAAAATGGTATCGCTGAAGCGGATGCCCATTACAGCACGCTCATAGGGCACATGTGGCCGCTCCTTTTCAATACATGTAATATAAGCGCCCATTTTATGAAGCATATCAAAATTCGGCTGTATTAATTGAAAATCCCTGCTGTCAACACCATAAAAAGGATCCTTCAAATTTTTAAAAACAGGGTCCAGCCTGGCTTCGGGTAGCATGTGCATGGGAAATACGCCAAAAGAGGTTGATTTTCTTTTGCAGATTAAACCTGCATTAAAATAACGGCTGGCCAGCTGGAAGGAGTGGCAGATGAGGAATACAAATTTTTTCTGTGTATTGCCGGGGTTATCGTTCCAGCGTACAATATCTCCCAGCCATTTATTCCATTGAATATCCCAGTCGTCAAAGCGCGTGCTTAAAGGATCGCCGGGCCCACCGCTTGAAATATAAATATCGTAGGAAAGATCAGGGACTTGAGTTTTAACCCTTACATCAAAAACATCGTAAACTATTTCGTGGCCATTATCTTCGGCCCACCTGTGAACAATCTCGTGTATACAACGCATTCCCTGGTTAGGATGCCCCGCATTTAAATCTAGAACTGCAATTCTCACTTCCTTCTTTTCTGTTAAAACCATCCTGCAAACGTACATTAAATTTTTTATTCATAAAATACACAGAGAATGAATAAAAAATTTGATGGGAGTTCCTCTTGGCCAAAAAAATGAGAAATTTTCAGGAGAAACTTACAAAATTTAAAGTTTTTGTTTAGGCACTAATATGTATAAGATACTAACAGATGTTAATTATCGTACTGTGTTGTAATACAGCTACCGGTAATGTTTGGCAATGGAATACCCTACATAATCATTCACCCGGTATAGCTTGGAGCCATTTATGCGCCTTGTAAAACGGCGTTCCGATTTATCAAGAATGCGCTCTTTTTTATCATAAGGCTGGGGACTGTTAAAAAAAGTGAGGAGGCAATAGCTTTCCCCTTTAAAAGTGGTGTTTAAAGCGCTGTTACGTACAGCCATGAGTACAAGATACTTACCCGTATTCTCTTCGTAATAATCCAGGTTGGTAATCCATGTGCAATGTATCTGCTTCAGATCTTCAATAAAAGAAAGCATCTTGTTATAATCAAAATGGTACTTTTTTAAAGTATCAGTAAAAGCCGGTTCCCCGTATTTAAAGCGGTATATATATTTAATAGAATCTGTTATTATCTCAAACCCCATTTCATTAAAATGCTTGTCTTCAAAAACAAGCGCAAAAGGTTTGTCATCATACAAAGCCCTGAACTTGTCTTTTATACCTGTTAATTTTTGCTCATTATGCGAATAAAAATCACGTGTAAAATTTTTGGGGTAGGAGCAGGAGGCGAATATCATTAACCCCAGTACTGCAATCCATTGCTGATATCTTATGTATTTTATTTTCACTTTTTAGGACCCGGATAATAGGTGGTTACGCCATAAACAATTTTTTTAAAAAAATTGGGAGGCATTTGTTGTAATGTTCTTAAACCATAATCCCAATAAACAAATTCTATATCGCCATTGGGTAATTTATTAATATCTGTCAGCAGCACATAGTGTGTAGGAGTGTTGATAATGCCTCTTGTATGGGTTTTGCGGTAAAGCTTTTTATTATTCAGGTACACAAATACAACACCTTTCTGCGATTTGCGTTTGGTATATTCGTATATATCCACACTGGGTCTTATAAGGTCTGCACCAATAGCAGTTACCCGGCCGGGAAACAGCCTGCGTAGCATACGGTTGAATTTTGCAAAATTAGTAGATGCCCAAAAGGTATTTTCATCCCCTTTATCAAACCTCCTGTTAAAAAAGTTCAGGTATCCTTTAAAGTGATCAGCCAGTGAAAGAAACCACATCTGGCCTGCCGGATTAATATCCAATGCACCTTTATATTTTAATAAGCCTGCTTCCTCACGCACTTTACGACTGGGTTTAATTACAGTTTTGTCCATTATTGCTTCACCATATTTATACAGTTGAACCATAAATTTGGAAAAGCCCAGTGGGTCGTAATAAAGCGGTATATAAGTAAGGGCTGAGTAGGCACAGAAGTTAGTTGTTTTACCCTCGTAAAAAGAAAAGGGCTCAACGGTAAATGTCTTCAGGTTCGATAACAGCTGATCCGGATCCACATTGGGCCAGAACTTGCTTCTTTCCAGCTTTTTAACACCAGATAAATATACCAGGGCCTCGTTTGCCTTACTGATGCGTGTTGAATCCTCAATACGGCCTGCCCTGGCAGCCACACTGATAAGCAAGACGCAGCTTAGTACCGACAGGTATAGCACCTTTTTCAAAAATTTCATCATATTCAATAATCCCTCACCGCCGAAAATACTTATTTTTTTGATAACTATTCGCTGTTTTCAATCCGGCCGTAATATGATATAGGCGTCTTATTAAGGCTTTGTATTTGCAAAGTGGCATAACCATCCCGGGATACTGTCAGGTAAACCATTCTTATGTCTCTTACATCAGCAGGTATTATATCAATATTATAGCTGCCTTTGCGCGTATTTTCTTTGTAGCTGAATTTTGTTGAGGTAAACTTAATGCCACCTTCGGATGGATTGACGGGTGCAACAAAGGACCTTCCGAAAAAAGGAAGATAGGCTATAACCGAATCCGGGGTAACCTTTAAATCGTACCTTGATGTAAGCTGGTATAAATTATTCCCGTTGGGAAACATAATCCTTGGATTGAACCTCGCATCTTCTGTTGGAAAAACGCTTTGTGCTACAAATGTATAGCGCTGATTATTTAATAGCTCCTGTGTAGCGGTAGTTGCTTTATCAATATTTTGCTGGGAAGAGCAGGATGCAAAGAATGCCAGGATGATTCCTGTTAAACCTGCTATTTTTATTGTGTTCATACTATAATAAATTTTATACAGGATGTAAATAGCGGGGTAATTACATAGCAAAGTTCCCGTATTTTTATGACTTTTGCTTATATACCTGTATTTATTAACAAAATTCCATCCCGCCTTGTGGGATACATAGTGACTCAAAAAAATATACACATGAAACGCTCTGGCCAATTTTTCTCACAAAGAGGTATGTATGTTAGGCGTTCCATCCGACTAAAAAAAATAGCAGCGCTGCTGCAAATTAAAAACATACACATGAAAATCGTTTCGCTTTTTTCAATCATTCTTTTTCTTTCTGTTACAGCAAATGCCCAGTCGGCAGAGGATTCGGTTAAGACAATTGTGAACAAACTTTTCGATGCCATGCGTGCTGCTGATGGAACTGCTTTAAAGCAGTGCTTTGCTGATAGCGCTGTGCTGCAAACGATAGTAAAAAATAAAGAAGGTAAAATAATTGTTCATAATGAGGATATAAACGGGTTTGCTGGCTTTATCGACAAGGAGCAGAAAGGCAATGCCGATGAGCAGATTGTTTTTGAAACAGTAAAAATAGACGGGCCTTTAGCTATTGTATGGACTCCCTATAAGTTTTATTATAAGGGACAGTTCAGTCACTGCGGTGTCAACTCATTTCAGCTGGTGCGGTTGAATGATGGCTGGAAAATACAGTATCTTATTGATACCAGAAAAAAAGCCGGCTGCGATAAATAATAATTTTATTATAAACCGGCTGATTGAAGTTTGCCATTATATGAAATAAGCTATAACCCCGCCTGCTTGCAGGCGGCCTTATTTTTAATAAAGGTGTTTTTCATAGGTTAGCATATAACGTGCAAGGACGAAGCCTACTTAGCTTCTTTCAAAATATAAGTTACCGTATTCAGTTCATTCCCTACCCTGGCCTTAAAGCTGTTTGCATTACAAAGCCTGGTATTTCCATCTTGTCGTGCTTTATATCCTGACCATATTTTATTAAGGCGTTTCTCATAGGTTAGCGTATAGAACGCAGGTTGAAGCCTGCTTACCTTCTTTCAAAAATATAAGTTACCGTATTCAGTCCATTCCTTACCTTGGCCTTAAACCTGCTTGCATCGCCAAAGCGTGGTATCTCCATCTGGTCGTGCTTTATATCCCGGCCATTCGATACATCCATGCTTAAAATAAATTCAGTGTCGGTATCTTCCCCGTTGTCATATGTATAGGCATCAATATACCAGGTTCCCGAATAGTGTACATTATTCCTGTCATAATAATCAAGGCTGTTACCATCCCTGAAACTGAAAGACCCTCCGTTAAAAACAATATTGCTGCTGCCTACTCCAAATGTATTTACTTCAACCAGGTCCCAGCTGCCAACAATCCTGTTATTAAATTTTTCAAGACGGTGCTTGGTGCAGCCAAATAAAGCTACTACTGTTAAAGAGAGTAATAAAGCCTTCATAAAATATTATTTTGTTTTGTTTGTCAGGTTTTGTAAAAACGAATCAGGGCAAATTAAAAAGGATTATCTTTTCAAAACATTCACTAAACTGGTTGTTTGCTCAAGCTTTATTTTTTTATTCCTTGCATAGACCATTTGCATCGAAACATTCTTGGTTAAATAGCCCCACTCGTCCCTGAAGCTGAGATTGAGCGCACAAACAGGGTATGCAGGCGATTCAGTATATATCTCCCCCTGGTAAATCCCTGATGCAGGCATCATGGATTCAGATATATCCCAACTTCCGGTAAACCGGCCATTTTTATTCTGATACATGAATGTATTGGTAGGGTAGAAGACAATGCGCCCGGGGAGCAGACCTATATCCCTGACTAGATTGTTTCCTGGTTTTGCCTTGTTCCGGTTGATTCGCCAGTCACCTACAATATGTTCATATAGCTTATCTGCCGGGCTGTTCATCCTGCGGTTTATTGCACAGGAAGAAAATAGCATCAGCAAAAGTATACAGTAGGCTGGCCTGGGCATCAATTCGGTTTTTAGCATGACGCCGGGCTATAAGTAAAGGTTGCATAAAGAAAAAAAATCTCATAATTATAGCAATGAGATGTTAAGGGCTACTACAGTACTACGTATATTTTTTAATACCTGTATATACACAACTATTTCATCAGGCCTATGTATGAATACAGTCTCTGTTGCAATTGGTAAATAGTATGCCGGTTATTTTAAGATAAACGGGTACATATCTTTTAACTGTACTTCCTCAATATATTTACGGGGAATGATTAATTTGGACTTGGGTAATACTTCGCCATTGTAATCAAAATAAGCTTCCATTCTTTTATAATCGTAAAATGAAAAGTTTAGTAATTTATAAGATGCATGATATGCCCAGTAAACAGAGCTTTCTCTTAATGGTGTTATTTCATTGATGGTGCCATCTTTTTTCTGAACAAAAAAATAGCTTTCTCTATATACGCCATTACCTACTTTCTTTGTTAATTTTTTTATCGCAAATTCATCATTCAAATCTGTGCTGTAATCATCGCCGGTCATTTTAATAATTCCTCTGCCTGCACTTACCAATGCCGGTACCTGGTCAGATAACATTGATTTTTGCTTCATAAGCTTTGTCAGTGATGGTTTGGTAGCATAAGTAGTCCCAATAAGCTTTAGCTCATAATTGTAAATATTGGCATACATGGAATCTTCCTGTGAAGGGGAAAAACTTTCTTCCCTGGGCAGAGGTGGGAGAATCGGCGGTGGTAATTTGCTGCCCGGTTTTCTTTTTGCTGTTACCGTTTTAGGTGGTGCTGCTTTTTTTACAGGCTTTGGTGTTCTTACGGCTAAACCTGTAAAATAAGAACGGTAAGTATATCCTGTATCAATAACTGTTCTTACAGGTTCAATCTTATACTCTTTGGCAATCTGGCTGGCTTTTACCACTCTTGAACCATCGAGGTGCCATATTTCCTTATCATAATTTTTATCCTGGGTTATAAATACAGAACGGGAAGCTGCCCCGGCCAGGTCATACATTTTAAAATACTCTATATCATTATATATTTTATCAAAGCTATACACAGTATTTGTATAAGGAGAAGCGAGTGTGCTTTTTTGATTCTTAATACAGTGATAAAAAAGCGTATCTCCTGATTTATACACCGGCTCATTATCAGCGAGGCTTCCCAGGTCTATCTTTTTGCCTGTTGCGGCATTCATAAACCAATAGGATGTTTTATTATCCTTGCCATCTTCACCAATAATATAATAATAAAAATTGGTGGGTGTTGGAATATAATATTTGCCAGGCGCTACAAACTCATTTCCCAAAGTATCGGTTAAGCCGGTTTTGGAATCAAAAGAAAATGGCACATACAAGGGCCTGGCATTAAAGTTGATGCTTTGGGCAAATGCAGCTGTATAAATGAGGAAGGATGATATTACCAAACACAGGTATCGCATAATAGTTTTTTTTGAAGCATCAAATATAAATGAAGTAGCGGATATTGAATGGGTAACCAGGTTTTCTATGGAATAAAGACCCCAAAAGTAAAAACCCGCCATTACAGCGGGTTATAAATTTATTTATGCTATATGCAATTGCAGCATGCTTAGTTTAATATAAATGCCAGTGCCTGACTGTAGGTTGCAGAAAGGTCCTTTCTATCAGCTTCATATTTCTTTTTTGCAAGCGCCTGGGCTTGCAGCTGGGAATATATGGCGCTGATATTTGTATTGATTTTCTTCTTGCTTTTCAGAAGCGTTACCATTTCATCAGCCTTTTCAAATTCATCTGTAATAATGTATGCTGCCAGCAAATTGGTTTCTATAGCGGATTTAATATCCTCGTTTGTTTCGTCCTTATATACCTGTAAAAATGAGTTGGTCAAAGAAACTACTTCAGCCCTTGCTGCCTGTGCAATTTTCCCGTCTCTATATGCAGTTTTTTCAATACCATCAGCTATTTCTTTTAATCGTTTTGTAGAAGCATTTAAGCCAGCCAGCTTTGCATCATCATCGTTTTTAAATAAATCCAGGAATAAAGTACTGGTAGGTGCAGCTTCAAGTTTATATCGCCTGTTGTATGCTTTCCAATAACCGGCAATCCTGTTTTCGCGTATCAATACATCAAACAGGTCTATTGTGATTTCGGGTGCAAGAGCAGCCAGGAAATCTTTAGCAGCGCGTTTTGCATCCGTTATATTGGGGTATCCTGTGGCTAAAAATACTTTGGCCTTATCCCGCGATGAAAGCAGATCTGCCAGATCATTGTCCTTCCATATTGTACTGGTTTCCTCTTTTTTTATCACTTCTTTTGTTACACCATCAATCAGCTCAACAGTAAGTGGTACTGTAGCCTGCAGCGTATTGATAAAAGGAGTTGTATTGGAAGCTGTAAAAACAGATTGATTTTTAATTGACTGGGATTTTACAGCAATAGCACCAATGGACACTTTTAAAACAAGCACTCCTGTTTTTTCTGCATTATCAACAGATACGCGTTGCAGGTTGCCTAAGGGAAGATAGTTTTCTTTGCTGCTGTTTCTTATACGGGTATACTGATTGCCTGATACACTGATATCTGACAGGTTTTTATCATCAGTATCATAAATTTTTACCCGGCAGTTCTCAAGGTCAAACAGGGTACAGTATTCAAGGTATTTATAGGATATAGGGTCTGATGGATAGGATATATAATAAGAGCTGAATGTTTTTGAATTGGTTTTAATTTTCTGCCCGAATAAAAATGAGCTGATGAATGAAAATGTAAGCAGTAAAAATGTTTTGGTCCTCATAAAAAAAATGATTTTGGAATATAATGACCCAGTTTAATATAATTTGGTTGCATTGTATAAAAAAACCATTTGAATTATATTCAAATGGTTTTTAGGGGGTCGTTATTTATTGTTATAATTAGTATCTGTACATGTCAGATTTAAAAGGACCTGCAGCAGGAATACCTAAATAAGAGGCCTGGGCATCGGTTAAAGTATCCAGCTCCACGCCAATTTTGGCAAGGTGCAGACGGGCTACTTTCTCATCCAGGTGCTTAGGTAATACGTATACGTTATTTTCGTATTGGTCGTTATTGGTCCAAAGCTCAATCTGGGCAAGGGTTTGGTTAGTAAATGAGTTACTCATTACAAAGCTTGGGTGCCCTGTAGCACAACCCAGGTTTACCAGGCGGCCTTCTGCTAAAAGAATAATGTCTTTACCATCTACATTGTAAATATCAACCTGTGGTTTTACAGTGTCTTTAGTATTACCATAGTTGTCATTCAGCCATGCAACATCAATTTCAATATCGAAGTGGCCAATGTTACAAACAATAGCTTTATCCTTCATTGCTTTAAAATGCTCACCTGTAATAAGGTCGCGGCAGCCTGAAGCAGTAACAATAATATCAGCTTCTTTAACAGCATCAATCATCTTTTTTACTTCAAAGCCATCCATTGCAGCCTGTAAAGCGCAAATCGGGTCAATTTCAGTAACAATTACACGGCAACCGGCACCTGCTAAAGAAGCAGCAGAACCTTTACCCACATCACCATAACCACCAACAACGGCAACTTTACCAGCCAGCATTACATCAGTAGCACGGCGGATAGCATCTACCAAAGATTCTTTACAACCGTATTTGTTATCAAATTTAGATTTGGTAACAGAATCGTTTACATTAATAGAAGGCATTGGTAAAGTACCTTTAGCTACTCTCTCGTATAAACGGTGAACACCTGTTGTTGTTTCTTCGCTGATACCTTTTACATATTGTATCAGTTCAGGGTAAGTGTCCAATACCATATTTGTAAGGTCACCACCATCATCTAAAATCATATTTAAGGGCTGGTCAGCGCCGCCAAAGAACAGTGTTTGTTCAATACACCAGTCAGCTTCTGCCTGTGTTTGCCCTTTCCACGCATATACACCAATACCTGCAGCAGCAATAGCAGCAGCAGCATGATCCTGTGTAGAGAAAATATTACAAGAGCTCCATTTTACTTCTGCACCCAAAGCAACCAGTGTTTCAATTAACACAGCAGTTTGAATGGTCATGTGTAAACAACCTGCGATACGCGCGCCTTTTAAGGGCTGAGATGCAGCATACTCCTGGCGGATGCTCATTAAACCTGGCATTTCAGCTTCGGCTAAACGGATTTCTTTACGACCCCATTCTGCCAGAGAAATGTCTGCCACTTTGTATTTTAAATCGAAATCGATTTGAGATTTGGTAACTGTTGACATAACTTTTAAAATTTTTTGCAAAGTTACACAAGTGGAATAAAATACAAGTATTATTATATTAAAATAGAATAAAAATAAAGTTAAATAAGTATATTTAGCATAAAATACTATTTCATGGCTAAAATGATAATGCAAAAAGCAGATAATACTGGGTTGGTTTTAGATGAAAAAGACCTTGCTATTTTGAAGCTGCTCGAACAAAATGCGCGCATAACGGTAAAGGAAATTGCCGATACCATCCATTTAAGCACTACTCCTGTGCACGAGCGTATTAAAAGGATGGAAGAAAACGGGGTAATAAAGCAGTATGTTACCCTGCTGGATGCCAAAAAGCTCGACAAGGGTTTGATGGTGATTTGTTATGTATCATTAAGAGAGCATAATAAGACTGCGGGTTTGAAGTTTATAAAATCTATACTGGCGCTAAAAGAAATAATGGAATGTTATAGCATTTCGGGGGAGTTTGATTTTATGCTGAAAGTGTTGACAACAGATATGGAAACTTATTATGATTTTCATGTAAATAAATTAAGCCAGGTAGAAAATGTAGGGCATGTGCAAAGTACATTTGTAATGGGTGTGGTTAAGGAAACGCACCAATTGATTCATTAGGTTTAATTTATCTTTAGTTATTTACCTTTGCTGCAAACAAAATAAAATGAAACAACTAGCTGCTTTTTGTATGCTATTGCTTGCCCTAAGCTGTACGCGTAATAAAGATGAGGAAGAACAACTGAGTTGCGCAAATGTAGACTGCATGAATGTTCAGGGTGCTTTCTTTGTGAAATTTATAAACAGCGCCAATGGACAGAATATGATTGCGAATGGCAGCTTTGATACAACGGGTATTAAAGTAACCAATAAGGCAGGGGAGCAGCTGCGTGCCGGTGTTATTACTGGTATCGATAGCCTGAAGAATACTGTAAATTTTATGGATAATTCAACACAGGGGAATAACAGCATTACCATCATGACCAAGCAAAAAACGGTTGAGTTTACCTACGTATATAATTACAAAAAATCGGGGTGTTGCGGTATAGCAGATATAAAAAATATAAGGGTTAAGAATTTTTCCTTTGCTTACTACCCGTTGGCAGCATATAAGGCGGATAATTATAAGATAATTGAAGTGTGGTTATAAGGCCGACCAGGAATTTATAATAGCTCTCCGGTACATACTGTATTTTATGAACAAAAAAATTATGTAGGTTTAAAAAAATAAGCTTTGGAGCATACTATAATTATACGGCCGGCAACTATCAGCGATATGGATGTGCTATATGAATTTGAGCAGGGTATTATTAATTATGAGCGGGCTTTTGATCCTTGCCTGCCTGATTACAAAATTCATTATTATGATTTAAAGGCGATGTTGCGGCAGGAGCATGTGTATATTGCGGTTGCCGAGGTAGAGAATAAAATTGTAGGTTCGGGTTATGCACGTATTGAGGCATCAAAGCCTTACTTAAAACATAAGGAGCATGCTTACCTGGGTTTTATGTTTGTACATCCTGAGTACAGGGGCTTAGGTATCAACTCCAGGATTATTGAAGCTCTAAAAGCCTGGGCTGTTTCGAAAAATATTACTGAGCTGCGTTTGGAGGTGTATGCTGCAAATGCCAGCGCCATACAGGCTTACAGAAAAGCGGGGTTTAGTGAGCACCTGGTGCAGATGCGAATGGGATTGGGCTAGTACAAAAACACCTTTCAGATTTCCGCCACGGTGGACATGTCAAATCTTACAGGTATTTGCGCATGTTTTTTAAAACTTGCCGCCGTTGGTTGATGAAAATTCGTGGCGAATACGAAAACTGCCTTCTACAACATGGTTGGTACTTTTAGGATCTGTTCCGGAAAAATCACCATAAGTGGTGGCACTGAATTTCCCGGTAATGATTCTAGCCTTGTCGCCCTCGGGCTCGCTTGCGGTAATGGTAATAGCATCGTTTTTTACAGGTGTTTTATCCGGGTAAATATAATCGAAGCTATTAGTAGTATAGCCTTTTTCAGGATAGCTTTGTAAGGATACGCTTCCCTGCAAAATATCCAATGTTTTATCAGCAGAGCCGGATGGGGTAACAGACGGGGCGGCTACACCATTTGGAATAGTTAACACAATACTGGTTTCACCGTAATTGCCGGCAAAAATTTTAAATATGGGTATGGCCCCGGAGGTGTTCAGGCTGGCGCTAATGGCATCCTGCGGCACTTCTGTTTTTTTCCCATCGATGGTATAGGTAAAATAATAGCCGTCTTTACTTTCAGCAGCTGTAGCAGTTGTGCCATCTTTTCTTTCGCCGGAACCGGCACAGCTGCAAATACCCAAAAGTATAAAGGCTGATAACAGGTATAATGTAAATTTCATGTGTTATTGGTTTAAGTATGAATGGAATTGAAGAATACTATAAAGCAGCAGTATTGACATATCCCAATATTCTTCTAAGATAATTAATAATGCTTACAATTTTCTATGATTGTTTTGGGGGGGCATAAAAGTTTTTCGCGAGTTTTAATATTGTTCACCGCAGAGGGCGCAAAGGAACACACAGAGTTCGCCATGTAGTGCGAAAAACTTTTATGCCCCCTTTTTGTGGGTGTATAACATTTTTCTAACCGCAGGGAAAAGGGAACAGGGGCAATGCGGGGGCATCTTACTTCTCTACGCTTCCCTTAGGCGTGTTCATGTTCCTGGCGATTAGTATATTAATATATTCTTAAAATGTTATCAGCAACCTTTTGTAAATTATCTGTGCGTTTTTAATTGTGCAGGTTTGGCGGCCGGGTCGGGGAAAACACTACCGGAAAATGATTTGGTAATATTTACATCGCCGGTTGTTATCCACACACCTTTTTTTCCTGTAAAAGATTTCTCTTCCTGCAATGGAACTAAAACGCTGGTACCATCAGTAAAATCAAACGTTAGAGAATAATTGGCAGCAAATTCCAGGCCTTCGATATAGCCATCTCTGCCTGAGAAATTAATTTTTATGGTAAACCCGTTATCTAAGAAGGCCTTATAATTTGCATTTTTATCTCCTTTTGAGCTGGCAATGATATAAGATAGGGCAAATGTATTTTTGGTTGACATTGAATTGTCAGATGTCCTTGTATTATCTCTGCTTCCTATCAAATGAAACTTGTTCGCATTATTACCTCGCAGCTCAATTGATTTGGTTCGAAATCCATTGCCCCCCATCATCATACCCATATCGCCTTTAGCTTGTGTACCCCAGCAACTAAAAGTTATTTTTTTAACACCCGCGTATAACACTTTTTCAGCCTTACTCTGCGGGTGCATTGTTAATTTCTCAGGCTTATTTTCTATTACCGGCACTTTGTTAGAGATGGGTATTGGTGTGTTTTCTACCACCTTCTGTGCCATGGCTGTGATAGAAAATAGCATAATGATGCCTGATAAAACGATTATCATTTTCATTTTAAATGTTTTTATTTGGTGATGATGAAATATGATTTTTGTAATAATTTATAAAGCCGGGTTATTGGCATCAGGACGGTATACAACTCTGAATTTGCCATCGGTTAAATTGGATGTTGCAGGCAAGGTAAGGGCAAAAACCTTGCTTGCAAAAGTACCTTCAATTATATACGCTTTAGGATTGGATCTGTCAATCCTGGTAATCTGTATTGTATTTTCTTCTCTTTCTTTAGGAACCGGAACCGAGATGTCAATACTATATAGCAATGAGGCATTTTTATTGTCACAACATACGCCAATTAAATCGCTCCCCGCACCAAGAATAGATGCATAATTTCCTGGTGTTAATATACCGTCATTATTAATTTGAATGGCAAGCCGCATAAAGCTAGTGCCCAATCCCTGCTTATTCTCTCCTTGTATTGATAACAAATTTTTTGCTGCGTTATATCTTATATTGTACGGGTTACCATACTTTGTATCGGCTTCTGCCTCCCATAGTACATTATCAATTTTTACCGAAAAATATTCTTCAATATTTTCTTCTTCTTTTATTGCACCATCTTCTTTTTTACAGGAAATAAAGACTATGGTTAATAGGATTGTTGTAAATAATAATTTCATCTGATTCATGACTTTTTATTTTAAAACAAACATACCCTGCAATAATACCTATCTCCAAAAGCAATCGATTAAGGGGTGCTTAAAATCGATGAAGGATATATAGCATATAGCTTCGGTTTATGAAATGAGCAATGATAATCCTGGGACTTTTGAAGAATATTTACGGGCAGGCCTGCCGGGGTCATTAAAAACCCGTGGATGGAGTCTGTTGCGCAACTGGGAACAGCTAAGGTAAGCTGGTGAAAGGACTGGTAGGATAAGCAGGTGCCGGATAGGTTTTATAAGAGATGTGGCACCTCACCATTGATGACAGAAATCGGGTAAGGGTTTAAAATTATATATATGGCAAAAAAGACCTGACAGGCTTTTGTTATAGCGAACGGGTAAGCCTGTCAGGGTTTGTTTTATTTAACAGCAATAAAATTCTCCAAAGCTTTCGATGCTCCCATTTTTAAAAGTTACTACAATATTGCCACCATCGGATATGCTGTTTAAATGATATACATGGGGCGCATTTAACCAATCAGGGATATAAATGAATTTTCCGAATTTTTTCAAAAACTCTTTCTCTGTGGTATTATTGTTTATGAGTTGTCCGGCAAATTCAATTTCAATTTTTGCAGGCTTTATAAAATTTACTTCTTCAATATAGCCTGCATCTTCTTTGGTATTGTAATAGATATTGAAAGCATCAAATTTTAAGACCTTATCAGCTTCTGGACCCACTTCAGGCATATCTGATGGTGATGTGCTTACTTTATAAGGCAGCTTTAAGCTCTTGATTTGTTTTAATGATAAGCTGGTGTCGGCGCGTATGCCATTAATTTTCATTGTATAATTGCCATTGGCCAGTTTCTTTTCCAGCTCTTCCTGTGTATAGCTAACATGGGTTTGCTCCAGCATATATTTTTCAAATACCAGGTTATCTAAAATCTTCGACTGGTTATTGTCAATCTGCTGCTGTATAAACAGATTTACTGCCTCAAGCGTTTGGGCTTTGTCCTCGCGCCAGCTCATTTCGTATATGCGTTCGATAAGGGTTTTTCTTTTGGCCGTATCAGCCGCAGGAATGCTTTTATACTGCTGCACTGTTTTTAAAAAATCAAGCTTTGGTCCCAGGAATTTTCGTTGAGTAAAAATCATATCATCCTTATCATTCCCTTCAATCAATACCAGGTCGTTTTCATCGTAAGGCAAATAGCTGATGCAAAGTGGTTCATTTGTTCGTAAGATTCTTGTAAGTGGTTTGCCTTCTTTATAAATAGCTCTTGTTCTTACACCGGCAGCTGTTACGTAAAGGTGGGGGCATCCCATCACATCATCGGGGCCCATAAAAACAGCAGGGTCTGGCTTATAGCTATCATTTGCATTTAATGATTTTGCGATAAACTGGCTTTGTACATAGCCATGCTTATTATTTTCTGTAATAATCTCTGCCCAGTTATTGGCAACATTTTTAATAAAAGTGGCTTTGCCTCCACGGGCATATACGCCTAGTTTTCTCGCTTTCAAATCGGGCATCCTGTATACTTCGGTAGTTGAAACAACATAATAAGTATTGTCTTGCGCAAAAGAAGCAAAACCCAGGAGCAACAAGCAGTAAAGTAATAGTGATTTAATCATGTCCGCAAAATACAATTTGTTTAAATAAAAATGCACAGCTCCTGAAGGGCTATGCATAAAAAATGATTAGGGATAATTCTTTTACCTGGCTTTCTTTACATCCAGAAGCTCAATTTCAAAAATAAGTGCCGAGCCGGGAGGTATTTGTCCTGCACGGTTTAAGCCATAGCCCAGTTCCTGTGGGATATATAGTTTATATTTTGAGCCAACCGGCATTAGCTGCATGCCTTCTGTCCATCCTTTAACCACAACATCCAGGGGTATGCTTAATGGCTCGCCCCGGTCGTAGGAATTGTCAAATTCAGTACCGTCAATTAAGAAGCCGCGATAATTACATACTACTGTATCTCCGGCCGATGGTTTGTCACCTGTACCTTGCTTTATAACTTCGTATTGCAGGCCACTGGCAGTGGTTTTAATGTTGGGATTGGTTTTATTTTTATTTAAGAAAGCCTGGCCTTCATCAATCACTTTCTGACTTTGCTTTTCCTGCTCTTTTTTTGAAAGGTCCATCAGCAGGCTTCTTACCATCGCTTCATCCAATTTTGCAGGCTGGTTGTTAAATACCGATTTCATTGCATCCATCATAATATTTGTGTTGAGGCCTGACAGATCCTTTTTTAGCGATTGTGCTATATTTAAGCCCAATGCATAACTTGCCGAGTCCTGGAAGGTTTTTAAGCTACCTGTTGCCACAGGTTTTGCTGCCATAGGTTTTTTAACAGGGATGGCCGGCTTTTTTGACGTTTGTGCATGAAGGCAAAACGCTGAAAATGAAAAAGCAAAAAGGAATATCTTTTGCATAGTATGCGGATTGTATTTTTATTTAAGCCTGCAAAGATAAAGGCCCCCCTGTTATAGAAATGATATTGTTTTTATAAAGTTGATTTTGATGGATGGAATTGATTATTTTGCTCCTGGTATTAATACCGATTGTATATCCGTAAATAGTTCAATTACATTGGCCTAAACGGCTATTACATCGGCATTATACGGTATAATTTTGAACTGAATTAAAGATACATTTCGTATAACTTATTGCAATGCAGGAATATAAATTAAAATTACAGGTGAGATGGGCCGATTTGGATGCCAACGCGCATTTGAGGCATAGTGTTTATTATGACTGGGGCAGCTATTGCCGGATTAGCTTTTTAAATGGGCATGGCTTATCAACTATGAAAATGCATGAGCTGAAGGTTGGGCCTGTCCTTTTCAGGGAGGAATGTATATTCAGGAAGGAAGTATTACAGGAAGATGATGTAAGCATTAATGTGGAGCTGGTTAAATCGCGCAGGGATTTTAGCAGGTGGAGTATGCGTCATACTATCTTTAAAGGAGATGTGATTGCTGCTGTTATTAACATTGATGGCGCCTGGATGGATACTGTAAAAAGAAAGCTTTGCGCACCCCCGGATCTTGTTGCTACAACCTACGATGATATGCCCAAAGCAGAAGATTTTGCATGGACTGATTAATGATACATTTGAATCAGGATTATTTTAAATTGGCATCACCAAAACCAAGCGGTAATAAATCTTTAGCCGTATGAATAATATATACCTCGCCTTCAAGCCCCGAAAGTATTAAGCGCATAGGTTTGCCGGTTCTTGTTTCGTACTCGCTCAATGCCTGCCTGCACATACCACATGGAGAAATAGGATTGGAGCTGTTTCCTTTCTTCGAATGATAGCTGATAGCCATTGTTTCAATTCCAGTGCCGGGATATAATGTGCCAATAGTAGCGAGTAATGCTCTTTCAGCACAAATACCTACGGGATAAGAGGCATTCTCCTGGTTGGTGCCTGTAACTGTTTTGCCATTTGCCAGCCTTGCTGCGCTTGCTACGTGAAAATTAGAATAGGGTGCATAAGATTTTTTTGTAGTCTTTCTTGCCAGTTCCAGTAAAGCGGCATCATCTTTCGATAATTCACTGATATTGTTATAAGCTGAATATGTAAAGCGGATTTTCTTTTCCTTCATATTATATGCTGTTAAATTTTTTTAGGACATACAAGGTAAAGAAAAAAAATAAGTTTAGCTATATTATTAATGAGCTTGCCTTGTGAGCAATTGTATACTTCTCCTGTTATTATCTGTTGCCTGTAATATTTTTGCTTTTAATTTTGGATTGTAGCCGGGGCGCTGGGTTAAAAATGCGGTTGATATATTATAAGCTGCTTTATCCTGGTAATATCCAAAGCTGTTTTGCAGCCACCATCCCGGGAAAAATATAGCCCCTGTTTTTTGAATCTCTTCGAGAAGGCTTAAGGTTTGAGGTAAATATTTCTGAGAAGTGGATTGCCGTAACGGATGATGTAACAATCCTAATGCTGTGCTGACGGCTGATTCATTGGCACGATTGCTTTTTTGTGAAAGACCATTAAAAAAACTATCTCTTTCTGCAGGGTTTGAAGATGCCGCCTGCATCAATATTTTAAATCTTTTCTGCCTGTCGGTATTGGTAATACGTGTCAGCTGTTCGGCGAGCAGTTCAGCATTATTGTCATCTCTTAAGGCCAGCGCCAATGCAAGATTTGTATAATCTTCATCGGATAATGAAATGCCCGAAAATGGTTTTTTATACTTCCATACATCCCACAAAACTCTTTTAGCTTCATCGGTTGTAAAAATAGCCTGGTAGCATAAAAACAAAGTTTTACGGTTGTTTTTTTCCGTTTGTTTAGTAATGGCTTCAAGAATTGTTTTTTCAAGTGTATTCCTTATGCTTTGCCTGTCATGTGCATTTGTAAAATACCAGTAAATACTGCTGATATAATTTGTTGCCAGGCGCAGGTTGAGCTCCTTATTTTCTTTCGATAGCCCATCTAAATAAATATTGAGTAACTGCGCCGGTGTATTGTAACGCCCATTGAGCATATTCTCATATAAGTTGATGTATATAGAAGCGCGTGTTACAGGATCTTTTATCTGGTATATATGCGGATACATCATAGTGTCTACAGGCCATACACCATAGCCGATACCCGTACTGTTGAAAACTGTAAATAATGGTTTACTATGGCTTGCTAAATCAATGTCCTGTTTTTCTGTTGAATCATACAGGGGAATTGTTATTGTACTGTCTTTGTAAAACAGGTTTATATTAAAAGCCTGTGACCATAAGCCCGGCTTATCATATTCCGGCTTTTGTATAAAGCTAAGCATGGTATTGCTTGTTGTGTAATCAAAAACAGGGCGTCCTGGCTCATTTACCCAAATCTTATTCCATTGCTGCAAATCAACCGGTGTAAGCCTGTCCAATATATTTATTAAATCCGGCCATGATGCATTACTGTATTTAAATGTGCTTAAATACTCCTGTACACCTGTTTGAAATTTTTCTTTACCCATCAGTATTTCCAGCTGCTGCATCATGATAGGTGCTTTTTGATAGATGATATTGCCATACATGGAACCGGCATCATTCAGGTTATCCAGGTTTTGCCTGATGGGGTTGCTGCCCGTGGTGCGGTCGGTGCTGTAGGCCAGGGGAAAATGCTCGGTTAAAAATTTCAATGCAAATGCGCTGCTGTCTTTTTCTGTTGCCTTGTCCGATATAAAATTGGCAAACACTTCTTTCATCCATACATCACTGAACCAGCTCATGGTAACCATATCCCCAAACCACATATGGGCTACTTCATGCGCCATCAGGTGAGAGCGGTTATTGAGCTGTGTTTGTGTTGCTTCTTTGTTTAAGAATAATGTTGAGGATTGCAGTAATATAGCGCCGGGGTGCTCCATGCCTCCAAACTGGAAATCGGGGATAGCTACCATACCATGTTTTTGAAAAGGGTAGGTGATACCTGTCCATGCTTCGCAAAACCTGACCGCCGATTTATATTGATTGAAGATTTCGGCCAGGCTGGTCTCTATTTTTGCAGCATCTGTTTCCCTGTAAAAAAGTGTAACAGGTTTGGCGCCCATTGTATCCTGTGCTATTTTAAAAGCACCGGCAGCAAAAGAAAACAAATAGGTAGGCAGGGTATCGGTAGGCATAAAATGAACCAGCTTTTTGCCCTGTTGCAGTACAGAGTCCTTTACATCAGCATTGGCAATAGCCTGCCATTCTTTGGGAATAGTAAGCGACAGCCTGAAGACGGCTTTTAAATCAGGCTGGTCGAAACAGGGGAATACAGTGCGGGCCCGGTCAGGGACAAATAAGGTATAAAGAAAATCTTCTTTGCGGTTTAATGCACCGTTGCCAGCAGTAAAAATGATGTTTACCGTATTGTCTCCTTTTTGTAAATATTTTGCAGGGATTAATATATGTTCATTTTCGATTTGGGGTGATATAATTTTTTCATTGACTATTACGGAATCGACCATTTTTTTATCTTCATTAAAGTCTACCTGTAGGGCTGTGGCAGCTTCTTTCATATAAAAGCGGATGGTTTCTTTTGCTTTTATAGAATCGGTTTTTAATTGAGGTATATCAAAGTGAAGGGTATACTCAATATTGCTCAGTAATTCTTTTCTTTCCTTTGCAAGGGTAAGGGCTACTCCGGGTAATACACTGGCTTTTTTCTTATTGCACGAGGTAAAAAAAAAGAAGCTAATACATAAAAAGGAGAAGATAAAAAAGAATCTGCGCATGCTGCAATTTAATTTATATAGCAATAAGTCTTAACTTTCGAGCTCTAACCCAAAAATAAAAAATATACATATGAAAAGATGGAATGTTGTATTTGCATCAGCATTATTAGTTTTACTTGCATTGAATGTAAACAATATCAATGCTTCAATTATTCAAAAGTCCTCTGCTATCTACGAGCAAAACGATTTAATTGGCAGATGGGATATCAATATTGACGAAGATGGAAAGTCGAAGCCTGCATGGCTGGAAGTAAAACTATCAGGTAATCATACGCTGGTAGGCAGCTTTGTTTGTATTGTGGGCAGTGCAAGACCTGTTTCAAAAATAAACTTTGATGAAGGCAAGTTCTCTTTCCAGATTCCGCCGCAATGGGAAGGAGGGTATCATGATTTTATTGTTGAAGGAAATGTTGTAGCTGCTGATAAGATAGAAGGAACTATTATTACCAGCGAAGGGAAAAAATATAGCTGGGCAGGAAGCAGGGCTTCTTATCTTAAAAGAGCAAAGGAGCCAAAATGGGGTTCTGCGATAAAATTATTTAATGGTAAGGATTTAAAAGGGTGGAAGGCCGAAGGCACCGAAAACCAATGGTTGGTAAAAAAAGGTATTTTAACAAGTCCGCATTCTGGTGCTAACCTGGTTTCGGAGAAAAAATTTAATGATTTTAAGCTGCATGTGGAGTTCAGGTATAGTAAAGGAAGCAACAGCGGTGTGTATTTACGTGGCCGCTACGAAGTACAAATTGAAGACAGTCCTAAAGATGCACATCCGGCAAGCGTTTTATTTAGCGGTGTTTATGGCTTTTTAGCTCCAAGCGAAATTAATGCTAAAGGTCCCGGTCAATGGCAGAGCTATGATATTACGCTAATCGGGCGTATGGTAACAGTTGTTGCAAATGGTAAAACCGTTATCAGCAACCAGGAGATTCCCGGTATTACAGGTGGTGCGCTGGATAGCGATGAAGATAAGCCAGGCCCCATTTATTTCCAGGGAGATCATGGTCCTATTGAGTTCAGGAATATTACAATTACCCCGGCGAAATAAGGGCGGTTACGGGTTGCAGGTTACAAGTTACAGGTTGCAAGTTTCAAGTTGCTGGTTATAGGTTTCTGGTTGCAATTTCAGATTATAATAAAATCTATTAAAATGGTAATCAAATGAAAAGCTATAGAGATTTGAACATTTATAAAGATGCTCACCGGTTAGCCATCGTTATACATAAGCAAAGTCTTTTGTTGCCAAAGTTTGAAATGTATGAAGAGGGCAGCCAGATCAGAAGATCTTCGAACGCTGTGTCGACAGCTATTGTTGAAGGCTATGGAAGAAAAAAGTATAAGGCGGATTTTATAAGATTTCTTATTTATGCTCAGTCAGAATGTGATGAGACAATAGAGCATCTTGACTTCCTTTTTGAAACAGACTCCATGACAGACGAAATCAAATATGAGGAATTGAAGAATGAATATATGAAGCTAAGTAAGCAAATAAATACATTTATCTGTAGAAGTTAAGACTTAATCTGACAGTTGGGGTTAATTTAGAGTAGCGACAAACTAAATTAATAACCCCAAAAAGTCAGATTATGAATTCTGCAACTAAGTTAATCAAATCCCGAGTAGGCTTACTCAATTTAGCCGAACAATTGAACAATGTGACGCGTGCCTGCAAATTAATGGGTACCAGTCGCGACAGTTTTTATCGTCTTAAACAGCTCTATGAGACTGGAGGAGAAGAGGCTCTCAGAGAAATAAGTCGTCGTAAACCTATACCTAAGAATCGTGTTGAACCCGCAGTCGAAGAAGCTGTTGTTAAAATGGCATTTGAGTTTCCTGCCTATGGCCAATCCAGGGCTTCTAATGAACTTCGTAAACAAGGAGTTTTTATTTCAGCAGCTGGTGTTCGGTGTGTATGGCAACGGCATGATCTGGAGATTTTTGAAAAACGTCTGAAAGCCTTAGAAGCTCGCGTAGCTCAGGATGGCTTGGTCCTTACAGAAGCTCAGGTTATAGCGATGGAACGTAAAAAAGAAAAGCTGGAAGCTCATGGAGAAATTGAAACGGAGCATCCTGGCTATCTGGGTTCTCAGGACACTTATTATGTTGGAACCATTAAAGGAGTGGGTAGAATTTATCAGCAGACCTTCATTGATACCTATAGCCGGGTAGCTTTTGCCAAGCTTTATACCAGCAAACATGCTATTACATCTGCCGATGTTCTCAATGATAAAGTTCTCCCATTCTTTGAGGAGCATGAAATACCAATGCTCAGAATACTTACTGACAGAGGGACTGAGTTTAACGGAAGAGCCGAAAATCATGAATATGAATTATATCTGCAGATCGAAGGCATTGAACATAGCAAAACGAAAGTGCGCCACCCGCAGAGCAATGGAATCTGCGAACGCTTACACCGGACTATGCAGGATGAGTTCTATGCAATCGCCTTTCGAAGAAAGCTCTACAACGATCTTCAAGCTTTGCAAACTGATTTAGACGAGTGGCTCGCTCACTACAATAATGAGCGACCTCACAGCGGTAGATACTGCTTTGGTAATACTCCGATGCAAACATTTACAGAATCACTTATCTTAGCCAAACAAAAACTGCTGGATCAGGTGAGTCCAGCAGCATAACTAATTTAATCTGTAGCCCTTTTGAAAATTTAAAAATTAACCCCTCGCTGTCAGATCAAGTAATAACTATTACAATTTATCGATTGGGTTGAACAAAACTGGAATGACTTTCCAGCCACCTGAAACTTGCCACCTGCAACCTACTTAATAATATTAAAAAACCGCTTCCATCTTGGTCCGTTCTCGTAGCTGAACCAAATCATCCAGGCTTTACCTACAATGTGAGTTTCGGGTACAAAGCCCCAGAAACGGCTGTCCTGTGAATTGTGGCGGTTATCACCCATCATCCAGTAATAATCATATTTAAAAGTATAGGTAGCTGTTTCTTTGCCATTGATGAAATATTTTCCACCCCTGTCTTCAAGTGTGTTATGCTCGTATACACGGATTGCACGCTCGTAAATGGGATAGGTTTGCGGGTTTAAAGTAACGGGTGCTCCTTTTTTAGGTATCCATAGCGGTCCGTAATTATCAATAGACCATTTATGGGCTGTATCATAATAAGGGAACATGGAGTAATAGTATTTATTCTCAGGCTCAATTTGTTTTGTAACTGTAGCAGCGTCTATTACGGGCAATCCTTTTAATATGTTCAGTTCAGGTACAGTAAGGTTGATTTTGTAAGTAATTCCATCCAGCTGCTGGAAATCATTGCCGTCACTGGATATGCGGATACCGGATTCTTTCAGGAACTCTGCTGTAACCGGTGCATTTCCTTTCGACCTGAAAATATAATAAGTAGCTGATGTTGGCGAAACAAAGGCAGGTTGATTGTTTACAAAAAGATCCCCGTTTACTATTTTAATGGAGTCGCCGGCAATACCAACGCATCTTTTAATATAATTATCTGTTTTGTCTACCGGGTGCACTACAACCGGGAAAGCATCAGGGCTGTTTAACACATTAATAGATGTCTGATCTCCCAATGCTGCATATCTTTTCACATCAGCATAAGGAGTTAATGATTCATATCCCTCGGCATGAATAACCGTATCGCCTACGGGAAAGTTAAACACTACGCAGTCATTTCTTTTTACAGGGGCAGCGAACCAGCGCGTGTAAGGTATTTTAATTAAAGTGGAATAGGATTTTGTGTTAAGGAACGGCGTATAGTTATGTACAAAAGGTATGGATAATGGAGTATTGGGAATACGCGGCCCATAGCTGAACTTGCTTACAAATAAAAAATCTTTTACCAGCAGGGTTTTTTCCATAGAACTGGATGGTATGGTGTAGGCTTCGAAAACAAAAGTTCTTATTAGGGTAGCCGCAATAATAGCAAAAATAGCTGCATCAACCCACTCTCGCCAGCTGGGTTTTCTATGCTTCTTTACACCTTCGGCTCCAATAAACCTGGCATCTTTATTATTGGCCAGCCAGGGAAAATAAAAAGGAGCCAGCAGGGCGGCAGCGGTATGATCTAAAAAAGAAAACCTGCAGAAGACCTTTGCAAATTCAATGAATATGCCAGGCGTAATAAACCAGCCAACAACAGGTATAAACTGCCAGAATACCCAATGCTTGGGCCTTTGGGCAATATCCTGCATTACCCATGTATTGTAAAAAGGTATATATGCTTTCCACGATTCACGGCCTGCCATCTTAAATAATTTGGCTAACCCAAATGATGGCAGGAACACTAAAAGTATGCTGATTAAATATATTGTTACTAACTGACTAAAAGGCATTGACCTGAATTTTAGCGGCAAAAATATTACAAACGGGTTAAATACAAGATAAATGTATTGATTATTAACAAATACTATAATATATCATATGGTATATTATTATACAATATCCCGGATTTGAGCCATTATCCTATTTGCTTTTGCGGTGATTAAAAATGGGAACGTAATTAGTTTATTGAATAAAAAACCTGTTGAGAATACGCATGCCTTTTGTTAAGAATTCGTTGGTGCCTTCTACTGTAGAAGCGATGGGTTTAATACCATTGGTAATTAAAACAAAACCATATTTTTTAACCGGGTTAAAGAACATAAAGCTGTATAACCCGTAGGCAGAGCCTGTATGACCTTTCAGCTCGATACCGGGAATAAGCTTATCCGTAGTCATAATAGCATATCCGTAATTGCCATTAGGGGTAGATACCTGCTGCATTTGTTTAGAGCTGTTTTCGCTTATTATTTGCCGGCCATTCAATGCACCATAGTTCATATGCATCATCATGTATCTTGCCAGGTCATATGCCGAAATTTTCATACCACCTGTTGGTGAAAATACAGGTGTGGTTTTTCCCATAATATAACCGGAAATTATTTCCCGCCTGGGGTGGTAGGCATTGGGCGCAGGCTGCAGGCTATGTGTAGCCGAGTCATATTCGTACAAGGGCGTAAAAAGATTGCTATTGAGTGAATCAATACAATAACCGCCATAAAGATGAAGCGGTTTCAAAATGTGGTTGGTTATATATTGGTCGAATCTTTCATTACTTGTTTTTTCTATAATAGCGCCAATCATGTTGTAATTAAGATTACAATATTCGTACCTGCTACCCGGGGCATAATTGTTATAGCAATTGGCTGCATTGGCGTTGGTAGCCGGATTGATAACATCAAGTTGAAAGTATCCTTCGCTGTCATTGATACCCGATGTATGGGACAGCAGCATTTTTAATGTGATAGGAGTGTCGGGGTATTTGGGATTGCGGACAGGAAATCCAACCAGCCGGCTTACATCATCTTCCAGGTTTAGTTTTCCTGCTTCTGCCAATTGCATAATGGCTGTAGCAGAAAACGATTTTGAAATAGAGGCAATACGGAAGATATCATTCTTCTTTAATGATGTTTGCTGCTGCAGGTTTTTATAGCCAAACTCTTTGCTATATTTTATGCTATTGTTTTTTACAACTACTACGGCCAACCCCACGGCTTCATATTGTTTCATTAAGGCTTTAATTTCTTTTTCGGCTTTTCTTTTTTGGGCTATAAGGCCTTGCGGTAATACCAGTGCAATCAATATAAACATTAAGAGCTTAGAAAATACAGGCATATTATTTTACAATGTTGAAGGAATAAAGAATGGTGATTATAAACAATAGGAATAGGCCCAGCAGAAAACAAAAATCTGCAATACGTTCTAAAAATAAACTTGAAGACTTTCCTGAATTTTTTATTGATAAAAATGATAAAATGCAGCTACTCATAAAAAGGATAAGCGAAACCACAGTAACGTCATCAATAATTGTTTTTTGTGTTTGACCAAAAACCCTGATGGAGGTAAGCACAATAAAGCAAATGCCTAATAGATTAGAGGAGGCATTAAGTATATGCGAAGATTTTTTTTCGTTGCCCATACGGGATTATATTATGCAAAAGATGGCATAATATACATAATAATTACCGAAGGAGGCTCTGGAAATATATAATAAGCCGGGCCTTACAGCTATGGCAACCTTAATAGCCCATTACCAATAAATTTCTGGCAGCTTTAATGCTGCATTTTTGAAACCGGGAATAAGCTGCTGCGGCCTTCTCCCTGGCAACTGCCTGGGGTTGATTATTGATATAGGCCTCCAATGCATCGTGAAGGGTATATGCTTCGGGGCTCATAAGGCCAGTGCTCCATACAATGGGATTGGCTTTGGTGGGGTTTAAATGTTTGGCGAAAAAGTTTTTGCTATAGCAGGCCAATAGTATCGCATCACGGGTTTTACCATCCTTGTTCGGATAAGTTTCGTCCAATGAAAAATCCATCAGCCCGTCGTGACCTATATAAGCAAGCAGCTTTGCGTTGCCTCCAATACCAATATTTTTATTATCGCTGGTAACGGTGGATTTCATTTGCCCGGCACAGCTTTTTAAAAAATCAATTGTACAATCTTTTATATACCGGCCATCATAGGCATCGGCAACCAGCATATAGTTTTTGGTTTTATGTTTAAATATAGCCCGCTCTAAAACGGTTGCATTTACTTTCCCCGACGAGACCATCTTCCAGTTGCTGCTGTTTTTAAAATAGCTTTTGATGCCATAGGCACAACCCCAGTATAAATTATTGGCAGGGTCTTGCCCATTACCGATTTTAGCAGGCACAGGAACAATGCCCTGGTATTGATTATCGCATAATGCTACCAACACATGAATTGTATTGATAGATGAATCGAAATTTGTATCGGTTTGAGGTTCTTGTATATGTGTTTTAACAGGCTCTTGAGCCGGAGCGTTGGTATTGCAGGAGTATAGGACTATTAAACCAAAGGCTATAATGAAGTGCATAATCTTTTATGTAGAGATACATTGTGAATGATATTCCATAAATCGATTTTTAAGTTTAATTTATTTACCAAATAATCGTAAAATCAATAGGGCAAGTGATACCAAAAATGAAATAATTGCAATTCCAAAAGTCCACCAATAAGTTCGAAATATTCTTTTGGCGTTTTTAAGGTCATATTTTAGCTTTTCTCTAGCTAAAAATTCATTCTCACCTAATGTTAAATATTTTTTATCATGAAAGGCTATTGTACCCAATTGTGTTATAATGTAATACTCAGAAAATTTTTCTTCGATTCTTATGATTTCTTCTTGTTTTAACAAATAATCTAATTCCTTCAAAAGTTCTTCATCTGATAGCTTTGAACCTTCTCCTAGTTTGTCAAAAGGTAGCCGAATATCAAATATCATAAAATCTGGATTATAGCCTTTCTCCGCAAACTTTCTTTGTAGAGTTTCCAATATTTTATGCCTATTACTATATTTTACATCCATTAATAATGTTTTACTATTGTAATTTACAAATCTCTTTATAATTAAAATTGTTTATAATGGTTGATTGCCCAACAAAAATCCCCGTCTCAAACCGGGACGGGGATTTACATATTAACCTGTAATAATTATAAATGTATTGCTTCACCATAAGCTACTTCAATAGCATCTTTAACGCTTTCGCTGATAGTGGGGTGGGGGTGTATGCTGTTCAGCACTTCGTGGTAAGTCGTCTCCAGCTTGCGGCCTACAACAGTTTCAGCAATTATCTCGGTAACATTGTAGCCAATCATATGAGTGCCCAACCATTCGCCATATTTGGCATCAAAAATTACTTTTACAAAACCTTCGGTATGTCCTGCCGCGCTTGCTTTACCGCTGGCACTTAAAGGAAATTTACCTACTTTAATTTCATAACCGGCTTCCTTAGCCTGCGCTTCTGTAAATCCAACGCTCGCAATTTCAGGATAGCAATAAGTACAGCCCGGTACATTACCATAATCCAATGGCTCAGGCTGGTGGCCGTATTTGCCTTCGGCTTTAGCAATAGCTTCCACACAAATAATGCCTTCTTTGCTGGCTACGTGTGCCAGGGCCTGCCCGGGTACACAATCACCAATGGCATAAATGCCATCCACATTGGTTTTATAATACTTATCTACTGTTATTCGTCCCTTATCGGTTTTTACACCCAGGGTTTCAAGACCAATGCCTTCAATATTAGCAGCTACTCCTACAGCGCTCAATAATATATCCGCCTCAAGCGTTACTTCACCATTGGCAGTTTTTACTTTTGCTTTTACACCGTTACCTGATGTATCTACAGATGTTACCTCGCTGCTGGTTAGTATTTCAATACCCTGTTTTTTAAGATTTTTTTCCAGCTCTTTTGAGATATCCTCATCTTCAACAGGAACAATCCTTGGCAAAAATTCAACAACAGTAACTTTGGTTCCAAAGCTGTTGTAAAAATATCCGAATTCGATACCGATAGCACCGCTTCCAACCACAATCATGCTTTTGGGTTGTTGTGGTAATACCATTGCTTCGCGGTAACCAATAATCTTTTTGCCATCCTGTTTTAAATTAGGCAATTCGCGGCTGCGGCCACCGGTAGCAAGAATAATATGTTTACCTTCTACTATTTGTGTTTTACCATCAGCGCTCTTTACCTCAACCTGTCCTTTAGCTTTAAGGCTGCCAAATCCATTGATAACATCAATTTTATTTTTACGCATCAAAAACTGAACGCCCTTGCTCATCTTATCCGCAACACCACGGCTGCGTTTTACGATGGCTTCAAAATTGGGTGTTCCGCTGGCTTCGATACCAAAATCCTGCGCATGCTTTATATCATTATACACCTGTGCACTTTTTAATAATGCCTTGGTAGGGATACAACCCCAGTTAAGGCAAATGCCGCCCAGGCTTTCTTTTTCAATAATTGCTGTTTTTAATCCCAGCTGTGAAGCCCTGATAGCAGCTACATATCCGCCCGGACCGCTTCCCACAACTACAACGTCGTATGCCATAAATTGATTCTATTTTAATAATGAATGATTCGGAAGTTAAGATTGCGAATTTATAGGAAATACGGTAACAGGCAAAATACTCTTTAGTTCTACCTGGCAATTATAAAAATACCTGTTTTCGTGTATATTTTAATGTGGGTAATTAAACTACTTTTAGCCGCACTAAACATGAAATTTATGATATCTGTACGAAACAAATTCAGGATAGTTTTTGCAATTATAATAGCGCTTTTTTTGGCAGGATGTGGCAAAAGCAAGGATGTTGGTGGCGATGAATATTATTTTACATTTAAAATAGATGGGCAGCAAATGAACTTTAGTGATTTAACGTCTTTTCAAATGGGGGAAAAAGATGGCAAAGTGCCTCTCATAGTGGTAATTGGCGTTAAGGAGCCGGGGCCATTGCAAGAGCAATTTGGCTGGAGTTTGGTTAGGGATGGTGCTGATTTCAAACCTGGTACCTATACAATGGCTTCTACAGATAGAGCATTAGACGCGCAATACGCAATCAAAAAATATACAGAAATTTATGAGTCTGATAATACGAATGACTTTAAGGTAACTATAGAAAGTTACGACAAAACCGACGGAATAAGAGGAACGTTTTCAGGTACTTTACGAACAGAAGATGGAAAAACTGTAAAAGTTACAGAAGGCAAATTTCACGCACATTATTCAACAGCATAAGATAGCGAAACTGCAAAAAATACCAGGCATAGTATTTTAACCACATTTTCGTTACAAATATTTAGTTATTAATATTTGCCAGTGATGATTCCAGTGCCCTGCTATAATATAGCCCCAGCTACCTGTTTTAATTGGATTTTCTCCTATAAACCCGGTACTTTCAAGGTCCTGGCTGGTAAAGCTTTCAAAAAGGAACACAGTGGTTTTGCGTACCAGCATAAATTCGCTTACCAGTTGTTCCAGACTTCTGTGGCTTATATCGGCTGCTGCTGCATAATCGTTTTGCTCAAATCCCGGCAGGGGCTGCTGCTCCCCGCGTGCATGGCATAAAGCCCGGTAGGCGAATATGCGTTCTGTATCAATACAATGCTGTAAAACCTGCTTTATCGTCCATTTGTCCTCTGCATACGCATAATCGGCTTTATTATGAGGAATGGAATAAAGCGCAGTTTCGAGGTGAAGCAACGAATCTCTTAATACCTGGTTCACATTATCTCCTTCGGCAAGAACAATGTATGTATTATAAAAAGTGGGATAATCAGAGGATTGAGGACGCATCATATTGAAATTTATGGGGTAAAAATAGACAAAAAGCGATTGCTGTGAAAGCAATTTAATAGCTGTTGGCTTAAAAATGATAAAGTGAATTCTTTCAGAAATTTTATTGCCAATACTCTTATAGTAGTGCAATTTTGGGTATCTTTAATTAGCCCTATTGGTTTAACTCATTAGTTATCAATTTTAAACAAAACTATCTGCTGATGAAAGCCTTACTTTTTACCACTATCTTTTTTATTAGCTCCCTGCTTCAGGCCCAGACAAATTCTAAAAAAATTGAATGGCTTATGCATACAGATACAGCATATAATATAAGCATACAGTATCCGTCGAACTGGGAGCTGAAACCGCCCAGGTCCAATGCCCGTTTTTTTGTTACCAGTTATGCAGAATCTGAAACAGATAAATTCAGGGATAATATTAATTGTGCGATTCCAATAGCAGTAGATAAATCGCGTACTATACAAATGGCGGAGCGGGAGATTACAGAAACCTTATCGGGTATGCTGCCTGACTTTAAAATTATACATTCCGGCTATTCAAAATGGAATGGGGCAGATGCCTATGAAATAGAGTATACATGCTCTCAAACAAGTAATGGTACTACTTATTCTTTGCATATGCTACAGAAAGTGGCCATTATCAAGGGGAAACTGTATACGCTTACATTTACTTCGGAGGAAGCGTCCTTTGCAAAATATATTGATACTGTGCAGAAAATGCTTCGGTCGTTTAAGGTGAAATAAGGTTTTTGGCCTTAGCTGATGGCCGGTTCTGTTAATTATATGTGTTTGTGGCATACCACAGGTGCATGCTGGTAGTTACCCGGAAAAGACAGTGTATATATATTTATTATCCGGTCAAAAAAAATATTGCATATTGAGTCGGAAATCTGAAACAATTCCCTACCTTTGCACTCCAAATTTTTAATTTATGGCAAGAGTATGTCAGGTTACAGGTAAGGTTCCGGTGGGAGGTAACAAGGTTTCTCACTCTAACATTAAGACAAAGCGTCGTTTTTTGCCTAATTTGCAAAAGAAAAAGTTTTACCTGGCTGAAGAAGATAAATGGATAACTTTGAAATTATCTACTGATGCCATCCGTACTATTAATAAAAACGGATTATACAGTGTGGTAAAACAGTTACGTGCAAGAGGTGAAAAAATATAAATAACCCCGATTTAAGCAATATACAATGGCAAAGAAAGCAAAAGGAAACAGGGTTCAGGTAATTTTAGAATGCACCGAGCATAAGACAAGTGGTCAGCCCGGTACCAGCCGTTATATTACCGTAAAAAATAAAAAGAACAACCCTGAAAGACTGGAGTTGAAAAAATTCAACCCTATTCTTAAAAAAGTTACTGTTCACAAAGAGATCAAATAAATTAATGTGTAAATGTGAAGATGTGCTAATATGAAAATAATGCATATCTGATTTCCACATTTTCACATTCTGAAATTTTCAAATTATATACCATGGCAAAAGCGGCTTCAAAAAACGCGAAAGTTAAAGATGCTAAGGCAGCAGCAGAATCAAAGAACTGGACTAAAGTGATTCGTGCCGTACGCAACCCTAAAACAGGTGCATATACTTTTAAAGAAAATATTGTGCATAAAGAAAAAGTAAAAGAATTCTTAGCGCAAAAATAATTTAGAGTACATGAAAATATTGTAAAAGCTGTTCGTTATTTGCGGATGGCTTTTGTTGTTTTTTGTCAGTTTCCAGAGATTCAAAAGTTCTAAGGTTCAATGTTTAAATTTTTTTAAATCATAAATCTTACATTCTAAATCATACATCTCTCTATGAGTTTATTTAAAAAATTGTTTGGTAAAAAAGAGAAAGAATCGCTTGACCAGGGTTTGCAAAAAACCAAGGAAGGATTTTTATCGAAAATAAGCAAAGCGGTTGCCGGTAAAAGCACTATTGATGATGAGGTGCTGGATAACCTGGAGGATGCCCTTGTAAGCGCAGATGTAGGAGTGGAGACCACCGTAAGAATAATTGAACGTATTGAAGCCCGTGTTGCCAAAGACAAATACCTGGGAACGGCTGAGCTGAATGGTATGCTGCAGGAAGAAATTGAGAATATACTGGTAGATGCTCCCAGTGCAGTAAGCTACACATTTGAGAGTGAGATGCCTGCCAAACCTTACATTATTTTAGTAGTAGGAGTGAACGGCGTGGGCAAAACAACTACCATCGGTAAGCTGGCATATAATTTTAAGAAGGCCGGTAAAAATGTCTTACTGGGTGCTGCAGACACGTTCAGGGCTGCAGCCGTTGACCAGCTTACCATATGGAGCGAAAGGGTAGGAGTGCCAATTGTAAAGCAGGCAATGGGTAGCGACCCCGCTGCTGTAGCTTTTGATACAGCACAAAGTGCCATGAGCCGTGGCAGCGATGTAGTGATTATTGATACTGCAGGACGCTTGCATAATAAGGCGCATTTAATGGATGAGCTGAATAAGATTAAGCGTGTATTGCAAAAATTTGTGCCTTTTGCACCACACGAGGTATTGCTGGTGCTGGATGGCTCTACCGGGCAAAATGCCCTGGAGCAAGCGAAACATTTTACAGCAGCGACCAATGTTACGGCTATGGCAATTACCAAATTAGATGGTACAGCTAAAGGAGGTGTAGTGCTGGCTATTGCCGACCAGTTTAAAATTCCTGTAAAATTTATTGGTGTTGGAGAAAAGATGGAGGATCTGCTTGTATTTGATAAGCATGAATTTGTAGATAGTCTTTTCAGTTTAAATAAGAGTGAGTAAAAATAAATTATTTTACTTACCCGTAATACCACTATAACTATATATACCAGCTATCGGTATTTTTTTGATTTACAAAAAACATTCAAAATTGAAAAATATTCATTATCGGTACCTTATCTCTATCCAATAGTGATATTTCTATGAACGAACGCTTACTAAATCATATACAAAGCAAAGTGAAGCTGGCAGCAGCAGAAGTGGAACTTTTAGAAACATTTTGGAAAGAGAAACGGCTGCCTAAAAATGAATACCTGGTAAGGAACGGCGAAGTTTGCAGGTATGATAGCTTTGTAATCTCAGGCAGCTTTAAAGCGTTCTATATTCATCCCAAAACAGGAAAAGAAGAAATTCTGTTTTTCGCCATAGAGGACTGGTGGGCAACCGATCTGGATAGCTTTGCCAACCAGGCTCCATCTAATTATAATATCCAGGCGCTTGAAGCGTCTGTTGTCCAGCAAATCAGCTTTCCTTCTTTTGAAAAGTTATTATTGCAAATTCCCGGGCTCGAACGTTATTTCCGGCTTATTCTGCAGGGGTATACAGCAGCTATCCAAAAGAGAATCATACAAGCCAATGCTTACCCGGCCGAAGTGCGCTACCATAATTTCCTGGAACAATATCCTGAAATGGTGCAAAAAATTCCGCAATACCTTATAGCCTCTTATTTAGGCATCACTCCCGAATTCTTAAGCAAACTGAGAAGGAAAAAATCCTGATTTATTTCTTAATATAGTTTAAGAAAGCAGCTGAACACCTGGTATACTTTTGTTCATCCTTAAAAAAGAAAAGGTATGAGCAAAGTATTAATCATCAATTCAAGCACCAGAACCGAAAAATCACATAGCCGTGTGCTTACAAAATTATTTGCGGACAGCTGGTCAAAGGCGCATCCGCAGGACACTTATATTTACCGTGAAGTGGGATTGACACCTGTGCCGCATATTACCAACGAGTGGATAGAGGCTTCGTTTACAAAAGTGGAAGACAGGACTGCGGACAATCAAAGGCCTTTGGCTTTAAGCAATATTCTTGTAAAAGAATTGAAGGAAGCGGATATCTATGTAATAGGCGTGCCAATGTACAACTGGTCGATACCAAGCGGTCTGAAATCATACATAGACCAAATCATGCGCATCAATGAAACCTGGAAATTCAGGTCAGGCGTCCCGGACGGCGATTATGTCGGGTTGCTGGAAAATAAGAAACTGTTTATTTTATCGAGCAGGGGCGACAATGGCTATGCTGCTGGCGAGCACAATGCTCATATGAACTTTCAGACCAATTACCTGCAAACCATTTTCAATATAATGGGTGTGCGGAAAATCGAAATAATCTCGCTCGATAATGAAGAATACGGAGGTGAGCTATTTGAAAATTCGAAGAAAGAAGTTGCTAAAATAATAAGCTCCATTTCATAACAACCTGTTTGATAGCACTTTTTAAAATCGCTGTGACTGTTTTTTTGTTGTATAAAATTTTGAAGAGAGAATGTAAAGTACTATTAAAAATTAGATGCCAGCTTTACTCCAGGTTCTCCACTTCCCCTTGCTTTTCAAAACTTCTGAAAGAAGTGTAAAAAACTACGATGCAACCAAACAGGGATACAAAAGGTATCAGCCATTTATTTTGCGAAAAGCTGAAAAAGAAAAATAGCAGCCATATGCCAAACAGCAATGGCAGAAAGCTATCCATGCTCATATCATCGGTATAAAGCAGGGTATGCAGCAGGGCGAGAATGGCCGGGCCGCCAATAACCATACATATATAAGAATACAGATTGCCATGAACCAGCCACAATGCACGCAGCGCCCATATTTCGGGCAGGTATATTAATAAATAGGCTATAAGCAGCTGCAGGATAATTTTTCCATTGGCTATAGGCAGGTTACGGTAATATTGAAGCTCGGTTTCCAGGAAATAAAAATTTTTATAAATGATAACGCCATGAGCTATCAGGCAAAGGGTAAAGATGAGCCAGAGCATCCTTTCTTCAAATACCGATGCATCGTGTACCACGAAGAAATAAAGCGCCATAAAAGAAAGCAGCTTTACAAACAGCAAAGCCCTGAACTGTTTGCGGAACATAAACCTGATAAGAAACCAGCTGATTGTTTTCGGGAATTTTATTTGTGGAAGCAGCTTTATGCTTCCTGTTTTTAAGCCTTCGGGGTGATGGGTGAGCCAGGAGTAAAAAACGGTGGTGAACACTGTTATAATAGTTAATGCACAAAGGCAAAACAGCGCATAAGTATGCTGTAAATTGATAAACCCTATGATGATAACCAGCAACCCGTAAATTAATGCTGGTAATAGTAACATAACAGCTATATATGTAAGCGCTATAGTTCTTTTTGCAGATGCAATGCCGTTTAGCTGAAATATAAACTGGTAGCCGTTCGTGTTAACGCGACCTGAAAAAAAGCTGATACATTTTGTAGCATACAATAAAAGAAAGCCGCAAAAAACAAGGAAGGCCTGTGGTGTTTGTGTGATGCTTAGTATAATGTAATAGTTAGTTTCCAATGCCTGCCTGAAGCTGGGGTTAATACCAAACAACACAAAGAAAATAAAAAGAATGGCCCCGGTTATCTGCCTGTAATAGGGCGTAACAAAAGAGTGATGCAATAATTTTATAATGCTATTCAACTGCCAGTGATTTATCTTTTACCGAAAAAATATTTGTAAACTCAATATCATCAATCGCTATATCGTGGTGCGATGTAAGCAGGAATCCTGTACCCTGCCTGTTTTTAATTAATGATTGCAAGGATTGCTGTGTTTCCACATCAAGAGTGGTAAAAGGTTCATCCAGCAATATAACAGCGGGGTTGCCTATAAATGCCAGTAAAAGCGATAATTTTTTAAGCATCCCACTGGAGTAGGTGCCTGTCGGGTTATTTAAAAAATGGGTGATTCCCAGTAAATGCTTCAGCTCCTCAATCTGCTCTGCATGCCCTTTCTTTGTGCTTTTGTAAAAATCAACCAGCTGTTGCCCGCTTACAAACGAAGGGTAGGCCGGCTCGGCAGGAGCATGATTTACCAGTGCCCGGTATTGAACCGGATTTTTATGTATGGAGATAGTATCATTTAACAGCACATCGCCTTTAAATGGCAATAGCCCTGCAATTATTTTTAAAAGTGTTGATTTGCCCGAACCGTTTGGCCCTTTAATCCAGTATTTCCCTTTTGATAACCTTAAATCCTTTACATCCAGCACTTCAAAACTGCCATAGGACTTTTTTACGTTAGCCAGGTATAACATAGCCAATTTTCTATTTTGCCGATAATATTAATCATTTATTTTGATTGAAGTACCTTTGCGGTTTATTTTAAGGTTTATTAAACACGGCAATTGAAAGCAAAAACATTAAAGAAGGATAAAGTAAATATTATTACGCTGGGCTGCAGTAAGAATATGGTGGACAGTGAAGTGCTGAGCGGGCAGCTACGTGCCAATGATATTGATGTGATACATGAGAACACAAAATTCGATCATAATATAGTAGTTGTAAATACCTGTGGCTTTATTGATAAGGCAAAAGAGGAAAGCATTAATACCATTCTGGAGCAGGTGGAGTATAAAAAACGTGGCCGGCTGGATAAGGTATATGTTACCGGCTGCCTTAGCGAAAGGTATAAGAATAACCTGGAAGAAGAGATACCCGAAGTGGATGCTTTCTTTGGCACGATGGAATTGCCATTGATTTTAAAGCAATTTGAAGCAGACTATAAAACAGAGCTGTTGGGTGAGCGCCTGCTGGCCACACCCAGGCATTATGCTTATCTTAAAATATCCGAAGGCTGTAACAGAACCTGTGCATTTTGTGCCATCCCTTTAATGCGCGGAAAACATGTAAGCAAATCCATCGAAGCATTGGTGCAAGAGGCGGAAAACCTGGTAAAGTCAGGTGTAAAAGAGATTATGCTGATTGCGCAGGAGCTTACTTACTATGGCCTTGATATTTATAAGAAAAGGATGCTCCCTGATTTGCTTAACCGCCTGGCTGATATCAAAGGATTGGAATGGATTCGCCTGCATTATGCATACCCGTCAAAATTTCCTTTGGAGATACTGGATGTAATGAGGCAGCGTGATAATATATGTAATTACCTCGACATGCCTTTACAGCATGCATCCAACAATATGCTGGCGGCTATGAAGCGCCAGATAACAAGAGAAGAGATGGAAGACCTGGTTGCTGCTATAAGGGAGAAGGTGCCCGGCATTTGCCTGCGTACTACTTTAATTGCAGGTTTCCCCGGCGAAACACCCGATGATATTGAAGAAATGAAACTGTTTTTAGCAAGGCAAAGATTTGACAGGGTGGGTATATTTACTTACTCGCATGAAGAGGATACTACAGCTTATATTTTGAATGATAATATACCGCAGGAAGAAAAGGAGCGGAGGGCACAGGAGATAATGGAGTTTCAGCAGGAGATATCATTTGAGCTGAACCAGGAAAAAGTAGGCAAAACCTTTAAAACGCTGATCGATAAAAAAGAAGCAGGGCGTTACCTGGGCCGTACCGAATTTGACAGTGTAGAGGTAGATAATGAAGTAATTATCACCAGCGATAAAAAACTAACAATTGGAGAGTTTTACAATGTAAAAATTGAAAAAGCCTATGATTATGATTTGGAAGGAAGGGTTATTATCTGATATCTGATGTACATTGCATTTTTAATGTGCCTTCCTCTACTTCCAGATAGAAGCCACTGCTGAATTTTCAGGGTTTATCTTTATTTAAACCGGTTGGTATATTTTTTATAACAGCCAAAGAAATGGTATTGCCGGATCTTTATAAAACTTACTACAAAAGTACCAAATTTCTAAAGCGAATTAAGCTCAATTTTACTTCTTATAAATAAGACATAGAGCTCTGTTTATAACAGAGTCATCTTAAGCTGTTAAAGCAATTTGGGATTTTGCCTGTGCGTAGGTGGAATCTTGAATAGCTATCGATATGTAATTTCTTCTGCAGATAAAGGTTAGCACAAATAATTACGGGTCTATATTTTAAAATATACTTCCCATGTAAGATTGTTTTGTTTTGAATAGTAGGTGGATTCCGGGTCTTTCCAGGTCATGGTCTCCACTCTTTTTTAGTGCTGCTTAAAGGGTTAAAATCAGCCGATTTTATGCTTCAGTCTCATCGGCATATTGAAAATCAATTGTTTATATAATTTTTGAGCCATATTGACAGAGGAAACGGCATTGAGTACAGGCATTAAAGTATACCTTTGCATCTCTATTTTGCATGTTAAGTAAAATAATGTTATAAAGCTTTAATGCTGATTTTTCATCTTTAAAGTTATTGTTTAACTAAAAACTGGTACATGAAAAAAATACTAATCGTAGTATTAACAACAATTTTCTCAAGCATAGCTGCTTTTGCTCAAACAGTAAAGCAATCAGCAAAAGCTTCTTACTATCATAGCAAGTTTAATGGCAGAAAAACAGCTACAGGGGATATCTACCGTGATTACCTGCTGACAGCCGCTTCTAATATTTACAAGTTGGGCACACGCCTTTTGATTACCAATAAAAATACAGGTAAAAGTGTAAATGTGGTTGTTAACGACAGGATGGCTCCCGGCATTAAAGGGCGTGTTGATTTAAGCAAATCTGCATTTCAGCAAATTGCCAGCCTGCACCATGGAATTGTGCCTGTTGAGATTAGTGTTGTAAACGGAAAGAAGGAACAGGATAATAGTTTATAATTTAAGGCATCCTTCATATTACTAAAGAACCCCGCGAAAGCGGGGTTCTTTTTTTGAACATATATTCTTACTCTACAACCCACCACGAATAAGAATTGGCAGGCAGGGTTACAGGTAAGCTTATCTCATAATTTCTGCTGAGAATATAGGTTTTTGCAACATGCTCCTTTTCTTTTACACGTGCAGTTGTAGTAAGCCCCGTATAGTAAAGCGGTATGGTAATTGACTTGTTTATGGGTTTATTGGTAGGATTAAATAACATAAGCAGGGCTTTTTCCTTAAGCCCGGAATTTACATGCAACCAACCATCCCAGTCTCTTCCGTCTGCACGCCGTAAATGCAGCAGGCTGGAGTTTAAGATGTTCCTGTATTTTTTATACCATTGTATTACCTGTATAACGGTTTGTTTTGTTGCTTCGGTATCGTATAACCTTGGGCCGCGATAGCAGGCTTGTATGCCAGCGCCATAATATTGCATCATCAATTGTTCGTAGTCTTTTAAATGTTCTGAAAGTGGCTCCAACACCGCTTCCGGGCCACCACCCTGGTATTTTGTAAGAGGTACAAAACCCCATCCCATAGAAGGTGTTTTTTCCCATGTGCCATCATAAATATTCTGGCGGTTTAATATTTTTTGCTGCTCACGTGGTAATGAAAAATTTACTTCACGATAGCCCAAAGCAATTTTATTGGTCCCGTCAAGAAAATACCAGTCGGGGGCATTTATATAAATACCCCGTTTGTTTAACCAATGATACAAGCCTTTCTGTATTTGCATTTGTTCCCATTGGCTATCTTCTAAGCCTTTATGACCGGGGTGCGATGTGGAAGCACAGCGATCACCCGGATAGGGACCATCATTTTCCCAGATGTCGAATCCTGTAACACTATAAAATTGTTGAATTTTATCACGGTATTGCAGTCCCCATTTACTTCCAAAGCAAGGAGCATTGCCAAAAAAAGCGCCACCTGGTTTTCCGGTAAGAGGGTTAATCACATCATCTGTATTACTTATTTTTCTGGAGCTGAATAAGGAATAAACCCCGATTTTAATACCTTTCTGATGAGCGTAACCGGCCAGTGCTTTACACCTGGCCAGGTTTTGCTCATTGTTATCTTCCATATTTATATGGCTCCCGAAACTTAGTATTAAAGCTTCATATCCGGTAGCCGCACATTGGTCAACAGCGTTTCTTACGTCATTATCATTTTTACTTACAAGGTGCATAAAAATCGGGTTAGCTGTCGTCCAGGGGGCTATTATAGCATACATTTTTTGAATAGCCAGGCCACGGCGTTCGCGATCGTAACTGTCTATTGCCAGCTCATAAGTGCGTATAGACTGGAAACTGTTACCGGGGGCTAAATCAATACCCGGACCATATTCAGGATATGTTTCCAGCAGGCATGGTGTTGTATAATCATAATTAACCTGTGAGGTATAAGTACTATCTGTTTTCCAATGTGTGGTCTGGTCGCTGATATCATATCGCATAGCATTATTAAAAGCATAATTGGACTCAATGTATAGGCCGCCTGGCTTTTTCATTTGTACAACACTACCTACCACGGCGCTTTCTTCTTCTACCATTCCCAGTATTTCATTAATAACACGGTTGATATGAATATTCCGGCCGGATTTATTCGTAACACTCAACCATTTCACCAGCAAAGGAATGCCGTCATACAATTCGTAATTAACATTTATTTCAATTCCTTTTAGTTCGGGCAATGCTGATTGGTATATGAAGCAAAGCAGCTTGCCACCAGGGGGATTATTATTAAGCGCCCATACCCTGGACCTGGAATTGAGATAAGCAGGAAGGGTGGTGATAGAGTAGTTTTGAAATATAAAATCCCTGTTATTGTTTTTCATACTATCGACCCATTCAGGAAGCAGGTATGCATTCTCCTTTTGCCCATATAATCCGCCTATATTATACGAGGTGCCATTAATGGTTAACCGGGCTTCAGGCTTTACTGAACGTAATAATTGCTTACTATTTATTTTGTTTTTATAATCAATACATACAACATTGGGCTTCAGGCGAAACCTGCGTTGCAGCAATCCATTATCCAGCACAATATCTTTCTTATCCATACTGGTATATATACCCGCTTTTGTTGTAACCGGGTGTATCAGCCAGTCTTTACCATTGAAGCTGTTCCTGGTTTCGTCCCATATCGGCAGGGATTGGCTTTGCGAATAAGTTGCTGTATTCAGCAGCAGAACAAGGGCCATCGTGTATTTTAAAAGCATATGGCTAAAAGTTTAATGCCTTTAAAATAAGTAATCATTTTTGAATGAAATCAGTTTATGCCAGTAATATAGATTTTTGCCAAATATTAGCTCATGTCCGGATTGTTTGAAAAAATAGGGATAAGTAGTTGCAAATTACTTAAATTGTAAAGGAGGAAGTATTGTTCCGGGACAAGTTTGTATATTGAACATTGATATACAAAAAAGCCCTTACAATAAATAGTAAGGGCTTATAGTAAAATAGATGTATGTAATTACGCGTTCCTGTTAATACAGTTTAAATCGTCAAATGCAATTTCAAGCCTTTTTACAAAAGTATCTTCGCCTTTGCGTAACCATACACGTGGGTCGTAGTATTTTTTGTTGGGTTTGTCGTCGCCTTCAGGGTTACCCAGCTGGCCTTGCAGGTATGCTTCGTTCTTTTTATAATAATCAAATACGCCTTCAGCAAATGCCCACTGCATATCAGTATCCAGGTTCATTTTAATAGCACCGTAACCAATTGCTTCGCGTATCTGGTTTTGGGGAGAACCACTGCCGCCATGGAATACAAAGTAAACCGGTTTGTCGCTTGCAGTTTTAAATTTCTCTGCAATATGCTTCTGGCTGTTATCTAAAATAACAGGTGTTAACTGTACATTACCTGGTTTGTATACACCATGTACGTTACCAAATGCTGCTGCAACTGTAAACATATTACTTACTGCATTTAATTTTTCGTAAGCATAGGCAACATCTTCAGGCTGTGTATATAATTTGGAGTTATCAACATCGGTATTGTCAACACCATCTTCTTCACCACCGGTAACACCTAATTCAATTTCAATGCTCATGCCAAGCGGAGCCATGCGTTTGAAGAATTCAACCGAAGTAGCAATATTTTCTTCAATAGGCTCTTCGCTTAAATCCAGCATATGCGAGCTGTATAATGGCTGGCCTTTTTCTTTATAAAATTTTTCACCCTCATCGATCAATGCGCTAATCCATGGCAACCATTTTTTAGCAGCATGGTCTGTATGTAAAACTACCGGTACACCATAATATTTAGCTACAGTGTGTACATGCAATGCACCACTTACTGCGCCGTAAATATTGGCTTGTAATTTATCGTTTGGCATGCCTTTGCCTGCAAAAAATTGTGCGCCACCATTGCTGAACTGAATCATAACAGGTGAGTTTACTTTAGCTGCAGTTTCTAAAACTGCATTTACGCTATCTGTACCTACCACATTTACTGCGGGCAGGGCAAAATTGTTGTCTTTTGCATCATTGTAAAGGGCTTCTAATTCTTTTCCGTGTAAAACCCCGGCTGTGTACTTGCTCATTTCTTGGTTTTTTTTAATAAATAAATCGGCATGAAATCGTTGTCGCTAAGATAGTGAAATTGTGTGGATAGGACACATAAAAATTGTAAAAATGACAATAACAGATGTTAGTGTTATTGAGTATTGACCTGGTAGGCATACAATACTTCGAAGTAAATGGAAGTTTGTCCTGTATCTGTTTTTTTTATTTTCCATATATCAAGCATTGAATCTCCTTTTGATTTTGATTTCCTTGATTTGGTTTGAACTTTTAACAGGCTAATCAATGTATATTCATCTTCAACACTGGCAACTTTAATTGTATTTTCTTCAGAGTCACCTTTTCCATGCAAAAAAATTGCTTTTTGTAACAATATTATTTTGTCCTTTGTAAGGTTGATTTTATCTTCTCTTTTTGTTTCCATATAACATGCCAATAACATCAGGAGTACTTTTATACTGGACGGATTACTTTCTAAAATCCGTTCACCTTCTATTATGGCTTCTTCAAATTGCTTTTTTGAAGCAAGCTGGCTGAATTTATGATTTGTAAATAAGGAACTAAAAGGTGTATACGTGCCATTAAATAGTTTACCATAATAAATAATGCTTCCTTCTTTAGGATAAAGGAACTGCGGAGTTTCATTAAATTTTTTGACCAATTTTGCATAGCCGTTTTCGGATGTCGAGTCTGCAATTGATTTCTTCAGTAATACTGTGTCAATAGTTAACTGGCTGTAGCATGACAAAACACAGCACAACAAATGAATAGTTGTCAGTAATAGGGCTCTCATTAATTATAATTTTACGACCTGTACTTCAGCGTCTTTGTTTTTTCCTGTATTAATTTTAAATTATTACGCAGCATATATTTTAAATGCAGCTTTAAAATTTGTCCCATCGATCGGCAACGGTTAAAAGCTTCTGTTTTAAAATGCTCATTTAATTGCTGTTTCAGCAGCTCCTGCTTTTCAACAGGCGAAATAGTATCGCGCGACATAATGTTGAGCAGCTCCATCAGCCTGAACCGTGTAACCGCTACCCTGAACGCCATAGCAGAGCGCTCTTCGGCCCTGTACTGCTCAATTGATTCTGAATTGAGCTGCTTTAAAACGGTTTGAACAAACATATTGTTCTCCTTAAAAAACTGTGGCAGGTACAGGTTTTTTCTGCCTTCATAAGATTGCTGGTCAAAGTCGATAGCACGTATCCGGTATTGGTAGCTTTCAATATCTGGTGTTGCCACTACCACAAAATTATAAGCACGCATATCGCCCAATAGCCGTACAAAGCAGCGTTCATTAAATTTTACAAACTCTTTTGCCAGCCTTGTTTTATTGGTTTCGCTCCTGCCCAGGTATTGTTCTAAAAATACATCGCCGGCCAGCCCTGGTATATGCTCTTCTACCAGTGTGCCGCCATCGGTATAAAAAGTAATACGGTTGGGCGATAAAAAATGTTCCAGCTCAAGACCATATACCCTTGATGCATCGGTTATTTTAATATAGTAATGATCGAAGTTGGCATTGAATTTATTTACAATGCGTATACGAAAGGGGAGGGAGTTACCAAAGGAGCAGTAATCAATTCTTGCTACATCCAGCTGGTCAGCAAAGCTAAGGTCGCCTTCTGTTTTTAGTATGGCATATATTTTTACCAGGCCTTCGCGTAAGTAATCCCAGTCACGCTTATCATAAATAGCTTTTTCCCAGTAAGTGCTGTTGCCTACGCTGTCTTTAATAGGTACCGACCAGGTGAAGTTGAGTAAATCCTTATGTGCTACAGGTAGCCTCACTTCGCGTCCCTGGCGAATCAGGTAATTTGCCAGCTCTGTATTAACAGGGTAAAGCAGCTTTTTTCGTGATGGCTTATTGTTTAAAAGATGCACATTATTCATGGCCCAATGTACGAACTAAACCTGAAAGCTGTTCCCGCTTAGCCTAATAAGTTAGGGCAGATGGATAAACTTTGGCAAACCAATGCCACGAATGCGCGAATAACATATTTGCTTATATATCAAACATCGGGAATGCCACAAATGCACCGAAGGCGCATTATTCGTGCATTCGTAGCATTAGAAAATCATATTGTTAATTATAAATTGGCATAACAACACATGAATTAAATTTATGCGTTCGCCTTGCATAATAAATACCACCCTTGCCCGGATGGCATACTAAAATAATGAGTGTGGTATAAAAATTATTGGTTATTTTCTCTTGTCGATTTATTATTATTTTTGACTGGGAAGAACTTCCATTGTCCCGATAGCTATCGGGATTCATTCGTCGATTGTATTATTTTATGAATGAAAAAAATAATGTACGTTTGACACCTGTATTATACTACTGCATGAATAAATGGCTTGCTAAAATAAGGAACTGGAATATCGTGAGAAAAATGGTGCACTTTATTGTTGGCCTTTCCACGTATCCTGGTATAGCAATCATTAATAAGCTAAGGATTAAAGGGATTGAAAATCTCGACGGGCTTCCCAAATCGAATGTTCTGTTTGTATGTAACCACCAGACCTATTTTTTGGATGTAATTACCATGTTCCATATTTTCTCCGCTTATAAATGGGGTAAAAGAAGTAAGCTGGGGATACCTTATTATTTTTTAAACCCGTTTACAAGAGTAAACTATGTAGCGGCAGAGCAAACGATGAAGAGCAGCTGGATGAGCCGTTTGTTTTTACTGGCAGGAGGACTTACGGTACGTCGCACCTGGAACGAGAGCAGTAAAGAAACGCGCTCCGGCCTTGACCCCAGCGATACCCGTAAAATTGAGCGTTCGCTGCAGAACAACTGGGTCATCACTTTTCCGCAAGGCACCACTACGCCTTATGCGCCTGCACGTAAAGGAACCGCATTGATTGTTAAGTATCATAAGCCAATTGTTATACCGGTTGTTATTAATGGTTTTTCCAAAGCGTTTAATAAAACAGGTGTATCGTTAAGAAAGAAGGGAACTTTATTAACAGTGACTTTTAAAGAGCCTTTGGAAATTGATTATGAAGCTTCGGCTGCTGATATTACGGCACAGATGATGGATGCTATTGAGCAAAGCAAAACCTATATGCCTGAGGTGATGAAACACTAAGAATATATTTATGACGAAATTTGCTATTTCCTTTCTAAGCTGTTATTTAATTTATTTTTCTGCTAACGCACAACTTTCAAAATTTACGGTTGAATTTGGTTCTTATATTCCCCGGGGCTGGGTAATGGATACTGCACTAAAAGGAGATTTGAATAAAGATAAAAAGGCAGATGTTGTTTTGATATTACGTAATACAGATAAAAATAATTTTAAAGTGCAGGATGGGCTTGGACCGGATACCCTGGATTTAAATCCCAGGAGACTTATTATTTTGTTTAAAACCGGCAGCGGTTATAAGAAAGTATTGTCAACCGATAAGTTTTTGCCTTCGGTAAACGACGAAGAAAGTACCTGTCTTGAAGATCCACTATATAATGGGGGAGTTCAAATATTGAATGGTGTTTTAAAAATTCATCACCATTACTGGCTGAGCTGTGGCAGCTGGTATGTTACAGACTATAACTATATGTTCAGGTATCAGAACAATATATTTCAATTGATCGGCCTTGATATAAGCTCTTTTCACAGGGCTTCAGGAGAGTCGGGTACTACAAGCTATAATTTTTCAACAGGGAAAAAGCAAACCATCGATGGAATGAATGAGTTCGATGAAAAAGAAAATAAGCCCGTTGAGAAATGGCAGAAATTCAAAACAACAAAGACCTATGACCTTGCTACAATGCAGGAGGACACTGCGATGGAAGAAATAGACAACTAATTATTTTTGAGCGTTGCGCTTCCGGGTTCTTTAACGTTTATATAGTAAACAAAGTATATGAAAAAGAACCTGCCCGGATTAATTGTACAAATCGGTATTCTTCTTTTTTTATTTTTTTCAAAAACGGGTAATGCGCAAAGCTGGGAATTAAACGGGAATATTAATTCGGGCCTTTTTTTCTTTGGCGGTGAATCTGCCGAAAAAAATACAATTTACGTGGGGCGCTTAAATACGCCGTATGGCAAAAGGGGAGGGCTGAGCTGGGGTGTGTCGGCTGATTTAAAACGGGTGTCAAAAACGGATTTTTTATATGGTCTTAATTTAGGATTCGAAGTTTTAAGAAGCAGGATAAAGGTTACAGAAGACAGGTTATATGATGACGTTTTCTCTGAAATAAATGAAAGTGCTTATTTGAATAATTCATTTGTAAATACTTACCCATATTTCGGAAAGAGATTTAAATTGCCAAACTCTGAGCTGGATTTAACAGCAGGCTTCGATATTGCATATCTGTTAAGTTCAAAAGAGAAAATTGATTTTGATGTTATTGGAGGTCGTTCAGATCATCCTATAGATCGAAAAAATATCAATGTTGATTTACGTCCGCGGATTCAACTTGCATTTAACTACAATCGTATGGGTATTTATACCGGTTATTCTCACGGGTTAGTTAACTATACTCCCAAAATGGATGGAGCCAACAACCAGATATATTCAAGGATGTTCAGGTTTGGGCTTACCTATAAAATTGCTTCGGCAATGAAATAATATATGGTGCCATAAGCAGTAAGAATAATTAAGAATGGGGAATTATTTTTTATGCCTTTCTTCCAGAACACTCACCACATCATTTAGCGAAAAGCCTTTGGCCTGTAATAATACCAGGTAGTGAAACATTAGATCGGCTGCTTCTCCTAAAAACAAATCCTTGTTATCGTCTTTGGCTTCAATTACAATTTCAACAGCTTCTTCGCCCACTTTTTGCGCTATTTTATTAATGCCTTTTGCAAAAAGCTTTGCAGTGTAAGACGATTCGGTTGGGTTATTTTTACGGTCAACAATAATTTTTTCCAGTTGCTGCAGGCCAAAGCTATCATTAGCTTTACCAAAACAGCTGATATCGCCTGTGTGGCAGGTGGGGCCCTGTGGTTCGGCTTTGATTAATAAAGTGTCCTGGTCACAATCCATTAAAATTTCTTTTACCAATAAAAAATTATTGGATGTTTCTCCCTTGGTCCAGAGCCTTTGCTTGCTGCGGCTAAAAAAAGTAACCCTGCCTTCTTCTTTTGTTTTGCTATAAGCTTCTTGGTTCATAAAGCCCAGCATCAGCACCTGCATGGTACCTGCATCCTGTATAATTACGGGCATCAGGCCATCTGTATATTTTGAAAAATCGGGAGTCATAATAGTGAGTAATGAGTTGTGAATAGTGAATTGTGAGTGGGTTTAATTTTTTATAAAATGCCTGTTGCTCATTGTTTACAAACGTACCGTAATGTTTTCGTTTTGCAGGTATTTTTTTAAATCCTGTATTTCTATTTCTTTAAAATGAAAAATACTTGCTGCCAGGGCCGCATCGGCATTGCCATTGGTAAACACTTCTTTAAAATGTTCCATTGTGCCGGCACCTCCTGATGCAATTACAGGTATATCAACTGCTTTGCTTATTTGTGAAGTGATATCAACTGCAAAGCCGGCCTTGGTGCCATCATTTTCCATAGAAGTTAATAGAATTTCTCCTGCGCCCAGCTCTTTACATTGTTTTACCCAATCGATAGCGATAAGATCGGTAGGGTTGCGGCCTCCGTGTGTTACCACTTTCCATACACCATCAAAAAGCTTTATATCTACGGCCACCACTACACACTGGCTGCCGAAATTTTTGGACAGCTCAGCAATTAATTGCGGGTTCCTAACAGCCGAGGTGTTAACAGATATTTTGTCTGCGCCATTTTCAAGCAATACCGAAACATCTTCGGATGTATTGATGCCGCCACCTACGGTAAAAGGTATATTGATATGTGTAGCTATTTTCCTTACTAACTCTGCAAGAGTTTTTCTTTTGTCTACAGTGGCAGTTATGTCCAGAAACACCAATTCATCCGCTCCTTCTTTACTGTAGCGGGTGGCCAGCTCTACAGGGTCACCTGCATCACGCAAGCCAATAAAATTGGTGCCCTTTACAGTGCGCCCGTCTTTAATATCAAGGCAGGGTATAATTCTTTTTGTAAGCATACTTATAATTTACTTAAGGCTTCCTGTAATTTTTCTTTATCATTTTTATATAGCTCTATTATTCCTCTATGCTCGTTTATAAATGACAGCAACAGTATATTGGGTTCATCAGATTTGTATTGGGACCGGATGCTGATGTTTCTGTAAATATAAACGGGTGTAAGAAGAATACCCCAGGGTATTCCCCACCAGCCTGCAAGCATGCTTTTGAGCAAAGCTGCATTATTTATTTTTTTGAGACAATCCCGGCAAGCTATTTTTATTTTTTTACTCCGGTATGTTAAAAAAATAATACTGTATATATTGTACTCCATCGTACCATTAATATATTGTTGACTCTTTTTGCATTTTGGGCAATCCAGGTGCCTGATAATTGAAGCATAGGAAGAAAGCTCTGCATTTGTTAAATCCCTGGTTTGAACTTCGCTACCCGCATCAATATTTGTTTTGACATTACGTTGCCGGGCTTGTTCTTTGGCAAATGCGAGGGTAGTTGGATTTAATCGGTTTGACTCCTTTACTATAAGCTCTTCCAGGTCTTTGTCGGGCAACGATGCTATATAGCTTTCAATATCTGCAAGATGCTCATTGCCTTCCTGTGCATCTGAATCATTCATTTCATCTGCTATTGCTTCCAGGTTTAAATCGAGCTTTCTTTTTTTTATTTCAGCTTCAATAAATGCCAGGGCAACGGATGAAAGATCTTTTAAGTCATTACGCACAATTTTTTCCAGCTCTTCATTTGACAGGTCTTCATAATATACGCGGATTCTCTCGGAGTCAACGGGTTTCATATACTAAAAATTGCTTAATGACTGTAACTGTATCCTTCCTTCATAAATGGCTTTACCTACTATTGCCCCTGCACAGCCGATATCCCTCAGCTCTTCCAGATCTTTCATGGCGCTAACACCTCCGCTGGCTATTAATTGAATGGCCTCCACCTCGTCTAATATTTTCTTATACAGATCAGTTGCGCTGCCCTGTAATAATCCATCTTTACTGATATCCGTACAGAAAAACTGTTGCACGCCTTTAGCCGCATAGTTTTTAATAAAGTCAATAATATTTACATTGGTAGCTTCTGTCCAGCCTTTAATCTGTATTCTTTCATCCAGCACATCTGCTCCTAAAATAAACTTTTCAACACCATAAGCCCCGAACCATTGTAAAAGCAAAGCTTCATTTTTTACAGCTACACTGCCAATAGCAGCATAGGCTGCCCCCGAATTAAAAGTAATAGATAAAGCTTTATCATTGCTGATGCCCCCGCTGAAATCTATTTGTAAAGCCGTTTTGCCGGCAATACTTTCAAGCACTTTCCAGTTTTTTACTTCCCCGGCTTTTGCACCATCAAGGTCAACCAGGTGTAATCTTTTTAAGCCGGCGTCTTCAAACTGTAGTGCCACTTCCAGTGGATTTTCGTTATATACTTTTTTAGTATCATAATCACCTTTACTAAGCCTTACTGCTTTTCCTTCAATGATATCTATTGCTGGTATAATCTCCATTTTTTATTTTGTTAGTGCTTAGAGCAAATATTTTAAAAAGTTGTTAGCAGATAATGCTTGTTTTATAAACCCATCGAATTCGACGGATTTAAAGCTCTGCCATATTTTCGATTCTTTGCTATTCCAAATATTATAACGCTAAAAAATTTCTTAAAATCTGTTCTCCTACTTCGGCACTTTTCTCCGGATGAAACTGTACGCCATAAAAATTATCTTTATGTAATGCGCTGCTAAACTCAATCGCATAATTGGTAGTGGCTATAGTATGATTGTTTAGTTCGGCATAATAGCTATGTACAAAATAGCAATAGCTATCGTCTCTTACATTTTTGAAAATCGGGTTATCCTTAACCTGTATATTGTTCCACCCGATTTGCGGAATTTTTAAATCATTGCTTACAAAGCGTTTTACATTTACATCAAACAATCCGAGACAGTTGGTATCGTTTTCTTCGCTGTACCTGCAAAGCAGCTGCATGCCACTTTCCAGCACATTGGGATCCTAAGCTTAGAATTCCACGTGGACAAGTTGTCGCGGCCGCTTCTATAGTGTCACCTAAATACTAGTGACTCCAGCGTAACTGGACTGGCCACAGTTAGGCCGCAAATGTAATCACACTGGCTCACCT
>JADMIO011305991.1_pt1 | contig 86768 bp, 81 predicted proteins | sample 8958161 | NCBI WGS metagenome assembly JADMIO01 (sample SAMN16585339, study PRJNA669376) | soil metagenome | isolation source: Crop rotation soil | place: USA: Cullars Rotation, Alabama | collected 2011 | reverse complement strand
TTGGCACCTCGATGTCGGCTCATCACATCCTGGGGCTGAAGAAGGTCCCAAGGGTCCGGCTGTTCGCCGGTTAAAGTGGTACGCGAGCTGGGTTCAGAACGTCGTGAGACAGTTCGGTCCTTATCCGTCATGGGCGCAGGAGATTTGAGGGGTTCATTCCTTAGTACGAGAGGACCGGGAATGACGGACCTCTGGTGTTTCTGTTGTTTCGTCAGAAGCAAAGCAGAGTAGCTATGTCCGGAAGAGATAAGCGCTGAAAGCATCTAAGCGCCAAGCTCCTCCCAAGATTAGATCTCCCTTCCGTAAAGTCGGAACTAAAGGCTCCCGGTAGACTACCGGGTTGATAGGCCAGGTGTGTAAGCGTGGTTAACACGTTTAGCTGACTGGTACTAATATGCCGTGAGGCTTGATGTCGAAACCCCTTCATTGGGGTTTCGGTGATGTTCAAGTTCTCAGTTGTTAGTGTGTAGTATTCAGCAATTCATCGAAACGCTCGCATCGTTTTTGTCCGGTTCCTCCGGAAGGGGGAGCCGGAATAATTTTTGTTCCTCCGGGTTTTTATTCTGAGCAATCAGAATGAGAATCTGGATCAAGGACCCAGCCCCCAGTAGCAGGGGGGTTGGCAGGTTTTTCCTGGTGATTAAGCACTGTGGTCCCACCCGTTCCCATTCCGAACACGGTCGTGAAACGCAGAGGCTCCGATGGTAGTGCGTCTATAGGTCGTGCGAGAGTAGGATTTGCCGGGGTTTGAGGGTCAGTTCCCTAAAGGGACTGACCCTCTTTTTTTTGCGCAGATAATCTTCGGATTGCTTCGTTGCGCCTCGGTCGGGCCTCAGTCGAGTACAATAACGGCGTACACTCCTTCGGCCCTCGGTCGGCGACGCCTTGCACTCCGAATTTCTCCGCGCAAAAATCACACCGGAATAATTTTCAAGATTGGTAACGTCTGCAATTGAAGTGATTGAACATAATCCATTTACACAGTATTGAGTGTTATAATGATATATAAGCATAATATTAGATTATATATGATATCACATGTAGTAAACAGGCTGTTATAATAGAAGATTATGCGTATATCATGGATAATACATCTCTAGATATATAAAGCTAATATATATTACATATATGCTGTTAATGAAGGCGTGAATACATATTAATAAGTCCCAATATGTACGCTCATTTTATATGTTATCGAGATAATGATGTGCATTGTTATATATGTAAGAGATTTAACATATATTGACAGTGATCGTAATATTAATATGCAATCTGCTTCGGCATAAAGTATCTGAACCTACGAGTAAGTCCGAGGATTGGTAAGGCGTTGGGAGCAATTGAAGAAGACGCGGCCAGACTGGTGAGCCAAATTCTATAGGAAATAGGCTATAACTTATAATTTCGTAGGCGCAAGAATTGCAACTCCGGTCGGGAGGTTCCCGGCAAAACAGGGGGCGGTGAGGAGTACTCGGTGGTATTTTTAACCGCGCTCGGCTTCAACTCTGGAGGGTGATGGGCCATGGCCGGAGATCGGACCGGAGGGCTCGGTGCGCGGGCCGACCTTTGCTTTGCTTGACTTTCCCTGAAAAATCGCAAAACTACAGGTAAGCAGATTTGATTTTCTAAAAAAAGCTTGTCTTCAAATTGAAATGGAGTATAAGCGCAGTATTGAAAGGAGATCAGCATGAAAGACGTTGAAATTGAAGCTTTTCCGAAGATTAGCGAGGCGTTGGGAGCAATTGAAGACGACGCGGCCAGAGACCGAGTCTTGAGATGGGCAATTTTGAAGTACGGACAAAAGACAAAGCAAGAATTACAGCTCGAAACGATCCCCAGCGCACCGGCCGCACGACCAGTCACTACGGCCAGAGGCAACGAAATTCCCGGCGTGGCCAAGCTTATGGATTCGGGGGAACTCAAGCTGACAGTTAGAGATCTCAAGGCCAAGAGCACGAATGACGCGGCGATTCGTTTGGCCCACATCGCAATTTATGCTTACGAAACCCTCACGGGTGAGGCCAGCGTCTCCGGTCGAAAGGTCTTGGTGCCACTCCTCAGGAAGTGGAGGGCTTATGATGGAAACACTCGGGCTGTCCTCGCGAAGCAAAAGGGTCTTGTTCGACAGGGCGATCAAGTCTCTCTTGATGAGTTTGCGAGGCAAGACGCCGAGCGATTTATTGAAGAAATTCGGGATTCGGGCCTACAGGGTTCGTGGCAACCTGGCTCGAACACCAAGAGAAGGCAGTCAAAACAAGAGCCCGAGGAACCTGGAGTCTGACCTTGGCGTCAGATTGCGAATAAGTGAGGGACACACCATGGAAAACGATCCGGAAATTTCAGCTTTGCAGGCGGCGAACGCTGCACTTGCGGGCCTTGATGACAGCGCAAAAGAAAGGGTTTTGAAATGGTTGATAACAAAATACTCGCCAGATATTCAGGTTTCGGGCGACGGTCAACGATTGAAGGCGCTTGGGGCGGGACTTCAAACATCTACTTCTTCTGGTGCGTCGACGTCAGATTTTGATTCGATCGCTGATTGTTTCGCAATGGCTGAGCCGGAGACTGACGGTGATAAGGCACTTGTTGTTGCAACGTATCTGCAAGAAAGGCGGGGGAGTGATGACCTCACAGCTTTTGAAATCAACAAGGAGTTGACCCATCTTGGGCATGGCGTGATCAACATCGCAACATGCTTGGGCCGACTGATCGAAAAAAAGCCTCAACTTATGATTCAGACGGCCAAGTCCGGCAAAACAAAGCAAGCCCGCAAGAAATATCGCGTAACCCGCGAGGGAATCATGACTGTTGCCAGAATGCTAAAGCACGAGTCCCCACTGCAACGTGAAATCTGAAACTCTGATTCAAGAAATTTCCAAGAAGGTTGATCCTCATCTCGCGGCAGATTTGGTTAACCAGTTTCTTGAACTTCGTCGCGACTGTCAGAGTCGAACGTTAGGTCGCTCGAGTGGAGGGAAGTTTATTGAAACGAGTGTTCAAGTTCTCCAGTTCCTTGAGTCGGGAAAGTATGACATCAAACCCGACGTAGACGGCTATCTTCGGAGTCTCGAGTCCCGCAGCTGCAGTTTGACTGATGACTTACGGGTTTGCATGTCGCGTATCGCTCGATCTGCATATACTCTTAGAAATAAGCGTAACATTCTGCACAAGGGCCAGGTTGACCCGAATATTTATGATTTGAGATACATGTATCATGCGGCGCAGTGGATTCTCAGCGAGGTCGTCAGATATTCCGGCGTGGGCGATATGGGAACGGCTGGAAAGATGATAGAATTCATTCAGATGCCTTTATCGGAATTCGTAGAGGACTTTGGCGATAGGCTTTTGGTGCATGGCAACGTCACGGTTGCCGAAGAGATTTTGGTTCTGCTCCACAGTCGCTATCCCGAATTTGTGCTGGTTACCTACATCCGAAATTCCCTCGAACGCCGATCAAAATCTGCGGTTTTCAACGCCATCCGCGAGCTATGGGAAATGAAGCTGATCCACAAGACTGAACAGGGAGTAAAGCTTACTCAACCGGGCGTGACTGCGGGTGGCCTAATCCTTGCGAAACTTTGATTGCGGTGGAGACGGGGTCAGCGCGTGGGAGTTGACATCACATCTTCGCCTCGTGGTTCTTAAGCACTTCGACCGTTGCTTTCGCGTTTTTCTCGGTAGCCCATTTGAGGGCCCTGGGAATATCGTTTGCGCCTTGGGCAAGAAGGTATTCAACAACTTCAACACGGTTTCTGGCTGCTGCCCATACTAATGGAGTCCCGCCGTATAGAGCCTCATCTTCAATGCCTGCACCGTTTTTTAACGGTGTCAGGTCAGTTTCTATGACATGAGGCGCCAATTTTGGGCGATTGTAAAGCGGCGTTTGGGCCCGTGGCTCAAGCGGTCAGAGTACCCACATGCGGGTGACGGTTCACGCATTCTTTATTAAATGCTGCTCTCTTACATTTTGAAAACAGGCGTGGAAAATGCCAGGGTGCCGGAATGAAGGAGCGCAAGCTGGGTCGACCGAAACTGGTCTTGGGGGCGCTATTTGGAGCGATGATTCTCTGCGTGAATTCCCATGCGGAGGAAGGCGGGGCGTTTAAGAAACTCGATCTGACAAAACAAAAGGCCCCTCAAGGGAAAGCTCAAGCCAGCCAGGAGGCAGTGCCAGGGGTCCTCAGGCTCGGGCCATCTCAGATTTTCGAGCTTAAGCTGACCAATGCCGCAGATTATTACCAGGCCCCGGGGCAAAAATCCCAGGGAACGTTGCCGCCTGGTACCATCGTCAAAGTTTACGCACTCAACGATCAGTGGCTCGGAGCGGGCATGGCTGGCTTCGCGGGAATGAATTTTTGGATCGAGCGCGCAAATTGCGAACCGTTGCCCGAAAAAACACAGCAGCTCCTTCATCCGGCGGTCGCGTCCGAGGCCGAGATTCAGCTGGCGCTAAAGGAAAAGATTCCTGTTGTGGGAATGAACCGCCAGCAGCTCATCAAGGTCCTCGGCAACCCAAAGCAAAAGACGAGCGATGAAAATCATGACGAGGTGCTGATATTTGAGAAGTGGAAAACGGTCGTGATGGAATCAACCCAGAAGTATACAGATGGCACGGCCCAGACATCGCAGTTCACCCAGCGGCAGGCCGCCGCCGCTTACCGGGTTACGATGAGAAACGACATCGTAATACGCATTGAAAAGTCGACCCCGGGCGCCTCTTAGAATAACCCCCCGATTTGTTAACGGGGTCAGGTAGCCGGTAGCCGGGGTCAGCGCTTGACTCTTGACGACACTTCTTCGCCCCACGTTTCTTGCAGCGCTGTTAGCAGGACTTACCCCTAAGACTTACCCCTCCTGATGCGCCTTCTCCAGCTTCTTCATATCCAGCTTTGTCATCTGGACGACTTGGCCCATCATGGCGTTGACTTTGGCGGCGGTAGCCGGGGTCAGCGCTTGACTCTTGACGACACTTCTTCGCCCCACGTTTCTTGCAGCGCTCTTAGCAGGACTTACCCCTAAGACTCACCCCTCCTGATGCGCCTTCTCGAGTCTCTTCATGTCCAGCTTTGTCATCTGGACGACTTGGCCCATCATGGCGTTGACTTTGGCGGGGTTGGGATCGTGGAGGAGTTTGGGCAGGTTGGACGGGATGACCTGCCAGGAGAGACCGAACTTGTCCTTGAGCCAGCCGCAGACGATTTCCTCGCCGCCGCCCCCTGAAAGCTTTTCCCAGATCGTGTCGATCTCCTGCTGGGTGTCGCAGTTGACCATGAGCGAAATTGCCTGGGTGAATGGGTAGCCCGAGCCGCCGTTGAGGGCGAGAAACTCCTGGCCGGCGAGCGTGAAATGAATCGTCATGACGCTATCTAAAGCCTGGCCGGAGGACTGTGATGCGGCTTCGCCGTAGTGGCTTGTTCCGAGAATTTTCGAATCCTTGAAGATCGAGGTGTAGAACTTCACGGCTTCCTGCGCATTCCCATCAAACCAGAGGCAGGGGACGATTTTTTGCTGTTGCATGCCACCATGGTACGCGTCGCCTCAGAGCCAGGTCAATAGATTGGCCGCCGCTGTTGGTGGCACCGAGCGGTGCGACTCGATGTCCTTGGAGCGGGAGCATCGTTACTTTGGTCCGTGACGAAGGTAAACCCTTTGACATCAGTAAGTATAACGTTATACTACATACAATATAACGTTATTTAAAGGATTTTGGATATGATCAGCTCTCCGAGGACACCCCCACCGCGCAGCAATCCAGAGGTTATTGTCGAATGGTATGGTGCACCTCTCTCACGGGGCGAACCCAGGATCGATACTAATACCAGCGCCGATCTTCTCCTGCCAATCACAGCTCTGTGTGTGTACGCCGGTTTGAATCTTTTGTACTTCGTCAGAAACGGCTGGCTGGCAACACGCGGAACGGATCTTTGGTTTTACCTTGCGGTCGCTCAAGACCTCCAACCCCTGAGTTTACTGGATGTCACCTATTGGATCATCATTCCTTTGCGCCATCTAGAGGCCGATGTGGGATTCGCGACGTTGATCCTGCTTTGCCCGCTTCTGAACATCCTCTCAACTCTGCTGGTGTATCGATATCTCGGAACTCTGCTACATGTTCAAAAATTCCATCGATTCGCAATGGCTCTTCTCTTTGCGCTTCTTCCTCACAACCTTGTCATGTCGGTCGCCTCTTTTGCCCATCTCAGCGTCGCCCAGCCTTTTCTTATCCTGGCCGCGGGCGAGCTGGCTCCGTGGTGTCGATCGGGCCAGGGAAAGCCCGGCATATTCGGGATTCTTTGCCTGATAGAAGCCATGATCATAGGTCCGGAAGGCTACATTTTGTTTTTGATTTTGGGTTTGCTGGCATTGTCCGGTCGGCTGAGTGTTTTCCGCACGTTTGAAAAGACAAGAATGTTTGCTTCTCTTGCAGTCATACTGGCCTCCGCCCTTATATTCTTTTTTTTCCCATCTATCTTTTGCTTGGCAGGCAGGTGGAGCCTCGCTGTTCGCGGCATCGATCTTGAATGGCAGAAAAACCTTTGGAGCGCCGACCTTCTTGCCCTTGATCCCTGGTCCATTTCGGGATTGTGGGTGCTTCTGCTCTTGGCGGTTGGACTTTCCGCTCTTTGGAAACAGGAATTCTTCATGGGGCTTCTCATATTGGTCCTCACCGCGGCTACCTATCGCGTATTGCGTTGTTTCTACGCATTGGAACTTATTGCTTTCGCGTGCTTTACCGTGCTTTTTGCGCGGCGAGCATTTCGATCAAGAACAGTGGCTCTCGTTACGGGCCTGGCCGGTGCAATGTCGCTTCTCATCGGACTGTCGACGCTGAAAACTTCAAACTTCCCGCCTCATCTTCTGCGTTTGGCCAATCAAATCCATGCTCTCGGACCGAAGAAGCAAGTCATCGCATGTTCTCCCAGTTATGGTTTTCTATTTCAGGCCTGCGTGCGACTCCCAACGACCGACGACCTTCACCATCGGCCCGGTTTGTGGGCGGAATTGGCCGCCTCCACGCCGCTGGAAGCTAATCGGATCATGCGCGAAAACAATATCGCGTTCCTTGTCCTGACGAGCTCCGACTTCGGACGAGGTCCGCGTGGATATTGGTCTTCGGGTGGACTCAACGCAGTCATCGATCTACTAAACGAAAAAGATCTGCGCTTCAGTGTTGCTACCCGCGCTCTAACCTTGAGTCACCCTATTGTTCGGCCTCTGCGCGTGCTCGCGGAAGAAACGGATGGTGTCACCGGTCAACGCGCCTTGTGCCTGGTTCCGTCGGATAATTGACCATAGTTACGGGAGCAAAACCTTCCAATTCCCGTCTGATACGGGGTGGAAATCTTATTTGATTCTAAATCCCCGGACTATGCGTGGCTTTCGAACTTCTCGCCTCACGGCTTTGAGATGGACGGACTCTACTGGCCAAGCGTGGAGCACTTCTATCATGCGGCGAAATTCCCGGGCAGGGAACTGGCGGAAAAAATCCGCCTTGCCAAATATGCAATCTACGCCAAACGACTCGGGAACAGAACTCCGCGTCCGGATTGGAAAGAAATTCGCGAAGACGTGATGACCCGCGGCCTCCGCGCGAAGTTTGCCGCGCATGAAGACATTCGTTTGAAGCTCATCGATACAGGCTCAGTCGTCCTGCTGCACCGATCGATTAAAGATGTTTATTGGGGAGTGGGGCTGGATGGTAATGGGCTAAATCGAATGGGCGTTTTGTTGATGGAGCTGAGGACGAAGCTGCTATCAGGTTCTTCCTCGCCACTTTACAGTGATTTTGGGGCAAAATCCGGCCCGAAACCTGCTCTCTAGAGATGTAGTACTCTAGAGAGGAGTGGTTATGAAGAAGATCAATATGGCAATGGCAGTTATGATTGCGGCCGTGTTGTTGCTCGGCGGAGCGCCTGCATGGGCCAAGACCAAATCGAAGGTGGTCGTAAAAGAAAGATCGTCCAAAGTCGTGAAAAGCAGCAGCACGCCGCGCGGATGGTCGCACGGGAACAAAACTGGATGGCACGGCGAAAGCAGGCCTCCAGGCCAGATGAAAAAAATAGAGAGTGATGTCGATCATGTGACCGTGGTGCACGACATCGATGTCGATGAGCCGGACACGATCATAATCGATGATTAGTCGCGTCATGCGGCATGGAATGATTGTGTTGGTTGCGGCAATGGTGCAGGGGCTTTGTGCCCAAACGGGCACCAACTCTCTGGCCGCGCCGCAGACCAACACGGTCGCGTCGGGGGCTATTGTGTCGACGATCGCGGCCGAAGAGCTGGAAGATTTTGAAAACCAGCCAGCGGAAGTGAAGGCCTTGATTGAAAAGAGCCTGGAGCTGACGCGTAGAAATCTGAAGTATCGCTACGGATCGGCGGATCCAAACTTGGGGGGCATGGACTGTTCCGGAACGATTTATTATCTGCTGACGAGTTTAAACATCGAGGGTGTGCCGCGACCATCCGACGAAATGTACCGGTGGGTTTGGGAGAAGAGCGTTTTCCATTCGGTTTCCGGAAATACATTCGGCAGCTTTGAATTTTCGAAACTCAAATCGGGCGATCTATTATTTTGGGTGGGGACTTATAGCGCGGCGCAAAAGCGCGATCCCCCGGTGAGCCACGTGATGCTTTATCTGGGCAGGGAGAAAAAAACCGGCAAGCCGGTCATGATGGGCGCGAGCGAAGGACGACGCTACGCCAACCAGGCACAGTATGGAGTGAGCGTCTTCGATTTTGTTCTGCCCAAGCCGCGGGAAGGCGGACCGCGTTTTATCGGATATGGGCCAGTCCCCGGCCTCGTTAAAGTCTCACCCTAAGTGGGTCAGTCCTGTTGTTCTCATCACTCGCCTCGAGCATGGAATTGCGCTAGAGTCCGCCATGTTTCGTTTCTTTCCGGATCTGTCTGGAGACTGGAAAAAGAAGCTCCGCGAGGGGGCTGCAAAGAAACGGGTTTGCGCAACGCGAGGCAGGGGTTTGGATTGTGCCCAACCTGGCCGACTCAATTGCCGCCCATGATGATTCCCATAGACCAATTCCTGTACAGAGGAATGGAGATTATCGAATGCCGAACGGGTCCTCCCACGGGTTCCGATCATTTGCCGTTAATCGTTCAGATACAGATTAACCACTAATGAGCTGAACCAACGCTGAGAGTTTAATTCAAAAAGCTCGCGGGACGGCTAGGAGGCGTGCATAATACTTTCATGCTGCGGTTCGCACCGTCAGTTCTGATCGCGATTTTCGCGTGCCTACCGATCTGCTTGTGGGCCGAACACACTGTCGAGGAAATGAAGGCCTTCGCCGACCGGGGATCCTCCGGCAATTACTACGTCAAGGAAGAGGATCGGACCAAAGCCATGGGGAAGGTGGGCTGGATGTATTACAAGGGAGAAGGCGGGGCCACACAGGATTTTGCCGAGGCGGCCCGATGGTTCCGACGAGCGGCCGACCGCGGCGATGGCGGATCGGAGTCGATGCTGGGCGTGATGTATTACAAGGGCGAGGGTGTTGCCAGGAATCTGGCTGAGTCCTTCAAGTGGTTCAATCATGCGGCGGCCCGGGGCAATGCCAAGGCCGGCGAAAACCGGGACAAGATCAAGGAAGCTCTGATCTCCGAATATTTACAGAAGTCAGCCCAAGGCAGCCAGCCTCCGCCGACTGTTGTAGTCTGCCAGTCCGACATCACGGCCTACAACCCTGCTTCGGTGGTCGAACCGGTTGGAACATTCAAGGAAGGAACGTTGCTGGAGATCAAGGATGCTCCCAGCGCGACGGGCATGAAGAATGCGACGCTTCGCCTTCCCGACGGCAAAGTCGTCGAGGCGGTATGCTTCGCCAAGGATTTTGAGAAGCCGCCCACGATCACTCAATACACGGCCGATCCTCTCCAGCCGCAGAAGATCACGGGCCCCAAGAAGGCTTGGGGCGGCGAGCCCGACTGGAAGCACGTCGAGGACGACCCGAACTTCAAGGGCATCAAGCCGAAGGGGCAGTAGTGAATGTGAATGGGCCCAACTCTTGAAACATAACAGAATCCTCCTTCATTGTTTCACAAGCTGTTCTTTAAGCGCGCAGACGGCATAGACCGTGGAGCCGGTCAGCATAAAGGTGTCAGGTCAGTTTCCATGACATGTCAGGAAAACTAACCTGACCCTAAAACCCTCAGCCCCGCCGATATCGAAGTGTTCCCAGGATTGTGGTTCCGAAAAAGAGAAGCAGGACAGACGAAGGTTCCGGGACCAACACAAGGCTCATATCGTCGAAGTAAATGGAGCCCGACCCTTCGAATCCGGGGGGGCGCTGGATTTCTTTAATATAGGCGGACACGCCAAAGACACCGGCTGGAGCAACTTGTGGACCTGTTTCAAAATACGTCCAGTTGCCTGAAGCAAGCGCGGCCGCATTGATAAGTGCAGACTGAAAATCCTGTGTGAAAAACTGGTTGTTGGCATCGAGCCCGCGAAATTGCAGGTTCAAGAAAGTGAAGCTGCCCGGATCAAGCGGCTGGCTGGAGCTGTTTCTTGCCCAACCGTTGAAGTTAAAGACGTCGCCAGGGTGAACGGGAACATTCAAGGTGGGGAAGGGTGAGGGATACGAACCGAGCGTGAAAGAGACGGCGTTAAGCTGTTGATTTTGCCCAAATCCGGCGGCATCCATCCTGAGGGCGAAAGATCCGCTGCGCACGACCGCGGGATCCATAATCCCAATTTCGGTGCCGCGCCTTGAGCCGCCGACCTGATAGGTCACCCAACCATCCGAGTGCCCGTCCTCAATACGACCTGCGCCCTGGTAGAACTTGTCGATCTCAAAGCCCGGGTCGCTCAGAAGATTCTGGCTCCATGAAGACAACGTGGTGGCGAGCAAGAGAATCAGGATAAGCATGCTTGGTTGCATAGAGTCGCGAAAATAGTCTACTGGAATCGATTCCGCAATAGTAAAATCAATTCATCGAGGGCTTCGCCAGATGACCGCTCCTATCGCGCCCAGGCCAAAAAGGATCAGTGACGACGGCTCGGGAACAGGCGCAACGGCGAAACTGACAATGGAAATGCCGGCGCGCGAGAAAGCTGGTCCCACTAACTGGCCTGTCAGACCATTATACTCTACGATCGTCGCTGATGGCAGGTTCCCATTCTCGTAAATATTTTCTGTAAAGGTGTCAGGTTAGTTTCCATCACATGTCAGGAAAACCAACCTGACACCTAAATGGTCTTTGAAAAGCAGGCATTTAGGTGGGTGAGGGGGTCAACTCTTGAAACTTGAAATACCCGGGCCAAAACATTTGTCATGTTTGAAGAGTTGACCCCTGAGGGGGCACCACGGCTGGTCCAAGGCACACATACAAAATGTGTGGAATAAGGACGGCGAGGTAAAACCACGTATGCCACGTAATCTCCGTCTTGTAGATGTCATGATTGAGCAGGGTAACGATTGCCTGAATCGCAAATCCTCCCGCGGAGACCAGGGCGATCATTCTGCTGGCGCCCTGAAACAGAAAATTTTTAACGTCGAAGAAAACGCAGCCAACACCCCACATGTAAATCATCAGCGACCATAGCTCGGATTTTTTCCAGCTGATGTATGAGTAGTAGGCAATAGTGAGCGCGAATGTGCATTGAAACAGAGCCCAGACGGCACGACTACTACGGGGTCGCCATGTCATTATCTTAATTGGCAGTGCCAGGTCCTGTCCTGCCATCTTGAGACGAAGTCGAAACAGAAAAGTAAGGACAAACAAAACAGGAGCCCAGATCAAGCAACATTCGAAGCAGAACCAGCCCGGGGACTGGAGAGTTGAGAAGCCTGGAGACAGCGTGGAGTAATAAACGGTCAGCGGACCGCCATGGCGCTTTCCAATCAACGGGGGTGTATCTCTGCCAGAATAAGTTTGGCCACCGACAACGTATTCGTAGTTAAAGTAGACGCTAGTGCGTGCGGTGAATCTTCGTGCGCGCACCACCTCCTCGACTGTGTATTGAATCGATGCAGTTTTTTGCCCCAAAAAAACCAGACTGGCGCAATGCACAATATCACGCGCCAGAAAAATCAAAGTGATAAGGCAAAAAAGCTGGATGGGCCGCGGTAGTAGAGGAGTAAGGGTCAACTCTTGAAGCATACCAGAACTCTCCTTCATTGTTTCACAGGCTGTTCCTTGAGCGCGCACACGGCATAGACCGTGGAGCCGGTCAGCAGGATGGAGGGCACAAACAAGATCCAATCAAAATAGTCGCGGCCGCTGATCATGTTTGAGACATAGGAAAAGAGTCCGGGCAAATACCAGAGCCAAAGGATGGCGCAGCCTGCGAGGGTTAGTTTTGTGGTAAGAGCCTTTGCTGCAGGCATGCAGGCGGCGATAAAAAGAATCACGGAGCCGGCCAGGGGGAAAATTTTTAAGATGCTCAAGTCGAGCCCCGCGCTCCCACAGATCACCATCACCAGGCCGCTCAAGAGCTGAAGGCCGGTGGTCAGCGCCGTTAAAATCAAAAGAGCCGCTCTCATGGGTAATCAGGGTTTTGGAATAAAGTCGGATTCTTTCTCATTTGGCTTTGGCGCATCGAAGAAGACCCATTCCTCGTTTGAATCCCGCAGCGAGAAGTCGCATCGCGGCTCGCGGCCCACGCGGCCTTTGGTCGGATCCAGTTTTGCGAACTCGACGTCGATTTGATAGCCAAGCCCGAACATCATGCCGCGCTGGCGGCCGCTGGGACTTAGAGGCGGCCTTTCCTGAATAAGAATTCGCCGTGTTGAGCGCGGACGCGCTTCAAAGATTGAAACGGTGAACTTCAGAGGCGGGACAGGCTCGTCTCCGGCATACTTTTTTAATCGCGACTGAAATTCCTCCGAGTTCAGGATCTTATAGAGTGCATCGGCTTCCTTTGGTGAGAAGGAGGTTGAAATGGGTCGGACGGTGCCCTGCCCGCGGTCGGGATCCGCGTCGCCGATTTTGTAGGACCACTCCCGGCCGAGCGCCAGCGATTGAAGTATAGGTGCGCCCTGCGATGTTCTCTTGAACACCTGGATTCCCAGGACCAGGACCATCAAGAGTACAACAACTCCGATGGCGGCGACCGTTGGCCGCGAGGTGCTCATTACAGAGCAAGTCTCATAAATCCTCTGTTGGGGTCAACAAGAAGGTCGAAATATTCGTAACAGATAAAATAACATAAATCTCGAAGACGTTTGCCAGACATTGAAATTGGCAGTTACAATCAAATCGAATATCTTCACCACATGCCTGAAACATGTCCCGCGTGCGGGGATGTGATTGTGGCTGCGCTTACCATTCTTTGGCGATCTCACAGGGAAACATAACAATGACCGCCGAACCTGAATCCAAGCCGAAGCCTTGGTGGCGTAAAGACGCCGGCTGGTATACTTTGCCGGCGCTAGTGGTTGCGATGCTGTGGCTGACATCTGACGGAGAACTTGCCAACTTTGGCAGGGGATTGATCGGTTTGGTGGCGCTGAGCTTACCTGCGTGGTTGCCCGCGCTGTTTTTCAAGATATACCAACGTTCAAAAGTGCTGTTCGCGGTGTTGCTTGCCACTTACCTGATCTCTTACGGCCTGATGAGTATGAAAGGCGAATATATGATTTCCAATCATGGGGGAAACGATTGGAGCAAGGACTGGGCTCCGAAATATCTCGTTGTGAAATCTGGAAGGCCGCGAACTGGCCGGGCCTCGACAGATTATACGCTTCTGGGCTCACTCTACTGGCCGTGCATTTTCCTGGATAGCTGGCTTTGGCATAAGGCCCAAGACCCTGGAATCTAGTAGTTTCAGGTCAATGGCCTCGTAAAAGTTGAATGACTTGGTTAGTTTATTTTCCGTGAGGTGGGATCTCCGGACAACCGAGAGTGGTAAACAGATCGGGGCATATTATCTTTTCCTTGTCGGTGGGCTGCGGATTTTTTGGATTCTTTTTCAGCTTGGCGCGCCGCCCAACCAGACAATGAATCCGCCGGGTGTGGCGCAGCTCGAGCGGATCATGTATTTCGTCGAGATGCCGGGCAACTGGCTCGCTCGAACCTTGATGTTTTTCGATCCGGAGCTCTGGTGGCTTTTGTATCCATTTGCGATCCTGCTGAATTACAAGCTGGTGGTCTGGTTCTTCAGCTGGCTGCTCGAAGAAAAATAGCCTTTAAGTGATTACCATTTTTACTTAATAGAAGTACCAACACTCTTAAGTGCCGCTGTAACATCTGGTCTGCATGTTTGTAACACATCGCGCGCAATCCGCTCGAAAATTTTTCAAGAAATAAAAATTTTTCGAGAGAAGTGCTTTGCTTGACCGGATGAGGATTTTTTTATTCTCTCGCACTTGTCCGACATTCCCCTTCGCAGAATCCTTAAATCCAAACTTAAGAGGTCATCATGTTTCACACTCATGCTTCGAAGTGTTTGATTAAATGTCTATTGGGCGTCGTTTTGTTGCTAAGCGGTCTCTCGGCGCACGGAGCCGCCAAGCGTTTTGACTTTGATGGGGACGGCAAGGCGGACATCGCAGTGCATGATCCGGCATCGTCGACTTGGTACATCATGCGGAGCCGCGACGGTTTTCTGCAGCAGTCATTCGGCTGGAGCGCGACCAAACCGGTGCCGGCCGATTATGACGGAGATGGGAAGATCGACATTGCTGTTTATGACCCTGCCACAGGCGATTGGTACATCCAGCAGAGCCGTGACGGTTTCGTGAAGATCAATTTCGGATGGGATGAGGCGGACCCAGTTCCCGCGGATTACGACGGCGACGGCAAGGCTGACTTGGCTGTGTACTACCAGGCACAGGGTGAGTGGTACATCCAAAAGAGCCGGGATGGATTTGCGTTTCAGAAATGGGGATGGAATGAAACCGACCCGGTGCCGGCCGACTATGACGGAGATGGCAAAGCAGACATCGCCGTCTATCACCAGCCGACCATGAAGTGGTCCATTTTGCAGAGCTCCAACAACACTCTGCGGGAATCGGTTTACGGCTATGCGGATGCGAAGCCGCTGCCCGCCGACTACAATGGCGACGGTAAAGCCGATTTGGCACTTTATCATCAAGCCGCTGGCAATTGGTACATCTCGGGAAATCAGGTTCGCAACTATGGCTGGAGCGATGCGAAACCAACGCCCGCCGATTACAACGGCGACGGCCGGGTGGAGCTCGGCGTTTATCATCAAGCCGCCGGCAACTGGTATCTTGAGGGACAGGCGGTCAAAAACTTTGGCTGGAGCGCCGCCAACCCAATCTCGATTGCGCGCGACCGGAAAATAGTTCCAGCGCCGGTGGATCCTGAATGGAAGAGCAAGACCGCCAAGGGGATGTTTTTCTATTCAGCGCCGAGCTACTATTGGTCCGACAAGAATGCATTGGTTGCCAGAATTACCTGCAATTATATCAAAGCCGTGGGATTAAACGGGCCGAGCTTTGAGCTGGGTGGGCGAATGAAAGATCCTGTCGATGTGGAAACTCGCTACTCAACCAACATTGATAAGTTCGAACGTTGGATCAAGGTTTGTCGCGAGAAGGGATTGATCGCTCACGTCAGCTTTCTGAACTCGGGCGCCAATTCGGCGAACAATCGATCCTACACCTATTGGTATAACACGGCCAAAGGGTTTATTCAGAAATACGGACCGAATAACATAATCATTTTAGCGTTGAGCGAGAACTCGGGGCAGATTGATTCGAGTGCCCGCCAGGCCATTGAAGCTGGACTTCAGGCTGCCGGTTTTCCGAAAAACCAGATGATTAACTATGGAGACGATCTTGGCTCCGATCCGGCCAACCCTTATGGATATCGAGAGAAGCATCCCGAAAATCTCTCGAAAATCTCCAATCCTGATCCGTTCGGCCCCAAGACGCTGTATATCTCGGACAATAATTTACTCCTTGAGCAGATGTACGGATCGGATTTCAAGGAGCATCCATCCTTGAACTCGAAGGCGATCGAAGATTACACGAAGGCTGTCAAGGCCTCGGGCGCAAGCGGAGGAATTTACAGTTTTTCCCGCGATTTCGAGTGGAACGAGGCGCTGCGAGTGGGTGGGATTTGGCGTGCCCCATAACGTAGTCGAACAGGTTTACTGATCAGAATCCGCCCGCCGCGCTTTGCCGCCGGCGGGCGGTTTTGTTTTGAGGTAATGTGATGGGCGAGTGATGGTCGTTTTTGTGCCGTTTGCCGGATGCATTGTTTCAAATTGCAGCAGGAAACGGCTGCAGCCTGCAAACCTATTGCCCGGGCGAAACAGTGGCGGGAGGTTCTTCTTTGGGCTGATCTTCCTTCACTTCGAAGGAGTTCAGGAACTTCGTGATGGTCGAATCGAGCGCGCTCTTCTGTTCCGGTGTCGTCACGACTTGGACCATATAGAGGCGGGGCGCGACCCAGAAATACCGCGAAACAAACACGGTGTCGGGCGACTCGAGCGTGATTTCCTTCCCCGTGTAGGAGCCCACGGTGACTTGCGCTGTTCCGCGCAGCTGGCCACCCTTGAAGTTCTTGATGGCGCCATTTGCCGCGCTTTCAACAAGAACATTCGCATGCTCTTCGCTGACGCCTTCCTGATGAATCTCTTTGATGCCCGCGGTGGAGGGCGGGTACTCGCTCACCGCGACGGCAAATACGGAGGAGTCCTCGCCGCGCTGGATCTGGCAGGCATAGGTGGTTGTTTCGGCCGGGCCGACAGCCGTCTGCTGGGTTTTCTTATCCTGGATCGGATCATCAGGCAGGAGCACCGAGAATTTTCCGTCAGGAGGCGAGAATTTCTTCCATTCGCCAGCAACCGCTTTGAAGGACCCTGCGGCAACCAAGAGCGCCGCGCCGACTGCAAACCATCGTTTCATGGCTATTCCGTTCGTTGGTGTGGTTTGAAAATGCGCCTGAGGGTGAGCCCCTCAGAATCGACGGACGAATTACTCTACTCCAATTCCTTCATGAAGTCGAGGAGCACCCATCCCTGAACTCAAGCGAAACTCCGCGAAGAATCCGGCTGTCAAAATCCAGCCTTTCAGCTAGGCTGCGGTCCATGCCGGAGCCGGTGGTCATTAAATGCGCTGAGCGCGAGACGACTTTCAAATTGTTCGAGCCCGAGTGGCATGCCCGGAACAACAGCCTGCAGTATTTCACGGCCAGCCTCCAGGGAGTCAACGTGTCGGCGACATCCCGCATCTACGCCTTCAGGTCCGACTCGATCATTGTTTTCTTCGAGACGCTCGCCAAAAAGTGGAAGGACGGAGAGGTGCCGACACAGTGGTGGTCTCCCGAGCGGGCATTGAGCCTCATCGCGGAGTGCGACTCGCTCGGACATATCTCACTCATCGTCCTACTGGCTCCGGACTGCTATTGCCATTGGCAGCTCAAGGCGACTCTTGCCCTCGAGGCCGGGCAGCTCGACGGAATCGTCACGCAAGTGAAGCGGTTTTGGACGCAGCCTGCTGAGGGATAAAACCGGCACTTTCTTCAATGCTGGGTGCCGTTTCGAAAATGATTGGACCCGTCATTTCGACGGCAAAGATGGAAAAAATTACACCCCTTTTGAACTAGTTAGAACCGGTCCCATAGGTATATTTCCTCATACAGGCTTGAGGCCGTCCGTGAGTCGATTGAAACGTCATTTAACCAACCAGACGTTGAGCAGTGCTCAGCGCAGATCATTCACCCTGGTAGAGCTGCTTGTGGTTATTGCCGTTATCTCGATTATTGCGGCGCTTCTCATGCCGTCACTGAACTCCGCCAAACAGAGCGCTCAGGATGTGCAGTGCGGACAGAACGAGCGGCAGATCCAGATGGCCATCCGGCTCTATGCCGACGATCATGATTACAAATACCCAAGTCCAATCGTCTGGGATCAGCAATATCGCCAGATCTACCTGCTCTCAAACTACGTGAGACCGTTGACCTTTTTCCGCTGCCCGCTCTCGCGCGGGGACATCAATGATCCCGCATGGGCGGGGGTTTATTATACTCCTGCGCCCGTCGATGGCGTGATTCAGCGGACCGAATACAAGATAAACGACGACGGCGGCCTCGTGGGCAACGATCTCGGCGGCCTGCTCCGTCCGCAAAAGATAGTGTTCGTCATCGATGCGATGGATGGGTCTCCGAGACATCGCGGCAAATCAAACTTATGTTTCTTCGATGGCCACGTGGAGCTTCTTCCCATATCGGTCTACACAGGCAAGGAACCCGGCGGGTCGCCCACCGGCCCCGATGGATGGTGGCAGTGGGGACTGCGGGATTGATGGCGGCCGGTTTTCCGCCCATTCAAAGAGACGTCAATGAAAGCTCTTTTACTTTTTACAACGATCGAACTGGTTATTTTCTTCGCCTCGCCGGCTGAGGAAGCGGCGCCGGAATTAAAAAGAATGCCCATTGCGGCCGCGAAGGCTTCCAGCTCCGAGCCAAAGAACGACGCAGCGCGCGAGGTCTTCACGCCCGAGATGGCCTTCGATCAAAAGCCCAATACGCGGTGGAGCAGCGATTTCCGAGATGGAGAATGGATCGAAGCCGATCTAGGCAAACCCCGGGTCATCGAAAAAGTGATTCTATCGTGGCAGACCGCTTACGCGGATGTCTACCAGATACAGGTCTCGGAGAATGGCACCGATTGGTATGTCGCGCACAGCGCCACCAAACAAAAAGGCGGAAAGAACGAAATTACTTTTCCGCCGGTATCGGCGCGGTATGTGCGCGTGTATGGAGTCAGCCGCGGCACCCGGTGGGGATTTTCGCTTTATGAGTTCGAGATATTGGGCTCGGAAGGAAAAGAGCCGGCGCCGCTGACCAGCCTTAAAAAGCCCGAGGAGGTTATTTATGGTCCAACCGATCTCAGCCCAAAGGCTTTTTATGCCTTTGCCGCGGCTCATCAGCCGAAGGGTTTTTACCCCAAATGGATGCGCGACGAGATGGCCTACTGGACCGTCGTCGGCTCCGCCGACAGCGACAGGGAAGCGCTCTTTTGCGAAGACGGCATGATCGATTTTTACGAGAACGGATTTTCGCTGATGCCGTATTTGTACATCGATAACAAATTGGTCAGCGCCGAAGACGTGAAAACCGTTCGCCAGTCTCTCGAAGAGGAGTATCTGCCCATCCCGACCGTGGAGTGGGAGACCAAGAGCCTTTCATTTAAACAAAAGTTATTTTCCCACGCTGAGGCCGGAAAATCCTCGGTGTGCATCCGTTATTCCCTGAAAAACAAGGGCAAGCGCGCCGTATCCGGGAAGCTTTTCCTGACGGTCAGGCCGTTTCAGGTCACTCCGGAGTGGATGTTCGGCGGCCTCGTGGAGATCCCTTCAATTGAGTGCGGCGACGACCTTATCAAAGTCAATGGCAAGAGCGGACTGATGTCGCTTCAGAAGCCCAGTGGGTGCGGGGCGTTGTCCTATGAAGAAGGGGACGTCATGGACACGATCAAGAACGGCGCCGTGCCGGAGAAGGCGAAGGCGCAAAGCGCCGCGAGATTTTGCACCGCCGCCATGGCCTTCGATTTCAGGATCAAAGCCGGGCAGACGAAGGAATTTATGTTCGTTGTTCCTGTGGATGAAGACATCAACGATGCAAAGCCTGACATGGATGCGGAATCATTTAACGCCGCCTACGAGGCATCGAAGAGCCAATGGAAAGAATCGTTGAACCGGATGAAGATCGATATTCCGCAAAAGGAGATTCTAAACGTCTTCAGGTCGAACCTGGCTTACATACTCATCAACAAGGATCAGGCCGGCTTCAAGCCCGGCTCAAGAAATTACAGCAGGACATGGATGCGCGACGGCGCGGAGATGGCCGCGGCCGCGATGAGGGCGGGCCATATGCAGGAAGCCAGGGAGTATGTGAATTGGGTGACGGGTTTTCAGGAGAAGAGCGGGCGGATGCCTCCCGTCATTCATACCGAGAATGGCGGCTCCATCGGCGAGCGGGACAAGAACCTCCAGGAATATGATTCCCAGGGCGAATACGTTTTTGCCATCGCCGAGTATTACAGGTTCACAAAGGACAAGGAGTTTCTCGAAGGCAAATTCCCCCATGTCCTCGATGCTTTGAAATTTATTGAAGAGCTGAGGAAGAGCCGGATGACGGACGCATACAAAGACGGAGACAAGAGAAGGTGCTATGGAATTCTGCCCGAATCGATCAGCCATGAGGGATATTCGCCTCCGGGAAAGCACAGCTACTGGGACGACTACTGGGGATTGAAAGGATACAAAGACGCGGAGTTTCTGGCCCAATCTCTTGGCAAAGACGACCTGATCCCGGCGATGAAAAAAGCGGAGGACGATTTCAGAAGCTGCCTCTCCAAATCCATCGAGTTGTCATTGAAGGACAAGAACGTCAAATTTATTCCCGGCTGCGCGGAGTCGGGAGATTTCGACGCCACATCCACGGCCGTTTCCATTTGGCCCACCATGGAATCGAAATCTCTGCCGCAGGAGAACCTGCTTTTTACTCTGAACAAATATTACAGCGAGACTTTCACGCCCCGTTTAACCGATGGCTTAAAATCCGGGTATACCCCCTACGAGATCCGGACGGCCAACGCCTATCTTATGCTCGGCGAGAAAGAAAAGGCGCTGACGATGCTCAACTATTTCTTGAAAGATATGCGTCCAAAAAGCTGGAACCATTGGGGCGAGGTGGTTCATCCGGGCTACCGGGAACCCAAATACGTCGGCGACATGCCGCATACCTGGGAAGGCGCAATCTATATCAACTTCGTCCGAAATCTTTTTGCCTATGAAGACGATGGCCGGCTGATCCTTGGCGCGGGCGTCGATCCCAAATGGCTGGATTCGCCGGATGGGGTCACAGTAACCGATTTGCCCACTTATTACGGAAAGATAAGTTTTAGCATGAAAAAAGGCGAGGAGGGCATCGAATACAAAGTGTGGGGGGACGCGGCGCCGCCGGGGGGAATGGTTTTAAGATCGCCGTTGAATAACAGTGAAATAAAAATCGATAACCTGCCGTCTGAAGGAAAGATAGGATCCGGTTCGGGCGGCCAATAGAGAGGGGAAGAGCGGGTATGAGAAGAATAGGGATGGTTGTTTTGGTTTTTGCGGCGGCAGCGCTTTCGGTGGCGGCGGAGCCGGCAAATTTGCTGTCCAACGGCAACTTCGAGGCCAAAGACGGCGGCAGCGATCTGAACGCCGCCGACTGGATGGAATCGGGCGCGGCCAGCAGGGAGACTTGGTCGGGCCGCAAAGAAGGGGAATTCGGCATGGCGATGCGGTGCTGGGAAGGCGGCGGCACCGGCGAGGCCTACCAGGAAGTGAAGGCGAAGGCGGGAACGGAATACACTTTCAAGATATGGGCCTGCCGAGACAACGGCACGCTTGACGGAGAGTTCTATATCAAACTCGCCTGGTATAGCGGCGAAAAACTGTTGAATGAGGACACTCAGAAGGTCGGGCTCACGGATGCGTGGACCGAATATCAAATTATCGCAAAGGCTCCGGAGAAGGCCGATAAAGTAAGAGCGGTTTTTGGCAGCACAAACGTCACCATGACCGGAAAGTTTACCGGGGCGGAGCTGACTGGAAAATAAATGAGAGGTCGGCTAACATTATCAAAATAAAAAAAGGAAATTCTTCCATGAACTTCAAGGTATTATTGACCGTTTCGTTATTGTCGTTGGCCCTGCTCAAAGTTGAGGCAGCCGGAGATTCTGCAACCATCGCAGATTTTGATTCCAACTCACCCACCAACAATCTGGGCGGCGCCTCGGGCTCATTTTCAGGAGAAAAGCCTGACAACAATTGCAAGATCACAAAGTCTCCGGTTGAGAAACATGGGGCAGAAGGGGCTTCCTTGCAGGTGGATTTCAATGTTGGCGAAGAGGGATGCTACAACGGGTTTTGGATGAGGGTGGCGCCAGAAGAAGCTTCGTTCGATGCGTCGAAGTTCAAGAAACTTACCTTCTGGATCAAGGGAAGCGCCACGACGGGCATTCCTTCTGAAATCAAATGCGAGATCAAAAGCGGTCCGGACAAGTCGGGCGTGGTCTATGTCACCGGCATCACCTCGGAGTGGCAGAAAAAGGAATTGTTGTTGAAGGACTTTGCTGGGTCAGTGGACTTGTCGCGCCTCATCGAAATCTTCATGGTTTTTGAGCAGCGCAAAGCCATGCCCGCGTCCCAAGGCATCCTATTCTTCGATGACTTTAGGTTTGAGTAGGTTGAGGGGTGCATTGCTTCACACCTCAAGCACATAAAACTTCAGCTTGGCCAGCTCCTTGATTGTCCACTTTCTGCGCGAGCGCAGGATGAAGGAGGGCGGGTTGTAGGTTTCCTGGAAGCAGAATTGTTGGGGTAGATCCGTGTAGATGGAGCGGGGAGGCTTGTAGTCGCGCAAGCCTTTCAACCAATTGCCTGTATCAAAGGTGTGGTAAAAAATGCGGCGGATGCCGAGCTCGTTGCGAAGAAACCAGAGCGTGGCAGAGAGCATGGCTTCGGTCCACAGGGGAACGTGCGGCTTGAGAGCCGTTCGAAAATACCAGCGAAAGCGATTGGGATTGTGGGTGGCGTCATCGCCGTATCTGTTTTCCAGGAATCGCCGTGCACCATGGTCGGTCTTCATGCGCTCGAGACGGCCTTTGACATAGAATGCATAGCGGATCCAGTCGGTTTGAACTTCCTCGATCAACGCTTCGCCATGATCCCAGTCGATGTCGATTCGTGACCAGGAAAGAGTATGGCGGATCTCGTGCATGGGATGACCATCGCACTCAAAAATTCTTCGGCGGGGCCTCAGCATTTGGTGGTAGGGGTTGTCGTGCTTGTTGGAGAAATTCAAACGAAGAACCAAATTGAAGCCGCGGCGACGTGAGACCTGATAGTACCCCCATTGACCCAAAGTCAGAAAATAGCATTCTCCCATTTCGGGCCAGATGCTCAGCGCTTCGGAGGTGAGAACCCCGTCGCCGAGCGTGGACAAAACGGATCGGACCGCCTTCTTGTCCAGAAGACGCGCGAAGTTGGATTGTCTGATTTGACGGATCGGCCGGCCTTCCCGGGCATGCCACGACAGCAGCATTAGCGCGTACTTCTCCGCGAAATAGTGGAAGTACGTCTTGCCCTTCGGAAGACAGGCGATGATCTCGTCTATTTGTTCTTGTTTCATGAAAATGGCACTACTCTCGGAAGTAGTGGTTGCGGCGGGAGCCGTCATAGCGTCCGGTTCGGAGGCAACAGTTCTTAAAACAAGTGCCCAGAGCCGCATGGGCAGAGGTCTTGCCTGCCTAGTTTTTCGCGGAGCTCTTTGTTGCCGTGAACGAGACGTAGTCCTCGCTTGACGCGAGTTTCGGAGGGATAACCCTTCCGGCGCTTACTGGTTGGCTCGGTAAAAGACGGAGCCGTCTTCGATATTTGTACTTTTACGCATATGCGCTCCAGGTGGAGTGGGGGTGAAATGTATCTAAAATCGGCCGGCTGTCAATGGGGCGACGTTGACAAACCGCGTTATTTACAAACGCGTCTTCTTTCCTGACAATATCTTCTAAGGCGGCGAGATGCTCGCGCTGCGTCTTATATTATGACCGAGATCGATCAAGATGAGCAATTTTACCGCGACACGGAGAGTGTCGCGCACGTAAAGCTCAACGACAACCAGCTCGCGATGCTCGAACCGCTGGGCTCGCGCCGAAAAATACGTCGCGGCGAGATTTTCTTCAAATCAGGTCAGCGCAATGCTCCTCTGGTTGTCATCCTTCGCGGCGAGGTGGAAGTATTTGAGACACGGGAAGAAGAGGAGCAGATTCTTGCGGTTGCCGGTGAGCGCGCTTTTATCGGTGAAGTGGGAATGCTCACCGGCACGGCGCTGATTGCCAGCGCGAGGGGCAAGGCCGACGAGAGCGAAATTCTGGAAGTGCCCGCAGAAAAAATGGGTCAGGCGCTCGCGGAGCTGCCAGGCGTGAGTGAAGTCATTGTCCGCGCTTTCATCATGCGGCGGCGCAGGCTCGAGCGGGACAAGGAGTTTGCGGGATTGCGCATTGTGGCTGAAAACGGTTCGCGCGAAGGCCGACAGCTCGACGACTTTCTGGACAAGAATCACATTCCGCATCGTCTGATTGATTTTGAAAGTAAAGATGGGAAGGCGCTTTGCGGACGCTTTCATCTCGCGAGTCGCGATTTGCCTGTGCTGATTACGGCAAGCGGCATGCCGCTGCGGCGCCCCTCTTTGCGCGAGGTCGCGCAGGTCGCCGGCTTGCTCAGGAGGCCATGGGGGGAGGAGGAAACCGAAATTTTCTGCGATCTAACAATCATCGGCGCCGGCCCGGCTGGCTTGGGCGCGGCGGTGTATGCCGCGTCCGAGGGGCTCAAGACTGTGGTTTTGGAAAGCTATGCGCCGGGCGGGCAGGCGGGGTCCTCCTCGCTGATCGAAAACTTTTTTGGTTTTCCCACGGGCATCAGCGGCGGCGAGCTGACTTACAGCGCGCAGCTTCAGGCCTACCGTTTCGGTGCGAAATTTTCCACACCGTCGCAGGCGCTCACGCTTGCTTTTACGGATGGCGAATATCGCGCGAGTGTTCAGGCTGAAGGGTGCGGCGCGATTCTTCGGGCCAAATGCGTCATCATCGCGACTGGCGCCGAGTACCGCCGGCTCGATGCCGAAAGGCGCGAGGAGTTCGAGGGCAACGGCGTTTATTATGCTGCGACCGCGCGGGAAAGTCAGGTTTGCCGGGGTGCGACGGTGATTGTCGCTGGCGCCGGCAATGCAGCAGGGCAGGCCGCGATGTTTCTCTCCGAAGGCGCGAAGAAGGTGCTGCTCGTCGTCCGGGGGACGAATCTGGGCAAAAGCATGTCCAGTTATCTGGCGCGGCGCGTTGAGAAAAAGGCAAACATCGAAATATTGTTCCAGACCGAGATACGGAAGATGTCGGGCGGAAAAACTCTTGAAGCTGTGGAGTTTGAAAATACTCAGACACATGAACGGCGCACTGTGCAGACGTCGGCCGTTTTTTCCATGATCGGGGCCAAGCCGTGCAGTGACTGGCTGCCGTCTGAGATCGAGCGGGATGAAAAGGGGTTCATCAAAACGGGGCATGCGGTGGCGGGCGCGGCTGTGTGGAAGGACGCGGGGCGCGAGCCGGGGCCGCTTGAGACAAGCCGGCCCGGTATCTTTGCTGCCGGTGATGTGCGCTCAGGCTCCGTGAAACGCTGCGCCGCGGCAGTGGGCGAAGGTGGCACTGCGGTTGAAGGCGTGCATGAAGTTCTCAGAACTTATGCCTGATTTTTTGGCGGCGATTTTGTAGAAGGGGTCGGCTCCTGACCATGGTCATAAGTAGACCGCCTCTGAAATGTTGCTTCCGCGCCGGTATCCAGTATGTTTTGGAAATCCGACCAACGGATGCTTCCATGTCAGAGGATTTGAACGACCCTTGGATTGGCCAGGACGTCGCCAGCTACACGATTGTTCGAAGAGTGGGCGAGGGCGGCATGGGCATCATTTACCAGGCCAAGCACCATTCGCTCCATCGGATGGCGGCTATCAAATTTCTTCCGGCCTCCCTGGCCAGCAATGGGGCCTACGTAGAGCTCTTTCTCAGGGAAGCCAACGCGGCCGCCGGACTGAACCATCCCAACATCATCTCGGTCTATGATGCGGGCTCGATCGGGAGCGATGTTTATTTCTTTATCATGGAGTATGTGGAGGGGCGCGATCTGCGCTCCATCCTGGATGAGCGGGGGACCATTCCGGTCGCGGATGCCGTTTCTTATGTGAGGCAGGCGGCTGCAGCGCTTGGCTATGCCCACAAAAAAAACATCATTCATCGCGACATTAAACCGGAAAATATTTTGCTGACTGACGACGGTACGATCAAGATTGCCGATCTCGGACTTGCCAAATGGATGGGCGAAAAATCCAGCATGCTCACGCAGACGGGAGAATTTCTCGGAAGTCCCGTTTACATCTCTCCGGAACGGCTTCGCGATCCCGAACACATAGACCAGCGCACCGATATTTACTCGCTTGGCGCCTCGTTGTTTCACCTGGTGACGGGAAAAATTCCTTATGACGGATCTTCTCCGGTCATCATGGCCGGACATCTTGATACTTCGGTTCCCGATCCTCGAGACGTGGATCCCACTCTGGATGCAACCATTGCCGCAATTATCATGAAGATGATGGCGAAGGATCCCAACGATCGATACCAACGCATGGAAGAAGTTGTCGCCGCGCTCGAACAAAACGAGGAGCCAGCTGTCCTCCCGGCCGCTCCGGCTGCTGCTCCCGCAGCGGTACCGCCCGCGAATCCCGTAGCGAAAGCTGCGCCGCCGCGCAACTGGACAGTGCCAGTCGTCGCGGCGGTCACGCTCATGTTGCTCGTTGCCGGCATATTTTATTGGTTGAGATCGCGAGAACGCCCGGTTGCTTCGCCCCCTCCGCCGGCGCCAAAGGCTGCTCTGCCGGCTCCCGCGCCCGTTGTGAAAAAATCGACCGTGGCGGATTTCAATGACGGCAAGCCGCACAATAATTTGAATGGAGCCTTTGGAATCTGGAACTCCGAGGGGCGCGACCCGCCGGCCAAATGTTCTCAGGAGATTGCCCAGGGTGCGGGGCCCGATCAGTCCGATTGCTGGCGAATCGTTTGCGGCATCTCGACGCCCCGCACATTTGGCGGCACATGGATGAATTTGAACCGGCTTGATGGCAGCGGGTACAATACGTTGAGCTTTAAAGCCAGGACGGATCAGCCAAGCCTCGACTTCCTGGTCGAATGCAAAATCAAGCCTGCGAACGTGCAAATCGCCGGCAAGCAGATTGCGGTTCACGTCAATCAAGAGTGGCAGACCATAGAGATTCCCCTCAAATCGTTCGCATTACCTTCACTTGAAGCTCTCGACCAATTTGTCTTCATCTTCAATCAAGAGGTCACTGGTCCGAAGGACGCTGTCCTGTGGGTCGATGACATGGAATTGGTTAAGAAGTAAGCAAAGCGCGACATCGGGCGGACGCCAAGATTTGCGATGTTTTTGTTCTACTGACAACCCTGTCTCTTCTGCTATCATCCGGGACTTCAGATGGAAACTTCAGGTTTGTTCCGGGACGGAAAATTTCTGGTGGCGGAAAAGAGGGCGATATTTCCCGATCGCTGCGTGTTCTGCGCCGGTCCTGCCGGCGGCCGAAAGCAAAGGCTCAAGTACTTCTTCGATGAGGGACTGACGACACTTGCCAGCAATAAGAGCGGCTTCGGTCTGGTCGCCTCGTCGGGGCTTCAGACCGCGCTGAAGGTTGGGATCTGCCGGACCTGCAACTTCATGAGCCGGATGTCGTTATGGTTTGCTTTGGGTCTGCTTATCCTGGGACTGGCCTTCGGCATTATCGCGGCGATTGCAACGCCTGAGCAAAACGAAACCTACAAGGCGTTTTACACGATTATGTTCGTTCTCTTTCTGGCGTCGATTTTTTCAGGCGCCTACCTGGCTCTTTGCTACAAGCGTCCGCTCAAGGAGACTTCCACGCACAAGGGATTTGTCTGGCTTGATGGCGCATCGCCGAAGTTTCTCGCCGATCTTCCCGAGTTTACCCCTCGCAAGGAAAATTAGGCGATCTAACCGCCTTGGGACCTAGCGTTTGGTGACCGTGATGGTGACCGGCACTGTTGAGTCCGCTTCACGGTACTGATCTTTGGCCCTGAACGTGACGACGTGGGCGCCCACGTCCGTGGTTTTCGGTTTCCAGGTCAGTCGCATCCGCACCTGGCCGGCGCTCTGTGAGAGAAGAGTAAACGTCGCGCCGGCCGGCATGTTCTCGGCAGTCAGCGCGAGTCCGGGATCGCTGTTTGCATCCGTTGCCGTCACGTCCAACCGGAGCGTTTGTCCGGCTGCCACCGTTTGAGCTGGGACAGGGGAAATGACCGGAGGATTTCCAAACACCGCATTAATGCCGCCCTTAACCTTCGCGCTCTTGTAGAACGTGTCCCAGACCGAGGAGCTACGATAGTTTTCGATGGCCAGAGTGATGGGCCCCTGATCGATGGCCAGGGTTGTGTTGCAAAACTCGGCTTTGTCGTTGAAGGAATCCACCGGACCGTACGGACCGAACAGATTATTGAAACGCTGGTCGTAACCGAATCGCATCGCTTGAAATGCAAGGTTCGACGAAAGCGTTTCATTGGTGCTAAGCCGGAAAAACGGCATGGTTGCGAACATCATGTGCGGAGCAACTGTTCCGTCATGCGATGGCCCGTACTCCGTGGGCGCTGCGCCAAACAATCCTTCATAAACTCCATCCGGCCTGAGAACGGCGGACAAGCCCCAGCTCCGGTCGCTGAATGAAAATGGAAAATATTGCGACCGGTCGATGGCGAATTGCCGGTTGGCTTTGATCGCGGTGACTGAGTTGGTCCACCAGTTGATGCGCGTCGGATAGGCGAGCGTCGCATTGACCAGCTCAGGGCGGTCAGGGCCGATCCGCTGGAACGGAAACCACACGTTGGCGAACAAGTAGGTGAAGCCGGATCCGACGTAAGAGTTGAAGACAGGAAATTGCTGGCCGCCGGGAGACGCATAAGTGCGCTGAACTCGCGGGTAGCCGAAGAATGCCTGCTTGTAGGCCGTGCGGTTCGGGTCCTTCGCGAGCGCGAGAAGATGAATCAACAAGGCTTCGTCCGTGGGCCGATCGACAAGGCCGCCGCTCAGATAGCCGATGCCGTTTGGACCTGGCTGGACGTAACCTCTGCCGGGCTGGGGGAGCCATCCCCAATGAAATTGCTGTGCAGAACTCGAATAAACAAAATCCCAATTCACGTTGCTGTGAAGTTGTTCGGCCTTCGTCTTGGTGCTGCCGCCAAAATATTCCCCGGCTTGAAGAGCACCCGCCAGCAGAATGGATGTATCAACAACGGAGACTTCGGAATCCCATGCTCGCGTGCCATCGGCGTTCATGAAGTGGTAGAAGAATCCCGCGATGCCATAGAGCCGCTGAGGATCTCCCTGGCCAGTGCTGGTATTGGGCTGAAGGCTTTGAATGGCCAGGAGCTGGTCGAGCATTGCATTGGCGCGAGCCTGGGCAACCTGAGGCGTGATTGCCGTTCCATCCGGAGCGGTGATGTGCCAGACGCTTCCCACGGTCGGATCGTACCGCTTGGCGATGACAGTCAGCGCGCTCAGACCGAAGCCGCTGCCTGCGATCGAGGAAGGACTCGCCACGTTTGCACTATCGCGAACGAAATAGCCGGATCCAATGACCTGATCGACGAAATACTGCGCGGTGCGCGCTTGAACATAATCAAGGAATGCGGCGTCGCTCCGCGCGGGACCTGCGTTCGGCGTGTAGGCCGGGTTGTTTGGAACATAGGGACTGGTGGAAAAGGAAAACTGGTCGACGAGGAATTTTCCTTTGGTTCCATCGCCCCACGCGATGACCGCTTCATCGATGGCCGATGATTCAAGATAAATGGGAAACACGGTCTGACTGTAGGAAGTGCCGGCGCGGTGATTGACCAGCACGGTTCCGCGAGTCACTCCGTTTTGTTTGAGCTCAAGTACAAGTCGGACCGGAACTGGATCGACGCTGGTTGCGCGCATGCGAAATTTAACCGTCTTGATGGCGGACATGTTGACTGGAGCCGGAGGTCGAAAGGAAATGAAGGCGAAATCGTCGCCGGTTTCCGAAACATCATAGTAGAGCTTGGCTGCCGTGCCGCGCAGGGAGGAGGCATCCTCGGCGACCGTAAATACTTCGCGGCTGGTCTGGCCTGCTGAGCGTTGTTGCCAGCCCGAGATGACATCAATATCCGGGTTGGATGGATCAGGCGTCATCAAGCTTGCGGGCGGATTTGCGCGAAATGAGAACTTCAAATCGTCGATGACAATGCGGCTCGTCATGCCGGAGGAATTTGGAGCGGTGAACTCGCGGTTGAAAACGATCGCAACCTGCTGCACCTGCGACGCATTAAAGCTTCCGCTCGTTGCAAGCATTGCCGAAAGAGGAACATTCACGTCCGTCCATTGTCCGGACTGAGCGCCGGCTTCCAAACCCGGGACGTTCGTGAGCGCCGTGATCAGTCGACGCCCTTGCGCATCGGTCAGCTCGATCTGAAAATTCTGCCCGCCGGCCGCCTGGCCGTTGACGGTTTCGCCTTTGACTCGGAACGAAAATTGATTCACGCCCCCGTTATTTAAATCGACAGTGCCAAGCAAGCTGAAGAATCCGGAAAAGGAATTGGCATCGTCCGCCCTGCTGAACGTGAGCGCCATGCCTCCCTGGCTGAGACTCTCGGCGCACGTGGCATTGTTCCCAAAAGAACCGGTAAAACCTCCCAGGTTGTTTGTATTGGCTGCGCCGTCGTTAAAGTCATCGACTATGATTTCCTGCGCTAAAATTGAACCCGCAAATCCGGCCCAAAGGGCGATCATCAAAAAATGCTTCATCATGTTCCTCGGAGTTATTCGGCGAAAATTGTTCCAACTCATGCAATGTAACCGATTACATTAGGTCGTTTTGTATATAAGTCAACGTGTTGGGTTCCGATTCAGCGCAAGTTGTTGAAAGTCAGGTTATTAGCGGAAGCCTTTTACAACTGCATTCCCGACAGATATCCGAGGTCAAGGCGCGGCTGAGATTTGCCAAAATCCGTTGCACAAAGCGGCTTGTGACAGTGAATCGTTGGCGGGACAATTGCCTTAATGAAACCATTCACGCTAACAACAGTTGTGTTTCTGTTGCTGGTGGCGGCTCTCCAGGCCACTCGCTGGTTTTCAGGCTGGGAAGTCAGCATCAATCATGTGCTGATTCCAGTTTGGGCCAGTGGCATAGCCACGGTCGTCGCGGCGGGCCTGGCATTGATGACCTGGAAAGAGCATCAGAAGGCATAGCTGCCTGGAGCGGGCAGATGTGTCTGAGCAAACGCGTCTCAAATCGAGGCGGCAGTCAGGTCCCTGTTTTTAATTCAAGAATTCCCTGGACGCGGATATCCTTCGACGAGCTGCCGACAAGGATTTCAAACTGTCCCGGCTCCGCGACCCAGCGCTTGGCCTGCGCGTCGTAGAAGGAGAACGAGCGTTGGTCCAATTTGAAAACAACGGATTTGGTTTCACCCGGCGCAAGCTCCACTTTTTCAAATCCTTTGAGTTCTTTGATTGGGCGCGGCACGCTCGACTCAACATCGCGGATATAGAGTTGCGCTACTTCCCTGCCTTTGACCTTGCCTGAGTTGGCGATGTCGACGCTGACCGTGAGAGCGGCTGGATCGATCTTCAGATTGCTGTATTTAAATTCGGTGTAGGAAAGTCCGTGGCCAAATGGAAAGAGCGGCTCCACATTTTTGGTGTCATAGTAGCGATAGCCGACCAGCAGGCCTTCCTTGTACTCGCAATTGTTATCGTTGTATTCGCCGATCGCGTGGGCGGGGGAGTCTTCGAGTTTTTTTGGAAATGTGACGGGCAATTTTCCCGAAGGGTTCACATCGCCGAAAATAACGTTGGCGATGGCCCGCCCCCCTTCCATGCCCGCGTACCAGTTTTGCGCGACGCATTTGACCTGATCGATCCAAGGCATTTCAACCGCGCTGCCTGAAGTGATGAATACGGCCGTGCGAGGATTGGCGGCGGCGAGCGCCGCGATGAGCTCATTCTGCCGGCCGGGCAGGGAGAGGTCGCGCCGGTCGACGCCCTCCTGGTCATAACGGTGATTGAGTCCGGCAAACACAATGACCGCGTCGGCTTCGCGCGCGGCCTTGAGGGCTTCTGAGAATTCCGTTTCGGGGTCCGAGCGGCCGCCGGGGGGCGCCCACCCAAAGCTGATCGAGGCGCTCTTGCTTGCATCGTAGTATTCGACGACAAAGCGGTACGTTTGCCCCGCCACAAGCTCCACTTTTGCGTCTCTGGTTTCCTCGCCGTGATCTCCCCAGTTGTTGACCACTTGTTTGTCATTGATTTTCAAGCGCGAGCCATCGTCGCTGGTCAGCGCCACCAAATAGGTTCCGCTTGCCGCGGGCCGGATCTCCGCGGTCCATCGCGCGGAGAACTGATTGGCTCCTATTCCTGAGGCGGGCGCATGCTCGCCCCAATTGAAATTCACATCCTTATCGTAACGAACGAGCACGGGAGCTCCCTTTAAATTGGGATTATTGAAAAACTCCGCCTTCCAGCTGCGAACTCCCGTCTTCGAATCGAATGTTTGGATGCAGGATTCCCTGATGGGTTCGACGGCGGCGCTTTGGTTCACGTCCCGATACCCGCGCACAAAACTGATTTGGATCGCTTGTCCGGCTTTTTCCTTAAGGCCCTCAAGCGGCGTGATTTCATAGAGCGTCTTGACTTCGGAGCTGCCGCCCTGGCTTCCATGCTGTTTGTCCGCGTTGTCGCCGATGACGGCAATCTTGCGGATCGTGCTCGCATCGAGCGGCAGCACGCCGTCGTTTTTCAAAAGCACGATGGCCTCGGACGCGATATCGCGCGCCGCCTGCTGATGCTCCTTGGTATTTCGCGAGCCGGCTTTTCGTTTCTCGGGATCCAGCATCCCGGTCCGAATCATCATGCGAAGAATGCGGCGGACCTTTTCGTCGACGACGCTTTCGGCAATGTCGTGATCCTCCACCGCCTTGCGCAGCGGCTTGGCAAGAAAGTAGGTGTCATAGTGGTCTGAAGTTCCCATTTCAATATCGAGTCCGTTCTCAGCCGAAGCCTTTGTGCTATGCGTGCCGCCCCAATCGGAAATGTAAACGCCATCGAAACCCCATTCGCCTTTGAGAATGTCACGGACAAGGTGCTTGTTTTCGGCGCAATACTGGCCGCCGACGCGATTGTACGCCGCCATGAAAGTCCATGCGCCCGCGTGAGCGCTTTTCTCAAACGCCGGCAGATAAATCTCGCGAAGCGTTCGCTCGTCGACCACCGCGTTGACCCAGCCGCGATTCCATTCCTGGTTATTGAGCGCGAAATGTTTCACACAGCACGCGACGTCGTTGGACTGGATCGCGCGCACAACTCCGGCGGCCATCTCCCCGACCTGGTAGGGATCTTCGCCGAAATATTCGAAATTGCGCCCGCAGAGCGGAGTGCGGACGATGTTGATGCCCGGCCCGAGGATGATGTCCTTTTTGCGGTCGCGCGCCTCGGCGCCCAGCGTGTCGCCGAAGAGGCGCGCCATGTCCCGGTTCCATGTGGCGGCCAGCGCCGAGCCCGTCGGCAGGTAGGTCGATTGATCGTTGGTCCAGCCCGCCGGCGCCCACGTGTCGCGCGCGTTTTCGCGGCGCACGCCATGCGGACCGTCGGACAACGCAATCGGGGGGATGGTGAGCCTTTTGATTCCGGCGACGTTGAACTTCGAATCGCCGTGCAGAAGCGTCACCTTTTCGGCCAGCGTCATCTGCTTGAGCAAGTCATCGATTCGCTTCTCAATGTCCGGTTGCTCTTCGGCGAAGGACGTGAATGAAAGTAAGAATAAAAAGAAGGCCCTAATCGACACTCGCCCACACCGAAACAACATGCTGGAACATAGCCCAGGGACGCGGCGGAGACAAGGCGCGCTGTGTGTGGGCAGCTCCCCTACATCTTCTTATGCACAAACGCGTTCTTCCGCAAATTCACTCCATGCTCGAGCCATGCTTTTAAGCTGCAAACCATGTGCGTCCAGCCCATGCAGTTTCGGTAGGAGGATTCGCGGTATTGGTCGGTGGCGGGCCAGCCGGATTCGGAAACGAAAACGGTCGTGATTGCGTCGCTGAAGGCTTTGAATTTAAATGTGACGGTGTTCATCTCGTTGCCTTCGCCGCGAGGCCATTCGAAGATGATGAGCTCGTTGGGGATCACTTCCTTCACTTGGATTGAAAAACTCTTGGGAAAATCGGCGAACTCCCAGGTGATGGCTTCGCCCTTGCGCATCGGCCCGCTGGCTTTGCCGATGAAAAAAGGAATGGGTTTTAAGACCGCTTCGAAAACTTCGGAAATCGGTTTTTCAATGCTCAGCTCGGATTTGACGGTGATGGTTTGCATGGCGGTCCCATTGTAGGCAGATACGGGAGCCAAAGACAATTTTCCTAAAAGCTGGATTTTCCGGCCTGTCTTGTCTAGAAACCAGATGTGCGCGGGCTTCTGACCGGTTTGATTCTTCTGATTTCTGCGTGGCCGTTTTCTGCCATGTCCCAGGACACCAACGCGGCAGCAGGCGCTGACACGGGCCCATCGCTCAAGGCGGTCGAAGAGAAGGTAGCCGAGCTGATCAACGATTACCGGAAGTCCAAGGACAAGCCCCCGCTGGCGCTCGATGAGCGCTTGAGCGTTGTTTGCAGGCAGTACAGCGAGCTGCGCGCTTCCGGAACCGATACGGATCCCTACCGGGTGTCAAAATTTGCCGAACGTTTTGACGCAACGGGCGTTCCCCGCGTTAACGCCTACGAAATCAAATACGACCTCGAAGGCAAGGACGATCCTGCCGCCACAGTAGTCGCTGAATGGCTCAACGAGGCCAAAGAGCGCGCGGCCGGCCTCTTCAATACAACCGCGCAATTTCTCGCGCGCTCCTCCGACACGCACATCGGCGTTGGCGCCGCAAAAGACGCGAAGGGAAAATATTATTTCACCGCGTTGATCTTCCAGGAAACTCCGGCACCTTAGCATCATGGAATGCTTCTGGGTGTGATTTCGACCGCTATTTTCTGGGGATAGCGGAGCAGGCTCAACGAGCTTTTGATCCCAGCACGCTCTGCGGTCAGGATCCGATGCAAATCGTCGACGCTGCTGATCGGCAGATCATCGAAAGCGATAATAATATCTCCCTCTCTCAGACCTGCCGTTGCCGCGGGACTGTTCGGTTCCACCGACAAGACTAGCAGTCCTGTTTCATGCGGTACCTGGTAGTGGCGGCCGATCCGGCGATGAATCGGTGCTGTTTGACCTCCCACACCAAGATAGCTTCGCGTGATCTTTCCATCCTTGATCAGCCCCGGCACGATGGCTTTGGCTGTACTGATGGCGATCGCAAAACAAATGCCCTGGGCCGGAAGAATCATGGCGCTGTTCACGCCGATCACTTCTCCGCGGGAATTGACCAACGGTCCGCCCGAGTTGCCGGGATTGAGCGCCGCATCCGTCTGGATGATGTTGTCGATGAGACGTCCATTCTTCGAGCGCAACGAACGGCCCAGCGCGCTGATTACTCCGGAGGTGACGGTGGCTTGAAAACCATAGGGGCTTCCCAGCGCAATCGCCAGCTGTCCGGCCCGAAGGGATTTGGAATCGCCGAACTCCGCGTGAACGAGATCCGGCTCGTGAACCCGGATGATGGCCAGATCAGTTTCGGGATCGTCGCCGATCAGTTCGGCATAGGTATGTCGGCCGTCGGCGAGCGATACTTCGATCCGTTGGGCGCCATGAACCACATGACTGTTAGTTAGAATGAAGCCATCGGGTGTGAAAATAAACCCCGATCCGCTGCCTCCGCCTTCACGATTTAGCTGAGGCTGAGAATGCTTCGGCTGGACGACGATGTGGACGACCGACGGGCCGACTCTATCCACGGCTCCGGTGACCGCTGCTGAATAGGCATCCAGCAACGATTCGTCGCGGAGCAGGGTGTTGCGACCCAATCGATCCGTTTGTCCGTTTCCTTCAAGGAACGGCTCGTCATGTTGGATGGATGTGAGCCGAGTTATCATCTGAAACCTCCTGCGATGCCGAATGTTTCACCGGTGATCCATGAGGAGTCCGCGGAGGCGAGGAAAACCGCGGCGCCCGCGATGTCCTTTGGTTCTCCAATCCGTCCCAGGGGGGTGCCGGCTTCGATATTCTTGTGCATGTCGCTGTCAATAATTCCCAATGTGCGCGTGCCTTCGGTCGCAACCATGCCCGGATTGATGGAATTGACGCGGATCTTGCGCGCGCCGAGCTCCTTCGACAGTGAAACTGTCACTGCATCGACGGCCGCTTTGGTGGCGCTATAAACGGAAGCTCCAGGAAACGCATTCCTGCTGACCAGCGAGCTGATATTGATGATGCTCCCCCCCGCTGAATCGAAATGCTTTATGGCCTCCTGCGATGTGAGGAGCAAACCGAGGACATTAGTGTCGAATTGCTTATGGAAATGTTCTTCGGTGACGCTCTCGAGGGGAGAAAACTCATAGATCCCGGCATTGTTCACCAGAATATCGAGCCGGCCAAATCTCTTCTTCGCCTCGGAGAAGAGTTGTGCGATCTCCGCCTTCTTCGCGACGTTGGCCTTAACTGCGATGGCTTTTCCGCCGGCCTTGGAGATTTCATCGACTACCCGGTCGGCGCCTTCCTTGCTGGAGGAATAATTGACGATCACGGCGGCGCCTTCTGCTGCCAGGTGTTTGGCGATCGAGGCTCCGATTCCTTTGGATGCTCCTGTGACGACTGCAACTTTTCCTGCGAGTTTTTCTCCGTTATTTGTTTTCATATTTCCTTACTGGTTAATGTTTCTAATAAAGTAACAATTACACAGCCTAAAAAATTGGTTAATTATTTACGCCGCACATCAGCCAGGATCTTCGCCAGGCTGATGTGTTTGAGGGTTTTCTCGAGAGCTCTTTGTGTTTGATCCAAGACTTTTTCCAGCGAACGTTTGATATGGCAGCTGACGGGGCAGGGCTTCAACTCGGGGTACTGATGAATCGCGAATGCCTTGGGCGAGCCAATGGCTTTATAAATATCGAGAAGCGAAATGTCTGCGGCATCTCTCGCCAGCCAGCACGATCCTTTCTTGCCAGTCGCGGTCTTGATCAAACCCGCTTTGGACAGCTTGGCCATTACCCGGCGCACAAAGCTTGGACTCGTGTTTACACTATGGGCCAACTTGCCGGAAGTCATGTCCTTGCCACAGCCATAGGCCAAACCTGCCATGATGTGCACCGCAATGGAAAACTGTGTGTTTAGGGCCATTCTTATTAAACTCGCGCGGAACTACCGCGATTGTTATTGTGACTATAATAGTAACAGTATCGGCGTGCAAGAACTATTTTGTGGGGAGAGGCCATGCTCAAGAAGTACTGGCCCCATCGAAACTTCCATGATTAGTCTTGGGCTGGATGACGGGTGTTGCCGAGATATTTGTCGGTCTCTTGCTTGCGGTCGCCGTGCTGGGGCTGATCGCGCGCAAAATTGGCATTCCGGAGCCCATCCTGTTCGTAGTGGGCGGGCTGATCCTCGGTTTGGTCCCCCAGCTGCCGAAAGTGCGGCTCGACCCGGAGCTGGTTTTTATTTTCTTCCTTCCGCCGTTGCTATTTCCCGCCGCGATATTCACTTCGTGGCGTGATTTTCGCAGAAACCTCCGCACCATTTCGCTGCTCGCGGTCGGCCTCGTCCTGTTTACGATGGTGGCCGTCGCTTGCTTTGCGCATTGGGTCATGGGCCTGCCGCTTGCCGCCGGATTTGTGCTGGGCGCGATCGTTGCTCCGCCCGATGCCGTCGCCGCCGCGGCGATTGCCGAGCGCCTGAGAGTTCCGCGCCGCATCATCACAATTTTGGAAGGCGAAAGTATGGTAAACGACGCCACGGCCCTGGTCGCGTATCGGTTCGCTGTGACAGCCGTGGCCACCGGCTCGTTTTCTTTGGCCCATGCCAGCGGGCAATTTGTCCTCGTCGGTGTTGGCGGGATTGCGATCGGCCTGGCGATTGGATGGCTCGCTGAACAATTTCACAAACGGGTGGATGATGCGCCGATTGAGATCACGGTTTCGCTGCTGACGCCGTTTGCAGCCTATTTGGCGGCCGAGCGTGCCGGAGTTTCAGGCGTGCTCGCCGTGGTGGCGGCCGGCTTGTATCTCGGCCGGCGCACGCCCGAGCTCCTTAGTTTCCAGACGCGGCTTCAAGCCGGTCCCGTCTGGGCAATGGTGCAGTTTTTACTCAATGGCCTGGTGTTTATTCTCATCGGCCTGCAATTTCCCCAAGTGATCGACGCGTTGTCGGGCAACGCCATTTCCATCCCACGACTTGTTTTGTACGCAGTCCACATCAGCGTCACGATCATTCTGATCCGCATCCTGTGGGTTTTCCCCGCGGCCTATCTGCCCCGGTTTCTTTCCAAAGAACTGCGCAAACGCGATCCCTATCCCGCCTGGCAACACGTCGCCATTGTCTCGTGGACGGGCACGCGAGGATTTGTTTCGCTTGCCGCAGCCCTCGCGCTTCCGTTCACGATCCGGCAGGGTTTGCCCTTTCCGGGCCGCAATCTCATCCTGTTCCTTACCTTCATCGTGATCCTGGTCACTCTCGTTCTCCAAGGTCTGAGCCTGCCCTATATTATTCGAATCCTCGGCATTACGGATGATGGCTCGGTAGAGAAAGAGGAGCTCGAAGCGCGGCTGAAGGCCAATCAGGCCGCGCTTGCGCGTCTCAATGAGATCGCGGAACATGATCCGGCGAAGGCCGATGTGCTGAACCGCTTGCGGATCGAGTACGAGGACCACATTCGGCAGCTGGAAGGGGCCGAGCCGAAATCCGCCGGCACCTCGATCCGGCTCTTTTCCTCGGAGTACGAACGCCTGTCGCACCAAGCGCTCCTGCAGGAGCGCCGGACGATCCTGGAGCTCCGCAACCGCGGCGTGATCAGCGATGAGGTTCTGCGCCGGATTCAGCGGGACATCGATCTTGCCGAGGCCCGTTTGCACCACCATCAAACGCAGTCTGTCTGATTCCTTTCGCGCCGCCCTACATGAGTGAGAATCATGCCATGCGGTATGCGTCTATGACCTCGTGATGCCGGAAACCAAGAGCCGGAAGGGTCAATAGAGCAACTCCCATCGGTGTGTCACTCAACGGAATCACGCCGCGCTCAGCCATCCAAAGGCGATCGCGAAGATCAGAAACGAGATCGGAATGCTCGCGAGGATCAGAGCGCTCGCGTAAAACATATTTTCACGGACTCCCACGGCTTGCAGCCGTCCGCGAGCGCCTGCCAGAAGAAATCCGCCAATCGGAAGAAAGACCGGCAACCCCAAAAAGAAAACGCTCTGAGCGGAGATGGAGGGCGACGCAAAACGAGGCAAGGTTCCAAGCGGATACGGGCCGAACACGCCAAACAAAAACCAGGCCGCGAATCCCACGAACAGTGTCCCAGTCCAGATGCGAAGCTGGAGTGGCATGCCCGCCAGACTACGAAATTTAAGGGATTTTGGAATTCAAAATTGGCGAGGTTTTACAATTTTTTCGCGACGATTTCCAACCCGTTGAGGGCGTGCAGTTACCAGACGAAGGAACACCCGTACCCGTTGTTTTCAAGGGTGGGTGAGTAGGAATCGTAGCGGTTGATCCACTGAACGCTCGGATCGTTTCGCGGCCCGCCGCCAGGATTGTAGGCGTAGGTGCGCGATTGCCATTCCACGTGGCCGTCGACAAAGGCGACATTCGAGCCTGTGTCATGCGCAGTCGGCCCTTTGTAGACGCCGCTGTTGATCAGTCCCCACCACTTGACTCCGGTTCCGCTGAAGATCGCGCCCGATCCCATGATGAGCGTGCAATTGTTGTCCATGAACGCGGAGGAGCAGCTCCCGATCTGATGCCCATAAAGGCACGGACTTTCAAAAACCAAAACGTAGTTGGCGGGCATGCTGTCGTTCATCCATTGCATGTAACCGTAGTGCGTGTCTGAGAGCATGATCGAGCCCCAGGGCTGCATCGTGCCGGATTGAAATCCGCCGGGATAAGAGCCGCCAAGCGATGGAGAAACGGTTTTTTTCATGAGCGCGGAAGGACAATAAAGCACTTCGGTGTTGGCCAGGTAATTGGAGAGCGCTTTCCATGGATGGGACGCGATGGGATAGCCCGGCGCGCGCCAGTCGAACATGTCGGGGCCGACACCCGCGGTTTGAAAATTGCCATCATGGTCATGGGCATAAGTGTACATCGCGATGGCGAGCTGCCTGATGTTGGACATGCACTTGGCGCGGCGGCCGCGCTCGCGCGCCTGGGACAATGCCGGCATCAAAAACGCAGCCATGATCGAAGCGACGGCGATAACCGAGAGGACTTCAATCAATGTAAACGCGCGCTTGAGCGGCTGATTTTGGACATACATACCAGATGCATACCATACCCCAGAATGAGGGATTCGCAATCGACCTCAGGCCGGCTCATTTTTCACAAATTATTCTCAAAAAACCCCCAAAAAGCGGGCTTTTGTCCCTTTACAATTGTAAAAATCGGTTGACGTTTGGATGAGGTGGTCGATATTGCGCGCGACCATGGGACTGAACAAACGACTATTTGAAAGGTCATTTACTTTGATCGAGCTGCTGGTGGTGGTTGCGATCATCGGCATTCTCGCCGGCCTTCTTGTTCCTGCGTACTCAAACGTGCGCGAGCGCGGACGTCGCACCTCCTGCCTGAATAATCTCAAGCAGATTGGAATTGCCATCAAGGAGTACAACATGGATTACGGCAAATATCCGGAAGGCAATAACAACGCGACTGCGCTGATGCACCTGGGCCTGCTCTCCAACTATCTTGGAAAAATTCCCGCCATTCTGAAATGCCCTTCGGATTCAGGCAAAACAGTGAGCACGAACATCGCGACCATGACCGATGCCAACGTCTCCTATTTGTACATCCGCGGACTCAACGACGACATGACAGCGATTACGCCCGTGGTTGCCGATCGAAGGATCCGCGATACCGTGAGCGGCGTCACTGTGACCGATGGCATGGGTGTGATTATCACGGGACCTCCAGGCCCCTGGGTCTGGCTTTCGGACTCGCCGCATAAGACCGATGGCGGCAACTATCTTTGCGTGGGAGGACAGGTCATGTTCAAAACGCGCATTATGATTCCTTCGGACATCGGCTCAGCGACCGCAGTTAACCTGGTCGTAACCCCCGACTAACTTTTTGCGGCGATACCCGTCGAATCTCGGCGTTTGTCGTCGATTCGTCATCGGTCACGTACACACCCGTACGCTCCTTCGCCGAATCTAGCCAAGCCACCGACCTTGACGTCCGGAGGCCGTCTTTGCGTTGTCGTTACTTCACCTATATTAAAGCGCATTCGCGCATGGCAATCTTGGGTCTTGCCGCAAAAATATTTCCTTTTTTTCAGCAATTTACAACCGACGGGGAGGTCGCTAAGGTCCAGCCATGATGAAGCGTTTTCTAATCATTTGCATGGCTGTCTTGGGAATCCTGAATCAATCAGCCTTGGCGGCAAACCCGGATCCCGCCGACATCAAAAAAGGTTTTGCCACCTATTTCTCCATGATGGACCAGATGCAAAAGGATGTGCGCAGCATTCGCGACGCAAAAGCCACATCAAAACTCCTGGATGACTGGACCCGCGCGCACGAGCTGCTTCTGAACACCACGCTCAAGTACAACAAACAGTATCCTGAGGCCGTCGCATCGAAAACTCCGCCGCCCGAGCTGGCCGAGGAAATGAAGAAAGTTGCCGACGCCAAATTTAATTACGGATCGCTGACTTCGGATCTGAGCGTATTGGTGAAGACCTTCAAGAATGATCCCGCAGTCAAAGCCGCTCTCGATCGCCGGGCCAAGACGATGAAGCAGCTACATCAGGCAAATTAGGCCTGGCTGATTTTCTTCTTCAGGAAAGACGCGCCCTACTTGGAATCCTGTTCCTCGCCCTTGGCCATCTTGCCTGCCTGGCCGGCCCTGATTTGATCGGCGATCTTGCGGCCAAAAATAATCTGCTGAATGGATTTAAGCCGTTGCGCTTCGGCAACGGGCAGGTAATGGCCGTCGTGAAGCTGGAACTCCTCGGTCAGATTGACGTCTTTGGGACTGAGCGTCACCGATTCATAAAGCCCCGAGGCAGTGGGAGCCGTTTCCATGATTTCGATTTCGCCGTTCCATTTCACCGAACGAAATGGAGCGTCGTTGGGGAACTTGATGATCTTGATGACGGTCTTGCCCTCGACGCAAAGCTCCTCGCTCCAGACTTCGAAGTCGCCGTTCAGATCGGCGTCCTTTTGGCAAAGTTTGTGAGCCAGCACGCCGTTGCGAAAAGTGCTGACCTCACGGTAATCCTTTTTGCCCGTGCCCTTCGTGTCCCGCTCGATCACCTTTGAAGTGATATCCTCCGTCGGCGCGGCGCCGAGCAGCGGTACAAATAGAATACACAACCATGCTCTCCTCATGGAGCCGCGAACCTAGCATTGAATGTGGCGCTAGGCTAGGGCTGTTTTAGCGTTTTTTAATGGGTATTTTAGGGAATTGACCCTGGTTAGGGGCGGGCCATAATTCCCATAAAAAAGGAGACCCCATGAGCACCCAGGAAGCTGAAAATTGCACCATGACCGCCGGAAAATTTTGCTGGAACGAGCTGGTGACTAAGGACATCGCCGGTTCACAAAGGTTTTACGCAAGGATGTTCGGCTGGAGAGAGGAGGCCTTTGGTCCCGACTATACACTTTTTAAAAACCCCGGCGACAAGGCCGATGACAGGGCCGTTGGCGGAATGATCAGCATGCCGACCGCGCCCGCCACGGGCTGGCTGCCCTATGTGATCGTCGAAAACTGCGACGCGTCCGTCAATAAAGCCAGAGAGCTGGGCGCCAAAATCGCGGTCGAGGCCAAGGATATTCCCAAGGTCGGCCGGATCGCGGTGATTGTCGATCCCCAGGGCGCGGCCATCGGGATCATCACCCCGAAGCCGGAGTAATTAGTTCTTCTCGCCAAGAGGCTTGAGATAGACGCCGAGGCTTTGAAAGGGCAGCTCAGCTGGCACCTCAACGTAAGCATTTCCGCGCCAGATCGTGAAGCTGACCTTATTGTTGTCGTCCAAAAGTATGACGACGCGATATTGATCGACGTTTTCCAGGGGATAGCCGTTGAGGGCCACAATAATGTCGCCCCTGACTATCTTGTTTCGCCGCGTCGTTAGGTTCTCCTCCCGCACTTCCAGTCCTTCCTTCGGATTGGGAGGCAATGACGTCACGTCGACTTTGCCGAAGCCATGAGGAAAAATTTTGGAGAGTTTAGCCTTCAGATCTTCGTCGAATTTTGTGTCGTTGGTCCTTTGTTTGTATCGAAGATAGTAGCTGCAAAGCGGCTCGCTGGAGTCGTAGCGCTCCTCGATCTTTTGATACATGTCCAGGGCTTCGTCGTAGCGGCCCATGTGTTCCATCAACCAGCCATTTACGGCAAGGCCGTCATAGGAATAAACTTCGGCTGCCCGCTGCGCGAGCTTGAGGGCTTCGTCCTTTTTGCCGGCCGCGTACAAAGCTTTGACGATCCACTTCGCCTCGTTTGCCATTGAAACGGCGTCCAAACCTTCTTCAACACCCTTTTGCGCGTAGGCCAAAGCTTTCTCCATGTTGCCCGTGTCGCGGAAATATCTTGCCAGATCAAAATAGCAATTTGGGTTCCACTGGATCGCTTTGAGCAACAACATCTCGTAGTGATCGGGTTTGTCCTCCACCGTCTGTGCAATGCGCCACATCGCACTGGGGTTGTAATCCACTATCGGCCTGTAAAGCTCAGCAACCTGTTCCGGGGTCGGATTTTTTTTGTAACGAACGCGCACCATGCGAATATCGATGCGCGGATCATAAGGCGCAATTTCATGAACCCGGTCCATGCGTCTTTCGGCCCCGTCTCCCGACACCAGGCTGGGATGATTGAAGCGCGGCCAGGGATCGTAGGCGGTCCCGGTGGGCGGATTGTGGGAATGCCATTCATTGATGTGCGGATTTGGGTTCGGCTGGTACTTGGGCCCAAAGTCGACATCCATGCAGAGGTCGTTCCAGCACATTGCGGGCGTCAGATGAGGCGTTGCCCGCGTAACTTTGAAACCATCATCAACCGATTTCTTGTATTCTGTCTGCTCCGTTGCCTTAAGACGGCACACAAAAGGATAAAGCCGCAGCTTGGAGTAAAACTTGTCGCAGTTTTCAGAGAACTCCTTTGCATTCTCAGGGACGCCCCATTCGTTTTGATAAAATTCGTGAATCCGTTCAATCATGCTGCAGAGGTGACGTTGAAGAAAATTTGCCCAATGTCCCCATCCAATCACTCGCACCACGGCAGTGTTATTTGGCCCCCTCGTGACACATCTTTCCGGCGGCACATTGAGGATGTCGGCAATCTGGGTGAAGTCGGGATCCGAACCATGCGCAATTTTGTATGCCTCTTTGATCTCATTGAGCTCCAAGGGGAGGCCTATTTTTGCAAACTGGTGCCCGAGACTCACCGAGTGATCATGAAAGGCTGTGATTCGCGTCCAGTCCGGAATCCTCTCCATCCCGAGCGGGTAGACTTTTTTCCATGCGGTGCCGGTTTCGATGCTTTCCGAAATGGCTCTGAAAAGCTGCACTTTTTCGAGCAACGTCAGGTCTTTAACATCCCAGAGAATGCGCTGGTCGTACATATTGCGAGTCCGCAGGGCGCGCGTCCACGGCGCCAGATCCGGATATTTTTCCTCAAGCTTTGCAATGCGCTCGAGCGCGTCGCGCTCGTTGTTCATCATGGTATAGAGGATCGCCTCGGCCAGTTCGCCATCCTTGCCCGGTGGGTTGGCGCCGCGAAGCTGTTTGGCCATCGCCAGATGCGCAGTGATGCGACACAGGTCGGAGCGTATATCGAAGAACCATCCGGACGAATCCCTCAGGACGAATGCGCCAAGCAATAGAGCAGCCTTCTCATGCAGTGCAGGATCATCGAAATGGTCAGCCAGCTCGCGGCTCAGTTTCTCGTCTTCGTTTTCGAGCGTCTCGGCGTTGAGAGTCAGGAGATGTTGAATGAGAGAATCATCTGGCGCATCGTTCTTCCCTGGGCTTGCGGGAACTCCGGCCGCCGCAAAAATCTCCGTTGTCAGTTTTTGGTATACCTCGGGGGCCCAAATGGGACGATCGATATCCACTCGATTCAGCAAAGGTTCGGCGCTCAGGCCTGCGATTTTCAGATCGTAAAGCGGATGATCTTTATCGATGACGGGGCGGTTGCATGTCACAGAGAATTTGGCAGCGTCCGGGAGGGTTTTATTTTTCGCGTAATATGTCATCTCCGCAATATCAGTGGCGATTGCATCGACGATGTATTCGCATTCTTCCTGGAATGGGGTCTCAAAATACATCTCAGCTTTTGCGACAGCGGCTGCTTTTTCTGCGGCCACACGTTCGTTGCTGCGTTTCAGATAGATGGAGAAACCGAGGCAGCCCAACAAGCAAGCCATGAGGCAAAGAAGGACAACCAGTCGGGATGAGCCTCCAGACATTTGCTTAGACTAACACAGGATTTCTTGCTTTCAATGGCTGATTCGAGCACATGAAGTGGACCGATGCATTCGCTGGATCACCTATTTAAGAACAATAAAGCCTGGGCCGAAAAAATCCGTCGCCAAGACCCGGATTTTTTTCTGAAACTTTCCGGCCAGCAATCGCCCGAGTATCTCTGGATTGGCTGTTCCGACAGCCGCGTGCCGGCCAATGAAATTGTCGGCCTTCTTCCGGGCGAGTTGTTTGTCCACCGCAACATCGCCAACCTGGTCGTCCACACCGATCTAAATTGTCTGTCGGTGCTTCAATTCGCCGTCGAAATTCTCAAGGTGCGCGATGTGATCGTGTGCGGCCATTATGGATGCAGCGGCGTCCATGCAGCGCTCAAGCGCGATAAGATTGGACTCAGCGACAACTGGATCCGCCATGTGCAGGACGTCGAGCATAAGCATGAGAAGGTTCTCGCGAAAGCGGGCGAATCAAAAGCGTGCGACAGACTCTGCGAACTCAACGTCATCGAGCAGGTCGTCAACGTTTGCCAGACTTCCATCGCGCGCGATGCGTGGGATCGCGGCCAGGAGCTCGTGGTCCACGGATGGATCTACGGTTTGCAAAACGGTCTTCTCAAGGATCTGAACATCACCGTCGGCAGCGGCAAAGAGCTGCAGCCGATTTATCAGAAGGCTGTCGCCGCGCTGGGGGCGGGGTAGGCGTCGAAAGTCGAGCGCTCGTCCCGGTTTACTCCAGAGGCACTTGAGCAGTATCCGATATCGCGGCGGGCGCTGCACGGAAAGTGACTGTGTCGACACCCTTCGGGCCGCCCGCTGAAATCGTCAGGCGCATGACCACAACGGGGTGGCTGTTTCTAGCCAGGCCCGCAGCTTCGTTCACGGTCACTTCGAAGGTATCCTGATTTTGTCCGGCTGAATTGGTAACAGCATTGCCCGGACCTTTCGAGATGCTCGTAAAGAAGTCCGGCGTCGTGGCCTGCTGGTCGATAATCTGACCTTCGTTGATCAAGACTCCCGGCATCGGATCTCCATCTTGATCCAGCAACGTCGACATGAAACTTCCGCTGGTGTAGACAACCTTTTTTCCTCCGGAGGCCACTTCAACGCGAGTCGTGCTAATTGGGCCGTGGACATACTTGGCCGGATGCTTGATATGGATGGTCTTCTCAGCGGTGGACGTTTGTCCGTTGACCGTGTATTTGACTCTCAAGATTGCATCGCTTTCGCCCTTGGTCTTGACCTGCACCTGCGGATCCTTGGCATTTCCCTGAATCACGATGTCGCCGCTGACGACGCTCCATTCGTATTTCCCGCCGGCGGGCTCCGCGCTTGCCGAATAAGCCGCTTTCATTTTATCCGCCGCGGGACTTCCGCCCGGATTTTTCAAAAATACCATGTTGTTGGGGCCTGTGATCTGCGTTTTGAGAACTTTGAGCTCGGCGCTGGAAGCCACCAGAAGCAGAGGCGTCACTCCGACGATCGGATCCTGCGTTGAGGCGAGCACTGTGCATTTCACGTTGCCGCTTTGCGAGGCATTGAAGGAGATGCTGCTGTTTGCGGTCGTCGTCGTCGTTCCATCAGGCAGCGTCCATCTATATTGAAAAGCGACAGTCGGAGTATGTGGCGTGGGCTGCGAGAATGTATCGGGCATGTCGGGAGGAAACGTATGAGCGGTCACCAGGCGTGTGCTTCCCGGCGCCACGGTTGGAGTGTTTACCGAGGCGGTGACAGAGTCGTTGGCAAAAACGGTGGAGGGATTGAGACTGACCGCGGGCGCTCCAACCAGCGTCGCATCCGAAGCCTTCTGCGTTGTTGTCGTGGGATCATCGATGCCGGGATTTTCCGGATTTTGCGCCAGGGCCGCGATGGCGCCCAGCATCAGATGGATAAAGGTGAGGGTGATCGTTCGCATGGCTTTGGGATGACGGTGAGTATTCATTTAGCCTTTTACCTCTTCAACATGCTTTTCTTTGTATTGCTCGCTGGCCATCTTCAAGCGCTCCAACGCGGACTTGGCCGCGGGCTGCAATCTCGATTCTGAATCCGCGGCCAGGGTTTCAAGAAAGCTTATTTCGTGTTTGCTGCCCACACTGCCGATGGCGGCAATCGCCGCAATCTGGAGCGGAACGCTTCGCGAGCTCCTGGCCAGCTCCAGAGCCGACGGCAGAGCTTCACGGGTTTTCATTCTAGCGCAAATCTGAAATGCCGTAATCCGCGTCAAGTCGCCTGAGTTTCTGTCTTGAGCCAGCTTGAGCGCCGTTTGGCGGAGCTTCTCCTGCTCAATCCCAAGACGGCTTAAACCCAGCAGCGCGGTGCCGGCGATGCTGCTTTGCTTCTCGTCCAGCGCTTCCAAAAGGATCTGCTTGATCTCGGCTTTTTGCTCAACCGTGGATTTTTCGTACGAGCCGGTCAGGTGCTGCAGCGCGTAGTCGCGTGTCACGGCATCTTGCTTCTTGTTGCGGTAGATTTCGATCATGACCCTGCCGAGCTCCGCCGGCGCAACGCCCTGGTTGTATAGAGCATTCATGATATCATTTTTCAAAACGTGCACGTCGGAGGCTTTGACGCCCTCGACGGTGTCCGTGTTGCGCAAAAAGGCATAAAGGTCCCCGATTTGATCGGGTTCAAGATCCGTTTCAAGCGAACGAATTGCCGCCAGTTGTTCTGAGTAGTTTTCTTTGCTCTCGGTTTGGACCGCGGCCTCCACCGTTTCGGCTTGCTCGATCGCCGCCTGTCTTTCGTGGAAGGAGGTCGAGGTTCGCGCTTTCGCCGACTTCGAGCGCGCCCCGCTGCCGGCGTTTCCGATCCACAGCAGAGCCGCGATGACCGCGAGCGACGCGAAGCAGGCCAAAAGATTCTTAGTCTGTTGTCTCATCGAGCGGCTCCCAGGTACGCGTCACCCTGATAGGCCTTGGTCGTGTGGCAGACCGAGGTTTCGGAATTGGGCGAGCGGATGAAGCGGACCTTGCATTCTCCGATTTCGTTAAAGTCATCGGCCGTGAGCACCTTGTCGATGGTGCCATCCTCAAAGGTGACGCCGCCAACATAGATGCTCAGATCGAAGCTCACGTCGGGCAGCACCGGGCTTGCGACGAAGACATCTTCGATGAGCTGGCTGCCATCCGCATATTTTTGAACGATGGCCATGTTGGTCTCGTTGGCCGAATAGAGGCGGAACGACTTGATCTCAGTGCTGCAGAGGATCGGGCCGCCGCTCGGCAGACGAGCCACGAGGAAGCATGCTTCCGGAGACTCATCCGATGTCAGATTGAAGGTGCGTCCGCCGTTCGGGAGCAATCCCATCGGCTGGACCCGGAGCGTCGGGCTGGCTTCCATGATCGTATCTTCGACGAGATTCGGGGCGGTCCAATATCTCAGCCTGCCCGCCCATGTGTCGACGACAGGATCCATGGAGCAATCCACAACTTTGACTGTGAAGCTGCCCGTCACTGGCGCACCCTGAGCAGGAGTATATGTGCCCGTCACGGTGTAGGTGCCGGCCGTGGCAAATTCGTGGGCAATCGCGTTAAGGCCATTGGACTGCAAACTGTTGCCGCCGACGGTGATGGCCACCGATCCAGACTCAGCGCCTTCAGGAGTTGCCGCGAGCAACAGGGAGTCGCCCTTGCGGATCGTCATGTCTTCGGCGTCCAGAATGTTCGTCGGCTTCCAAATAAACTGTTTGGTCTCGTGGAGTCCTCCGTCCTGGAACGAGAAGTGAACTGAGGTCGGGCCGCTTGCGGAGAGGGGGATATTCGCATACCAGCGGTCTCCGGCGCCGTGCTTGGGCTCAATATTTCCAGAGACCGAGATCATGCCGAGGTATCGATCGCGGCCTTCAATGCAGGCCGGCGAGATCGCGCTCGTGGCAATCGACTCCACGCCCGACTGGCTGTGGAGCAGATTCTCCACCCAATCCTTGACGCCGTTTCCATTCTGGTCGGGACCCATCAAGCTCTGGAGTCGAACTGCTTTGACCTGCAGCGATTTGTAGCTGGCGGCATTGTCCCAGTAAACTCGGATCGTGTGCGCGCCGGGCGTAAGCCACGGGCTCACCGTGTTCGCGAGTCCGCTGTTCAATTTTTCCGTCCGCAGGACCACATGATTCACGAATTCGCCGTCGACGGAAACCAGCAGATCCCAGTTCAGCACGTTAAATGTGCTCACATCCTGGAACATCCGCGCCGAGCCTTCAATTTGGATGCGATACATGTCCGCCGTGGGCACCGAGAGAGTGTACTCCACATAACCTCTGCGGCTGACCGCATAAATGTCCGTGCCGTCGATCGTCCACTGTCCAAGGCGGGCGGTTGCCTGAGCGCCACGCGCCTCGGCCACCGTCTGGATTCCCGAAAAGTTCTGGGCCAGCGGATCGGTGTGCGTGATGTGGACTTCTTCGCCGTCGGAAACCGTGTCGTCATCCGTGTCGCTCATTGTCGGATTGGTGCCGTTGATATATTCGTCGAGATTGGTCAGGTTGTCGGCATCCGGATCGCCGTTCAGGTCCTGGCCGGCGCTTCCGAAATACCGGATCTCCCAACTATCGGGCAGGCCATTGCGGTCCGCGTCGTCGCGCAGGAGCAGGACTTCTGTCGGCAGCTTCTGATCCACGAACAGGCCGTTTCCGATCTGACCGTAGGCATTGTAGCCCCAGCTCCACACTCCATCGTCCTTGCGGACAGCCAGACTGAAGGTGCCAGCCGACATTCCTGTCACATCATTGAGGATCGCAACCGGTGTCGGCGAGTAGCGGAACGTATTGCTTCCATCGCCGAGCTGACCGTTCAAATTCATTCCCCATGCAACCAGGGTTCCATCGCGTTTCAATGCCAGCGTATGATACTGGCCCGCGCTGATCGCGACGACATCCGAAAGACCCGGAACCATCACGGGCAGATTACTGTCGGTCGTCGAGCCGTCTCCGAGCTGGCCGATGTCGTTGCGGCCCCAAGCCCAGACAGTGCCGTCCGATTTCAAGGCGACCGTGTGAAGGTCACCGGCCGCAATCGCGACCACATCCGTAAGATGATTGACCTGAACGGGAGTAAACTGATCGAGCCACGCGCCGTTACCAAGCTGACCCAGGCCGCCGTAGCCCCAGGTCCAGACTGTGCCGTCATTCTTCAAAGCAACGCTGTGCGCCGCGCCGCCTTCCACCGCGATGATGCCCGTCAAACCGGCGACTTGAACTGGCGAAGCAACGTCAACATTCGTGCCGTTGCCGATCTGGCCTTCCTGATTCCGGCCCCACGTCCAAACCGCGCCCTGCGAGTCAACTGCCATGCTGTGGAAGTAACCTGCGCCGATATGCTGGATGCCATCCAAGCCGATCACCGCAAAAGAGGTGGTCTGCGTCGCTCCGGGCAATCCAAGCTGTCCGTAAGTGTTGTCTCCGCTCACCCAAACGCTGCCGTAGTCCGTTAGAACCATGCTGTGACGGTAGCCGCCGGCCAGGGATTGAACGTTGGAAATTCCGTTGATGAGCATTGGCGTCGGCCGAACTTCCGTCGAGCCGTTGCCAAGATTGCCGGTGGCGTTGTCACCCCAGGCCCAGAGCGCGCCTGCCTCATCGGCAACCAGGGCGTGATTGAATCCGGCCACGACCTGCGAGCCGATCTGATAGCTTCCGGCCTTCATGGCGCTCGGCTTCTGGCCGGCCGCAAAAGCGCGGGCGCGTAACATCGTCGCCTGAGCGATGTGAACCGAAGAGCCCGAGGCGATGCTCGCCGAGGCTTCCGTCGGCTCACTGCCGTCGGTCGTGTAGTGAATCGAAGCTCCCTGCGTCGCGCAGCTGATGACCACATCCTGAGCGGCGCGATAGATGCCGCCTTCGACGCTGAACTTGGGACGCGCGGCGCGCAGACTCAGATCCAGCCCCTCGATTTGGACAGGAACGTGTCTCTCATCGTAGTCGCCCTGGCCCAGCTGGCCATAGGCATTGTAGGCCCAGCTCCAGACGGAGCCATCGGTCTTCAAGGCCAGGTTATGAGTTCCGGCTCCGATCGCCATGACATTTGAAAATCCCGGCACAAGGGTCGCCACCAAATGGAAAGCCTGTCCTCCGAAAGTGCCATCGCCCATCTGCCCATTCCAGTTGGCGCCGCAAGCTGAAACCGTTCCGTTGTTGGTCAAAGCCATCAAGTGATTTTGTCCGGCTCCGATCGCAACGACTCCAGAAAGTCCTAATACTTGTACCGGCACAGACCGATCGATGTTGGTGCCATCGCCAAGTTGCCCGATGTCATTGCGGCCCCATGCCCAAACGGTGCCGTCCGCTTTCAACGCGTAGGTTTGCGCGATGCCCGCGGCGACCGCGATGACGTTGGAAAGATTGACGACCTTCGTGGGCGTCGACTTGTCATCCCACTGTCCATTGCCCAATTCGCCGACGGTGCCTGCTCCCCACGCCCAAACCGTGCCGTCATCCTTCAATGCGGCGGAGTGAAACATGCCACCCGTGACCGCGACGACGTGATCCAATCCAGCCACCTGAACGGGATACGAGCTCGGATTGTTGCCGCCATTGCCCAGCTGGCCGCTCAGATTGGAGCCGCACGCCAAAACCGTTCCATCGGATTGCACAGCCAGCGTATGGTAGTAGCCGGCTCCGATGGCTTTGATGCCGATTAAAGCGCCGACGGGAGTGGGGACATTGCGCTGGTTGTTTGAACCGTCGCCCAGCTGTCCGTCATCGTTGTTGCCCCATGTCCAAACCGTGCCGTCCTGCCGCAACGCAAGGGAATGTTCCCATCCTGCAGCGAGCATGAGCAGGTGGTCGACGCTCTCGATTTGAACCGGGAGCACGCGATCATGAAAAGTTCCGTCGCCGATCTGGCCGCGATGGTTTTGCCCCCACGCCCACAAAGATCCATCTGCTGCCTTGGCCAGGCTGTGATTGCCGTTGGCTGCCACCGTGGCGTCCATCGTGTAGACCGCCGCACGGATGGGGCTGGGAAGCATGTCACTGGCAAAAGCGCGCGCCTTCAGGACCATGGTACGATCCACCTGGATTGCGGCGCCGGAGGCGATTGTCGGATCGCTTTCTGTCGGATTGGAGCCGTTGGTGGTGTAGTGAATCGAAGCATTTGGAGTCGCGCATGAAATGGCCACGTTCTGAACCGACGCGTAGGCGCCGCCGATGACGCTGAAAGACGGTTGCGCCGGCGCCAGGCTCAACATGAGCCCGTCGAGCGACACAGGGCTGTGGGCTTCATTGTAGAAAGTTCCGTCGCCGATTTGTCCAAAAGCATTCCATCCCCACGCAGCCACGGTTCCGTCCGATTTCATGACGACGGAGTGAGTGCCCGCTGCGATCCAGGCGCCTGTCAGGCCCGGCACGCGCACCGGCGTTAAATGATTCGATGTCGTTCCAACGCCTGCCTGCCCATTCCAGCCTGCGCCCCAAACCCAGACCGTGCCGTCGCTTTCCAGCGCCATGCTGTGATACTGGCCGGCTGCGACGGCCACGATGTTGGTCAGACCTGAAACCTGGACGGGCGAGTTGCGGTCGATGTTCGTGCCATCGCCGAGCTGTCCCACGTCGTTGCGGCCCCAGCCCCAGACGGTGCCATCCGCTTTGAGGGCCAGACTGTGGATTTCCGCGGCAGAAATCATGACGATATTGGAGAAATTTGGAATTTGTTGCGGCGTCACGTGGAAGCCCCAGGTTCCATCGCCGAGCTGGCCATTGCCGCCCCAGCCCCAGGTCCAGACCGTGCCGTCCGCCGTCAGACCCACGCTATGGCTGACGCCACCGTCGATCTGGATGACGTTTTGAATTCCGGAAACCTGAACGGGGGAAGGCTGATTGTTGTTGGTGCCGTCTCCCAACTGGCCGCTCCAGTTGGCGCCCCAGGCCCACAAGCTGCCATCGGACTTGATCGCAAAGGAATGATAAAAACCGGCGCCGACCGAGGCAATGTCGCTCAGGCCTGGAACTTGAACGGGGCTGTTGCGCTGGGCGTTGGTGCCATCTCCGACCTGGCCCGCATCGTTGTTGCCCCAGGCCCAGACGGTTCCGTCAGATTTCAGGGCAATCGAATGCTCCCAACCTGCGGCCACACCGTAAACATTGTCGAGCGAAAGGATTCGGACAGGCTCGGCGCGGTTCTGAGTGGTGCCGTCGCCGATCTCACCGCGGAAATTGCTGCCCCAAGCGTACAGCGAGCCGTCTTCGTGCAGAGCCATCGTGTGACTGCCGCATGCTTCGACCTTGGGAACAACGTTGGAGGGGTACGTGTCTGCGGAGGCCGTAACACAAAAGCCGAGGACTGTAACACAAAAAGCCTGTAAACCGCATACAATCGCCTGTTTAAACGCTAACCTGAAAATGTTCACCGTCGAAACTACACCAACGGAATTCGGAATTCAAAAATCCGCGAACGAAAGTATAAAAACAGACATCACTCCGAAAAAAAAATTTATCAAAGCGGGCTTTTTCGTTTCAAAAAATGTGCAAGCGATCCTAAAAAGTCAAAAGTGATAATCGATTCTGATGCACGAAGGAAAAAAATTTTGGCAAATCTGCCGGTGATTTGTCCAAATGGATGATCATTCCGACCGTCGTGTGCGGATGAAAGCTGCCGGCGCGCTCGTTTAGCTTACGGAGGCGGAGCTTGAAGTACTTGATCGTGCGCGGACTTGAATGATGTCGCTGCTCCGACCGCGTTGTTTGCAGTCAGCTGAGTCTGGCCCGTCGACATGAAATTGTTCGCTGAAACAATTCGCGCATTGCTGCCGCCAACATAGAAGGTCACATCGACGATGGTCGACTGCACGCGCGCCTGCATCGCCTTGGCTGTTGCGATTTCTTGCGGCAACAAATTCAATCCGTTGCGCGTGACCAGATCCATGCTCGAGATCGCGGTTTGAATCGAAGTCAGGGCGGATGAAATATTGCCTGCGGCGCTTAATGCCTGCGCCCGCTTCAGTGCGGCGATCTCTTTATTAAGCTCTGCAATTCCCCGGGCGGGTATTGCCGGGTTTGCGGCCTGTGTCTGAAGCGCGGCGATGATGGGGTTGAGCGCGGTTTGGAACACATCATCAGGGCAGGAAAAATCGGGCTTGGTCTTGCCGTCGATTCCTGCCGCAAAGATCGACTGAATCTCTGTTGTCGAAAGTGCGCGATTATAAATCGTGGGCTCGTCTAGCGAACCATTTAGGAATCGTCCATTCCCCGCAGCCAACGCTCCCATTGTCGCTGACCCGCTGAGCGTCGTGCCCGAGGACGTGTCGATGTTATTCCCTGCGGTTTGCGAGCCTATGAGGGCACCGTCCAGGTAAATGCTGCTTGTGTTGCCCTGCCGGACCGCAGCGATGTGATACCAATGGCCCGTCACCAGGCTGACGGCCACGAACATGTCATTTGCGTTGCCGGTATTGCTGATGCGAAATCTCAAAGAGTTGGGGACCGGAGGAGTGAAGTCATACTCCAGAAGAAAGGCATCCACGCCAAAACCTCCAACTCTATTCAGTAGGACCTGATCATGATCGAAGGTGTTGAATTTCACCCATAGTTCAATCGTGAAATTCCCGGTGCCAAAATCCAAATTTGGCGTCGTATTGAAAGTGAGGAAGTCGTTAACGCCATCGAGTTGAAATGCCTGCGACACCTCGCCGGCGCCAATCGTTCCGCCGTTTTGGAGGTATCCCTTGTTGGTTCCTATGATATCAGTCGCATCTTCATCCGCGGGCCACCATGCCACGATGCCGCTGGGTGGCGTGACGCTTGCGGCATTCGCTCCATTAAAAAATGAACAGAACAAAACGATCAGGATGATTCTAAAAGTATTAGAGCGCATGGTTCCTCCAAGGTTTCGAGGATGGAACCAGATCGTTAAAACGAAGGAAATAAAATAGCGTCAGAAGAGGAGGGTATTAGACTTTCGAATGCATTCACCTTTACATTCCGCCGCAGGTGCCTCGAAAGCCGAGCCGCTTTGGTCCGATGCGCTTATTGTTGAGCCGCAACGACTTTGCGAATTTTCTTGCCGGAGAATTTTAGCCGGTCGGCCATGGTGTCGGCCTCGCGCTCGAGGTCCTTGAACCGCTCGGCCTTGGCTTCTTCCCTGATTTTGACCGCTTCATCGGCGAGCGCGGCCAGCTGATCCTGGAAGCCTGGAAGTTTTCCGCGCTGCTCGGCGTTGTCTTGCCCGCTCTGGCTGATTTCGCCAAGAGACGCCGAAACCTGGCCGACGCGCTGGGCGAGGGCCTGGAGGCGTTCGGCGAGCGCGAGCCTTTGCTGGTTTTTTTTCTGAATGAGCTCGACGGCTTGCGCGACTTGCTCGCGCGCAGCCTCGGCGCGTTCGCGGCCGCCATCGAGGGCGCGTGTCAGAACCTGCAGCTGGTCGGCGATGCGCAAACCGGTCTCGCCAAATTTCGCCAGAAGTTTTTGCGCCTGCTCGAGATTGATCTCGGCGCCGGAATTAAATTTGGCGAGCGAGGCGCGAATGCGCTCCATTTCGTCGAAGTCGTTTTCCAGAGTACGGGCGGATTCAGACAGAAGGCCTGAGTCGTTGTTGCCACTGGGCATGTCACCAGCCTAACCAGAAGAGCCCATCGGTGCCAGTCATCTTTGGACAGAATTGAGAGAATTCCAATGACCTATTTCACGCGGCGATGCAGAGCGGGCGGAGAATCAAGTGGACGGGTGACGCGCGAGCTCCTCGGCCTGGCGCATGCAATCGGCCATCAAGCTATGGGGATCGGTTCCAACCAATGTGACCGTCCGGCCATAAATATCCATGCCGTCGACTTCCCAGCAGCAATCGCCGACGCGCCGCTCGCGAAAAGTCCAGCCTTCCAGCACGTTATGCGGCGAGTGCATGGCCTTTGTTCGATCGATATTCAGATGAGTCATACCATAGCTCCTTATTGTAATTGTCTAATTAAGAAGCTACTCCTGTGCCAAGATTGGGCGGTGGAAAGAGCGGTCGGGCCTCAATTGATGGGCCGATATTGCAGCTCTTCCAAAGATCAGCGTCAGCTGCGGATGGTCACGTTGTGAATCGTGACGGAGCCCACGATGCTCTCGTACTCCACCTCGATCGAATCGTCCTCGGAGGCCTGGTCGATGAGCTCGGTGTAGGCTTTCGGAATTCTTAGCTTGAGTCGCTGCGAAGGCTCTTTTGAGGCGCCGGGCGCCGTGCGCTCCCGGTCCTCCATCTTGGAAATCCCGTAAGTATAGACGCCGTCCTGCTTGCGGATTTGTGATTTGAAGAGTCGGATAAGGCTTCGCATGAGACAAGGTACCATGATTTGGCAAATCACAAAGAAAATAGCCGTGGAATCTGGAAAATCAAAAGAGCGCTTCCTGGGTTATGAGGAAGCGCTCCTTTTTCTTGCGGACATCCGGTCTGATTGAAACCGGAAGTTATGGTTTCCGGTGAACCAGCCTGTCTGCCCGCAAATCGTTACTGGATCTGAACGGGCTGATCCTTTTTGATATCCTCGACCTTGTCGGGGAGATCATCCAGATCGAACACATCCACAACCGTGTGAGAGGGTTCCGACATGCGGACGACTTTGTCGCCAACAACCACGAGCTTGGTGCTCTCAGGCTGCTTCGGCAACGCCACCAGCACATCGCTTGAAATGGGTTGGGCTTTCTCGTACACAACCACCGGCAGCGGTTGTCCTACCACGATCTTCTGCTCCAAATCCGGAGCGATCGCTTCTTTATGAACTGTGACCTTTTGACGGATCACGCGCCTCTCATCCGGCGTAAATGTCGTCACTGTGGTCTTCTCGCTCGTGTTCACTGTTGATGTTTGTGATCTGGCTTGAAACGCAACCAGCGATACGAAGCTCAGGGCGCAGAGCCCATAAATCATTTTTTTCATAACGGTTCCTTTCATTGCGGCAGAGAGTAGCAGGTGGCCTGCCAAGATCGGCTTTCTTCATCGATTGGGCCTTTTCCAGAAAGCCCGCTGCTCGATCTGCGGCCGATTCGTTCAAAATGCTAAGTGCATTTTGAAATCTTCTTACAACTTGCGCGTGCACAAAAAGAAAGGGCGCTTCCCTGAGGTGAGGAAGCGCCCTTGGAATTGCGGGCTATCAATACTGATTAAACCGGAGCTATGGATCCGGAATGTCTCAGCTTGTGTGCCCGCAAAATTTATCTGCTTGAGCCCGATCCGCCGCTGGGAGTTCCTGGCCCGCTGCCGGTGCTATGAACGCCTGCGCCTGTGCCGCCGGATACGCCGCCTATCGCCGTCGAGCGTGGGGCCGCGCCCATGGCGCCATCCTGCTGCTTTTGCTGCTGGGCATCCGGTGTCGCTCCAACCTGTCCGGCGCCCGTGCCGGAGCCAAACTTGGGAACGGGTGCGCTGGCTCCCATGGCTTTGGAGTTGGGTTTCAACCCCTTCTGAGTCGGAACGTAGAGACCCTGAGTCGGGGTGATTCCCATGTACTGCCCATTTTGGTTCACGTGAAAATATTCAGTGCCTCCATTCTGGCCTTTCATCATCACCGCGTAGCTTGTCTGGCTGCCAACGGAGGTCTTGGTGATTTTTTGGATCGATCCGCCTTTGAGATGCCCGTTGATGGAAACTCTGACGGAGGGAGGGAGGTCATTGATGTTGACCTCGTCGGCGTGAATGCTGGTTTGGGCCAGTGCGCCGCACATCATTGCAATGGTTAAGACCCGTTTGGCCTTCATTTATAATTCCCTTTGTTAAAATTGAGTCGTGAACGAATAAACGGAGCTTATTGCGTGCCAATGTTTTGGCCACGACGCAAAGAAGACGAAATTGCACATCGAATCAGCGAGGCCGCTACTCATCTGGACTAGAATCCCGCGGGGCGCGGAATGGCGGGCGGCAGGGATTCTTCGCTCTTGGGATTGATGAGCTCGCCCCAGCCTGGCGCGGGGACAGGCTCTTTGTCGGACTTGGGCGAGCCGGCCGCCTGCGCGGATTCCTTCTCTGCGGCAATTCCTTTGGGAGCGGGGAGGGTGTCGAGAGATTCCAGTCCCTTGCCTTCGTCGAGCTTCCAAAGTTTGCGCGCTACAATGACAAGAAGCACGATCGATGCGATCGCGGCAAACGGCGAATAAGACATGTCCGGAAAAAATGAATTTCCCAGATACGTCATCAGAAGATAGAGCAGGAAGAAAAAGTGCAGCGTGAAATAGAGAATGAAGAGCTTGGCCAGCGGAAACCGATCCATCCACTGTTCGTCGACCGCCGGGAAAAGCGGATCGGGATAAATCGAGACGACCGGATTCTGCCGGCCCTTGAGCCGGATGATGTACTCGGCCTGCTTTTCGCGGATCTGCAGCGCTCGTTCCATCTTGATCATGACGACCACAAGAATTGCCGCGGCGGCCATCAGGCAGAGAATGTATCCGTCGATCGCCGCGTTGCCGACGCCGCCTGTTTTGAAAAAAGGAATGATCGCCACGCCGCAGAGCACGCTATAGAGCGCCGAAAACACGATCATGAAACCGAACCGCTCGGCGATCGCCTCACGCTGATTTTGGCGAAGCTGGCTGTAGAGCTCGCACCATAAGTCGTCATCGCTTGCTTTGTTTGCCGGCGCAGGGATCAAATTCTTGGTGGGCAGTGGGAAGTCCATGACATGAAATTATCCGCCATGCCGTTTGCACAACACAAGCGTTTCGTTGGGGTGCTTATCCTGCAAATCGCAGTTTTAGAGGAGGCAGCTTGCCTCCGGGCTACTGATCCAGGTGATGGCACATCGAATGCTCTAGAGGCATTCCATGAAGACGCACTCGCAAATATTTGCCGATAAGAAGCAGCTGATTTCGCGGCTGACCATTGCCCTGGTCGTAGCCGCCTCAGTACCGGTGCCGCCCGAGGCTGAGGATTTGATGCGAAAAAAAGTGTTTCACTCCCGAAAGAATAACTTCTGGGGATAGACTCCTAGGCGAGCGAAGCAAGATCGGTGTCGCAAACAAGGCCGTTCTGCGACGCCAGGTGGAGCCACTGGTGCGCGGTGGCAGGATTCGCGGTCATCCCCTGTCCGCGAAAATGCATGACGGCGATCGCGTATTGCGCTTCCGCGGAGCCATGGTCGGCGGCCTGCTTGTACCAGCGCAGAGCCTCCTGGAAGTTCAACGCGACGCCTTCGCCCTCGTGATAAAGGCGTCCGAGATTATATTGGGCCACAACGTGGCCTTTTTCAGCGGCGCGGTGAAACCATGTCGCGGCTGCTTCCAGATTTTTCTGCGTTCCTTCGCCTTCGTAATAGAGAACCCCGAGGTAACACATCGAGTCGAGGTGCCCTTGTCGCGCGGCCTGCCGGAACCAGCGAAGTGACAGCACGACATCGCGCTGGATGCTCGGATCTTCGTAATACATTTGCGCGAGCCTGTACTGGGCCTCGGGAAATGCGAGCTGCGCGGATTGCTCAAACCAGCGGACGGCCAGAGGAATGTTTTTGGGAACGCCTTCTCCGTTGTAGCAGAGAATTCCGAGGCTGTATTGGGCGCGGGCATTTCCCTTTTCCGCTGCGAGGCGGAACGTGGCGGCGGCTTTCTTGAAATCCTTCGCGAGGCCCTGGCCGTTATAGTAAAGAATTCCGAGAACGTATTGGGCCTTGGTGTGCTGCTTTTCGGCAGCCAGCTGAATCCACTTCGCGGCTTCGACATAATCGCGCGAGATTTCATCTCCGTGGTAATAGAGCTTTCCGAGATTGTATTGCGCCTCCACGATTCCCTGTTCGGCGGCGAGACGGTAGGCGCGCGCGCGAAGATTTTTGTTTGGGTCGGGAGAGAGTCCGATTTCGCTGATCTTCGTCACCATTGAAGCAGTCCCGCCGGGCTCAAGCGGCAGCGCGCTGCCGGGAAGGTGAGAGGTCTCGATGACGGGATCGATGCGGCGGGTTTTTCTTCCCCTTTGTGCTGGATCAAGAATGGCCATGAGACTGTTTTTCCCGAGCTTTCGTTGCCCGTCTTTCGACGCGAAAAACGGGGTGAGGCACGGTAGTTCTGAATTGCGTTAACGCAAGTGGTTTTGAACAAGTTTTTATGCTATTTCGCCCCTCCAGATGGGACTTTTCTCCTCGCGGACCGACCAGCATATCAGTTGGAAAACCGCTCGAATGCAGGAGGTTGCAGATGCTCGAAAATTGGCCTTTTTGCGGCACCGACCTTGCGGTCGGTTTTTGACAATCGGCCTGGCGGCTATACCGCGCCTTCGAGCAGCGGAATGAAGCCCTTGAAGAGCCGCTCGGCGGAGTAAAATCTCATGAGCTTGTGAACGGCCCACGTTTTGATCGGCGATTCGGAAAAGACTAGGTTCGCCAGCTTCCATGATTCGGATTGGACGCGCTCGACTCTGGCGCGCCTGCGCCGCACAAAGGCGTCGATGACCTGGGGGATCGCGCCGGCGTTCGCGTTTTTGAGCTCTTCGGCGAGGACGGCGGCCGACTCCATTGCCATGCTGGCGCCGAGCCCGGCCGTGGGAAGAATGCCCTGGCCGGCGTCACCGATCAGAAGGACGCGGCCGCGATTCCACTGTTCAAGCTGGATGTCGGCGAACCGGGTGAAGTCGATGCGCGCCGGCTCCGGAAGATGGGCGAGGATCGACGGAATGATGCCGCCGAAATCGGCGAAGGCTTGGCGAATGCGCGCGGGCCGGCTCTCGCGCTCGTCGCGATCGCCCGGCTTTGCGGGATGACCGGTGAAACAGCAGGTCTTCGCCTTCGCCGGGAAAATTCCAAAATATCTTTCGACGCCGTAGTATTCCAAAATGGTGTTGGGGGGCACTGCTTCCGGATCGATCCACCATGCCCAGCCGGCCCATCCGGTCTGGCGAAGGGGCAGGTCTCCGAATATCAGCGTTCGCGTGCGGGAATGAATGCCGTCGCATCCGACCACAAAGTCGAACACCTCTTTGCTCCCATCGGAGAATTGAACATGAACTTCATTTTCATTTTCATCGATGGCTTCGGGAGTGATTCCCATGCGGACATTTGCCGCGCCAACCGCATCGAGCAGCAGCTGAAGCAGCTCGAAACGCATGACGCATCTCATGGGACCGTACGGTTTGAAAAACGCGGTCAGATCGTAGTGCTGGAGCAGCGCGCCGCGGGTGTCGCGCATCTCATAAAGCGGAGTATCGACGCTGACATCCAGATAGCGCTCATAAAGATTGAGTTTCCGAAGAACGCGGCTGCCGACGGGCCAGAGGCCGATGACGTAGCCGACCGGTTCGTAACGCGGCGATTTCTCGACGATGACGGGCGAGAGGCCGTTTTGTCTGAGAAGACCGGCAAGCGTCAAACCGGCAAAGCCGCCGCCCACAATGAGAACTCGCACGCGCAATTTATAGCGGCGAGCGTGGGGCGGAGCGACAAATTAATCCATCAGGCCGAAGCGTTTGGCGAAGCGGAGGCCTTGGCGCCCAAACGAGATGACCCCAAGAGCCAGCATGATTTTGCGCGGCAAACTCATTCGATGTTTTGTGCGCCGCGGTTTGGATGGTTTTCTGGCCCGTCCGTGAGCTCGATCGAGTTTGGCGCTCATCGTCGTCCGCCTTTCCGGCCGCCTTTTCGCATCGAGGAATGGTTTTCCTTTTTGCCACGGCCACTGCCGCTTTTTTTGCCGCCCCCGGAAACTTTATTCACCGTAGCCCAGGCGCGCCGCTTGGCTTCCTTCTTGGAAGCTCCGCGCTTCTCATATCCCTCTTCGATGTGTTCAGCCTGCCTCTTCTGTTTGCTGGTATATTTTTTCTTTGATCCTCTTGGCATAACCGCTCCTTTCGCGTCGAGAGGGAGCACGAAGGATGCCATCCGGAAATTATTTGAGGCGGCTATTCCGGGCAACGGTGTCTTCTTGCATTGCGCAAGCCGTTCTTACACTTTGCTCACGGTCTTGCTGAAAAAACGGCCTCTTTTTCGCCGGGCATTTGAATTGCTGCATTTGAAAGCATGAACGGCATTTCCTTCAACCCCGGCTGGATTTATGTCGCGCTCGGCATCCTGGCGCTCTGTTTTGGAAGGCGCTTATTTTGGGCCTTCGTGGGGCTCGTGGGTTTTGTCGCTGGGTGGCAGCTGGCGACGGAATTTTTCGCCAGCCAGCCCTGGTGGCTGATGTTCATTCTCGCCGTTGGACTGGGATTGATTTGCGCCGTGCTGGCAGAGCTCTTGCAGCGCGTGGCGGCCGGAGTAACCGGATTTCTGGCCGGAGCCTACCTCGCTTCAACGCTCGCAATCGCGGCGGGATGGGCGGGGGACGCGGCGCGCATCGCGGAGATCGCAGTCGGAGTGATCTGCGGAATTTTTCTGATGCTCGTCTTTGACTGGGCGCTCATCATTCTTTCCTCGCTCTTTGGCGCGGCGATGGTGATCAATCATCTTGAGCTCTCAACGCAGCTGCGGAGCATTTTCTTTGTGCTGCTCGCCGTGGCGGGGGTCATCGTGCAGACACTTCAGCTCGGCGGGCGTCCGGTGGTCCGGCGCGTCGAAGAGCAGCCGGCTCATTAACTGCGGCGCATGCGCAGGTAGAGAAGCATCGCGGCGAGGCCGCCGGCCAGAAGGGAAAACGTTCCAGGCTCGGGAACGGCGTGAGAGGTGAAATAAGGATCGAGCATCGCGCTTTGAAATTCCTCCAGACTGTCGGGTGAGGAATCGACCCGCCAGTCTCCCTCTTTTAGTTTGTTGAACCAGTAAAACGCCGCGATTTCCGGGTAGGCCTCCTTCATCCGCGCGAATGCCTGCATTATCCATTCGGGTTTGTCTCTCGGGTCGAAGCTATTTCCTTCCGTCGAGGCGAACTCGCCGATCATGAACTTTTTGTCGCCGAAGAAATCCTTATTGTCGATGAGCGCGTGATACATGTTGAAAAACAGATCGTCGAAATTCTGCCAATAGGGATACCCGGGCAGGCCGTCTTCGCCCGCATTGTAACCGTCGACGCCGACCCATGTGATTTTATCGGCGCCTGGGTAGTATAGTTTGAGAGTGTTGAGATCGAAGGGAAAATTATTTGGAGTCCATGCCCATTCGACGTTGGTGGCGCCCTGGTTTTGGAAAATGTTGTAGATGTGATCGAAGGCGGATACGTACACGGCCGGCCGGTCCTGCCACGGATAAAACCCCGGCGTATTGGGATTGTTGTCCTGGATCATTTCGTGGGCGAAGCGGATCCGCATGGTATCGCCCCATGCTTTGCAATCCTGCGCGAACTTGGTGATGTAGGCGTCGAAGTCGCCGTTGATGATCCCTTCGAGCGAATAGCTCTGGTCGTCGCCGCCGTTGCGCGACCATGGTTCCCAGGTCAGCTGGAGCGTGGTGTGCGTGTCGTAGCCGTCGTGAAAGCGGACGCCGTCCATGAGCTGTTGGGTGGGAAAGTCGCCGTCGTTCCATGCCCAATAAACCAGAACGGAGCTGACCTCGCGGCCGATCTGGTTTTCAAAATCGTTCACTTCAGTCGCGGTCGGCGCGCGATGGTCCGGGTTGCCGACGAAGGCCCCGATCTCGGTCGAGGCCAGAGCATGCGGGGCGCAGGCCATGCAGGCCAGGGCGAACGCCGTCCATGATTTGGGAAATCTTAACTGCATGCGAACCAGTATATATAGCAGATGACGTGCCTCGTTGCCAGTGCCAGTGCGTAAAAACAGCGTCAAAAGTCGCTTGGAAGGATGCGTTTTGCGTGCAATCAGTTCCGAATTTACAAAAGCCATAATCTAGGTTTGGATGGAGGAGTGAAACGAAAGGGCAATGTTCCCTGGGTGATGCTGATTCTGACCGTTTTGTTGTTCCTTTATTCCATTCCGCTCTTGCTCCAGGACAAGCCGGCCGCCTTTAAGATAGGCGCTTTGTTTCCAGCCATTTTGCTGGGTCTCGGCACCGCGGTCATCTGGTTCATGCGCGCCAGCATGTCCAAGCCGCGCCGCGAAGTTCCTCCCCCGATGCCCAAAGAGCCCGTCAGCCGCGATTGATGGGCGTTATTTTTTCATGCGGCGCATTTTCACACTCGGCACACTTTGTTTTTTGCTGATTTGGACGCCTTATGCCGGCGCCGAGGAAGCAGCGGACCCCAAAGAGCTGCGGGCCCAGCTCACCGCGCAAGCCGAAGCGGATCCGAAGGACTCCAAGGGGATGAGCGATGACGAATTTCTCGACCTGATCGAGAAGCGCACCTTCGATTGTTTCTGGCACGAGGCCAACCCTGACAGCCTCTTTATTCCCGACAGCGCGGATTGGCGCGCGCAGACTTCAATCGCGGGCATCGGCTATCAGCTTGCGGCGTATGTTGTGGGCCATTCGCGAAAATACCGGGACCCGGATGAGATTTACGCGAGAGTCGAAGCGCTGCTCGACCATTGTTACGACGATCCGAACGATCCGAACGATCTCTGCCTCGAGCATCACTCCGGGCTTCCCTACCACTGGGTGAACATCAAGACCGGAAAGTGGGAGAAGATCGAAGGAGTATGCACGCACGACACCGTCAACTATCTCTGCGGCGTGATCGTCGCCAAAAATTATTTTGCCGGGACGCGGGCGGCGGAGATCGCGCAAAAAATTCTCGATGCCGTCGATTGGAAGTGGCTGGAGCATGGCGTCAAGAACCGGCGCTTTCTTTCCAACATGTACGCGAAGACCGACAAGGATCAGACGGGGCCGGGGGACGTGCGCTACTACGATGGAATGAAGTTCGATTACATCCTGGCCATCGGCTGGAAACAAAACAGCGTCGAGTCCCGCTACTGGGACAACTGGGCGATGGATTATCCGTGGGATGCATATGAAAAACATTTCTGGCGGATCGAGCGGCCCGCTCTCTGGTGCCATCAATGGGACGCGGTGTGGTTTGATTTCAAGGGCCTCAAGGATGCCTACGCGGATTATCATCAGAATTCAGTCGAAGCGGCGCTGGCCAACCGCCAGTGGTGCATCGACAATAATTTCTATTCGGAAAAACTTTGGGGAATGAACCCGTGCGCAGGGCCGAAGGGATACGGCGGTTATGGGGCTCCGCCCGATGACCTGCCTTTTCAAAACGGGCAGGACAATGACGGCACGGTCACGCCGACCGCAGCGCTGCCGAGCATTGTTTGGACTCCAAAGGAATCGATTGAGGTGGCGCGCACTTTTTATGACGAGCACCATGCCGAAGCGTGGCGCTGGTTCGGTTTCACCGACGCCGTCAATCCAGCGAAGAGCTGGCATTCCAAGGCATGGATCGCCATCGACCAGGGCCCGATCATTTTAAATCTGGAAAATCACAGGACGGGCTTGATCCACCGGATGTTTGAGATGGAGGATTCGGTGTGGAACGGCCTGCGATTGTGCGGTTTTGAAGGGGTGGTTGATTCGTTCGATCCGTCGGAGCATTCGGAGCCTTACGCGTTGTGGAAGGCTGAGAATGCCAAAATGAGCGTCGACCAGGAGGATGCGCGCGAGGGAACGCATTCGATGTTGCTCAAAGGGGCGGCGAGGGGATCATGCGCGGTCATCGCAAAGCCAGCTCGCGGCGATTTTTCACGGTTCCGGAATCTGGCGATGTGGCTCAAGGGCGATGCGGAGCCGCGCGTCTCTGTGACCGCGGAGGCGGGCGCGCAGAGTTTGAAGCATGAGCGCACCAATGAATCTGCGCTTGGTTGGAAGCGATGGTACTTCGTTTTGCCCGCCGGACTAAAGAATGTGCAAGAAGTGCGGATTGAATTCGAGCGATTGCCGGATGCCGGGGTCCGGATCGACGACATTGTGGCGACTCATGAGACCCGCCTTTCGGAAACCAACCCTCTCATCGACGATCTCAATTCAAAAAGCGGCCGCGGTCCGGCTGCGTGGTCCGCAGCCGAAGGAGCAGCTCTTCAGAAAACAAGGGATGGGACGCTTTCAATCGGTTTTTCGAAACCGGGCAACTCCGCCACCGTCGAGATTGCGCCTCGATCGGGCGACTGGAGAAAATGCCATTCGCTGGCGATGCGCGCGAAGGGGGATGCTTCCATTCGCCTGGAGCTGGTCGATGCTTCGGGGCGGAAGGGTTATGCCGACGCACAAACGTCCGGGCCGATGTGGGGCACGATTTATTTCAATCTTCAGGCGAATTTTTATCCCAACACTCTCAATTTGAAATACGACAAGGAACATATCGCCAAAGTTCGCCTGACCATCATGCCGGCCAACAAGAATGTTGCAAAAATCGAGATTGACGATGTGCGCGTCACGGATTGAAAACGGCTGTTATGCGGGGGTTTTTCGCCGTTCTTGCGGTTTTCCAAGTTAAAGATTGTAGCCGGGCCCGGAGAGGGGGGACAATGGCATGGAAGTTGCATTAAATATCCCTACAACAACGTTTCTGGCACATGAAAACCTGGAAGGAAACCCTCGATTCGATTGCGGACGGCGAACACGCCGTTCATTATTACACGAACGACGAATCGCTCGCGCGAATGGTCGGTTACTTTGCGGGCAGCGGGCTGGCTCATGGCGAAGCCGCGATCATCATTCCCCAACGCGAACACCGGCAATTATTTGAGGATGCTATTTCAGCAGCAAGCGGCAAACTGGCTTCAGAATGGGTCCGCGAAAAACAGCTCGTCATGGTGGACGCCGAAGACGCCCTTTCACGATTCATTGTAGACGGAGAGCTCAACTGGGAGCGCTTTCACTCTGAAATCGGAGGCATCGTTGAATCTTTTGCGGGAAGAAAACTTCGCGCTTATGGCGAGATGGTGAATCTTCTGTGGCACTGGGGCAAACGGCGCGCGGCTCTTGATTTGGAGGGATATTGGAACCGGCTGCTGGCGGGGCGCAATTTCTCGCTTCTCTGCGCCTATCGCGTGGATCCGCTCTCCGCCGACATTTATGACGAGGAGTTTCAGCGAGTGTGCCATTGCCACGGCACGATTGTTCCGTCGGAGGAGCCCGAGAAATTTCAACAAAGAGTTCAGGCCGGCATCGAGAAAGTATTGGGGACCTCCTATAAGGATATCGTCGCGGCTTTGGCTTCTCTTGAAGATCCGCGCCTGACGATTCCGGAAGCTCAAAAATGCCTGCTCTGGCTTTCGCGCCACATGCCCGCCGCCACGCGCAAGATCCTTGCGCGATAGGCTGTCTCCACAAGCTACGCTTTAGATCAGCACGGTCTGAACGCCCGGGCACACGGGAACATCGGGCTGCATCCGCTGGGAAGCGCGCACCATTCGAACCCTCTCCAAATTGAAATTCCGGTCGGGGTGCATTGCCTTGTATAAGAACTGAACATGGTCTTTGGCTTCCTGGATGCCGGGCGCGTAGACGAGGAAATTGAGAGCCGGAATCCGTACCGGTGAATTCGACAAATCGAGCGTTGCGATCCATGCAGTGCACGAGGGGTTCGGCTGGCTGAGATCTGCAAGTTCTGTCAGGATGAATTCCAGCAATTGCAAGGGATGCGCCGCCCGATTCGCGACCGGTTTGACCACGTTCAAGGCTGAGGCCAGCTGGCTGCGCGCTTCTTCCTCGCGGCCCAAGCGCGCGTAAACCTGCGCCAATCCAAGGTGAGCTGACGGATAATAGCCGCGTTGGATGACGATCTTGTAGAGTTTCTCGGCCGTTGGGTTGGAACGAACCCTGTTGTAGATATCGGCAAGCTCGAGCAGAATAGCTGTGCTGGGCTGATGGGTTTGGATGTGTTGAAACCAGCCTTGAGCTTCATCCTGATGGCCCGAGAGCAAATTGAGGTGAATGATGCAGAGCATCAAGGGAATGTCGTTGGGGAAATCCGATTCGAATGCGCGAAGATTCTGGCCGGCCTCGCGCACGAAACCGGATTCGAGGAGCATGCGCACCATCGCGGTGATGAGCGGTTTATTGTTGGGCGCCAGCAAGCTTGCCTTCCGAGCGTTGGTTACGGCGCTGTGCAGCTTCGTTCTTGTCATCTGACTGACAGCCAGCAGCATCAGGACGACCGGCTGCGAGGGGAAATGCCGCGCCGCTTCAAGCAGGTAAGCTTCCGCCTGCGGCATCTGGCCGCTTAACATCAGGGACCATCCCATGACCCAGTTGAGCGGGCCTTTGATCCTTGTCACGCGCAGAATATTTCCGAGGCCAAAATCCATATGCTCCTGATTGCCGAAGTACGCGGCGCTGATCGCAAGCATGGCGTTGCCTTCGACCGAGTACTCATCGACACGCAGGCAGTGGCGCGCGATGACGTTGGCTCGGAGATAATCGCACGCGCGAAGCGCATCGTAGCCTTCGCGAATCAGGAATTTCATGATGACCTTGTCGCTTCGCTTCAGGGCGTTGATCTTCAGATTTAAATCCTCTTCGATGCGTTTTTCCGCCAGCATGATTTTCACGGACGTCCATTCGGCCTCATAGGATTTCTTGAAATCTTCATAACTGGGTATGGGCAACCCAAAGCGATCGCGAAAGCGGCCGACATTGTGAAGAAAAACGCCCGCAGCGAATGCAGCTGCGGCGCACAACAAGCCTTTGGTCTTTTGGTCGGGGGAATAGGCGCCAAAAATGGCGCATAGCAGCGCGATCACAGCTCCGACCTGCAAAATAAGGGCCAGCAGCCGCGACAATGACAAATGTATCTTGCGGCTGCGATTCACTCTTCGTGTAAACCGGAGGAGGGAGCGAGTGTCCTCTTCCTCCTGTTTGGCGATGATCTCCTGGAGCTTGGCAATCAGCTTTTCGAGCACTTCGTCCGAGTGCGCAAGAAATGAGATCGCTGGTTCTGCGGACAGATTGGCGACAGCGTCGGCGTTTCCCCCGAGCGCGTCGATTCTGTCCTTCAGGCTGGGATGCGTTGAGTATTTATTGGCGAGGCTCTGACGCAGCTCGAATCTCATTCGTTTGTGAGCCCGCGTGTTTTCTTTGAGTGTCAGCTCCTGCTTGAGCCATTGGTGAAAGCCCTCGCCGCGCTGCAGTCGCGCGATGCGTTCACGCCATGAGAGCTGGGCCGAAAGAAACCCGAGATGGTAGGTGTTTCTGAGCGCCTGACAGTAGAGATCTACGCCGGCAATTTTGGCGGCGGCCATGTCGGCTTCAAATTCATCCTGCCTATAATAGGTGGCCATCAGGCGGATGCCCCATCGCGTCGCGACGCTGGCAATCCGCGAAAATGGCGAGAGACGTTGCCTGTTGGGTCCCTGCTGCAAACGGGTCTGCTGCTCAAGAAGCGCCGAAGTGAGGTTCGAGACGCGGGCCATGCTACGGCCAAGCCAGCGGTTAAAACCGCGCTGAATCAGCTTCGCATGCGCCATTTCGTGAGTGATGACGGCTTCGAGCTCGCTGGGCCCAAGACCCAGAAGAAAATCGTATCCAATGCCGAGACGGGCGTTGCTGCTGCCGCGCGTCCATCCCTTCAAATGAATCCATGCGTTGGCTCCCATCTCCAAAACGATTTCTTTCGGCGCGGCGACCTCTACTTTCCGCGCCAATTTTTCGACCGTGTCAAAGAGAAGGGGCGCATCATCCCGAGTCAGGGCAACGGTTGGGTCGGGAGGATCCTTCAAGATAAGCGCGCGAACAAAAATGAAAAGAAACGCGGAGTGCCGCCGAAGCATCAATGTGGCAATGTATCCTCTGCCAAACCGCACAAGAGCGATCCACAGCACCAGATCGAGCAGAAGAAGCGCCAACAGCAGAACGACGGAGACCATCCAGAACAAATAGGACGCCGTGACCAAAAAAACCGCACCCAGAGCAACACAGCACCTTGAAAAAACACCGAGTGGTTTTTCAACCGCCTGCGATGCCTTTGCTGAAGTCATGATCATGAGCGGCTTTGGGTCGGATGCCGCAGCGCTCAGGCTTGATCGCTAGGGGGTAAATGTTCCCCATTGGCCGCCGAGATTATTTCGGTCGGCATTATTGAAATCTGAAATAATTTGGGGCGGCCCGTCGCCTTCCAGCGTGATGTCATCAACCCAGATCGCGCCTTTGACGGCGCCGGGCAGAGCGGCCTTGTTTTCGAACACGATGGTGAGCTCGTTGAGAGCGGCAAGCTGCACTCCCTGCGTCGCGTAAATTTCCAGCGGGATTTCAACCTTGGTCCACTCCGGCTTGATATCGCCGACGTAATACTGGCCGATGACGTCGCCTGCGTCGCCTTTGACTTCGACTTTGAACTTCGAGGGGATGCCTGCCTTGTCGCCCTTGACCCAGAGCGTGAGTTTCTTGAAACCGGACGCGTCAAAGTTGTTTCCCTTGTCGGCTCCGCCGAGCTTCATCCAAAAACCGTTGAATGCCTTGACTGCGTCTACATCGTACTCAAGCCTCAGCGCGGAAGCGCCGTCGTGTTTTTCACGCGTGTCGATGGTGTGCTTGCAGGCGTGGGGAGATTGGGCGTTAACGTTTGCCGCTGCAGCCAGGGCGCAAAAGGCGAGTAGTGCGTAGGGTGTTGCTTTCATGGCAGGCCATCCTAATCGATTGCCATACGATCACAAGACTGGAAAATATTGCCCGGGATCAGCGTTGTTTGGCTTTTTGCTTCGCTGGCTGGCTGGCCAAAACCTCCGCCATGTCCGAACAGAGGCGTTTCGAAAATTCAATCGAGCCCTTTTGATTGAGGTGCGTTGCCAGCGCAAAGCACTCCGGGGTTTCATTGAGATGCGAGACGCGGTCTCCATTGTAATCGAGAAAGGGCATGTTGTGCTTCCTGGCGATGCTGGCGATCTTCTCGTTGTGTTTGCGTATATCGTCATTGATTTTCATTCCGGGCAGATAGGCGGGCGTTTGAACCACCACAACCGGAATGCCATCTTTTTCGAGCATGCCGAGGAATGTATCCAAATCCTTCGTTACGGATTCTTTGATGCCGGGATGAAGCTCCTTGTGAATATCTCCCTGCTCCAGGATCGGAGTATTGCCATTGTATGAAGCCTCCACCATTTTTTTGACCGAGGCTCGCCCCTGGATCCAGCCGCGAAGCTCGCCTCTGGCCTTGAGAATCGGAAACCGGTTGATCAGCAGAATCATCTTGCTGTTGTACGGATCGCGGAGGGATTCAAGGAATACAGGCCATGGAAAATATTCACAGTCGCCCAAAAAATGGCGTCCAGTCGGTCGATGTGGATCAAAGAGCATGCAGTCCGTTCCATAAATGATGAGTTTTGGCTTGGGATAATATGTCCGGAAGATTTGGTCGTACATTGTGATGTAATAATCCGGACACGCCGCCAGAAATGCGAAATTGAAAACCTTGTGCCCGAGAGGCTCCAAATATCTGGGATTGATCCCAACAAACGACGTGGAGTTCCCAAAAATCACCAGATCGGCCTTCACCTGCGGCGATGTCAGCTCTTTAAACTGCCTGTCGCTATAATCCCAGCGGTACATCGCCAATAAAATGTTCAGGCTGACCAAAATGATCAGCAGGACTGCGCCGAACAAAGAGCCTCTGCGCAGGAGAATTTTAAATTCCCGCTTCTGATCAGAATTGGAAGTAGATGAAGGCATGCAATCCAGGACGGAAAATGATTATTCCAACAATCATGGTGAAGTAAATCGCCCAGCGAAACCACACGGGACGGTCTGACAAAAAATGCCGCGGACTGCCTCGCCCCTGCAAAAAGGCGATGAACGCCATGAACAGCAAAATGATCAGGATGATTCGCAAATCGAATCGATCAAAAACCAGATGGCCCCAATTATAAGTGCGAACATCCGCGATCTTTTTCAAAATGAGCATCGCCTCTTTGAGATTTTGGGCGCGGAACCAGATCCATCCAAAACACACGGCATTGAATACGAGGAAAATTCGCAAGGATTTGAGCAGGAAGGGCGCCTTCTCCAGCCGCAAAAGTCGCACGATCACTTCTCTGGGCCTGGCAGTCGCCCGTGAGAGGATCATGTAGATGGCATGCACGAGCCCCCAGGCCAGGAATGTCCAGTTAGCTCCATGCCAGAGGCCGCTGACCACGAAGACGATGAAAATGTTCGTGCACCATTTTAAAAAAGTCCCGCGATTTCCGCCGAGCGGAAAATAAATGTAATCGCGAAGCCAGCTCATCAGGGAAATGTGCCAGCTGCGCCAGAATTCGGAGATGTTCTGCGCCAGGTATGGACTTCTGAAATTGTCCACCAGCTCGATGCCGAGCACCTTTGCCGAGCCGATGGCAATCAGGGAATATCCGCCGAAATCGAAGTAGATTTGAAAAGCGAAAAAGTAGGTAGCCAGCAGCGCATCCAAACCGCTGACCAAAGGCGAAGCCGGGAGTGTATAGACCGAGTCGACAAAGACGGCCAGGCGGTCTGCGATGAGAAGCTTTTGAAAGAGTCCTAATAGGATGAGTTTCAAGCCGTCCGCGACTCTGCCGTAGACAAGCCAATGTTCGCGCTCGAGCTGGGGGATAAGCGCGGGCGCTCGCTCGATGGGGCCGGCCACCAACTGGGGAAAAAAACTGACGAAAAGGGCGTATCTTCCGAGGCTTTTCTGCGCGGGCATGCGTCCGCGAAAGACGTCGAAAACATAGCTCAAATTTTGAAACGTATAAAAAGAAATGCCTGCCGGCAGGAGCAGCTTCGCGACGGTCGCATCGTAAACGGAGGCGGTGCCGATGAGAGAATCGAAGACGTGCTTGGCGAAGGTAAAATACTTAAAGCCGAAGAGCATCCCGAGATCGGTGCAAAGGCTCACGGCAAGCCAGGCAATTTTGGCTCCTTTGCGAGTCGACCGTTCAATCGAGAGACTGCAGTAAAAAGCCACGACCGTCGATATGAACAGGAGCGCGGCGAATGCCGGATAGAGAAACCCATAGAAGTAATAGCTGGCTCCGAGGAGCCATACCCACCGGTGGCGGTGCGGAAGCAGGAAAAAGCCTGTGACGACAACTGGGAAAAAAATGCAGTAGGCTAGCGAATTGAACAGCATGCTGGGATGAGGCCGCCGATTATTTTCCGGAGCGGGAGGATTCTATTCTTCGCCGGGAGCCAGATCCAATTCGCCCGGCAGGACGAAATCCGATTCGGGCGCTTCGGATTTTTCGATCTTCTCAACGTACTTGGCGGGAAGGGCGATGCGGTTGAGTGTGAGTTGATTGTCAGGGGTGACTTCCTGAATCCAGATCTCCACGGAGGTTTCCCCGTTCCGGGGCTCGGCAACGAGCTTGCCAATGGTTTCCCAGACGCCGCTTTGATCGCGGAACGTGCACGAAACGGTTTTTTCGTTGAGCTCGTCAGCGGTCCACTTGGACATAAGACCGGGAATTAAACACGAATGCGCGGTGTAACACAAGCAGGCGCGCGGGGCAATTTTCGCCTAGGCCAGCATCACAATGACGACTTTGGAAATGAGCTCGGCAGCCAGCAGCGAGACAATGAATGCGGTCACGGCCTGCCACCCCCTGGTGTTGCACGACACGCTGAAGGAGCGGTACATCAGCCAGACCATCCAGCCAAGGGCGAGCAGCATCGCGCAGATAGCAATTGTGAAAATGGCGCCATCGAGCGGCTGAACTGTCACCGGCGATCCATGTTGAGTCGCGCGCCAAAGAAGATAGCGCGAGAAATTTTGGAACGAGGGAAGGAGCGCGAGGAGCGCCGAGAAAATCGCCGGCCAGCGGGCCATCGCCTGCGTTCCGAACAAATCGATCGCGCGGAACTTGGATTTTGAGATGAGCTTGCCCGCGCAAAAAAGAAGGAGAGAGAGGGCGAGCCAGTCGACAAACCCCTCCATGACAAAAAACCAGAGCGGCATCGGCGTGCCTGTGTGAAAATCCAGCACTCCATCAAAGTGGGAATTGCTGAGCGAACCGATCAAGCCGGATGCCAGAATCACGGCGAGGCCAAGAACGAGCGAAGGACCTCCGGCAATATAGGCGAAGGGGTTAAAGAGCCATCCGGCGACGCCGGGTTTTTCAATTTGTGGCAGGGCCGGTGCGGTCGCGTCATTCATTTTGAACTCTCCTTTTTGCTTTGAAGGGCTTTGAGCCGGCCGATCAGATCGTCGAGCAGGTTTCGGACGGTGGGGTAACTGACTCCTGAAAGCTTGGCCATCTCCTTGAGGCTTCCATCGTTGAGAACAAATTGAATGATGAACTCCTGGTCTTCGGGGCGAAGACTCGCGAGAACGGGGAGCTGGAATGCGCCCTCGATATGGGTTTGGCAGGCGTTGCAAACCAGCCTGCTGACATCCAATCGGCTGTGGCAGCTGGGGCATTCAGTGGGGAGTTTTTTCATGAGTGAGCCAACTCTCAATAATCTTAGTCCTAAATTAACTTTATTTAGTTAAAAGTCAATTTTATTTAATTTATGGTTATTATTGTAAAATCTGACAGCCATTGCAAACAACGGCATTCGGATGTACCTTTCCGACCATGGCAAGATTAGGCCTGTTTAATCGCAAAACTACGGCGCAAGCAGCGCCGCCTTCCGCGCTGGTCGATGCCGCCCACCAAGGCAAGTTTGAGATGGTGGGCCCTCTTCTGGATTTCGGCATCGATGTGAATTTCAAGAATACCGCCGGCGCCACCGCGCTCATGTGGGCCGCGTTTCACGGCAATCTTCCAACGGTTGTGGCGCTGCTTTTGGGTGGAGCCCAAGTCGATGCCCGGGACAACGACGGGATGACGGCTCTGATGTATGCCGCGTGGAAAGGCAACTGCAGTCAGGTGATCCAAGCTCTCATTACCAAGGGCGCCGACGTCAACGCGCGCGACGGCAGCGGACAGACAGCGTTGATGAAAGCCGCGTGGTTCGGCCAGCTCGAAAACGCCGCTGTGCTCCTGGAAAATGGCGCCGAGGTCAACGCCTCAGAAAATGGCGGAGGCACCGCTTTGTTGTGGGCCGCTCGCTGGGGTTACAAGGATACGGTCAAATTACTTATGGAAAAGGGCGCCGATCTAAACGCCGAGGATCGCACCGGCAACACGGCCCTTGCCTACGCAAGCCTGCAGCAGCATGCGGGCGTCATCGAGCTTCTCGGCGGAGCCTTGTAGCGGCTCGCTTCATATTGACACCCTGCTTTGGTCTTCCGGTATAATTGCCGCATGTGGGCAATTTTACCCGCCAGGCCATGGCCGATTTTACGCGAGACTTACGCGCGTTTCCGCAATAGCCGCGCTTCCAGCGTCGCCGCGTCGCTTGCCTTTTACACCATCTTCTCGCTCGCGCCGCTTTTGATCATCAGCGTTGCGATCGCGGGCATTCTCTTTGGGCGCGATGCCGCGCAAGGCGAGCTTTCCCATCAGATGGAGCAGCTCATCGGGTTGCAGGGCGCCAAAACGGTCCAGGAGCTGATCGCGGAAACGGAACGCGCCCGGGGCGACATTGCCGCGATGGGAATCGGATTCCTGGTTCTGTTTTATGGGGCAAGCCAGCTCTTCGTTCATCTCCAGGAGGCGCTCAATGCCATCTGGGGAATTAAACTTGGAGCAAAGGAGGGATTTCGCATTTTTCTTCAGAAGCGATTATTTTCATTCGCGATGGTCGTGGCGATGGGATTTCTATTGCTGGTGTCTCTGGTTCTGAGCGCGTTCATCTCAGGCCTCCACAAGATGCTCAGTGAGACGCTGCCCTTTCAGATTTTGCTGCAAGTAGGGGATCTCTTGTTCAGTTTTGCGCTCGTTACCGTGCTCTTTGCATTGGTGTTCAAGATCCTGCCCGATGAGCACGTGCCATGGAGGAATGTATGGGTTGGCGCCATCATGACCTCGCTTTTGTTTTCGGTCGGCAAGGTTCTGATAGGCATTTACCTGGGCAATGCCGCCGTGACCTCCTCTTTTGGGGCCGCCGGCTCGCTGGCGGTCCTGCTTCTCTGGTTCAGTTATTCGGCCCAAATCCTTCTGTTTGGGGCGCAGTTCACCCGGGTATGCGCGGACCTCGATGGCAAAGGGCTGGATCGGCGGCCCAAGCAGCCTGCGGAACAAGCATTGCTTGCCCATTGACACCGCGAAGCGGCCTCAAGGTATAATAGGGGTCCGGCAACAACTTTAATGACGAAGGAGATCTCAATGAAAAACAGCTTATGGGCCCTGCTTATTCTAAGTACTATTACTTTCCTTGGATGTGAAACCTCATCTCACAAACATGCCAAGGCAAAGCCAGTGGACACCAGCCCCCGTGTTAAAAGACTTTCCAACGGCGCAAGCCAGGTCGTCGTCGATGCGCGCGGTGAATGGATCAACACCGGCATCGAAGTGCGGGAAGGCCAGAAATTGAAGTTCAAGGCCAAGGGCGACTGGGGCGAATCTGCCGCGGTCAAACGGAACGCAGACGGTGGTCCGGCGGGATTGTTTGGCTCGGGATATTGGGGAGCGGTGCCCATCATTCCCGATGCGCCATATGGAGCGCTCATCGGCAGGATCGGAGGCCAGGTGTTCTATATTGGCCAGGCCAATACGATCAAGGCTCAACAGGGAGCCGAGCTGCAGCTGGCGATCAACGACGCTCCGGGAAATTACGATGACAATCATGGCGAGATGCTCGTAACGATCCGGAAGCTGAACTAATTCGCGGATTGCTCTGGCTCTGATTCCCGCTACATTCGCGGGATGAATTTAAGCATTTTGTTCCGGGCGCCGGCGCTCCTGGTGCTCCTCGGCCTTGTCTTGGCGGGCTGTGAATCCACCCGGATCCGGAAAACGGAGGTGGTGGCCGGCATCGTGGTGGATTCAAAAACCAAGGCGCCGATCGCGGGGGCAAAGGTGATGTTCCTGGATCGAAAGGACACGCTGACGAAGACCGACAAGAACGGCGAGTTCATTTGCGGCCCTGGGTACATGCAGGTGCCTTTTGAGCTGGGCTTTCCCCTGACGTTTGGCCCCGAAACGAGGATTCAAATCTCCGCGAAGGGTTACCAGACCCAAATCGTGCAGGCTTATCGGCGCGTGGAGTGGACGAAGAAAAACCAGATGCCCGCGCCCAAAGTCAAAGTCATCGAGCTCGAGAAAAAATCGAAGAGCTGATTATTGCAGCTCGATGGTGAACTTCACCATATCCGCGTAGCAAGTGAAGTTGCCGGTGCCGCGCGCGCCTTGAACGCGCATTCTGATTTCTCCCGATGCGGAGAGATAACTTGCCAGGTCCGTGGTGCGGAACGTCACGGTCTTGTCGGTGGTGCTGACCGGTTGATAGTCGATACGCGCCCAGACTCCGCTAACGAAGTTGTAAAGGAAAACTCCCTGGTCGCAGTTTTGCGAATAGCGCCCATTATAAGTGATGGTGAATGCCTTCACCTGCGACCTTGGCTCGGAAAGCTGAGTCTTGGCGTACCAATCGGTGACAAACTGGCCGCCGCTTTGCACGCCGCCCACAGTCATATAGGCGCTGTCATCGGTGTTGATGTTGCCGGTGTTATTGAAGGAGGCGCCGCTGATCATTTGAAGCGCGCTCGCGAAATAATCCCTGCTGGTGACGGGGTTGAGCGTCGTGAATGTGCGGTCCGTGCTGACGCTTAAGTTGCCCGCTGCGTCGCGCGATTTGACGCGATAGTGATAGAGCGTGTTGCCGACCAGGCCCGAGAGGCTCGCGCTGTGGCTGAGCGTCGGGCTTGAAGCGAGCGCGCTCGAAGCTCCGTAGGAAATGGTCGTTCCGTATTCAACCTGCGTGTCGCTGTTTTCATCGGTGGTCCAGGAGATCACGGCGGCCGAGGAAGTGATGCCGCCGGCCTGGATGTTTGTCAGTTGCGGCGGCGTGGTGTCCGTTGGCGGGCTTCCATTGGTCTGCACTGTGAATCGCACGAGGTCGTTGTAGCTGGCGGCGTTGTCGGCGCGCTCGCTGTAGATGCGCGCCTTGATCTCGCCGCTGCCGGAAATGTACGAGGCCGGGCTTGTCACCGGGATGCTGATGAGCTGCTCAACGGTTCCAATCTGTCGGTAATCGATGCGGCTCCAGACACTGGAGGAATAATTCCACAAAAATACGCTCTGCATTTGATTGGCCGTGAAATTTCCCGACCAGGTGACGGTCAGAGCTGTCACGCTCGCCGGCTGCTCGGCGATAAGCGTTGTCGCCGTCCAGTCGGTGATGAAAAGCGATCCGACCTGCTGCGAATTGACCGGCATGAAATTGTTGTCGTCGGCTTGCAGCGCGGGCGCGCTGGGCGTGCCGAATCCCTGCGCGATGGCGACGCTGGTGGGCGAATAGTTTTTGGTCTGCGTGCCGGAGCTCGCCAGCGTCGTGAATGTGAGGTCGCCGCTCTGCGCCAGGTTTCCGGCGGCATCCTTCGATTTCACGCGGTAATGATAGACGGTGGACGCGGAGAGCCCCGCGAGATTCACGCTGTGGTTGACGGCGAGGACACTGTCGAGCGCGGTCGAGCTTCCGTAGGCGGCGGTCAATCCGTATTCGACCTGCGAATCGGCCGCTTCGTTGGTGGCCCAGGTCACGGTTGCGCCCCCGGCTGAAATATTCGAGGCCGCGATGTTGGAAAGCGACGGCGGAGTCGTGTCAGGAAGGGCCGGGGTTGTGAATGTAAAGTCGCCGCTGAGCGCGGTGTTGCCGGTCGCGTCGCGGGATCTGACTCGGTAGTGATAGATCGTTTGCGGCGCGAGATTCACCAGGCTGACATTATGGCTGGTGAGCATTGAGCCCGCCGCAACCAGGCTGCCATAGGCCGTCGTTGTTCCGTAATCCACCTGTGAGTCGCTGTTCTCGTCGGTGATCCAGGAAATCGCGGCCGATGTCGGCGTGATGCTGGAGCTGCCGACAGTCGAGATCGTTGGCGGAGTCACATCGCCGCCGCCGGCGGTTGTGAAGGTGAAGTCGCCGCTCACCGAAAGGTTGCCCGCTGCATCGCGCGATTTGACGCGGTAGTGATAGAGCGCTCCGGCTGCCAGATTGGAAAGCGGCACGGAATGATTGATCACCATGGAGGAATCGAGCGCCGTGCTGCTGCCGTAACTGGTGTTAAATCCATATTCCACCTGCGAATCGCTGTTCTCATTGGTGGTCCATGTGATGGTCGCGGAGTTGGGTGTGATGCTTGATGCCGTGACGCCGCTCGAGGTTGGGGGCGAGCCATCGGCAACAGCAACCGGCGCAAATGGATTCACCTTCGGAGCCTGGGAGGCGAAAATGTACCAGCTCGTCGATGCGGCGCAGTTGATTGGAAAATGCGTCGGCCATGCAATGCCGCCATCGCCGACCGCGCAGATGATTCCGCCGTTGGGGGATTGGGCTTTTCCGATTTGCGTGAAAAAATAATTTGAGTTCGCGCTGTCGTTCATCACTTCAAAGGCGACCGACATTTGCCCGGTGCCTTCGAACCACACTCCTCCGCCTCCTCCCGTCACCGTTCCATCGTAGTCGTAACCGTCGATGTTTTGCCCATTCCACGAGCGGGTCAGCCGCATCCGCGACGCCCAAGCCATGCCGCGGCGATAATCTTCCCCGGCGGGGCCCGTGACCCCGAGCGCGGAAATTCCCCACGCCTGGATGTCCATGTACTCGCCGTAGTTGATGTTGCCGGCCATGTCGCCGAGGCCGACGTAGAAATGTCCGCTGGCGTTGTCCCACATTTTTCGAGTAATCCAATTGTAAACAAGCGTCGCGCGGTTGGTGTAGTATGGATCGTTTAAAATCTGCCCGAGATATTTCAGGGCGCTATAGGCGTCCTGGTTATGCTCCGTGCTGGTCCAAACAATGCGTCCGCCCACGTCGGAAAGACCGCCGGAAATGGAGCCGTACTTCACGTCGCCCGGATTCATTTCCTGCAGGGTCAAAAACCAGTCGGCGCAGCGCTTTGCGTTATTCACGTAGGCAGTGTCGCCTGTGCGGATCGTATAGTAGTTGATCGCCATCACGACCCAGATGCTGTTACCGGTCACTCTCCACGTCGAAGTCGGAGCGCCGGAGTCCGAATAGTATGCGTCGTCCCAGCTGCCCTCCGTATTCTGAACGGCAGCGAGACGATCGAGCAACCTGCGCGCGCGGACGATGTCTCCCTCACAGGTGAAGGCAATGACAGCCAGAGCCTGGTCGTAGGTGTAGGCAACGGTGGAACCGTCGCTTTCGAAACTATCGACAAAGCCGTTGGCGGATTGCTGGGAGGCGAGCCAGTCGTGGGCGGTGGCTCCAAAAAGAACGGAAGGCAGCAGCGTCAGAGACGCAGCGACAAAAAGCTTTTGAAAAATTCCTCTCATTCTTTAATCCAGCGGGCCGAAACAGTATCGAACAGGTATGCAAACTACAATGAGTTCCGGAAAAAAGGTGTCAAAAGCGTGTAAAATACCGGCCGGTCTCAAACGGCCATAAGAGTTATAAAAGCTGGAAGGAGGAGAGCGGGCAGAGGGGCTGTGCGCGACTAGGGAGTCGAGAAGGTGAAGTCGTCGCTCACTTCCGAGTTGCCTGCGGCGTCCCGGGAGCGGACGCGATAGTGATAGGTTGTGTGCGCCGAAAGATTGGAGAGCATGAGTCCGTGGCTGCGAACCATCGCGCTTGAAGCGGCTATGCTGCCGTAGCTTGTGTCCGTTCCGTATTCGACCTGCGAATCGCTGTTTTCGTCGGTGAACCAGAATACAACCGCGGAGCTGGCGGTGATCGACGTTGTGCCGACGCTTGAGATCGATGGCGGCTCATTGTCCTGCGGCACATTGATGGTGGCGAAGGTCTGGTCTTCGCTTATCGAAACATTGCCGGACAGATCCGTGGATTTTACGCGAAAGTGGTAGGTGGCGCCGGGCATAAGATTGGCGAGAAGAAGCGCGTGAGTGGTTGCCTCTGCGCCGGAGCCAGTCGAGGAGCCATAGGCGCTTGTCAGTCCATACTCCACCACGGAATCAGAAAGCTCATCGGTAAACCAATAGATGACGCCGGAGTTGCTGGTGAGGTTGGCGACTCCGAGACTGGAAATGGACGGGGGCTCCTGGTCCGATGCATCGACGGGGCGCAGTGGATTGATTTTTTTAGACTGGGAGCAAAATATCAGCCAGCTTGTCGGGGCTACGCCGTTGCGCGGATAGTTGGTGGGCCATACGATTTGTCCCTGTCCGATTGCAGTGATGACGCCGCCGTTGGCCGATTGAGCGAACTGAACCTGGCCATGGTAGTAATCGGAGCTGTCCATGTCGCCCAATATTTGCAGGGCAAGCGAGGCTTGTTCGGTTCCCTCAAACCAGACGCTCGCCGGCGAGGGCATCTTGTAAATGAACCCCTCGATGAATCTGCCGTTGTAGCCGTAAGTCGACTGCATCTTGTTGTAAGCCCATGCCATCGAGCTGCCGTAATCCTCCCCGTGAGGCCCCGTCGTTCCGAGCGCCGCGACTCCCCAGGTTTGCACGTCGAGATAATCGGCCTTGTTGACCGTGCCTGCGAGATTGGTGAGCCCTACGAAAAAATGCCCGGTGGCCTGATCCCACATTTTTCTGGTGAGCCAGTTATACACCAGGTTGGCGCGGTTCGTATAAAATGGATCGCCCAGGATGTGGCCGAGGTAAAGCAACGCGCTGTATGCGTCATCGTTGTGCTCGGTGCTCGTCCAGGCGATCGCGATTCCGATGTCCGTAAATCCGCCGGTGAGAGAGCCATAGCGCGGGCTCGATGGATTTGTATCCTGAAGAGTCAGAAACCAGTCGGCGCAGCGCTTCGCATTGTTGACGTAGGTGGTGTCGCCCGTTTGCAGCGTGTAATAATTGATCGCAATCACCATCCAGATGCTGTTGCCGGCCGCTTTCGAAGGCACCAGCACAACGCTGCTGCCCGCGTGATAAGCGTCCGCCCAGCTGCCGTCGGCGTTCTGAGCCGACACCATCGCGTTGAGAACCTTGCGCGCGCGCGTGAGATCTCCTTCCGCGGTGAATGCGACAATCGCCAGCGCCTGGTCGTAGGTGTAGGCGACAAGCGAGTTGTCACCTTCGTAGCTGTCGACGAATCCGGTGGATCTTTGTTGGGCGACAAGCCAGTCGTGCGCGGTCGCGGCGGAAAGCAGGCAGGGCAACATCGCCAGCATGGCGGCCAGGGTCTGAAAAAATCGAATGTTGCGCATGTTGCGCCATGAAAGTATCAAACTGGTATATAAACTACAATCGCCGTCGGCGTAAGCCGGCAAAAAGTTGCAAGACACAGGGCGAGAGCCCGTTGTGGCACTATTTGTTCTGCGAAAAGACCTTCAGCACGAGCGTGCGCGCCAGGTTTTCTTCAACGCCCATCTCCATAAGCTTTGCGGTGACGTGCGGCATGTTCTTGCCGGCTTTCAGCTGCTCGAGCACGAATCTTTGCAGGTGGCTGTTTGGATCGTTGGGGTCCTCGGGCGAAATGTGCGGCGGAGTCGGCGGCATTTCCTTCAGGTGCAGCTTGTGCGCGTGTTCGGGGTAAAGAGTGCTGAGAGGAATCCACTCCTTCATTCCTTCGCGCCATCCAAGATCGGTGCCGGAGAGGTATCCCTCGCGCAAACGGCCCACGATCTCGGGATCCTCGAAGGGGCCTTCCTGTTGTCCGTTCTTGCTGACGAAGGTGGGCACATTTGAACGCTCGCACTTTTCCGCCGGGAACTCCAGCGAATGCGAAAAAATAGTTTAGTCTGCGCCGGGGACGACCGTCACCGGAATTTCCGGATCGGGATGCGTGGCCGGCTTGATCGTGCAGGCGACGAAGATGCCGACGACCGCTAGAACCGCGGAAATAATCCCGGCAATTCCAAAGTGGACCATCGGTCCATTGGGCTGAGACTCGCCAAGGATCAGGCCGCTCAAGAATGTCGCCGCGCCCGAGGCCATCTGCTGGACGGAGGAATTCAGGCTCATGAATCCGCCGCGGTACCGGTGCTGCACACTGCTGACGATAATGGCCATGGCGGGAACAAACCGGCCCGATTGAAAAATCATCAGCAGGGTCGTCACGGTGACGGCGATTGTGACCGAGGTGTGCCCGAGGCGGGTCACCGCGAGTGTTGGAACGGTCGAAATGAGTGCCATGACGGCGTAAATTTTGAGTTTGCCGTACCGGTCGGCCATTTTTCCGATGATGTTCATGCTGAAAATCGTGAAGAGCCCGCCGAAGAAATAAATGAAGGGCAGCTGCGTCTCCGCGAGCCCCACATTTTTGACCATGTATGCGGCGATGTAGGGAATGACGAAAAATCCCGCAGAGGTCAGCAGGAACATGAGCACGAACGCGCGGATGTGATTGGATTCGGTGAGAAGCGCGCGCATTTGGAGGAGTGGCCGGTGCGTGACAGACAGCTGGACGTGCGTCCTCAGCGAGGGCAGGACGCGGCATGCGCCGAACAAAATGATGATGCTCACTCCGGCGAGCAGATAGAATGGCGCATGCCAGCTGAAGTGATTGGCGAGAAAGAGGCCCGCCGGAACGCCCGCGATCGATGCCAGGGAAAACGCGGACATCACCATGCCCATGGCCGCGCCGCGGCGGACTTCGGGGACGACATCTCCCACGATGGCGAGGATGGTGGCGCCGCAAACTCCGCCAAATGCGCCCGCTACGACGCGCGCCGCGGTCAGCAGAGGATAGGTGTTGGCGATGGCGCAAAGAAATGTTCCGACCGCAAAACCGAAATAAAGAATCAGAAGCGCGCTTTTCCGGTCGAACCGGTCGAGAAAAAGCCCGGCGACGACGCCTGAAATGCTCGCGCTGATCGCGTAGGCCGAAACCATGAGGCCAAATTGTCCGGGGCCAATTCCGAAGACGCGCATGTATTGCGGCCCGAGCGGCATCATGATGAGGAAGTCCAGCACGTTGGTAAATTGAATGGCGGAGAGCACCCACAGAAGCTGGGTTTCGTTCAACTTGGGATTCGCCGCCGGATTCATCGCTTTCAAAATACCAAGAGGAGGCGAAGGTGGGCATCAAATAATAAGGGCGGGAAACCGAAGCTCCCCGCCCCTTGAGTTGCCTGAGATGTCTTACATCTGGTTTTTGTGATCGGTCTGATCCTTGCTTTCAGCCTGATCGCTCTCCATCACTTTGCCATCGGCGCCAACCTTGAACTTCTCCTGACGGTCGCGTTTTCCCTTCAAGCAAACATTGTAAACGGTCTTGCCGTCCTGTGATGTCTCGCGCTCGATTTTTTCAATCTTCCTGCCGTGCGCGTGCTCCGTGATGGCGTTGCGGGCGTCTTTGGGAAGACTGCTGAGCTTGACGGTGGTGCTGGTGTTAGCATCGGCGGCTTGCATTCCGGGCGAAGCAAAAACCAGTGCAGCCATAACCATGATCATTACCTTGATGAATTTCATCGGCATCCCTTTCTTTGATGTTTCACCGTGCAAAGAGCTAGTTTTGTGCCACAGGCTGGGACACCAGGGAATCGAAGAAGAAAACGGGGGAAATGGTTTTGTAAATCGCGCGCGGTTTGCGATTTGCAAACTCGCCGATCAATGCGCGATCAGATCGTAGTCCCTGCAATCCGTAACTTTGACGGTCGCAAATTCTCCGATCGTAAGTGCGGGATCGACAAAAACCGAGCCGTCGATTTCCGGCGCATCGGCGTGAGAGCGCGCGATGCCTTCCTTCTCAACCAAAACCCGCAGCTCCTTGCCGACGAAACTGCGGCTGATCTCCGAGGCGATCTCATGCTGCAATGCCATGGCTTTGTTCCAGCGGGCTTCCTTGACTTTGGGATGAACCTGCCGCGGAAGCTTTGCCGCGCGCGTGCCTTCCTCCTGCGAGTAACGGAAAATTCCAAGGCGCTCAAAACGGACTTCCTTGATGAATTCCAGGAGAGTTTCAAAATCCTCGTCGGTCTCGCCGGGAAATCCAGCTATGAAGGTTGTGCGGAGCGCGATGCCGGGAATTCCGGCGCGGATATTTTTGATCAGATCGCGGATATGCTGCCCGCTGGTCTCGCGTTGCATCGTCTCGAGCATCGAATCTGAAATATGCTGCAGCGGCATGTCGACGTAGCGCGCGACATGATCGCACTCGGCGATGGTTTCGATGAGCTCATTGCTCCAGTGCGCGGGATGCGTGTAGAGCAGGCGGATCCAGAAATCGCCCTCGATTTTTTGCAGCTCGCGCAGCAGGACGCACAGCGAATCGCCGCGCGAAGAATCCACAGGCTGGCGCGGGCCTGCCTTTTGCTCCCAGCGGTCCATTCCAAAATAGGTGGTGTCCTGCGAAATCAGGTTGAGCTCCTTGACCCCGTCGGCCACCAGCCGCCGCGCCTCCTCGACCACTGATTCCACGGTGCGGCTGCGATGGCGGCCGCGCATGCGCGGGATGATGCAGAACGTGCAGGGATGGTTGCAGCCTTCGGCGATTTTCACATAGGCGAAGTGGGCGGGCGTGAGGCGAAAGCGAGGAGTGTCGTAGTCGGGAATGTAGGTGGGGCGCTCGGTGACGAAATTTTGCGGCAGGTCCGCCTTCTTGCGCTCGCGCCCGTAGAGTTTTTCGATGATCGCAGGAACTTCGGTGATCTGGTCGAGTCCAATGAACGCGTCGACTTCGGGAAGCGAGGCCTGCATCTCTCCGGCGAATCGCTGCGCCATGCAGCCGGCGACGATTAATTTCTGGCGCGCGTGCTTCTTGCGCATTCCGCGGGCGCGGTTGGCGTCGAGGATGGCGCCGAGGCTTTCCTCCTTGGCTGCATCGATAAAGGAGCAGGTATTGACGATGATGACGTCGGCCTGGCCGGCGTCGGGCGTCATGGCCATTCCCGCCTTGTTGAGGTGGCCGACCATGATCTCGGAGTCGACCAGGTTTTTCGCGCAGCCGAGCGAAATGAGGCCGACTTTGATTGTCCTTTGATCACTCTGAGAATTCATCAGGGCTGCCAATCTAACACATCGATTTGCACCCGCAAGGAGGGGTTTAAGAGAAGCCTATCTGCTCGTCGTGGGTGGAAGTGGTCCTGTGAATCCGGCGGCCGGGGGGCTGCGGCCCGCGGCGCTGGGGCGGATTGAGCCTCCAAAAGCCGGCCAGGACGCTGCCGATCACCGAGTGGAAAATGGCCGAAATGGCGCAGGGGACCGGCGCCAGGGGCATCTGCGGAAAGTGCCTGTTGGCCAGGGCCACGCCCAGGGCCGAGTTTTGCATTCCCACCTCGATCGAAATCGTCCGCCGGATGATCTCCTGGTAGCCGAGAATTCTCGCCAAAAGGTAGCCGAGCGCAAAACCGACCGAGTGGAGCAGGAATACCGCAAATAAAAGTATTCCTCCCGATGTCCGGATATTTTCAGAATTCTGGCCGATGATGCTCGCGCAAATCAACGCGACGGTGATTACCGCGACAAGCGGAGCGACCGGCATTACGGCTTTCACCATGCGCGGGACAAATTGATGCAATAAAAGCCCCAGGATCAGCGGGATCAGGATGACCTGCAGTGTGCTGAGGAAAAGCGCCCAGGCATTCACGGGAACGTAGGTGCCGGCCAGGAATTTTGTCAGAAGCGGCGTCATGACAATCGCGCCGAAGGTCGAACACATCGTGATCAGCACCGCGAGGGGAACATTGTTGCGGCCGATGTAATTGACCACGTTCGACGCCGTGCCGCTGGGGCAGCAGGACACGATGATCAATCCCACTGCGTACGGGGTGGGCAGCAGCAGGAGCTTCGCAATTCCCCAGCCAAGAAACGGCATGATTAAATAATGGCCGACAAATCCCACCGCGATGACGCCCGGCATCTTCAGAACATTTCGAAAATCATCGAAGCTCAGCGTGATGCCCATGCCCAACATCACGATCGCAAGGCCCCAGATGATCTTGTCGCCGTTGAACCATGTGAAGAGTCCTGGAAAAAAGAGCGCCAGCGCGCTGGCCGCGAGCACCCAGACCTTTCCAGCACAGTGGGATCCGAAGCTTGGAATTCACGTGACTTGAAGTCGCGGC
>JADMIO011398584.1_pt1 | contig 86782 bp, 75 predicted proteins | sample 8958161 | NCBI WGS metagenome assembly JADMIO01 (sample SAMN16585339, study PRJNA669376) | soil metagenome | isolation source: Crop rotation soil | place: USA: Cullars Rotation, Alabama | collected 2011 | reverse complement strand
GCCGCGACTTCAAGTCACGTGAATTCCAAGCTTCGGATCCCACTGTGCTGGAAAGGGTGTCATGGTCCACCAGCTCTGGATCATGTGGCTCGGCGGCGGCGTGATTGGCGGCATCGGCCTCGGTCTCGGCTACATCTCACCGGTCTCGACGCTGGTCAAATGGTTTCCCGACCGCCGTGGCATGGCGACCGGCATGGCCATCATGGGTTTCGGCGGCGGCGCCATGATCGGCGCCCCGCTCGCAAATCTGCTGATGACGTACTTCCGCAGCGCGACTTCCGTGGGCGTGTGGGAAACGTTTCTGGTCCTGGCGGCGATTTATTTCGTGTTCATGATGACCGGTGCGTTCTCGTATCGCGTCCCCGACCCCGCACGTGGCGCCGCGCCGGACAAGCCGGCCACCGACGAGGACTCGGTTCACTACCGCGATGCCGTAAAAGCGAAGCAGTTCTGGTTGATCTGGGCGGTGCTGTGCCTGAACGTGAGTGCGGGCATTGGCGTCATCGGCATGGCATCGCCGATGCTGCAGGAAATATTTGGCGCCTCCGCAGCGGTCGCCGCAGGGTTCACCGGCCTGATTTCACTGTTCAACATCGGCGGCCGCTTTGTCTGGGCCTCGCTTTCGGATCACATCGGCCGCAAAGCGACGTACGCGACGTTCTTTCTGCTTGGCATCGTCCTCTACGCGTCCGCACCGTCGCTGGCGCGCGCCGGAAGCCAGGCGGGGTTCGTGCTGGCTGTCTGCGTCATCGTGTCGATGTATGGAGGTGGGTTCGCGACCATCCCCGCGTACCTCGCCGACACGTTCGGCACGCAGTATGTGGGCGCGATTCATGGCCGTCTATTAACCGCCTGGTCAACCGCCGGCATCATCGGTCCGGTGCTCGTGAACTACATCCGCGAAGCGGAGATCGCAGCTGGCGTGCCACGGCAACAGGTGTACGACTTCACCATGTATATCCTTGCCGGTTTGCTCATGCTTGGCTTCCTAGCCAACGCGCTCGTCAAACCCCTCCCTGATTGCTGGTTCGCGAAAATCGAACCGCGAACCCCGACCCCGAACCCCGAACCCCCGAACCCCGAACCTCCGAACCGCCGAACCCCGAACCCCGGATCCCCGACCCCGGATCCCTATCGGACTCCACCACTCGGCATGCGCACCGCCCTTGCATGGACTGCGGTCGGCGTCCCGCTGGCGTGGGGAACCTGGGTCACGTTGACGCAGGCGGTCGTGCTGTTTGGAGGCCGGTGAACGGATGGAGCGCGGGGTCCTCGAAGATCTTGCCGCCGCCAGCCGCATTCTTGTCGACCAGGGGGTGTTCGACGCAGCCGGTCACGTATCGATGCGACACCCCGAGCGCGCCGATCGATTCCTGATGTCGCGTTCGCTCGCGCCGGAACTGGTGACTGCAGACGACATCATGGAGTTCACGCTCGATTGCGCCGCCGTCGGCAATGACCAACGGAAACCGTTCATCGAGCGCTTTCTGCATGGCGGCATCTACCAGAAGCGCGCTGACGTCATGGCGGTGGCGCACGGCCATTCGGCAGCCGTGATTCCCTTCGGCCTGGTGAACACGCCGATGCGTGCCACCTACCACAACGCCGCGTTCCTCGCCGCTGGTGTCCCCGTCTTCGACATCCGCGAACGGTTTGGCGCTACGGACATCGTGATCAGCAGCGCCGAACGAGGCGCGGCGCTGGCCCAGACGCTCGGCGACAAATCGGTCCTGCTGCTGCGCGCGCATGGCTTCGTAGCGGTCGCGCCCGATCTGCCGTCAGCTGTCTTCCGCGCGATCTTTACGGAAGTGAGCGCGCGCGTGCAGCTGCAGGCGGCAACGCTCGGCGGTCCGATGGCGGTGCTCGACGAAGAAGAAGGGCGCCAGGCCGACGCCATCAACCTTGCGACCGTCGGGCGATCGTGGGAACTCTGGAAGACACGAGTCGTTTGAGCGCCGTTACTTCCAGGCGCGCCGAAAACTTCCTTCTGTTCTCGTAGAATGTCCGCACTTGTTCTGAGATCTCCCATTCTCCGGAGGTGCGTATGAGGCTGGCTCTCTTCAAGGCGCGGTGGATAGCCATTCTGTTCCTCACGTTCACCATTCCGGTGGCAGGCGAGTCCATCAATCCGGCGACGAAGCCGCAGGTTGCACCGATGACGGCTCAGGAGAAACAGAATCTCGACTTCGTGATGACCTGGTGGCGTGAGGTGCTCTATGCCGGCCATCTCGAGCTTGCGCCCAAGTACCAGGCCGAGAACTACATTCAACACAACCCGAACGCCAACACCGCGCGTGCCGGATTTGTCGAGTTCTTCACCAAGCTTGGGCGCAAGCCGATGAATCCGATACCGAAGACGATGCCTGCGGATCAACAGCCCGTGGTGTCGGGCGCGAAGGGTGATTACGTGTGGCTCATCTTCGAGCACGAAGACAAGGATCCGCGGAACCCGGCCAACACATATCACTACAACTCGTTCGATGTGCTGCGGATCGAAAACGGGCGAGTGCAGGAACACTGGGACAGCGCTCAAAAGATGCCCGGAACCGGTGCTGTCAAGGCAGGAGTCTCACCGAGGCCGCCGATGCAATGGAATACCGGCAGGCTTTCAAAAGAAGAAGAGAAGACCCTCGCAATGGCCACCGAGGAACTGAAAGACATGCTGCAGTACGGCCACCTGGAACTCGCGGACAAGACGATGGCCCCCGGCTACATCCAGCACAACCCGAACGTTCCGCAGGGGCGCGACGGTTTCAAGCGATTCATGAGCGGTGTGCCCGGCCGCACACCGCGCGACATCACGCCCGAATGGGTGAACGCACCAGTTCTCACGCTGATCAACGGTCCGTACTCGTTCATGATGTGGGAGCGCACCGCCAAAGATCCCGACGATCCGAATCGCGAATACAAATGGAACCACTTCGACGTCGTCCGCACTGAGAACAATCTGATCAGAGAGCATTGGGACGAAGCCCGCATCAACCCTCCTGCGGCGGCGGGCGCAAGGTAACCCGAGTCGCCTTGGACATGACCACTTCACGATGGCTCGTTATTGCGGGCGCGTTGATGCTGCTGACGATTCCTGCGGCGGGTCAGGATGTTCTGCCCCACAACGACGGCGCCGCGCTCTTCAGGACCTACTGCGCCATGTGCCACGACGGACCGGCCGCCGATGCACAGGCGCCGCGCCTCGACACGCTGCGGCGGTTGAGCGCCGAGCAGGTGCTCGCGGCGCTCGAGCGCGGTTCGATGCGCGGGCGCACCGCCGAGCGGAGCCGCGCACAACGGCGGTCGCTGGCGGAGTACGTGTCGGGCAAGTCACTGGGGGCTTCTTCTAACGGCGCAATTCCGAAATCCGCATTCTGCAACGGTGCGACGGCCGCAACGGCGCGGGCACCTGCCGGGGCATCCTGGAACGGCTGGGGGCTCGGAATCGGGAACACGCGGTTCCAGTCAACGGAAGGCGCCGGAATCACCGCAGAAAACGTCCCGCGGCTCGCGTTGAAATGGGCCTTTGGGTTCCCGGGCGCAAGTTCGGCAGGCACGCAGCCTGTCGTCGTCGCGGGTCGCGTGTACGTCGCGACCGCCGAAGGCGAGTTGTACGTGCTCGATGCGAAGACCGGCTGTGTGTATTGGACGCTCGAGGTCGACGCGGCAGTGCGCAGCGCGATCACGCTGAATGAGCGGCCCGACGGAACGCTCGTCGCTTACTTCGGCGACCAGAGCGCCAACGTCTACGCGGTGGATGCGCGGGCGGGCAAAGTCCTCTGGAAAGTCCAGGTGGACGATCATCCGCACGCGGCGATCACGGCGGCGCCGCAGTTCCATAACGGCCGCCTCTACGTGCCGATCTCTTCCCGTGAAGAGTCGCAGGTCGGCGACCCGCGCTACCCGTGCTGCTCGTTCCGCGGCAGCGTCGTCGCGCTCGACGCAAGAACGGGCAAGCACCGGTGGAAGACGTACACCGTTGCGGAGAGCGCGAAGCCGACGACGAAAAACAGCGTCGGCACCCAGTTGTACGGACCGGCGGGCGGTGCGATTTGGAACACGCCGACGATCGACACGAAGCGGAACGTCCTCTATGTCGGCACCGGCAACAACTTCGCGCCGCCAGCGACCGCATTGTCGGATTCACTGCTGGCGCTCGATCTCGATACGGGCCGCGTCCGCTGGTCGCGGCAAATCACCGAGAACGACATCTGGAACGGGAGCTGTCGCGCGCCGAATCGAGAGGCTGCGGTATGCCCGGACAAGGACGCACCCGACTTCGATTTCACCGGCTCCTCGTTGCTCGTCGACGCCGGCGGAGGACGCCAGCTGATCGTGGTCGGCAACAAGTCGGGTGTCATCTTCGCCTTCGATCCGGACGCGGGCGGCAGGATTGTCTGGGAGCGTCGCGTTGCGCAGGGGTCCTCCTCTGGTGGCGTGTTCTGGGGATCGGCAACTGACGGCGTACACATCTACGCGGCGAACGCGGATTTCGTCGCGGACAGCCCCGGGGCAAGCGGCGGGATGAATGCGGTGGAACTGCGCACGGGCCGTATTGTCTGGAGCGTGCCAGGCGCGGGGTGCGCGAACAGGAAGCCGTGCAAGCCGTCCCAGAGCGCGGCGGTGACAGCGATTCCAGGCGTCGTGTTCTCGGGGACCATGGATGGACGGCTGCGCGCCTACTCGACGCGCGACGGCTCGCTGCTCTGGGAGTACGACACTGCGCGCGAGTTCGCTACCATCAATCACATCCCCGCGAACGGCGGGTCGCTGAGCAATGGTGGCGCGGCGGTCGTCGATGGCATAGTGTTCGTCAATTCGGGTTACTCGCACCATGGCGGCATCCTTCCGGGCAACGTGCTGCTGGCGTTTGCAGTGGAGTAGCGTATGAAGCATCCCGCACGCCTGATTGCGCCGACGCCCGCGGCCGCGATCGTGCTGGTGCTTGCCGTGTTTCCCGCGGCGCAGTCACCGGCAGGGTCCGGCTTCAGCGGGACCTCGGTGCGAGTCGTCCGCGATGTCGATTACGTCGCGAACGCCGATTATCCGGACGGCAAGGATCGCCTCGACATCTACATCCCTGACGGCGCCAGGAACGCGCCGGTCATCTTCTCAATCCACGGCGGCGCGCTCGAGGCTGGCGATCGGCGCGAAGAGCGCTTCGTCGGCCAGCGGTTTGCCGGCGCCGGTTATGTCACTGTCGTCATCAGCTACCGGCTGTCGCCGGCCGTCTCCCATCCGGCGCACATTCAGGACGTCGCGGCCGCGTTCGCCTGGGTCGCGCGCAACATCGCGAGCCACGGCGGCGATCCCGGCCGCATCCTGGTGATTGGCCATTCCGCGGGGGCCTATCTTGCGATGCTGCTCGCTGCCGATCCGCGCTGGCTCGCCGTGCACCAGCTATCGCCGCGCGCGATTGCGGGCGTCGCGCCCGTCAGCGGCTTCTACTGGGTCGACCGGGAGGGCGTCGGCCCCGATCGCCCCACATACGTGTGGGGAAGCGATCGAAAGGGCTGGGTCGATGCCTCACCCGCAAAATACCTCCGCGCGGATATGCCGCCCGTCCTCCTTCTCGACACCGACGGAGATGAGGCGTGGCGGCAGCGGCAGAAGGCCGCTTTCGCCGAAGCGCTTCGCGCAGCAGGCAACAAGGATGTGACGGTGCACAAGGTCCGCGGCCGAACGCACATGAGCGTCTGGACTGAGATGAACGACGACGAGTCTGAAGAAACCTCCTCCCAGATCCTGCGCTTCGCGAAGCGCCTGTTCGCGGCTCACTGAGGCTGGAGCGCAAAGGACCGCATCGTGGATATCAAGCAGCAGCTCGTCGACGCGATTCGGATGCTCGAGCGTGCCGGCTACATCGACCACAACGGCCACTGCAGTGCGCGTCGGGATGAGACTTCGTTTTACATCAACACCGGTGCGTCGGTCCGCGGCGCGTTGACGAGGGATGACATCGTTGCCGTCGGTCTCGACGGCAGTCTCCTCGAAGGCGCGGCGCGTCCTCCGCTCGAATACCACATCCACGCGGAAAGCTATCGCGCGCGCCCCGACGTGAACGCGGTGATGCACACGCATCCGCAGTGGTCCACGTTCCTGACGATGACGGGGGTGAAGTACCAGCCGGTATACGCGCAGGGCGTGCTGCTCGGCGACATTCCGCTGATGGATTCGCCGCTCTCGATCAACACGAAACCGATGGGCGAGAAGATGGCCGGGATACTCGGCAGCGGCCCGGCCGTGCTGCTGAAAGCGCACGGCGTTGTCGTCGTGGGCGCCGACATCGTCGAATGCTTCGCGCTCGCGGCCTACGTCGAAGAAAACGCCTACCGCCAGTACATGGCGATGCAGATCGGGAAGCCGTACGTGTTCAGCGAGGCGGAGCAGCAGGCGTCACGCGAGAAGCTCTGGACGGCGAGCCTGTTCAAGAAGACGTGGGATCACTACCGCTCGAAGATCGATTAGAAACTGTAGGGGCCGACCTTAAGGTCGGCCCCTACGAGAAGGTCGGCCCCTACGACCGAGCAGATCCGGTGCCACGCGCGGGCACGACGCGTGCCCTCGCGCTTCCTCTGGTGATCACGCTCGGTCTCAGCGGATTTCTGCTTGTCGATTCCGTCAGGCACAACCCGTCGCTGGTCTGGACCTTCGCGTGCACCACGGCGGTGCTGCTGGCGTGGAATGCGGCACTGCTGGCGTCCGCGCGGCGCGGCCACCGCACGTTGACCGTCGAGTTCGTGTTGCGCAAGCACCACTATCTGCAGGCGTGCATACAGGGGTCGCTGCTGGTCTACTGGGGATGGTACTGGCGCGAGGTGTACGACTCCGCGTGCTTCATCGCGGCGCAACTCGTCTTCGCGTATGCGTTCGACATGCTCCTCGTCTGGTCGCGGCGCGACGTGTACACGCTGGGCTTCGCGCCCCTTCCGGTCGTCTTCAGCATCAGCTTCTTTCTCTGGTTCAAACCCGACTGGTTCTACATGCAGTTCCTCATGGTGGCGGTCGGTTTCGCCGCGAAGGAACTAATCCGTTGGGACAAAGATGGGCGCCACGTTCACGTCTTCAATCCCTCGTCATTTCCCCTTGCAGTGTTTTCGCTGGCGTTGATCGTGACGCGCACGAGCGATCTCACATGGGGACAGGACATCGCCACCACGCTGTTCTACCCGCCGCAGATGTATCTCGTGGTGTTTCTCATCGGCCTGCCAGGGCAGTACTTGTTCGGCGTCACCACGATGACGATGTCGGCGGTGCTCACGACGTACGTGTTCGGGTTGCTGTACTACGCGGCCACCGGCGTCTACTTCTTCTACGACTCATACATTCCGATTGCAGTGTTCCTCGGCATGCATCTTCTGTTCACCGACCCGGCAACGTCGCCGCGGACGGAGCTTGGACGCGTGATCTTCGGCGTTCTGTACGCAATGTCCACAATCGCGCTCTACGCGGTGCTTGGGCACGCCGGAGTTCCGACCTTCTACGACAAGCTGCTCCAGGTTCCTGTCCTGAACGCGTCGATCAAGTTGATCGATGGCGCTGCGCGCTCGAGGTGGCTGCGACGCCTCGACCCCGCGAACATCGCGCAGTCGCTGGCGCCGCGCCGGCGGCATCTCGCTTACATGTCGGTGTGGGCGGTCGTGTTCGCGGTGATGAGCGCGGTGCAGGGCGTCGGCGACAGCCATCCGGGGCAGTGGCTGCCATTCTGGCAGCAGGCATGCGCGGAGGGACGTCCGTATGCCTGCCCGTACCTCGAGAACATCACGTCGAGCGACTGCGATCGGGGGTCTCCATGGGCCTGCGAGGAGGTCGCGATTCTGCAGGACCATTCGGAGCGGTATCGTCCGCGCACGCTGGCCAGTGCGACGGCGGACGAGTACCCGGTCATCCTTCGCGGAAGCAAAGGGCCAATCCGTGAGACGAGCCGTGCCGGGCTGACGGCCCTCGCGTGCCGCGAGGGGTGGCCCGGCGCGTGTGCCGCCCGACGGTAAAAGCGCATCGATCGAAGGCGGACCTGGAGGTCGGCCTCTACTTCACCTTCTGGTCGTTCGGCGTCAACTCGTAAGGTGCGCCCGTTCCTGACGAGCCGAGGAACAGCTTGCGGCCGTCGGTGAATGTCAGGTCGCGGCCGTTCGCACGCTTGAGCCCGTTCTTCGCCTGATAGCCGTCGACCGTCACCTGTGTACCCGGTTTCAGCGATTCTTTGGTGAAACCACGCCGAAACAACACGTTCGGCGTTCCAGCTTCGAACGCCCAGTTCTCGACGGTGCCGTCCGGCTTCTTGACGTCCATGTGGATCCACACGTGCGGGTTGGTCCACTCCATTCTTGTGACCGTTCCGTTGAAGTGGACAGGCTTTTTGGCGTCGAACTCGGCGGCAAACGCGTGATGCGCCTCGACCGGCGCAGCAGCGATCGCGAGCCAGACACCCGCGATCGTGACGACAACCGTCAGCTTGGTCAGCATCGTCCCGGCCTCCTCCGTGTTATTTGCCATACCAGTCGAACAGCCGCTCTCCGGGCGGGACCTTGCGCGTGATGTCGATCGCCATGGTCTCGCCTTCCCAGTGCTTCACGAGTTGCTGCTTCCGCAGGTGCCCGTAGAGAAATTCTTCGGTGAAGTCGATGCAGGGATAGTCGATGAGTTGCGCATTCGGCTCCAGCCGTCGATAGATTGGCATCGCGATCGTCCACGGCCGCGTGAAGACGTTGGGATCCTCGATGGTCGCTTCGTATCGCAGCGCGTCGGGCGACATGGGCGTGAAGCGCTCGACCACATGCAGCGCGTCGCTGTGGAAATTCCCCGCTCGGTCGAACCAGGTCTTGTCGTTGAAATGCGTGACGTCGACGACGAGCGTGTCGCCTTCCCAGCGGCCCACCGAATGCCCCATCCAGGTGTCGTCCGGCGGTTCGGCAACCTTGTCGAGGTGAACGGTGCGGGCCGCGTTCGAGAACGTATAGATCATCTGGATCTTCGTCGCGCTCTGCACGATCTGAAACGGATACGGCATGTAGGTGGCGCGCGGAATGCCAGGCAGATAACACTTGAGCTCCGGATCGCGATCAATCCAACGCGCGCCGTTGTCGGTTTTCTTCATCGCCGCGGCGGGTGTGTACGGAATCTGACCGTCACCCTGAACCACGCCGACCGATCCCGGCACAATCGCTGCCGCGCCAAGCGCCAGGACGGGCGCTGCCGGCACTTCCGCATACGCGTACGGATAGACCCCGTGTTGCGTCACGGCTCCGGGACGAGCTTCATGCGCCTGCAGATCCCAATTCGCTTCGTTGTTCGCCTGCCAGATGCCGCTCAGATTCGGCTTGCCGTCGGCAGTACGGGCCGGGCGTGTGCCCTGCCCGATCGCCCGCGTCATCGACACGCTGACAATCGCCGTGATGACGGATGTAATCAGGATGGTCGCGATCAGCGATCGTCGGGACATTAGCCACCTCCGGTCAGTGCATCCACGCCGCCTTCGGTACCGAAGTCAGTCGCCGAATCCTTCGTCGCCGGATCGGGCCCCTTGCCCGCGGCGAACTCCGCTTCTTCCGCGCGCGTCCCCGACAGCAGCGCGGGGAGTCCGTAGTTGCCTTCGTGGCATCGCGGTTCGTAATAGACGCGGTTTGCCTCCTCGTCCTGCCTGTTCATCTCCTGCTTCACCGTCCACGACTTCGTCCACGTCGTCGGGTCATCGATGGTGACGGAGTACTCGATGGTCGTGGCATTGACGCGCGTCCAGCGTTCGACGAGATGCAGATTCTCGCGCGCGCTCATGAAATCGCTCTTGGGCGAGAAGTTCGTGACGTCGACCACGAGCGTGTTGCCTTCCCAGTGGCCGCGTGAGTCGCCGAACCGCTCGCGGACCGATGACGGCAGATGCGGGGCCTGGTCGAGGGTGATGACGCGCTGCCAACCCTGACCCTGGCCGACGTCATAGAAGATAGACACAGTTCCGGGCGCCTGCACGATGCGTCGATAGCCGGTGAAGTCGGGGAGCACGGCGGCCATGCAGCGCTCGGTCATGCTGCGGTCCTCGGGACCATCCGAGCGGTTGAGCCGTCCGGTGTTGTAAAACGGCGCCACCTCTTTCCGGAGCGGTGAAGGAGGTCCGTACGCGCCTCCCGCACAGGCAGCGTCGTGGGTCTTGCAGGTGTCGGTGGCCTGCAGCAACGCGAGTCTGAACGCCCGGTCCGCGTCCGCGCGCTGCTTCGATTCAGGCGTCATCGGGGGAATGCGGCCGTCAGGCGGATCGACGACGAGCGACGTGCGCTTGCCCGTGTGCTTGATCGACTGGAACACCGCGTTGTACGCGCCCGCGACGTCGCGTTCGGTACCGACCTCCACCCGCTGATTCCGCCGCAGAATCGACGCGCGCTGTCGATCGAGTTCGGCGCGCTCTTCATCGGTGAATTCCGCTTTGTTGGCGTACTTGGCAGGCCGCTGCAGCGGAGTCTGATAGTCGTCTGTCCAGATGCCCTGCAGGTCTGGATCGCCCCACACCGTTCTGAGTCCCTGCCCGGAGTTTGCGCTTCCGGCGGGCGCGATTTTCAACAGAACGATGACGGCGAGGACCACCCCGACCACACCGAGAACCTCGAGGAGTCGTTTCCTCATCTCGACCTCCGGGTTGGCAACACCTTACTGGCGTGTGCTTCGTACACCCGGGGCGGATTCGTGTCAAGAATTAGATGCGCTGATGTCAAAGCTCGCTGGAAGTGTCCCTCTGCATAGGCGGTCGCGGATGGTTCGTCGGGCGCTCGCGCTCGGCGCAGTCGCTACGGCTTTCGGATTCTGGTATTTCTCGTCCAGGAATGCGGGTCCAGTCGCGCGGCTGGTTGCCGAACCGACATCGGTCAGCTTCGACGCACGCGCGATGCGGCTGACGGCCATCGTCAACGTCGAAAACGACGGCGAGCGGCCAACGGTGGCGTCGATCACCAACGCCGTGTTCGTCGATTCACAGAAGCAGATGAGCGATGCGAGCAGGCCACAGACACGGCAGATGGCGCTGACGCCGAAGCAGTCGACGGCGGTGGCGTTCGTCCTCGAAGGAGAGCCGGCGGCCGCCGTCTGGCGGGGCGTTCAATTGATGGAAGTGACCATCACTGCGGATTACCGCGAAGGCGCGCGACCGAATTGCGCCTTCAGCTTCATGGGCCGGTTCTATCCCGAGATCAAGAAAATGGGGACGGTTTCCAGTACGACGTCGCCGCGTGAGTGCGAACGCCGCTAGGAGTTCGAAGCCTGCTCAGATGATCACCTTCGTCATGATGCCGGCGGGGAAGAACTCCTCGGGCTTCATGTGGCGGTGTGCGATTCCCTGCTGATAGGTGTAGAGCGCCATCTGCTCCCACGTCGGCCGGTTCTCCTCGATGCCGTAGGGAAACAGATCGCCTCCAACCAGGTCGCGCATCTTTCGCGCGTAGGTTGCGAGCCACGGCACCGGATAGCGCGACACGGCCGGATCGAGGATGCGCTCGATCGCACGGCGCTTCGATTCCAGAAACGCGTTGTACAGATTGCGGGCCGCCCAGGGATGTTCGTTCACGATCGATCGCTTCATCGCGATGATGTGCATGATGGGCCACACCTTCGTGCGCTTGTAGTACTCCTCTTCCATTTCCACGTAGTTCGGGAAGAGACGGACGACGTCGGGGTGGCCCTCGAGGAAGCACGTCGGGGGACGCGCGATAATCGCGCAGTCGATCTCGTGCGCCGCGAGCATCTCGCTGAGGCTCTTGTCGGACACGCGTGTGATCGTCACGCTCGGCGGAAGATTCAGCTCGACCTTTTCCTCACGACCCGCCGCATTCGCGCCCGCCTGATACCAGCGCACGTCGGCCAGTTGCACACCGACCTCGTTGTGCATCCAGCCACGCATGTACACGGCCGCCGAATGTGCCCATTCGGGCGATCCGACGCGCTTGCCGCGGAGGTCCTCGACCTTCCTGATTCCGCTCTTCCTGTTCACGTAGAAAGACGAGAAACGGAACAGGCGTGAACAAATGACGGGAAGGCCGATGATATCGGTCTGCTCGCGGCTGACCTGCGTCACGAATTTCGCGAACGACAGCTCCGAGAGATCGAACTCGCGGTTTGCAGTGAAACGCGCGAAGCATTCGTGGTGGCCGAGCGTCAGCCAGGTGTGGTCGATGCCTTCCGCAGTGACCAGGCCAAGCCGGAAATCGCGGAAGTGGTCGTAGTCGGTCGTGGCGATGGACAGTGGCAGGCGTGACATGTGTGGACGCTATGAGTCGGGATTCGGGATCCGGGGCCCGGGATCCGGGATTCGGGATTCGGGATTTGGAACGGACATCGCACCGTCGGATCCCCGATCCCGGATCCCCGATCCCGTGTCCGACCGCTGAGGCAAGGTCGCTTCGATTGCGGCACGCAGTTCCGGCGTGACCTCGGGGTCGATTCCGAACCAGAGCCGCCAGGCGATGCACGCTTGATGCAGCAACATGCCGAGGCCATCGACCGTCGGGTTGCCGCGTTGTCGCGCAGCGGTCAGCAACGGCGTGTGTAGCGGAACGTAAACGATGTCGACAACGAGCGCGGTGGATGGAAGGCGATCGAGCCGCAGGTCGAGCGGCGGTTGGCCAGCCATCCCCTGGCTCGTCGTGTTGACGAGCAGCGCAGCGCCATCGAGCGCGGCGTGGCGGTCTTTCCAATCAAGCGGCGTCACGGAAGATCCGAACTCGCGCGCAAGTGCATCGGAGCGCTCGCGCGTACGGTTCGCCAGACGAATCTCGCGGGCGCCTCGCTCGACGAGACTGTAGACCACCGCGCGCGCGCCGCCGCCGGCACCGATGACCACCGCCGGCCCCGTGTCGGCGCGCCAGCCGGGATGCTGCTGAAGCAGGTTCCGGGCGAACCCGTGGATGTCGTTGTTCGTGCCCCAGAGCGAACCATCGGGCCGCACGACGACGCAGCTGATTGCGCCAATCCGCCGCGCCGCGTCGTCGGCTTCGTCGACAATCGCGAGCGCCTGCTCCTTGTGCGGAATCGTGAGGTTGCAGCCGGCAAACCCGAGCGGCGCAAGCGCGCGCAGCGCGGCCTGCAGACGTTCGGGCGGAATGGCGAGCGGAACGTAGGTGCCGGCGAGCCGGTAGTGCTTGAAGAAGTAATTGTGCAGAGCCGGCGACCGCGAATGCATCACCGGCCAGCCCATGACGCCTGCGAGGAGAAATTGATCACGTGGCGAGTGCGGCGGGTTGGGCAAATGGGGCGGGTGGGAATTTTACTATCCCACCCGCCTTACCCGCCCGACCGCCCCTACCCGCCTTACCCGCACTACCCGCCTCCTCCTAGCCCGCCTCACTTACCCATCCGGTGTCAGAACGTGTACCGGACGCCAAGCTGCATCGAGCGCGCCGTATCCGCCACGACGGACTGCCCGAAGCTGGATGCGTTACGGACGCCAATCACGTTGTTGAAGTTGACGTGATTGAGCGCGTTGTAGACCTCCCAGAAGAATCCGGCGGTCCGCTGCTGCCGCAGGTTGACGATGTAGGACAACCGCAGGTCGAGGATGGTCTTGTGCTCGCCGGGAATGCCGTTGCGCACGGCCATGCCGGACGAATCCACCGGTGACAGAATCGGCCGCGTCTTGTCGTCGACGCCCTTGATCGGACGATCGGTATTGTCCCGATCGCCGTTGACGTCGAGGCCCACGGTTTCGTTCACCGGATTGCCGGAGTAGTAGCGGAATGTTGCGCCGGCGCTCAGGCCGCGCCACGGATCCCAGTTGCCGCCCGCGGTGAATGCGTGGCGGTTGTCGTAGTTCGATAGCCCGTAGTCGCGGCGCGGATTGAGATCGTCCACCACGCGCCCTTCGGCGCGATCCGCGCTGCTGACGTCACGCGCCTTCGACAGAGTATAGGCCGCACGCCCCGACCACCGGTTCGCCTGCCGGCGCACCAGGCTCACTTCGAGCGCATTCGAGTCGCTGTTGAACTCGGGCCGCGATTGGTACTGCAGCACGCGCTGGAAGGCTGCGTTCCGCGCCGACGCGGGGATCAGCGTGCCATCGGGATCGAACACTGCCGGCCCGGGCCGGCCGATTGTGCCGTTAGCGAGCAGCCGCGGCTCATTGATGTCGATGCGCGCGGTCTGGTCGTAGCCGCGTGTCGCCACGAAATCGACGGTGATCGCCAGCTGCCGCATGATCTGACGCTCGACGCCGACGTCGTACGACCACAGGTAGCCCATCAAGCGGTGACCGTCGAGCACCGGTTCGGTGTTGATAAAACCAGTTCTGCTGACCGCGTCGCGCAGCGCCACGAGCTGCGCACGGCACGCCGGGCTGACTTGCGCCTGACCGCCGTTGTTGACCGGCAGCAGGCACACGTCGCGCGTCGGCAGGCGTCCGGCTGACGGATTGTTGTCCTGACCGGTATCGAACGTGTAGACCGGCGAGTCCACCGCGCCCGCAAACAGGTTCGCGGGAATTGCTGTCGACTGGTATTGATAAAACTTTCCGGCGCCGGCGCGAATCAGCGTTCTGTCGTTCGGCGCGAGCGCCATGCCGAGCCTCGGCGCGAAGGCATCCTTTGTCAGCGGTATTTCGTGCTGGTAGTCGTAGCGAACGCCGAGCGTGAGGGTCAGAATCCTCATCGCCTGCCATTTATCGGACACGAATCCATCCATCCTCCAGTCCTTCATCGGCCGGAACATCTCGCCGAGCTGAATCGAGAAGCGATTCGGGTAGGTGAATGGATTGGCGACGTCGAACGCCGCGTTGGTCGGGAACGTGTAGAGCCCGATGAAATTGGTGCCGACAACGTTGGTTCCGCCGTTGTGGCTGCCTCCGACGCCGAACTTCAACGTGTGTTTGGCGGGCGTGAACGTCAACTGCTCGGTGAACAGAGTAGTGGTGACGTTTGCCCCACCGGGGCTGGCATACGGCCCGGTCAGGTAATCCGGATGCATCTGCCCCGAGCCGAAGTCGAACTGGTCTCCCTTCAGTCCGAGGAACTGGTTGTCCTTGAAGATCCGGTTCGATCCCGCGTTGTCGAACATCCGCTGATCGCCGATCTGCAGGTTTTCGTTGACGCGATGCGCGCGGAACTCGTTCACCAGCCGGTTGCCCATCACCCTGAGCCATTGCCCGTTGATGAACGTTTCTCCTGGCTTGGGCACCCGTTCGATGCGCATGGCCTGAATGGTGCGAAGCTGCACCACGTGGTCCTGGCCGTTCACCCTGTTGGGATCGAACACGGCACGGACGCTCACGTTGTTCGACTGGTTGACCTGGTAGTCCAGGCGCGCGAAGTAGTTCTCCGAGCTGACGGGCAGGAACGTCGAGTACGACACGGCGAGCGGGGCAGCATCCGGTGGATAGAGCAGGTCAGCTGCCTGCCTGATTCGCAGCCGCTCGAAGTTGAAAAAGAAGAACGCCTTGTTCTTCACAATCGGCCCGCCGATGTTCCCGAGGAGCGTCTTCACGCCGCTCTCCGCCGGCTTGGTGCCGGCGCGCTTCAGGAAATAGTTGGTCGCGTTCAAGCTGCTGTCCTGGAGGTAATACGCGCCGCGGCCGTGGAACTGGTTGGACCCGCCCTTGGTGACCGCGTTGATGACGGCGCCGGCGGCGCCGCCGTACTCCGCACCGAAATCGTGCACGAGCACCTGATATTCGGCCGTCGTGTCGATCGTCATCCGCGTCTGCATGCCGGGTCCGGATTGCGTCCGGTCGTCGTTGTTGTACGCGCCGTCGACCATGAAGACGTTGTTCGACGTGCTCTGTCCGCCGGCGCTGTACTGCGCGCCCTCGAACGATCCAGCTGCGAGGGTGGGCGTGAGTCCGGGAACCAGCTGCAGCAGTGCGTACTGCTGTCGTCCCGCGGTCGGCAGCGCGTCGATGTTCTGCGCCGTGATGTTCGTGCCGACCTCGCTCTTGGTCACCTCGACGAGCGGAGCCTCCGCCGTGACCGTCACCTGATCCGACAGCGTGCCGACGGGCAATGTCAGGTTGATCGTCAGCGCCTGGCCGACGTTGACGACGAGACCCGCGCGATTCTGGGTTTGAAAGCCGGCGAGCTCCGCTTTGACGTTATAGCGACCAGGCTGCAGCGCTGGCAGGATCCAGCGACCGGTCTCGTTCGAAACCGCGGTGCGAACGAGGCCGGTTGTTTCTTCGGTGAGCGTGACCGAGACGCCCGGAAGAACGGCGCCCGACTGGTCGACGGCCGTTCCGTTGACTTCAGACAGTGCCCCTTGTCCATACAAGGAGCCGGCAGAAACAATCGTGAGAAGGACTCCGACGACGAGGCGTACCGCGATGCGCTGCATGTCGGCCTCTCTTTCCGAAACGGAGACAGTTACTCAGGAGGGGTGTTTTTCAGGGGCCTAAGAAAACACCCTCTCCGAGGGGACTGTCAATCGGAATCGAGAGGCCGCTGCGCTAATTGGTGGCGTTTGTCTGGGCCAACCGGTGTCCCGCAATCCAGACCGAATGGATTTGCCTGGTGTTGCGGATGTCGGTCAGCGGATTCGCGTTCAGCACGAGCAGGTCCGCCTGTTTGCCCGCGGTAATCGAGCCGAGCTGCTGCTGGACATTGGCCGCTTTCGCCGCGCCCGTCGTTGCCGCGACCAGTGCCTGCATCGGCGTGAGGCCGGACTTCACCAGCTCTTCCAGTTCAACGTGCTCGAAGTACCCCTGCCACTGGCCCTCGTTCGTGCCAGTGTCCGTGCCGAGCGCGATCGTGACGCCGGCATCGGAGAGCGTCTTGAGGTTCTTGCGCCCCTGCTCGAGCGCCGTCTTCGTGCTCTGCGCGTTCTTGTTGTCGCGGATCTTCTGCTGATTCGCGGGATCGTTCAGCTTCGCCAGCTCGTCGCGGTAGTACGAGTTCGGAATTGCGCGCGTGAAGAACGGATCCTTGAAGTACGGCGGCGTCGACTCGTAGACAAACTGCGCGATGTCGCGCGTCAGCGTCGGAATATAGGGTACGTTGCGCGCTTTGATCTTGCCGATCGTCTCCTGGTCCACCGGGAGGTCGCGGATACTGTGTGCCAGCAGGTCCACGCCGTGGTCGAGCAGCCCCTTCGTGTCTTTCAGGTAGAACATGTGCGCTCCGACGCGCAGCCCGCGTTTGTGCGCCTCGTCGATAAGCGCGCCGTAGACGTTTGGCGGCGTGTCGGTCGGAATGCCCAGGATGTGAATCTTGATCAGATCCACGCCGCGACCGGCATAGTCGTCGACCTTCGCGCGCGCTTCCTGCTCGGTCTGAATCTCGCGCAGGCTCTGCGCCGCGACGATGACACGCGCCCGATCCAGCGTCCCGCCCGCGCCGGGCTTCGACTCGTCGCGCAGCTTCACTGCATCCGCGACGTCGGGCAGCGGGAGGCCGAGAACCTGCACCGTCGTGATTCCGTAATCGGAATAGAGATGAAGCTGGCTCGTCAACCTGTCACGGGCGGGGCGCTTCGACTGGTCGGCCTGGAGGTGGCCGTGGGCGTTGATTAGGCCCGGCACAATCGTCTTGCCGGACATGTCCATCCGCGTCGCGCCGGCCGGAATCGTGACGTTCTTCCCCACGGCCTGAATTCGGCCGCCGGAGACCACGATCGTCGCGCCTTCAACTGGGGCGGCGCCGGTTCCGTCGATCACGCGCGCGTTGGTGAACGCCACGACGCCGCCGGCGGGCGCCTGCGCCTGCGGAGCGTAATACGCCGTGCCAGCCACGATGGCGCCGGTGCCAAGGAGAACCGCTGCAAAACGGGTGGCGATGCGAATCATTTCTGACCTCTTTCAGGGTCGGCGGATCTGAAGGTCCGCCGCGACCGTTACTGGTGACGAACGGGCGGCGACATCATAATCCGCTTGCCGGCCGAACCGCGAAAGGCCCTCTTCCTGCTGGAGGCGCCGCGCCTGCCGGGCAGGCGATACACTAACTGACGAGACGGTGCATGCTCAGAAAAGAACAGAACGACCTGCTCACACAGACGGGGCCCGACACGCCATTCGGGCGCATGTTTCGCTGCTACTGGATCCCCGCGTTGCTCGCCGCGGAACTGCCTGAAAACGACTGTCCGCCGGTTCGGGTCAAGCTCCTCTCCGAACGCTTGATCGCGTTCCGCGACACGAACGGCTGCTACGGCCTGATGGACGAATTCTGCGCCCACCGCGGTGTGTCGCTCTGGTTCGGACGCAATGAGGATTGCGGGCTGCGGTGCCCGTATCACGGCTGGAAGTACGACGTGACGGGGCAATGCGTAGACATGCCGAACGAACCCGAGCAATCCGCCTTTGCGAAAAAGGTGAAGCTCAGCTCCTATCCGCTCGTGGAACGCGGCGGCGTGCTCTGGACCTACATGGGGCCGCCCGCGTCGCAGCCCCCGCTGCCCGAGTACGAGTTCGCGATGGTGCCGGCGCCGCAGACCTACACGTCGAAGCGCTGGCAGGAGTGCAACTGGCTGCAGGCGATGGAGGGCGGGATCGACTCGAGCCATGTCTCCTTCCTGCATCGCGGCGACATCAACACCGATCCGTTGTTCAAGGGCGCACGGGGCAACCAGTACAACCTTGGCGATCTTCGTCCCGTCTTCGAAGTGGTTGAAAGTGCGGGCGGCCTTTTCATCGGCGCGCGCCGCAATGCCGAGAACGGTCATTACTACTGGCGCATCACGCAGTGGGTGATGCCGTCGTTCACGATCATTCCGCCGCGCGGCAATCACTCGGTCCACGGCCACTTCTGGATTCCCATCGACGACGAGACTTGCTGGGCGTGGAGCTTCGACTACCACCCGACACGGGCTCTCACCGATGAGGAGCTCACGGCGATGCGTGCGGGCAAAGGCATCCACGCAAAAGTGGACGGCAACTACCGGCCTCTTGCGAACAAGGACAACGACTACCTGATGGACCGTGCGGCGCAGAAGGCCGGCCGAACCTACAGCGGCATTGAAGGGTTCGCCATGCAGGACGCCTCCATCCAGGAAAGCATGGGGCCGATCGTCGATCGGACGAAAGAGACGCTCGTATCCACCGACAGCGGCATCATCATGGCGCGCCAGCGGCTGCTGCGCGCGATCAAAGCCTTTCTCGAACAGGACGTGATGCCGCCCGGCGTGGCGCTCGAACACCAGCGCGTGCGGTCGGCCGCCGTCGTGCTGCCGCCGGATCAGCCGTTCAAGGATGCGGCGCGCGAGGCCCTGATCGCGCATCCTGGTGTAGCTCCAGCATCCGTCTGATGGGGCGGCCGGATCCTTCATCTCAATGTCAGCGATCTTACGAACCACGGAGACACAGAGGGCACGCAGTGAATGGGTTTTCTCTCCGTGTTCTCCGTGCCTCCGTGGCCCGGATCGATCCTGATGTCAATGCAATCTGAATCCGCGCGCATGAGTTCGGCCGCGGAGGCCCGCTTCCGCATTCAGTCACCGCCCGAGACGCACCGCGCGGTGAAGGTGATCGACCTCGACACGGCCACCGACGCCGAAATCACGCGTGTGCTGCGCGAGGTGCAGGACGCGGATCTCGTCTTGATGCTGGTCAGCGCGGGCGGCAACGCGGAAGCCGCGGCGCGCATCGGACGCGCATGCAGCGATCGTCGCGTGATGACGCACACCATGATCGTCCGTGCGTCCGCCGTGTCCGACGAAGCGCTCGCGAAAACACTGGCGCAGGTCCGTCCCTGGTCCCTCATGGTCGTCGTCGTCAACGACGACGACTACGTGGACGATATTCTCAAGTCCTTCCGGTAATTTTTCTGCACGCATCGAGTCCGCCGAAGGTGCGGGCGGGAGCCGCCATCAGAAACCTGTAGCCTTCGTCGACAACCCGCTGCGCGTTCTGCATGTCCACGTGCGGATGGCCGCACACCACCTTGTGCTCGGCGCACACACGGCGGATAGTGGTCATGGCTTCGATGACCGCCGGATGCTCGTACTGACGCGGGTAGCCGAGATTCTGTGACAGGTCGCCCTCGCCGATGAGCACGACGCCGACGCCTGGCACCTCCTCGAGGATGCGCGGCAGGTTGTCGATGGCGAGCACGTCCTCGCACATGATGATGACGAGAATCTCGCCGTCGGCGACGAGCGGCCAGACGTCAGCCTTCCTGTAGTACTCCTGCGGTGTGATGCCCCAGTATCTGGCGGCGTGTACCGGCTGATCGCCGCGGATGCCTTCCGGTTCGTACGCCGTCGCACCTTTGGCGCGCGGGTAGCGGCACGCCGCCACTGCGTTGTAGGCCTGTTCCACCGTGCTGACGTGCGGCCAGACGACGCCATACGAGCCGATGTCGAGCACCTGTTTCGCAAGCCACTGATTCATCTCGCCGCCGTTGGGGGGGATGCGCATCATCGGCGTCACCGCGGCGGTCACTGAGGCGCTGTCCACGATCTGCTTGCGATTGAGCATGTACTGCAGGCAGTCACGCAGCGTTTTGATGTCGTACGGGTTGTGCTCGGCCTCGAACACCACGCCGTCATATTTCGTCGTCGCGAACTCGACGGCACTTTCGATCGTGGGTGGCGAGAAGGCGACGATGGGAGTCTGTCCGGCCTCGAGGGCGCGGATCACGTTGTTGAGACGCATCGCGGATAGTATTGCTTGGCTCGCCGCAGTCGCGAAGCGATGAAGGCGGCGTGAGGTATGGACCGGAAGATGACGCTCGCGCGGCTTCAGGCGATGAAGCGCGACGGCCGGAAGATCGTTGCGGTGGTTGTCTACGATTACCAGATGGCGCAGGTTGTCGATCGTGCCGGCGTGGACATCGTGTCTGTCGGCGATTCGGTTGGGACCCAGATGTGGGGGTTCTCGTCGGACCGCGATGTGACGGTGGAGCAGATGCTGCTCGCGTGCAGGGCTGTTCGCCGTGGTGTGCACCAGGCCCTCGTCAGTTGCGACGTTCCTGAAAGCGCCGATCCCTTGAAAGCCGCTCGGGCGCTCTTTACCGATGGAGGCGCGGATCTCATCAAGGTCGAAGCGGGTGCGGAAGTCGTCCGGCAGATCGCCGGCGCCGGCGTACCCGTGTGGGCACAGTTGTCGAATTCCGGCGCGCTCGTCGACGAGCTCGTGGCCCGGGCGGCGGCGCTCCAGGACGCCGGCGCCTCGCTCATCGATTTCCGGCATTCAGGTCCATTCGCCGGTCCGGCCGTCGCGGGGACCCTGTCGATCCCCGTTCTCGGCGGCCTCGGCGGCGGGCCGTGGCTCGATGGCCGCGTGCGAGCGATCGGCAACGCGATTGGTTACACGGCCGCCGCGCTCGACGACAACACGGATCGATATGCAAACGTCGCCCGCGTGGCGTTCGATGCGGTCACGATGTATGCAGACGATGTGCGCGGCGGAAGACAGATTCGAGGTAAATAAATCGTTCGGATCGTTCGGATCGTTCGGATCGTTCGGATCGTTCGAGTCGTTCGGATCGTTCGAGACGTTCTAATCGTTCGAACCGTTCGAATCGTTCGGGCATCTGAACATCACACATGCCAGTAGCCATCATCGACCGGATCGAAACGCGCTATGACCTAGTCGGCTCGGGGCCGCCGCTGCTGATGCTATCGCCGGGTGGGTTCGACGCGACGATCGACAAGTGGCGCACACTAGGCGTGTACACGCGTCTGAAGCTGCTCGACCATCTTCCTCGTTACTTCACCTGCATTGTCTACGACCGCCGCGAGAGCGGCGAGTCCGGCGGCCGCGTCGAACACCTGACGTGGGCACACTACGTGGCGCAGGCAAAGGGGCTCCTCGATCACCTGCGGATACCGCAGGCGCACGTGATGGGCGCCTGTATGGGCTGCTCGCCCGCCATCGCGTTTGCCGTCGCGCATCCTGAAGCGACGACGCGACTGGTGCTCTACTGGCCAGTCGGCGGCGCGCACTACCGCATCAACGGCCATGCGCGGGTGGCGGAGCACCTTGCCTACGTGGAGCAACACGGACTGCATGGTGTCGTGTCGCTGGTCTTGGCGGAGCGAAAGAGCTACAACCAGGATCCGAGAGGAGGCTTCTGGGCTGCGGTCATTCAGCGCGATCCAGTCTTCGCGACCGAGTACATGCGTCATCGCGTCAGGTCGTACCGCGAACTCGTGATTGCGACGCGCGATACGCTGTTCGATCGCGACACCTCGCCTGGGGCCGAGCCCGAGGACTTGTTTCGACTGGAGACTCCGGCGCTCGTGGTTCCGGGCCACGACAAGTCCCACGCGACGTCGGCGGCACGCTACCTGGAGGAATGCCTCCCGCGCGCCGAGTACTGGGATATCGCGATCGACGATCAACGCGAAACGACGGTGCCGCCGCGGATCGCTCAGTTCCTGGGCCGCGAATAGGTCGTGCTGAAGTATGCTGCGCGTTCCTGGATGCCTATGCTTACCGAAACGGTGACGCCGCCGCGAACGACGCGCGCCCCATCAACCGTGACCTACCTGTTGCGGCTCGCGATAGGTCCTGTCGTCTTCGCGCTGGTCATGTGGGCGCCCGTCGCGCTGCCCTACGCCGGCCACGTCACGCTGGCGACATTTGCCTGGGCCGCCGCATGGTGGATTGCCGAACCGCTGCCGTGGGCTGTGGCCGCGATGCTGCCGTTCCTGGTCTTTCCGGCCGCAGGCGTGATGGACATCGTGGCCACGATGCGGCTCTATGGGCAGCCGATTTTCTTCTGGATCATGGGTACGGTCCTCATGGGCTACGCCATCGAGAAGCACGGGCTGGCACACCGGTTCACGATCGCGTTCCTCGCGCTGCCGGGGCTTGGCGGCAAAACGACGCGGCTCACGTTCGCGTACATGTTGATCGTCGGGCTGATTTCGGTGTTCGTCTCGGATGCGGCAACCATCGCGATGACGATTCCGATCGGCATGTCGATCGTTCGCCACACGAGACCACAGGGCGAGCGGAAGCGGTTCGCAGCCTTCATGACGCTGGCTACGCTGTACGCCGCGATTGCAGGCGGGACGGCGACGATCATTGGCGTTCCGCACAACGCCATCGTGATGGCCGGTCTGCAGCGTCTGACCGGCCAGCAGCTCGGATTCTTCGAGTGGATGAAGGCAGGCGTGCCGATTTTCATCGCGTTTCTGTTGATTTTCTACGGGGTGTTGTGGCTGTTGCTGCCGCCCGAAGTGCGCGAGGTTCCGAGTGGGGAAGCGTACCTGCGCGCCGAACGCGCGAAGCTTGGACCCTTGCGGCCGAACCAGCGCCGGGTGCTGTTCGTGTTCGCGACAATGGTTGTGCTCTTCACGCTGCCCGCCGTGGTCGGACTCGCGCTCGGCGATCGGCACGCCGCCACGGTCTGGTTCAATCGCGCACTCAACGTGTGGGTGATTCCGCCGGCAGTGATGTTTCTCCTCTTTGTGGTGAGGTCGGCGGATGATCCGTCAACAGGTCTGCTGACGTGGAAGGACGCGGAACAGCAGTCACCGTGGAATGCGATGCTGCTCGTGACCGGCGCTGTTGCCATGACCGATGCGCTTTCTCAGTTCGGCTTCGTCGAATTCATGGGTAACATTGTCCGCGGCATCGGCATCGCGCCGAGCGTGCTTCCCTACGTGGCTGCGTGGAGCACGGCAATCACGACCAACTTCATTTCCGGGACCGCTACCGCGGCGCTCTTCTGCAACATCTTCATTCCGGCAGCCGTGCAGATCGGCTACAACCCGGCATCGATGGCGATTCTGATCGCGAACGTCGCGCTTGGTATGGTCGTGCCCTGGGCAGGCGCAACGGCGGTCACGACTTTCACCGGCGGCGAGATTGAGATCAAGGACATGGTTCGCGTCGGCATCCTCGCCACGGTGATCTATACGACGGTGGCTGCCACTATTCACCTTATGATGGCTCGGTTCATATAGCAGTCAGGTATCAGGGATCAGGTATGAGGGGTGGTCCAGGGATCAGGTATCAGGGATCAGGTATCAGGCGTGGTCCAGGGATCAGTCATCAGGTGCCAGGTATCAGGTGAAGTCCAGGCGATCAGCCATCAGGTATCAGGTGTGACGCGACACGTCACGGGTAATGGAAGCGCGAGACAGAGAACAATTGCTATCTCTGAGTCTCTGAGTCTCTGTGTCTCTAAGGCGGCGTTTACCGGCGTGAGGTGTCACGAATAGAGGTAGGTTCCGGGGTTGAGTTCCGATTCGAAGAAACAGCACACGCTCGAGGATCATCTGCTCGGTCTCGATCCGCTGCACTCGCACGAGGACGGCGAGGCCGATCACGACCACGATCACGACGACCTCGACGGTGAGTACGACCCGACCGCATCAAGTCTCTGGGCGCAGGACAACATCGAGCTGGTCTCGGTCGGCATCGACATCGGCTCTGCGGGGACGCAGGTGATCTTCTCGCGCGTGCAGTTGCGCCGCCTTGCCGAGGACCTGACCAGCCGCTACTTCGTGGTGCAGCGCGACACGTTGTATCAATCGCCGGTCGCACTCACGCCGTACATCAGCGACCAACGCATAGATGACGCGGCGGTTGGCCGCATTGTCGATGCGGCGTACGGGTCCGCCGGACTGCACCCCGACAACGTTGACGCCGGCGCGGTGATTCTCACCGGTGAGGCGCTGCGCCGCGAAAATGCGCAGGCGATCGCGGACGTGCTCGCTGACGTTGGCGGTGAATTCGTGTGCGCAACGGCCGGGCATCACATGGAGTCGATGCTGGCTGCCTATGGATCGGGCGCCGCCAAGCGCTCGCACGATCGCAGCATGCCGATTCTGAATATCGACATCGGCGGTGGCACGACCAAGCTGGCGCTCGTCGCACAAGGCAACATTGTTCACACCGCGGCGCTGCACATCGGCGGCCGTCTGGCGGTGTTCGACGCGGAAGGGCGGCTGACGCGTCTCGATCCCGCCGGCGAGCGTGTGGCTGCGCTGGCTGGTGTGCAGTGGAGACTGGGCGCCAAAGTCACCGACGAACAGATCGAGCGCGTGACGGGCTGGATGGCCGACGCACTCGTCGCCGTGCTTACCCAGCACGTGCCGTCCGCAGACGTGCAGAGCCTGTGGCTGACGGAACCGCTTGAAGGATCACTTCCACCATCGGCAGAGGGCGGACCGACGCGACTGCCTGCAGGTGCAATGGTGTCCGGCGGCGTCGGCGAGTACGTGTACCAGCGTGAGAGCCGTGACTTCGGGGACCTCGGACCACGGCTTGGGCGGGCTATTCGCGCGCGCTTCGAGGGTGGCCGCTTTCCGTTCCCGTTGTTGCCGCCGGGCGAATGCATTCGCGCGACGGCGATTGGCGCATCGGAATACAGCGTCCAGTTATCAGGGAATACGATCTACCTGTCCAGCCCGGGAGAGCTGCTGCCGCGAAAGAATCTGCAGGTCCTGCAGCCGCGCGTCAGGTTGGATGACGTGGTTGAAGCCACCGTCGTCGCGGCGGCCATCCGCGATCATTTCGGGCGTTTCGATCTCGTCGAGGGCGAATCGGAAGTGGCGCTTGCCTTTCGCTGGCGCGGGGCGCCTTCCTATGCGCGACTGGCGGCACTCGCCGGCGGAATCGTGCAGGCGATGCCACGCACGATCGCTGCCGGAAGGCCGATCTTCCTGATTTTCGACGCCGACATCGCGCAGACGATGGGTGCGCTTCTGAAGGAGGAGCGCGCGGTCGCGTCCGAGGTGCTGGCGCTTGACGGCATCGCGCTGTGGGATTTCGATTACGTCGATTTGGGCCGGGTGCGTATGCCGTCGTTTACGGTGCCGGTGACGATCAAGTCCCTCGTCTTCAGCCAGGATCCGCGCATACCGCATAAACACCATCACCACCAGCATGCCCGCAGCCACGGCGAGGGGCATCACGAGGGTCACCATCACGACCACCACGACAACCCCTGAGGTCCTCAGCCAGAGCGGTGCGAGCCATGCCGGCTCGCGATTCGACTGGAGCTGGATCGTCATCGGCGGCTGCGTCGCCTTCACGGTGTACGTCGCCGTGGTCCCGCTCGGCTTCCTGTTCTGGCAAAGCTTCAGAACGCCGCAGACCGCCGCGACGCCGGCCGTCTGGACGCTCGGCAACTACGCGGCCGCGTACGGCACGTCAGAAACGTTCCGCCTCTTTTGGACCTCCATCCGCTTCGCGTCGGGCGCGTCGCTGTTCGCCTTCATGGTCGGCACCGCGCTCGCGTGGATGAACGAGCGCACCAACACGCCGTTCAAAACGGTGTTCTTTGCTCTCTCGTTGATACCGCTCGTGATCCCCTCGATTCTCTTCACCGTCGCGTGGATTCTCCTCGCCAGCCCGCAAATCGGCATCGTCAACCAGCTGCTGCAGGGATGGCTCGGCCTCGAACAGCCGCCGTTCGACATCTATTCAATGGGCGGGATGATCTGGGTAGACGGGCTGCACTACTCGCCGATGGCCTTCCTGCTGATGAGCGCGGCCTTTCGTGCAATGGATCCGTCGCTGGAGGAATCGGCGACCATGAGTGGCGCCAGTGTCTGGCAGGTGCTGTGGCGCATCACGCTGAAGCTCACCTGGCCGGCGATCTTCGCCACGATTCTGATTCTATTCGTCCGCTCCATCGAGTCGTTCGAAGTGCCGGCGCTGCTCGGATTGCCGGTCGGCATCGAGGTGTTCACCTCCTCCATCTACACCGCCGTGCACCGCTACCCGAGCCAGGTCGGCCTTGCGTCCGCGTATGGCGTGGCGCTGCTCGCGATTACGACCGTCGGCGTGTACGCCGTATCCCGTCTGTCGAGCCAAGGATCGAAGTACGCGACGATGACGGGCAAGGGGTTTCGCCCGCGTCAGATCGATCTCGGCGCGTGGCGCTGGCTGACCGCCTCCCTGTTCGTCGTGTATTTTTCCCTTATCGTCGTGCTGCCCTTCCTTGTGCTGTTGTGGTCGTCGTTCCAGCGCTTCTACACCGTGCCATCGAGAGAGGCGCTGCGGAACCTGACGCTCGACCCATATCGCTTCGTCTTCAGCTATCCGGATTTGGCAAGCACCGTGTGGAACAGTCTCCTGCTGTCGTTCGGTGCCGCAACAGTCGTCATGCTCGTGACCTCCGTGATCTGCTGGCTGGTGGTGAAGACGAAACTGCCGGGCCGATGGCTGCTCGACAACGTCGCGTCGCTGCCGCTCGTCTTTCCAGGCATCGTGCTCGGACTGTCGATCATGATCTTCTATCTGAACGTGGACGTCGGCATCTACGGCACGATCTGGATTATGTTCGTCGCCTACATCACGCGCTTCATGCCATACGGACTGCGCTACAACACGACCTCGATGGTGCAGATCCACAAGGAGCTCGAGGAATCGGCGGCGATGTGCGGTGCGTCGTGGACGACCACGTTCCGCCGCATTGTGCTGCCGCTGCTCAAGCCGGGGCTGGTCGCCGGCTGGATCTACGTGATGATCGTCTCCATTCGCGAGCTCTCGACATCCATCCTGCTGTACAGTCCCGACACGCGCGTCGTGTCGATCGTCATCTGGGAGCTGTGGGAGAACGGGCAATACGTGGAGCTGTCCGCGCTGGGCGTTCTCTTCATTCTGTCGCTCTTCATGCTCGTGCTGATCGCGCGTTGGGTGGGAAGCCGATACGGGATCCGGGAATAGATGGCCGCTACACGCCCCAGCTCCGACGATCACGAGCCACGAAGGCACGCAGGCACCGAGGTAAAGAACCTTCTTGGCTCCGTGTTCTCCGTGTCTCCGTGGTTCGTTCACGAGACGTCGTGCTGAACGTCGAAGGGCTATGCACCGAGTACCCGAACGACCACGGTGAGATCGTTCGCGCGGCGCAGGACGTGAGCTTCAGGGTCGAGGAAGGGCGGCTGTTCACTCTTCTCGGGCCAAGCGGCTGCGGCAAGACGACGACGCTCCGATCGATTGCGGGGCTGGAACGGCCTCGCGCCGGCGAAATCTCGGTCAACGGACGGGTGGTGTTTTCGTCCAGCAAAGGCGTGTTCGTCGCGCCAAATCGCCGCGGCTTCGGGATGGTGTTCCAGTCCTATGCGATCTGGCCGCACATGACGGTGTTCGAGAACGCCGCCTTTCCGCTCGAAGTCGGCGACAGGAGATATTCGCGAACGCAGATTCGCGACAATGTCATGCGCGTGCTGGGCGCCGTGCAGCTCGACGACCTCGCCGAGCGCGAGGCGACCAAGCTGTCTGGCGGCCAGCAGCAGCGTCTGGCGCTCGCGCGTGCGCTGGTGATGGAACCAGCGCTGCTGCTGCTCGACGAGCCGCTGTCGAACCTCGATGCCAAGCTTCGCGAGCGGATGCGGTTCGAACTGAAACGCCTGCAGCGCGACCTGAAGATTACGACCGTCTACGTCACGCACGACCAGAGCGAAGCGCTCGCGCTGTCGCACGAGATTGCCGTCATGAATCAGGGCCGCATCCAGCAGATTGGACGGCCGCGCGACATTTACGAGCATCCCTCGAACCAGTTCGTCGCCGATTTCGTCGGCAACACGAACTTCCTCGACGGCGCAGTGGCCTGTTGCGACGGATCTGGTGCATACGTGGTGCGAACCGAACTCGGCGACGTGCATGTCAGATCGCCTCGTGAGATGACCGCAGGCGACCGCGTCGCGGTGTCGATTCGTCCCGAAGACGTCGAGCTGTCCGAAGTCACTCGACCAGGCGAGAACGTGTGGCAGGGGACCGTCGAGCAGAAGGTCTTTCTCGGTGAGGCGATCGATTTTCGCGTGGCCGTCGGTTCACGCTCGCTGCTCTCGCGCCAGCACCCGGCGCTGCGAACGCCTGTTGGGGGCGCCATCTTCGTTCACGTCAACCCGGAGAAGTGCGTTGTCTTCTCCACCTAGTGGGCCGGGCTCCGCGGAGCAGCAGGTGCCGCGCGACGAGGACCCGGCACTGCGGACCATCGGCGTCGTCGGCGCGGGACGCATGGGGGCGCCGATTGTCGGACATCTCGTACGCCACGGCTTTGCCGTGCAGGCGTGCGACGTTGACGCCATGAAACGTGCCGCCGTCCAAGAGCATGGCGGCGCGTGGGCCACCTTCGAGGAACTGACGCGCAGCGCCGAGGTGATTCTGGTGTGCGTCGGCTACGACCGCGAGCTGAGGGATCTCATCGCCAACGGTCTCGCCACGCTGCCGGCGCCGGGAACGATCGTTGGCATCCTCTCCACGGTGAACCCACGCACGGTGCAGGAGCTCGAGCGGCGTGCCGCGCCGGCTGGGGTCGATGTCGTCGATGCAACGCTGTGCAGGGGCGCGCGCGCCGCGGATGCCGGCACGCTGCTGTCCTTCGTCGCCGGGGAGCCCGAGGTGGTGGAGCGGATGAGACCGGTGGTCGCGTCCTATTCCGCCGATATCGTCTACACTGGCGCGATTGGAACGGCCCAGGCCGCCAAGGCCGCGAACAACCTCTTGATGTGGGGCTGTCTTATTGCCAATCATGAAGCTCTGGCCCTGGCTGCGCGGTTCGGCGTTGACGTGGACCTGCTGCGCGACGCGTTGCTCAGAACGGGTGCCGAGAATGCCGTCCTGCGGAATTGGGGCACCAGCACGATGAAATGGGCCGACGACGACCTCGCAGTGATTGAGGACATGGCCCGGGACGCCGGCATTACGCTGCCGCAGGCGGAATTGAATCGCGAGTTGTGCCGGGCATTGCTGCCCAGGAAGTTTCGGTTGGACGAGTATGGCAGGTAAGGCTCGAGGCAGACCGTTATGGAGAACCAATGGCTAAAGAGGTGAAAGACGCGGCGGTCACCGATGACGTGGTCGTCAGCGAATCGCACTATCACAGCAAGAAGGACCGCGTCTTCGTTCGTGCGATTGCCGGACCCTACAACCTGAAGGACGAGCTCGCGCGGCTCCGCGCGATGCCGCGTGTCCGTAAGGGACGGTCAATCCGCTTCAACGACGGACCGCAGACCTACAGCCGCCATTACATCGAGCCCAAAGACGGCATCACGCAGATGTTCCACATTCATCTCGAGGAATACGCGCCCGGCGGCCACTCCCAGAAACACGGGCACGTCAACGAGGCCGCGTTCTACATCCTCGATGGCGAAGGCTATGAAATTCACGACGGCATCCGCTACGACTGGAAAGCGGGAGACGTCGCCATCGTGCACAACAACTGCGTGCACCAGCATTTCAACGCCAGCCCCACCAAGCCCGCGCGCGCGCTGGTGATGAAGACGAAGCCGATGTTCATGTTCATGAACATGCTGTTTCAGAAGATGGTCGAGCCGCGGCCGACGACGCCCGCGCCCGGCGCCGAGGGGTTCCAGGCTCGCGAGTTCGAGCAGAACTTTAATCATGGTGAAGAGTAGATGAGCGAATTTACGGATTGAGGGATTGACGAATTCAATCTTCAAATTCGAATCCGATAATTCCTCGATTCGCACATTCGTACATCATCAATCTGAGGGAACCTTCCATGGCGTGGAGTGAATCGACAGCGTGGATGAAGGGCACGGTCAACCGGAAGCTGTATCAGGCGCTCCTGGACGACGCGACGGAAGCGCCGGCGCGCAACGCGAAGCGCAGGAAGATCGTGCATCCGGAGGATATGCCGTGGGAGATGGCGCGGCAGGGGCTGCTCAAGCATCTCGTCAATGAGGCGATGAACACGCGCATGGAAACGGTTGACGCGTACATGCAGATCATCCCGCCAGGCAGCCGCTCCGGAAAACATCGCCATCTCGCCGAGGAGTGCCTCTATGTGGTCGAGGGGCACGGCTACGATCTGCACCAGGACTGCGAGGTCGAGATCACCGACACGTATCACTGGACGCCGCAGGAGGAAATCAAGCGGTATGACTGGGAGGCGGGCGACGTCATCTATGTGCCGCCGAACACCATTCATCAACACTTCAATGCCAGCGCCGACAGGCCGGTGCGGCTTATTTCGATCATCAACCGCATCTTCAAGGCGTGCGGTTTGAACGATCTCGAGCAGATCGAAGACGCGCCGGAATACGATCCGTCGATTGAATTGAACGCCGAACTGGTGGACGCGTACCTGCGCGGGCGGGTGCCCGTCGGCAAGTAGGGCGAGTGGGGCGGGTAGGGCAGCTGGGGGCGGGTAAGGCGGGCCCTCGACTGAATAGGAGTACGTAGGGGCCGGCTTCAGCGGGCCAGGAGCATATGGCTAAGGACGCCATCGTCTCGGACGAACTCGCGCAGAAGTTCGCGGCGGAAAAGGACACTCCCTACACGCGATGGGTCCGCTCCGAAGGACTCGACATCATCAGTTCGTTCTACGTGCCCGATCTGCACACCGTCGAACTGAAGCCGTGGGCACGGCGCGGCGGACGCGGCGTCTTCCTCAACCACGACGCGTCACGTACGAGCAACGACTGCTACGTGTGCGAGATTCCCGTCGGCAAGGAGCTGGCGCCGCAGCGGCAGCTCTACGAGGAAATGATTTACGTGCTCGACGGCCGCGGCTCGACCGCCGTGTGGAACGATGCAGGGCAGCGCATCACCTTCGAGTGGAAGCGCGGCGCCATTTTCGCGATCCCGTTGAATGCATGGCATCAGCACTTCAACGGATCCGGCATCGACACGGCTCGATTCGTCGCGGTGACGAACGCGCCCGTCATCGTCAACGCCTTCGGCGACCTGAACTTCGTCTTCAACACGGCGTACGACTTCAAGGATCGCTTCAACGGAGAACCGGGGTATTTCGCGAACAAGGGCGAGCAGAAGGGACTGCTGCTCGACACCAACTTCGTCGCCGATGCCATTAATCTTCCGCTCGTGGCGGCGAAGGAGCGCGGCGCCGGCGGTTCGCATATCCGCTTCAGCATGGCGAAGGGGCATATGAACAGCCACATCTCGCAGTTCGGCGTGGGGCGTTACAAGAAGGCACATGCCCATGGTCCCGGCGCGCACGTGATCATCATGAGCGGCGAGGGATACACGCTGATGTGGCCGGAGGGTGAGGAGCCGCGCCGCTACGACTGGAAAGAGGGTTCGATGATCGTGCCGCCGAACCTCTGGTTCCATCAGCACTTCAACACCGGTATCACGCCCGCTCGATATCTGGCGTTCAAGGCCGAGGGTGTCGCCATCCGCAATGCGCAGGGTGTGCCGAAAGCGTGGATCTCGCGCCGTGTCGGCGGCGACCAGATCGACTACGCGGACGAGTCACCGCGCATCCGGCAATGGTTTACCGAGGCGCTGGCCGGACGGGGCCTGGAGCCGCGCATGGAGGACGCCTACACGGCGGAGCTCGCCGAGCTGCCGGCATCGGATCCGCAGGTGATTTCACGATGACGAACAAGTTCGCCACCCTGATGGGAAGACCGTCACCCGTCGCGCACGCCGTCACGGCGTGTGCGTCACCAGCGGCGCGAGCCTGCATGGCTTGCGTATTGGCCGTCGTCGGCGTCGTGGTCGTGTCCGCCCAGGTCAAGCAAGGCGCGACGACCGCCGATGTCGCGAATTACACCGGCGCGGACCGGATGCAGAAGATCGTCGCCGGCGCGAAGAAGGAGGGCACCCTCACCGTTTACACCTCGCTGCAGACGGCCGACATCGGCAAACTGGGAGCCGCGTTCGAGAAGAAGTACGGAGTGAAGGTCGTCCCGTGGCGCTCCGGCTCTGAAGACATCGTGCAACGCTCGGTGCAGGAAGCCCGCGCCAACCGGAACACGGTCGATGTAATCGAGACCAATGGACCCGAGCTGGAATCCATCCATCGCGAAAACCTGCTGCAGGCGATCAAGAGTCCTTATCTCGCGGATCTGATCGCGCCGGCGATCCTTCCACACGGCGAATGGGTCGGGACGCGGCTCAACGTGTTCGTGCAGGCGTACAACACGAGACAGGTGAAGAAACAGGATCTGCCGAAGACCTGGGAGGACCTGGCGAACCCGAAGTGGAAGGGAAAGATCGGGATCGAGCAGGAAGACTCCGACTGGCTGGCGGGCATCTTCAGCGACATCGGCGACGCGCGCGCACGCAAAGTCTTCAAAGACATTGTCACCGCCAACGGCATGTCCGTGCGCAAGGGGCATACGCTGCTGACGCAGCTGGTCGTGTCCGGTGAAGTCCCGCTGGCCCTGACGGTCTATAACTACAAGGCCGAGCAGCTGAAGAAGCAGGGGGCGCCGATCGACTGGTTCGTCATCGGCAACGCCATCGCGCGGCCGAACGGCATCGGCGTCGCGCGCAAGGCGCCACACCCCCACGCGGCGGTGCTGTTCTACGACTTCGAGCTGAGTCCCGAAGGCCAGCAGATCATTGCGGACCTGGAATTCGTTCCCACCAGCAAGAAGATCGATACTCCGCTCAACAAGGTGCCGATGAAGTTCGTCGACGCCAAGGTCGCCATCGACGAATACGACAAGTGGAAGGGTCTCTACCGGCAGCTGTTCAACATCCGCGGGTCTTGACGTGAAGCCGTGTGCGGCCGTCGCCATCTTCGTCATCGGTGCGGTGTTCGTTGCGTCAGCGCAGGACCGCGCCGCCGCGGCGAAGAAAGAGGGCTCGCTCACTCTCTACACGACGATCGCGGAGAAGGATCTTCCGACACTCGTCAAACCGTTCGAATCCAGATACGGAGTCAAGGTCAACGTCTGGCGGGCGGGCACATCGAACGTCCTGCAGCGCGCGGTTCAGGAAGCGGCCGCGAAGAAGTACGACATGGACGTCGTCCACGTCGGTTCGCCGGAGATGGAGGCGCTGGCGCGGGAGCAGGTGCTTCTAGCGATCACCTCACCGGCGCAGCAGGACCTGCAGCCAGGGTCCGTTCCGCCGCATCGGCAGTGGGCGGCGACGCTGCTGTCGGTGTGGGTGCAGGCCTACAACACCAAGCTGATTAAGAAGGAGAGTCTGCCCAGAACCTACCGCGATCTGCTCGATCCGAAGTGGAAGGGAAAACTTGGCGTCGAAGGCAAGGACGAGGACTGGTTTGCCTCTGTGGTCGACGTGACGGGCGGCGGCGAGACCGGCCTTAAATTCTTCCGCGACCTCGTGGCGACGAACGGATTATCGGTCCGCCAGGGCCACACGCTGCTCAATAACCTCGTCGCGTCGGGTGAGGTACCGCTGGCGCTCAACATCTACAACTACATGCCAGAGCAGGCGAAAAAGAAGGGCGCGCCCATCGACTGGTTCGCGCTGGAGCCGGCGATCGCGCGATCGAACGGCGTCGGCGTCGCGCGGCATGCGCCGCATCCGAACGCCGCCCTTCTGTTCTACGAATACCTGCTCAGCGACGCGCAGCAATACTTCGTCAGCATGGATTATGTGCCCAGCAACACGAAGGTCGCGTCACCGCTGAAGGGAATCAGAATCGTCCAGGCAAATCCGGCGCGCTCTCTCGATGAATCTGAGAAATGGACCGCGCTTTTCCAATCGACCGTCGTCAGACGCCGGTAGGGGTGTTAGTAAATCCCAAATCCCAAATCCCAAAGCCCAAATCCCAACGAAGTCGTGTTGGGGCTTGGGATTTGGGATTTGGAATTCGGGATTTAATCCCAGGCTCGGTTATCGACAGTGTTCTCGTACGTGGCGCCGGGAACGGTCATGTTCCACTTCACCGTCCAGTTGTATTCGTCCTCGAACCGTTCGCGCGTGTAGGGCTGCGGCGGCGCATGCAGCAGCCGCCATGTCTGGAAATCCTTCGCGTCCAGCAGTCCGCCGGTCTCGGCCACGAAGTAGTGGACGAATGGTGTGGGATCGTGCTCGATCACTTCCACCGCGCGCGCCTGCGCACGAAACATTGCGGCCAGTGTCGGCCCGTCGAGCTCGTCGCTGGCCGCCTCGCTCCGCGTCGAGTGTGTTTCGATGAGAATCCGCAGTCCTTGTTTCTGCGCGACGCTGATCCACGGTTCCATCAGGCTGACGGCGGCGACCGTCCCCTGCTTCAGGGCTTCGAGCCGCTTCACCATCGATCCCGCGTTCGTGGTCCTGACATGTTCCTGCGCCAGGAACCCTTCCATCATCTTCAGCGTCGTGAAGTGTGAACCGTTGTTCGGCGTGACCGCGATCTCCTTGTTCTTGAGCATCTCCGGCGCGTAGATGTTCGAATCGCGCGTGGTGACGATGGCGAACGTCGACATCGAGGCGCCGAGCGCAACGATCCTGCGTCCGCGGCGCCCTTCACAGTTGGCCTCGACCGCGCGCTTCATGATGCCCCACTCGCACATCCGGTACTGATCGATGCCGCCTTCGTTGTAGGCGGCGTCGAGCGGACGATCGAATACCGAGTCGAACTTCACCGTGTGCGAGGTGGTCACCTGCGCCATCCCTGGGGTGGTGACGAATTCGATGTCGAGCCCCTCATCCCTGAAAAGCCCCAGATCGCGCGCAACCAGTACCGGAAGGTCATGAACCGCGTTCATGATTGCGACCTTGTGCCTCCGTGTGGTCGATTCCTGGAGTGTGGTCATGTGCGTATTAAAACCCAAATCCCAAATCCCAGATCCCAAGAGATTTCTGGCCACAGAGACACGGAGACTCAGAGAGCTTGTGTTTTCTCTGTGTCTCTGCGTCTCTGCGGCTCGTGCGCAGAGAACGCTTGACGCATTAAGCTTTGGGTTTCCGCCACTCCAGATCTAGACTCTCGCGCATGAAGAAGCTGATATCCGTTACCGCTGCGGCAGTGATCCTCTATGCGGCGAGCCCCTCATACGCCGAGGACGTGACGTTGATTGCTCCCGGCGGGATGCGATGCCCGGTCGATTTGATGAAACCGGGTTTCGAAAAAAAGACCGGCCACGTGCTCACGGCGACGATCGGCGCAGGCGGTGCGACGCACCGGCAGGTGGTGCAGGGCGCCGCCTTCGACGTCCCGGTCGTTCAGCCGCCGTACGACGATGTGATCAAGTCGGGGAATGTGGTTGCCGGCACCGAAACGCCGCTGGCGACCGTGCCGATCGTCGTGGTCGTGCGCAAAGGCGACAAGAAGCCCGATATTTCCACTGCTGACGCCGTGAAACGGATGCTGCTCGCCGCGAAGGCGATCTCCTATCCCGACGGAGCCGGTGGCCTCGGCGGCGCGGCTGGAGTGAGCTTCGACAACACCCAGAAGAAGCTGGGGATCTTCGAGCAGATCCAGCCGAAGGTGAAACGCGTGCAGGGCGTGGCGCTGCTCGAACTGCTGAAGCGCGGCGACATCGACGTCGCGGTGACGTTTTCGAGCGAGGTCAACGATCCTGGTGTGGAGGTGGTGGGCACGCTGCCGCGTGAGATCTCGACACCGACGGCGCTGGTCGGCTTCGTCTCGTCGCACGCCAAGTCGCCGGAGGCGGCGAAGGCGCTCCTCGCGTATCTGTCAGGGCCCGAAGGTGCGACCGCGTATCGCTCGTGCGCGATGACGCCTGGCAAGTAGAGAGCCTAGACACAAGGCACTGACACGCGGGCACAAGCCTCAGAGACGCAGAGGCTCGGAGAAAAAATTGTGTTTCTCTGTGTCTCGGAGTCTCTGCGGCCCGCGTCTGCTGTCGACTCTGATCTCTCAGGCGCGGGCTGCCACCGCGGGAACGCTCGACGACACGCCGGCGCTCTGTAGAATCCGCAGCATGCGGCGCAGCGGCTCCGCGGCGCCCCACAGCAGCTGATCGCCAACCGTGAACGCACCGAGGTATTCGCCGCCCATGGCGAGCTTCCGCAGCCGGCCGACGGGGACGTTCAAGGTTCCCGTCACGCTCGCTGGCGTCAGCTCACGGAGCGTCTCTTCCTTCCGATTCGGTATGACGCGCACCCACTCGTGCGCGGATGCGAGCATCGACTCGATCTCGGCCAGCGGCACGTCGCGCCGCAGCTTCATGGTCAGTGCCTGGCTGTGGCACCGCATCGCGCCAATCCGGACGCAAAAGCCGTCCACCGGAATCGGGTCCTTCGTGCGGCCGAGAATCTTGTTGCCTTCGGCCTGCGCCTTCCACTCTTCCTGACTCTGACCGTTGCCGAGGTCTTTGGCGATCCACGGCAGCAGGCTGCCGGCCAGCGGGTAGCCGATCTGCGCAGTGGGGAAATCCGCGGCGCGCAGCGTGTCCGATACGGTCCGATCGATGTCGAGAATCGCGGACCCGGGATCGTCGAGCAACGTGCGCACCGACGCGTGCGCGCGTCCCATCTGCGACACGAGCTCGCGCATGTTCTGGGCCCCCGCTCCGGAGGCCGCCTGGTAGGTCATCACCGACACCCATTCGACGAGACCGGCGCGGAACAGGCCGGTCATCGCCATGAGCATCAGGCTGACGGTGCAGTTGCCGCCGATGTAGTTCCGGACACCGCTCTCGAGCGCGCGATCGATGACATCGCGGTTCACAGGGTCGAGAATGATGACCGCGTCGTCCGCCATGCGCAGCGTTGACGCGGCGTCGATCCAGTAGCCCTGCCAGCCTGACTGACGCAGCTGCGGATAGATCTCGGAGGTGTACTCGCCGCCCTGACACGAGATCAGGACGTCCATGGCCGCGAGCTCGGACAGATCTTGGGCGTTCTTGACGGGCGGGACGCGCTTGCCAATTGCCGGCGCAGCCGCGCCAGCCTGCGATGTCGAGAAGAACACCGGTTCAATCAGGTCGAAGTCATGCTCTTCGCGCATCCGTTGCACGAGCACAGACCCCACCATTCCGCGCCAGCCAATCAGCCCTACGTTCATATGCGGATCAGTTTACCAGTCGGCCAGTTCCCGGTCCCGAGCCCCTAGTTCTCACTCTCTAGTCCCTAGTCCCCAGTCCCCAGTCCCTAGTCCCTAGTCCCCAGTCCCCAGTCCCCAGTCCCCACAGCCCGCGGGCCCCAGTCCCCAACCCCGAATCCCCCGTCTTCCGCCGAGCTTTACGAATAAACGGAACTGCCGGTAATCTTTACGGCAAATGGCGGACGATGGGAGCCCAATCACTTCCGAGCACCTGAAACAGGTACTTGATCGACTCGACGACGTCCTCGCGGAAGCCGCTCGACTCCGAAAAGAGGTGATCCGCCAACTGTCCGAACAGCGCGCCGACCAGCAGCAACACCTGACCGCCGCCCGAAAGCGAAAACGGGCAAGCCGACCGCGTTAGGCTCGAATCACCTTCATCACGACTTCGCACAGGCGCGGAATGTCGTCGGGTGCGCGCAGGACCACGTCGCACCGCAGCCGCCGCGCCTCGTCGGCCTCGTTGTCCTCGCGCACGATCGCGACGACCGGGGGCCGCTCGCGGCCCAGGCGCCCGATGGCCGCATGTGGAGGTTCGCTCACGCCTTCGAATGCAATACGCACGACGATGGCGGCCAGCGAGTACGGAACGTCGCCCAGTTGATCGACGTACGGTACGACCACGGGTGTCAAGTTTGCGAGCGCGATTGCCGATTCAAGTGCCTCGGCTACCTCTTTTCGCGCTTCGATGATGAGCACCACCGGCGGCATACCCCGCTCAATACCAAAGCAGGTACCTCCGACGGATCAGTGCAGGTCATCCGTGGAAGTGTCGGTGTCAGAGGACATTGGACGCTCAGCCGGAACCGCTGACTCATCGAAGGGCGCGGAAACCGCTGGAAGTAGAAATTACGTGGGCTGGCGTATCGCTTGCACTTACGAGGTCGCGGGAGGATCGATCGAAGGTCGGAGGACCAGGACAATGGGAGAGCGGCGGATTCCACTACGGTACGACCACGAAGAGACCATTGCAGCCTTCGATCGCGAGCGCGAACAGGTGCACGAACTGAATCGAAGACACCGCGAGATCGTCGCCCAATCTCGCCGTAACGATCGCTTGATTACGCAGGAAGACGAGGACCGCGACCACTGATTCCCAGACACTCCGAGGCAACCCCAGCCTTTCCGTATAAAATCTGCTCTTTGTGGTTGTCCAAAAATTCGGCGGCACCTCGGTCGCCGATCCCGAAGCCATTCAACGACTGATTCACATTGTTCAAACGGCGCGCTCGCGGGACGGCCGCGGGCCGGCCGTCGTCGTGTCCGCGATGAGCGGCGTGACTGACGCACTGCTTGGCATCGCCGCCGCCGCCGGCGGCGGGCGCCTGGAGGATGCGTTGACGCGTCTCGACCAACTGCGCGAGCGGCATGTCGCTGCGGCGAAGAGCCTTGCGCCCAAACAGGCCAACGGCGTGCTCGGCCAGCAGATCGACGCCCAGTTTGAAGATCTGACGGCGCTCGCACGCGCGCTCGCGGTCCTGCGCGAGGTGTCGCCGAGGACCCTCGACGTCGTGGCATCCGCGGGCGAGCTCTTGAGCTCCCGCATCGTTACGGCTGCGCTGACTGACGCGGGTGTGCCCTCGGAATGGGTGGATGCGCGCCGCGCCGTCATCACCAATGGGGATCACACGCGCGCGCTGCCGCTGGCGACGGAAACGGAAGCCGCTCTCCGCGCGTCCGTGCTCGCTGCCATCGATGCCGGGCGCGTTCCCGTCCTCGGTGGCTTTGTCGGTTCGACGGTCGATGGTCACACGACCACGCTCGGGCGCGGTGGGTCGGACTACTCAGGCGCCATTGTCGGGGCTGGCATCGGCGCCCGTGAAATTCAGATCTGGACCGATGTGGACGGGATGTTGACGGCCGACCCCCGCATCATCGCCGCGCCTCGGCTCGTTCCACACCTCTCCTTCGCGGAAGCGGCCGAACTGGCCTACTTCGGGGCGAAAGTCCTTCATCCGAGCACAATCGTGCCAGCGGTGGAACGGAACATACCCGTTCGCATCCTCAACTCCCGCAAGGCAGACGGAACGGGAACGACCATCACGGCGGAGCCGCCCCCGGCGGCCACGCCGCTCACCGCGCTTGCCTGCAAACGCGACGTCACCGTCATCGACATCACGTCCAGCCGCATGTTGATGGCGTACGGATTTCTGCGCCGGGTGTTCGAAGTCTTCGAGCGGTACACGACGGCGGTCGACGTCGTCACCACGTCGGAAGTGACCGTGTCGGTCACGGTCGACGATCGCCGCCACCTCGAGCCGATCGTCGAGGAGTTGTCGGAGTTCTCGCAGGTGTCGGTGGAGCACGAGATGGCGCTGTTGTGCGCGGTCGGCGATCGTCTGCGCAACGAGCCGGCAATTGCCGCCCGCGCCGTCGGCGTGCTCGAGGAAGTTCCGCTGCGGATGATTTCGCAGGCCGCGTCGCGGCGCAACATCACGGTCATCCTTCGGCAGGCGGATCTCCTGCACGCAATGAACCGGCTGCATGAGGAGTTCTTCTCATGATGCGGCTGCTGCTGGTCGGCTACGGCCGGATGGGGCAGCTCGTCGAGCAGATGGCGCTCGCGCAGGGGATGGAGATCGCCTCGCGGATTGACGTCGGCACCGGCGACTGGTCGTCCGCCGCGGACGTCGCCGTCGACTTCTCTACGGCCGCGGCGCTGAAGGACAATTTTTCCCGCTACCTGGAGCGGAAGCTGCCGGCCGTGATCGGGACCACGGGTTGGGCGGAGCTGGCGCCCTCGTTTCGGCAGCAGGCCGAACGGGCGGGTCTTGGGGTGGTCGCGTCGGCGAATTTTTCGATTGGCGTCAACCTGTTCGAGATGATGGTGGCCAATGCGGCCCGGCTCATACAGCCGCATTCGAGCTATGGCGCCTGGATTCACGAGGCGCACCACATCGCCAAGCGTGATGCCCCTTCGGGCACGGCGCTGCTTCTGCGTGACGCGATGACGTCCGCGGGATACGATCGGCCGATTGACATGTCGGCGACACGAGCCGGCGCCATTCCGGGGACGCACACGGTTGGATTCGACGGGCCGTCCGATACGATCGAGCTCACGCATACGGCGCGCGACCGGCGCGGTTTTGCATCGGGAGCGCTGCTGGCGGCACAGTGGATTCAGGGAAAGCGCGGCTGGTTTTCCATGGTGGACGTGCTGCGCACGCCCTAGTTGAGCATCGAGCGTTGCGCATTGCGCATTGAGCATTTATGAGAACTCTCTTCACTGGCGTCGGCACCGCGTTGGTGACGCCGTTTCGGAAAGACGGCTCGATCGACGAGGCGGCGGTCCGCCGGCTCGCTCGACGGCAGATCGACGGCGGCGTGCACTTTCTCTCTCCGGTTGGAACGACCGGCGAAGCGCCGACCCTTTCACATGCCGAGAAACTCCGCATCATCGAGCTCGTGGTCGAAGAGGCGGACGGGCACCTGCCGGTTCTCGCAGGAGCTGGCGGTTACGACACGCGTGAGACGATCTCGCTCGTCCGCGACATCGAACAGGTCGGCGCCGATGGGATCCTGTCCGTCACGCCGTACTACAACAAGCCGACGCAGGAAGGTCTCTATCAGCACTACAAAGCGATTGCAGAATCGACGTCGCTGCCGATCGTTCTCTACAACGTTCCCGGCCGTACCGGCGTGAACATCGAGGTCGGCACGATTGGCCGGCTCTCCGCGATTCCGAACATCGTCGGGGTAAAGGAAGCGTCGGGCAACGTGGTGCAGATGTGCGAGATCTTCGCGACGACACCCGCCGACTTCCTGCTGCTGAGCGGCGACGATCCGCTGACCGTTGCGGCCATGGCGATTGGCGGACGGGGCGTCATCTCTGTCGCGTCGAACGTGGCGCCATCGGAAATGGCGCAGATCGTGGAGATGGCTGAAAAGGGCGATTACGCGGGCGCGCGCCGGCTGCACACTTGGTTGTTGCCGCTCTGTCAGGTGAACTTCGTCGAATCGAATCCCATCCCCGTGAAGGCCGCGATGGCGGCGATGGGATTACTCGAAGAGACCTATCGTCTGCCGCTTGTTCCTCCGAGCGCCGCCGCACGCGAGAAAGTGCTTCGTGTGCTGCAGAACCTCAAGCTAGGGGTTCATGAGCACGCTCGCTGAACGCGTTACCAGCATATTCGAGCAGGGCACCAGCGCGTCACGAGACGAGGCGCGCGATGTGTTTCTGCGCCTGCGCGACGAGCTGTCGCTCGGCAAAGTGCGGGCGGCGGAGCCTGACCCGTCGTCTCCGACCGGCTGGCGGGTCAACGTCTGGGTGAAGCAAGGTATCCTCCTTGGCTTCCGCTTCGGCGACGTCGTCGACATGGGCGTGGCCAAGGGGCGATGGTCGTTCTACGACAAGGACACGCTGCCGATGCGGCGGTTCGACGCGTCGAGCGGCGTGCGCATCGTGCCTGGTGGATCCGCCGTCCGTGAAGGCGCGTATCTCGGTGCCGGCGTGATCTGCATGCCGCCGATGTACATCAACGTCGGCGCGTATGTCGGCGACGGCACGCTCGTCGATTCTCACGCGCTCGTCGGCTCGTGCGCGCAAATCGGCAGGAAAGTGCACCTGAGCGCCGCGGCGCAGATTGGCGGCGTGCTCGAACCGGTCGGCGCGATCCCGGTGATTGTCGAGGACGACGTGCTCGTCGGCGGCAACTGCGGGGTGTACGAAGGCGCGATCGTTCGCAAGCGGGCCGTGCTGGCGTCGGGGACAATCATCACCGGTTCGACGCCGATTTACGATCTGCCGAACGGCCGCATCATCAAACCGGAGGCCGGGCAGCCGCTCATCGTGCCCGAAGGCGCGGTCGTCGTGCCTGGCGCGCGCGCGGTGACGGTCGGCGAGGGCAAGGAGTGGGGTCTGTCACTGGCGACCCCGGTCATCGTCAAGTACCGCGACGAACGAACGGACGCGCGAACCGAGCTCGAACGGTGGCTGCGCTGAAGGCTGGCCAGAGGACTGTGTGAGCGCTGTCGGGGCGGCGCCTTGATGGACGTCGCGGAGCTCACCCGGACACTCGTCGACATCGATTCCACCACCGGGCGGGAGATTGAAGTCGCGGCCTGGCTTTCGCGTTTTCTGCGCGACCGCGGATACGCCGTCTCCGAACAGCCCGTGGCGGACGGGCGTTTCAATGTGTTCGCGCAGCTGGACGCCGCGCCGCAGGTGGTCTTTTCGACACATTTCGACTGCGTGCCGCCGTTCGTGGCAGCGCGTCAAGAAGGTGATGTGATCTTCGGCCGCGGGTCGTGCGATGCCAAGGGCATTCTCGCGGCGCAGGTGACGGCCGTCGAACGGCTTCGCGCCTCGGGCGAGTCGCGGATTGCGATGCTCTTTGTCGCCGGCGAAGAACGCGGCAGCGACGGAGCGCGGATCGCCAACGAGCAGCCGCCCGACGGCGTGCGCTATCTCGTCAACGGCGAGCCGACGGACAACAGGCTCGGCATTGCTACCCGCGGCGTGCTGCGCGTACGCCTTCACGCGACGGGCCGCGCCGCGCATTCATCGTTTCCGGAGCTCGGCGAATCGGCGATCGACAAGCTGCTGGACGCGCTGATGGTGCTGCGCGGTGTCGCCTTGCCCGCGGATCCCGTGCTCGGACGGACGCACTACACGGTCGGATTGATTGAAGGCGGCGTCGCGCCGAACGTCGTCTCGCCGCGCGCGTCGGCGGAGATCATGTTCCGAATCGTCGGTGCAGGCACCGTCGTGCGTGCCGCACTGGGCGTCCTCGAATCGCTCGTCAGTGTCGAGCAGGTGCTGGATATTCCCGCAGTCCGGATGCGCACGCTGCCGGGGTTCGAGACGGCGGTGTTTCCCTACACGACCGACATTCCCCTCCTGACGCGGTGGGGCACGCCGTTGCTGCTCGGGCCAGGTTCGATCCACGTGGCGCACACCGACGACGAACATGTGTCGGTGGACGAGCTGCGTCAGGCCGTCGAGCTCTACGAGCGCATCGCGCGCCAGTTGCTAAACTGCTAAACTGAACGTTTGGCGGGTCGCACCGCGGCTCGGACCCTGTGCAACTTCAGCCTGCGAACCGCGTCAGGGCCGGAAGGCAGCAGCGCTAAACAGACCCTGAGGTGTGCCGCAGGTGCACCGGGCCGCGGTGGGGGCCGTCGGAATCCCAAGTCCCAAATCCCAAAACCCAAATCCCAACGAGGCGATTCGGGACTTGGGATTTGGGACTTGGAATTTGAGGTTTGGGATTTCTGAATGAGCTACCAGGTTCTCGCACGCAAGTGGCGTCCGCAGCGGTTCGATGACGTCATCGGACAGCAGGCGGTCACGCGCACGCTGCGCAATGGCATCACCAGCGGCCGTATCGCGCAGGCCTTCGTGTTCGCCGGCCAGCGCGGATCGGGCAAGACGACGACGGCGCGGATTCTGGCGCGGGCGCTGAACTGCGTCGAAGGGCCGACCGCCGAGCCATGCGGCGTGTGCGATGCGTGCGTCGAGATCGCGCAAGGGCGCGACATCGACGTGCTCGAGATCGACGCGGCCAGCCACACCGGTATCGACACGATTCGCGAAGTCATCATCGACAACCTGTCGTTCGCGCCGGTGCGGAACCGCTACAAGGTGTTCATCATCGACGAAGTGCACCAGCTCTCGGGCTCCTCCTTCAATGCGCTGCTGAAGTCGATCGAAGAGCCGCCGCGGCATGTGGTCTTCATGATGGCGACAACCGAGCTGCACAAGATTCCCGATACGATCCTGTCGCGCTCGCAGGTCTTCGAGTTCCGCACCATTCCCACCGCGCTCATCACGGCGCAATTGCGCAAGATCGTGACCGCGGAGGAAGTGCAGGCGGAAGACGCCGCCCTGTCGCTGATTGCCCGCGCCGCCGAGGGAAGCATGCGGGATGCGCAGAGTGCGCTCGACCAGGTGATTGCGTTCGCCGGCAGCACCATCACGGTCGACGACGTGTCGACGGTACTCGGACTCGTTGGGCGCGACCTCCTGTTTGATCTCGTCGAGGCGGTGGTGGCGGAGGATGCACCAGGCGCGTTTGCGCTCGCCGATCGTGCGGTCGCGTCCGGCCACGATCTGCGCCTCGTCGTCCGGGAGTTGACACGTGTCGTTCGCGATCTGATGGTCGTGTCGGTCGATCCGACGCGCGCTGGCGATGGCGAGCTGGCCGAAGGCGAACGCGAGCGCCTTACGCGGCTGGCCGCTCGTTTCTCGCGCGAAGACCTGATGCGTGCCTTCGATCTGCTCTCGAATGCGGAGCAGGAGATTCGGACCGCGTCGCATCCGCGCTATCAGTTCGAAATGCTGCTGCTGAAGTGGATGCACACCCGCAAGCTGGTGCCGTTGACCGACTTGCTCGCGTCTGGTGGCGGGGGGATGGGGGGAGGCAAATCCCAAAGCCCAAATCCCAAAGCCCAAATCCCAAGTCGTTCCGCCGGACACGCGGCACCCGCGGGAAACCCACCCGCTCCCCTGCAGGCTGCGCCTGCGGCTGCGCCGCATCCCGAATCACGCGTCTCGAATCCCGAATCCCGAATCGCGAATCCGGATCTGAACCACGTCAAAGACAAGTTCCTCGCCGAGATCCGATCCGGCAAAGCGACGCTGTATAACACCGTCGTCGCGCAGGCACAGCGGATCGACGTCACCAACGACCGCATCACGTTCGTCTTCGGGCCCGCGCAGTCGATGATGCGCGGCTGGCTCGAGCAGCAGAAGGCGTGGCTCGACGCCGCGGCCGAACGCGTGGCCGGACGGAAGGTCGCGGTGACGTCAGAGCTGGCAACATCGCCGTCACCGGCGAAGCCCGAACCGCGAACGCCGACCGCCGCTGAGACCTCCGACAAACGGCGCGATCTGAAGGCGGAAGCGATGTCGTCATCGACCGTCCAGGCAATGCTCGAAGTCTTTCCCGCGGAAATTCGGGACGTGGAGGAAATGTGAATCAGCCTCCAGCCGTGAACCCTGAACGCACATGAATATCCAAGCCATGATGAAGCAGGCGCAACAGATGCAGGAGCGCCTGAAAAAGCAGATGTCGGAGCTTCGCGTCGAAGCAACGGCCGGCGGCGGCATGGTCACCGTCGTGATCACTGGCGACAAGCAGCTGCAGTCCCTCAAAATCGATCCGGAAGTCGTGTCCAAAGACGATGTCGAGATGCTGCAGGACCTGATTCTCGCGGCCATCAACGACGCGAACCGCAAGGTGGACGAGCAGCTCGGACAGCAGATGCAGGGACTGATGGGCGGGCTGAAGATCCCCGGCCTCTGATTGCTGCCCGATCCTCTCGCCAGGCTCGTTGAGCAGCTGCAGAAGCTGCCCGGCATCGGCGCCAAAGGCGCCCAGCGCCTCGCCTTTCACATTCTGAAGAACCCGCGCGACGAGGCCGAGCGGCTCTGTGACGCCATCCGCGACGTCAAGGAGCGGGTCACCTACTGCTCGACGTGCAACAACATCACGGAAGCGGATCCGTGCGCGTTCTGCACGAGCGCCTCACGCGACCAGCGCCTGATTTGCGTCGTCGAAGAACCGCAGAACGTCTCGGTGATCGAGAAGACGCGTGAATTCCGCGGCGTCTACCACGTGCTGATGGGAGCGTTGTCGCCGTTGCACGGCGTCGGTCCTGACGACCTGAAGATCAAGAGCCTGCTCGCACGCGTGGCCGGTGGCGGTGTCGAAGAAGTCATCCTCGCGACCAATCCGACCGTTGAAGGTGAGGCCACCGCGCTCTATCTGGCCCGCTTGCTGAAGCCGCTTGGCGTCCGTGTCACCCGCATTGCCATGGGCATCCCCGTCGGCTCCGACCTCGAATACGCCGACGAAGTGACGATGACGCGCGCCATGGAAGGCCGGCGGGATATTTGAGCGATTGACCATGCTCCCCGCTGCGTATCAAATGCCGGCCGCGGCGCTCCTGCTGGTCGGCGGCGTCATTTCGTGCTTCTTCGGCTATCGTCTGTTTCGAACCGTTCTCGCGATCTTCGGCTTCATCCTCGGCGGCATGCTGGCGAGCTCGCTGTTCGGCGTGAGCAATACGACGATGATGCTCCTTGCCTGGATAGCCGGCGGCGCGATTGGCGCGTTCATTCTGATCTTCGCGTATTTCCTCGGCGTGGCGCTGGCCGGCGCGTCGATCGGCGCCGCGGTCGCCAATCTGCTGTTCTCGATCGGCAATCGCGATCCGCGTGTGCTCGTGGTGGTTCTCTGTTCGGTGATTGGCGCGATCGCCGCGATGTACCTGCAGCGTTACTTCATCATCGTGTTCACCGCGTTTGGCGGCGCCTGGACGATGATGGTCGGCGCCATGGCGCTGATCGGTGATCGCTCGGCGCTCGGGGCAGCTGCCAGCGGGGACGTGTGGGTCGCGTATCCGCTCGATCCCGCACCCGGCCAGCAATGGGTCGTGGTCGTCTGGATTCTGCTAAGCCTCATCGGGGCCGGCGTGCAGCTCGGGATCACGGGCGGGGAGAAAGGGCGAGTCGTCAGGCGGAGACGGAGAGCCAAAAAAGTACGCACCTGAAGGCCGCCCTCGTTCCAGATCGGAGTAGTTGGTTGCATGACGTGTGTAATCAGGCCCAGCATCTCCTGTAAGGAACGGGCCAATCGGGGGAAGTAGGGACGCCGATCGCCGTGGCGAAGAAATTGCGACACGTGGCGCGTGGAGGAACTAGAACTCATGCGTCCCGCATGCACCGCAGCTCTACTTTTTGCTCTGATCTCCGCCCCCGCACTCGCGCAGGTGGCGCCCAATCCCACGCAGCGTTCAACAGCGACGCCGGAAGATCCGGTGCTGCTGTACCACGTGACGCTGGTCGCCCATACGACGCCGGCGGTGAACTACCGTCCGCGGCACGATGAGACGCCGCTCGATTTTGAAGGTACATCGCTGCTGCCGAAGGCCAAGGGCCACGCCACTATCAGCGGAGAGAAGGGATACATCCGTATCGACTCGAAGTTCAGCGAACTCGAGCCGGCGACACGGTTCGGACCCGAGTACCTCACGTATGTGATGTGGGCGATTACGCCCGAAGGACGCGCAACCAATCTCGGCGAACTGCAGGTCAAGGGCGACGACGGCCGGCTGAAGGTCACGACCGAGCTGCAGGCGTTTGCGCTGATCGTCACCGCGGAGCCGTACTTCGCCGTCACGCAGCCGAGTGATGTGGTCGTCCTCGAAAACGTCGTTCGTAAGGGTCTCTGGGATAACACCAACGGACGCGTCGAACCGCTTCAAGCGAGGTACGAACTGCTCAAGCGCGGTACGTATCTGATGAACGCCGACGGCGCGACCGTGAAAAGGTCCGCGCCCGACCCCGGGGTGCCGCTCGATTTGGCCCAGGCCCGGAACGCGGTGGAAATCGCCCGGCTCGCGCGCGCGGACCAGTACGCCGCCGATACTTACGCGAAAGCGGCGAGGCTGCTTGCTGAAGCGGAATCAGCGCGAGAACACCATAAGGACAGAAACAAGATCATGATGCCGGCGCGACAGGCGGCGCAGACGTCGGAGGACGCGCGGATCATCTCGCTGCAGCGGCAGGAACAAATCTACCAGGAGCAACAGCGCGCAGCGGCGCTCCAGCGTGAAAACGAAGCACGCGAGCGTGCGCGCGCGGAGGCGGATCGGCGTATCGAGGCGGAGAACCAGCGTCTGCTGGCCGAACAGCAGCGTCTCGCCGCGGAGAGGCAGCGTCAGGAGGCCGACCTGCAGCGTCAGCAGGCGGAGCAGCAGCGGCTGCTTGCGGATCAGCGCGCCGAGCAGGAGAAAGCCGCCGCCGAGGCCGCCCGTGCAGCGGCGGATCGCGATCGCGTCGAGGCGGACCGCGTGCGTGCCGAGGCGGAGCAGGCGCGTCTAAATGCCGAAGCAGCGCGAGCTGCAGCGGAAGCGCAGGCGGAGCAGGCACGCAACGCGGCCCAGCAGGCGGCCGAGCAGTCTGAGCGTGAGAAGGCGCAGCTTCGCGAGCAACTTCGGGCGGAGCTGAACACCGTTCTCGAAACCCGGGAGACGGAGCGCGGCCTGGTCGTCAACGTATCTGACGTGTTGTTCGATTTCGACAGCGCCAACCTCAAACCAGGCGCCCGCGAGAAGGTTGCGCGCGTCGCTTCGATCCTTCACTCACATCCGGACTTGAAGATCGAAGTCGAAGGACACACCGACAGTGTCGGCAGCGATCAGTACAACCAGCGGTTGTCTGAACGCCGTGCCGAGTCGGTGCGCGCGGGCCTCGTGCAGCAGGGTGTCAATCGCGAGGCTGTCGGGACCGCGGGCTTTGGCGAGAGCCGGCCTGTTGCGACCAACGGCACTCCCGAGGGACGCCAGCAGAACCGGCGCGTGGAGATTGTGATCTCCGGCGCGTCAATCGGAACAGCGCGCCCTTCGACCGCGACGACACAGCCGTAGGTGATTACAAGGCCACGAAGGTCACGAGTCCGTGACCTTCGTGGTGGTCGGGGTCTTCCTCGCCTAGAACAGCAATCGGAATCCCAGCTGAGCGGTCCTCGGATTGTCGGCGACGATCTCCTTCAGGAAGTTCGCGGAGTTTCGCGCGCCGGTCGGGTTGCCGAAATTCGCATGGTTGGTCAGGTTGTAGACTTCAAGGAAGAAGCCCGCCTGATACCGTCCCATGCGCCGCTGATACTGGAATCGCGCGTCGAGGATCGTCTTGCGTTCTCCATCGATTCCGTTGCGAACGGCGAAGCCGCGCGAGTCGAGCGCTGACCGGATGGGCAGCGTCAGGTCGTTCACGCCTTTCTGCGGCCGATCATTGGTCGTGCCGTCACCGTTGCTGTCAACGCCGGTGGTCTCGTTGATTGGGTAGCCCGAATACGTACGGAACACCATTCCCGCCCCGAGACCGTGCGTCAAATCGACGTTGGCGCTCGTCGCAAACGCGTGCGTGTTGTCACGGTCGCAGCGTCCGTAGTCGAGCCGCGGATTGCTGTCGACGACGATGTTCGCGACGTCGTAGCACCTGGCGTAGGTGTAGCTGACGCGCCCCGACCATCGGTTCGACATCCGCTTCTCGAGCTCCACCTCCAGCGAGTTGAAGTCCGAGTTCAGTGCGTCGCCGAGCTCGCGCGTCTGTTCCTGATTGAACTGCGCGAACGTCGTGGTACGCGCCACCGCGGGCACCAGCGCGCCCGATGGATCGAACGCGCCGACGCCGCGCCGGGTCACACGGCCGGTCGCGTCAACGGGCCCTTCGTTGATGTCGATGACTGCCGTGTTGTCGCGGCCGCGGTTGCCGACGTAATCGACAGACACCGCCATGTTGTTGGCGATCTCACGCTTGATGCCGCCGCTGAACGCCCAGGTGTAGGCCATGCGGCGATCGCCGTCTACGATTGGCCCCGTCGTGGTGTTGTTGACAGCGTTGCCGGCCAGGACGTTGCTGCGCCGGGTGTTCATGAACGCGATGCACCCAGGACTCATCACTGCTTCGCCAGGCGTCTTTCCAGCGACCGGGTTGAGGCATGCGGTCGCCTCCGGCGTCGGCCCGACCGGGAACGTGCCGGTCGTCGCCGGCGACGCCACCTGCGTCGTGTCGTAGGCCTGCGTCGGCGCAATGACCGACCGTTGTTCCAAGGTGGCCAGGATTGCCAGCGACTGGTACTGATAGACCTTCCCAACGCCGCCGCGAAGAAGTGTCTTGCCGTCGCCGAGCAGATCGTAAGCAATCCCGAAGCGCGGCCCGATCGCGTCCTTTGTTTTCGGAGTCGCCTTTTGCCAGTCGTAGCGTGCACCGATATTCAGCGTCAGCTTCTTGCCGACCGTCCACTTGTCGGAGATGAACCCGCTGGCCTTGCGGTCGATCTGATCGAATTCGAACTGGCCCATGCTGATGCCGAAACGGTAGGGATACGTCCTCGGATCGTTGACGTTGAACGGCGTGTTTGTCGGGAACGTGATCAGGCCGATGAAATTCGCGGCCGTGCCCTGCGGCAAGGCTCCATTGCGGCTCCACGCGACGCCGGCCTTGAGGTTGTGGGCCCCGGTAATCCAGGTCAGCGTGTCGTCGAACGTGATGTCGCGGATAAGGTCCTGCGTGTAGTTGTTACGCGGGCCCGCGATGTAGTCCGGATGCGTGTTCTGCGAACCGACGCTGAACGGGTCTACGCCATGGAAGCCGATGAACTTCCAGTTGTTGTCGAACAGCGGCCGCGGACCCTGCAGCAGGCTCTCGCGGACGTGCCCGATCTTGATTTCGTTGGTCGTCTTGTTGTTCAGTACGGATGCGAGCGAGCCGCTGAACACCTGGTCCCCCGCATCGTTTTCGTAACGGGCCGCGTCGAGGATCGCCTTGTCGTCCTCGATCGTGTCCCGCTCGGTCAGGATGGCTTCACGCGTCCACCGGAAGCTGACTTGGTTGTTGTTGTTGAGGTGATAGTCGAGCCGCACGAACGTGTTCGGCCCCGAGAACTTCGTCGTCGTCGAATACGAGACCGCCAGCGGCGCCGCCTGCGCGGGGAAGTTCAGGTTCGCCGCTTCGCTGGAGTTCGTCCCTTCATAGTTGAAGAAGAAGAACGCCTTGTTGCGGATGATGGGGCCGCCGATGCTGCCGCCGTACACGTTGCTCCCTGAATCAGGATTGGACTCGCCAGCCTGCTTCAGGAAGTAGTCGGTCGCCATCAGTTTGTTGTCCTGGTAGTACTCGAAGACGCGTCCCGCGAAGTTGTTCGTGCCGCTTCTGGTGACGCTGTTTACCACGACGCCGGTCGAGCCGCCGTATTCGGCGCCGTACTGGTGTGTCTGCACCTGGTATTCGGCCATCGAGTCGAGCGACACGCGCGCCTGCGTGCCCTGCGATCCGCCCCGGCGGGAGTCGTTGTCGTATTGGCCGTCGACGAGGAACAGGTTGTTGTTGGTCGCCTGTCCGTTCGCGCTGTACTGTCCTCCCTCGAACGAGCCCACCTGCAGCGTGGGGACCAGACCAGGGATGGTCTGCATCAGGCTGAACTGGCTGCGGTTCGCGCTCGGCAACGCGTCGATTTCACTGCTCGTGATATTGGTGCCGATGCGATTCGACGTCGACTCCACGAGCGGGGCTTCGGCGGTGACGACGAGCGTCTCCGTCACACCCGCCAGCGACAGCGAGAGCGGTACGGTCAGCTCTTCGCCGACGCGGACGACCATGTTGTTTCGCGTCATCGGTTGGAAGCCCGAAAGCTCGGCTTTGACGGTGTAAGGCCCTGGCACCAGCTGCGGGATTACAAAGCGGCCTGCGCCATCGGTAACGGCCTCGCGCATGAGGCCGGTGTCTTCATTGGTGACGGTGACCGTGACTCCCGGCAGCACCGCTTTCTGTGCGTCGGTGACGGTGCCGTTGATTTCGGCTCGCCCGCCTTGCGCGAGCAGCGGCGCGGAAGCGCCGAGGGTGAAGCACGTGATCAGACACCCGACCACGTAAAAGCTTCGTCTGGCAGGGAGCAACACCCGCCGAAGGGTCCGCATCGAGGCCTCCTTGGCTAGTAGAGCATTGGGATGGGCCGGACATTAGAGGCAGGAGCGCCTCATGTCAAGCTTTCCTGCCACACCGTGAGGCGGCCGTGTCGAGGATCTTTCCTGCCTCAATTGCGCCCGGCCAGCGCTTCTCGGAGCGAATTGCGATTGATCTCCCGGCCAGCGAGGAAAATCCGTGCAATGCGGCTGCTGTTGGTGATGTCGTCGAGCGGGTTGGCGTCGAGCACGATGAAGTCCGCGTGCTTGCCGACCGTCAGTACCCCGGTGGTTCGGAAGCCCAGGTACTCGGCGCCGTTTCGTGTCGCCGCGACGATCGCCTGCATCGGGGTCATCCCCGCTTCAACCATGAGTTCGAGCTCACGGTGTTCCGCGAACCCGAACGGGTCGTCCTGCAGCCCCGTGTCGCCGCCGAGGACGATGCGCGCGCCGGCTGCCGATAGCTTGGCGAGGCTCCGTTGCAGGATGGAGTAACGCTCGCGGGCCGCCGACGCCTGCGGCGCCGTTCGGCCACCGTATGCGTCAATGAGCTTTGCCGCGAGCTGGGGTCCGATTGCCTCACGCGCCGGCCCGTTGATCCACGCGGCGAGCGATGCGGGCGGCTCGGTGTTGCGGCCGCGCTCGGTGTTCTGCAGCGTCGGCATGATCACGACCCGCCTCTTGACGATGGCCTGGACCACTTCGTCATCCATGTCCTTGTCGCGCACCATGTGCGTGAAGCCGTCGATGCCTGCCGCGACAAGGCCCTTCGCGTCGGCGAGATAGAAGACGTGCGCGTTGACGCGGATGCCGTGTCTGTGTGCTTCGTCGATGACGGCGCGATAGAGGGGTGGACTCAGTTCGGGCGCACGGCCGTTGCGATCGTCGACCCAGATCTTCACGAAGTCCACCTTCTGCGCCGCGAGTTCGCGCACTGCGGTGCGTGCCTGTTCTTCTGAAGTGACCTCGTAGGCGATCCCTTTGTACGTATCCGCGCCCGGGCCGGCGTTCGGCGCACCGATGCCGCGGCCGGCCGTGAACAGGCGCGCGCCCCCGAGGCGGCCAGCGGCCTGCTCTTCACGAATTTTGAAGGCCGCCTCGCCCGGGTCGATTCCTTCGGACACGACGGTGCTGACGCCGAAGTAGAGAGCTCGATTGAGGTCTTCGAGGATTGCGTCGCGGCCGTAGTTCTCGGGTCGATACGTGGGACCCTTCTGAAAACCCGTGTGCGTATGGATGTCGATGAGCGTCGGCATCACGGTCTTGCCGGTCAAGTCGACACGCGCGGCGCCGTTCGCTGCCTTCACATCTCCCATGCGTCCGACGCGTGTCAGCGTGCCGTTCTCGACGACGAATGCCGACCGTTCGATGGCGGGTCGGCCATCACCGGGGATCAAGCGCGCGCCCTCGTAGATGGTGGTCTGGGCGAAGGCGGGGTATGACACGCCGAGCGCGAGGATGACCGAAGCGAATCTCTTCACGCCGCGGATTATAGGTGTGCGCCTCGCGAGAAATCATCACGAGCGTGGCAGGTCTGCCCCATGTCGCTCATAATGCCCTCACCCACGCGGAGGGGGAACGATGTCTTTGTACGCATTCGACGGGACCTGGAACGAGGCGAAGGACGGCGACGATCCGGACTACACCAACACAAACGTGTTCCGCTTCTCCGAGGCTTACAAGCGGCACTCCAAGCGGCCGGATCTCGATTTCTACGTCCCGGGAGTAGGCACGCGCTTCAAGGCGATCGGTCGAGCCCTCGGCGGCGTGTTCGGCCTCGGCGAGCTGCCGCGTATCAACGAAGCCTACGAGGCGCTGTGCAAGGCGTGGGATCAGGGGGAGCGCGACATCGACATCGTCGGCTTCAGCCGCGGCGCGGCGACCACGCTGGACTTCTGCCACTGTATCCAGGAGCGCGGTATCCGCAAACCGGGCAGCGACCAGGTGGTGGAGCCCTCACCAAAGATTCGGTTTCTCGGCGTGTGGGACGTCGTGGCGTCCTTCGGGCTCGCCAACCTCGGCAACACCGCCTTGAACATCGGACATCATCTCGCGCTGCCGAAATCGAACCTGCAGTACTGCTTTCACGCGCTGGCGCTCGACGAGCGACGGCCGTCGTTTCTGCCCATCCGGATCGAGGGCGCATGCGAGGTCTGGTTCCGCGGCGTTCATTCCGACGTCGGCGGCGGCAACAAGAACCGGGGCCTCAACGACGTGACGCTTCGCTGGATGTTGCGCAAGGCGAAGGGCGCGCAGCTGCCGATCGGGCAGGAAGACATCGACGCGCTGAGACCCGATGCCACGGCCGTTCCTTCTCCCGCCGGCGGACACAAGCTGCCGCTGGAAATTCGGACGGTCTCGTCGACCGATCGCGGTCACTACACGGTGTCGCCGCTGAAAGGGTGGGCGAGCCTGCCAGACACGTGCTCCGTCGAGAGCGAGTCCGACGAGGGTGCGGCGGCGGAGATCGGCAGCAAGGGCGTCGAGATTCTCCCGCCCGACGTGCGCCGGCGGGTGCTGGCCATGTGGGAAGCCGCCCAGCAGATCGCCGAACGTGAGGACATGCCTCTCGATGATTCGAAGGATCTGCTGTTGACGCTGTTTCAAGGACGCGTGTCGCTCGTTCACAATGACGATGATTTGAAGCGTGCGCAAATCGGTGCCGCGCAGCTCGTCGCCAACGCCATCCACGGTGCACGCAACCGGGGGGAGCATCACCTCGCGCCGTTCTACGTCAACGAGGCGTTGTTCAATACACGTCACCTCTACCCTCTGACCGATTGATCAGCTTCTCACTCGGTCGGCTGCGCGTTTACGAACCGGAGAGGTGTGCGCCGTTGAGACTCCGAGAGCCCCTCGCCCGCGCGCTTTCCGGTCCATCGATGCGGCGTCTGCGCGTCGGCGGTGGGCCGCTACGCCCACGTCCGATTTCGACCCTGAAGCGTGGGCGCTCAGCTCTCCATCTTGCCGGCCAAATAGTAGATGTTCTCGCCTGCGTCACGATGGACATCGAGGAGCGTGAGGCCATTTGCTTTCAGCAGTTCCCGATACCGCTCGACGCTGAACGACCAGTAGTGGAATGGCACGCCGTTCATCGGCTCGCCTTCTTTCTCCCCTTCCCGATCGCCAGCCGTAAACAGGAAGAATCCTCGCACCTTCAATACCGAGGCGACTTTCGCAATTGCCGTCCGTTGTTCCTCATATGGCAGGTGAAAGAGGATTCCCCATGCGACGGCGGCGTCGAACGACTGCTGTGGCAGGTCGGCGGCTTGAATCGAGGAGCAGATGAATGGGGTTGTGGGACAGTTCGTCTGAAACCTTTCCAACATACGTCGGGAGCTATCGACGCCGATAACGTAGCAGCCGGCGTCGAGCAGTGTTCTGGTGAGCGGAAGGCCGTTGCCACAGCCAATATCCAGGACGGACGCGCCGGCCGGTAGTGACGCGATCAGCGACTTGAGTTCGGGAACACCAACCTGGGATGTGCCGCGACTCTCCGCATACCAGTCCGCGATGAGGTCGTATTCGTGCAAACTCGGAAAAATCGTGCGCCTAACGAGCGATCTTGGCAATGATGAACAACGTCACCACTGCCCAGGCGCCGAGACACGCCAACTCGATCCTGCTTGGGACCAGCAACAGCCCGCAGCACAGGCACACCGCTGACGCAAAGAGAAACCGCCAATACAGTTCTTCCGTGCTCTCCTCTTCCTGTTGCTGCGCCGTCGGAATGCGCCGTCGGATGCTGCTGATGATCTTGGATGCGATGGTGCGATCAGGTTCCTGTCCGATTTCGAAGTACTGTCCGCCGCCGATTCGCGCGATATCGCCAAGCGATTGGCGGTCGAGCGCCGATCGCAGGCGAGGCCGCGGGTACGGATCCGGAATCACACCTCCAGCAGTCGTACCGACGCCGACGACGTACACCCGGATGTCATGTGCGCGCGCATCGGCGAGCGCTCTCGCCACGGTTCCGCTCCAGGCCTGACCGTCGGAGATCACCACGAATGCCTTCGGGTTCTTGTTTCGGCCAAACAGCCGCTCATCGATCTCGACGAGCTTCAATCCCCACGACACGCCTTGCTCGATGTTGGTATCCCAGGTCGGGTCGTCCTCGATTGGGAATGGTGGCTGATTCCCCAGATGATCGATGAAGAAGAAGAGCGAATTGGGATCCCTGGTCAGACGAATCTGCGGTGCCGCATGGAACGCAAACAGCGCAAGGGCGACCCGGTCTCCCTTCCAGCTCAGCGTCTCAGCAAATTCCCGGAGGAACTGGACTGATCGCCGCCAACGACTGGGGGCCACATCGGTGACGTGCATGGATGCCGATCCGTCCTGCAGGATGACGATGTCGGCGCTCGCACGCCGCGTCACCGAGACGCGCGCGACAGGCCTGGCAAGCGCCAGGACGCAGAAGATGCTGGCGAGGCCGACCGCCACCCAGAATCCAAGATCGCCCAGCAGGGGGCGCCGTTCCACTAGAGGCATCACGCGGACGCGCTCCAGTCGCCGCCCATCGCCGCGACGACGGACTACCTGCCAGACCCAGAGGATCAATAAGCCTCCAGGCGCAACGATCAGCCAGAGGTACAGCGGTTCGCGAAAAGTCACCGTGCCGAAGTCGATCCAGAGGGGCATTCCACCCTACCCCCTGCGTGGCGGCGGCGGAATCTTGCTCGCTTTGGGGTCCGTCCGCTCCTCCTTTTCGAGCGGGACGTACTCCTTGAACTGGTTCTCGAACGCCGGGTCTTCCGGCTTGCCGCCCGAACCGAAGTTTCGCTTGTCGCCGGCCGGCGGGAGTTCGCGGCGGCGGCCGTTGAGGATTTCGTTGCGCAGCCGCACCACGTATTCGTAGTTGTAGGCAGCCATTGCCGCGGACGGCTCGTCTTCGGGACGCCGCGCATTACTGAGTGCCGTCCGGTACGCCTCGATCGAGGATCCGAGCATCTGCAATATGGAGGCGCGATCCTTCGCACCGGTGAGGCGATCGCGGTAGACGGCATCGGCAACAATGACCTGCAGCGCCAGGTTGTCGGGCGCAACGTCAGTCACGGGGTCCGTTCGATCGGCGGGCGCCAGCGAGCGGTACTTGCGCTGCCAGTAGCTGACGGCCGCACGTCGCGTACGCACGTTGTTGACCGGCCCGTCACCCACCCACGGCAGACGGCTCGCGTACTGGTAGTAGCGCTCGATCACCTGCAGAGACGCGTCCGCGGCATCGTAGTCAGCGGTCAGAAGCGCCTGTTGTGCACCTGCCATCTGGCGATCGAGGCGACTCGCCAGCAGGCAGGCGCCGCCCAGCACCGCCAGGACGACCGCGCCGATCACATAGCCAGCTATTCCCTTCATTGCGACCTCCACCGAGATTGCTGCCCGCGGTCCTATGGAAAGGTTCTGAAGCTGCGGAACCCGAGTTTCAGCGTCATGGCGCACAGCCACAGTGCGACCGCCGCCAGGGCGTATCCGGCGAATCGCGGCTGTTGCGCCGTGTATTCACGCACGTCGATTCGTCCCGCCGACAGACGGTTGATGTCGTCGACCGCGCGCAGAATCGTGTCTTCATCGGACGCCGGATAGAAACGGCCCCCCGTCCGTTCGATCGCCGGTCGCCAGAGCCGGTCTTCGCGAACGTCGCCGAACCTTCGGTTGAACGCCGTCCTGATCATGTAGACAGGAATCGCCGACGCTCGCGCCGTGGCCACGACGTCATCGATCGTCTTCCCCTTCAGTTGCAGCTGCTCGTCGATGCCGTCGGTGAAGACGACCATGAGGTTGCCGGAGGCATCCGCAAAGTCGAAGGCCCTGAACAGCTTTGCCGCTTCAGCGATTCCCTCGAGGATCGTCGTCCCGCCGTCGCCGAACTGCCCCCAGTTGACCGGGTCGCTGATCAGGCGCAGGCTGAGGAACACGTTGTCGTAGTCGGTTGTAAATGGCGTGATGACGTAGGCGTTGTTGCCGAACTGAATGAGGGCAATCAGGTCGCGGTACGGCCCTTTCGTCCGCAGCTGCATGAAGCGTTCGGCCGATGCCACCGCGGTGAAGTACGCACGCTTCACATCGGCGTTCAGCCGCGAGCTCTCGAACTGCTGCGTCATGCTATTGGAGCCGTCCACCACGAGCGCGATTCTGCGCCCCGGATAGCTCACCTGCTCGCGTGTGAACACGGTGAGAGGATCCGCAAGCGCTACAGCAAAGAATACGAAGCCGATCAGGAAGAGCAAGAGAGGGACATGGCGAACGATCGAGAACGGCGAACGTCGTATGACCGGGAGAATGGCTGGCACGCCGACCGCCGCCCGCCGCGTGCGCGGGTTACGAATGCTGCGAACCGCGACCATGAGGAGGGCCGTCGCCGCCAGCACAACGAGCGCCAACGCCGCCGTGCCCGCAGCGTCAAAGCGCAGATCCGTCCATCGCGCCTGCGTCACTTCGGCGAGCGTGCGTCTTACGACGATGAGCAGATCGGCCAGCGGTTTCACGCACCCGTGCCAAAGAGCGTAGTTGCCCTGGAAACCGCTGCCGCGGCACGCAGCGGCCACCACTGCGCCGTCCGCAATCGGCGCAGCGCGCCGCAACCGCTGTCGAGCGTTCGATCGAGCGCCTGCACGTCAACCACTCCCATGCGGCTGTAGCGGACCGCACTGAGCGCGGCGAGCGCGTCACGAATCTGATCGAGGACCTCAGCACCGGCGCCGGCGCGGCGGTTCCCGTTGCCGGCCACACGCACACGCTCCATCGCGTCTGCCGTGATCGACGCCGATACGACTGCGTGCCGGCGTCTTAGCAGTCCGTGTCGCACTGCGAGTTGTCCCTCCCGCGCTGACGTAACCCCGTCGAGCAGCGTCTGCGCCACCGGCTGCTGCAGTGCGATTGCGCCACCCACACGGAATGCGGCCAGCGCCCGCGCGGCAAGACCCGAGGACCAGCCGTCGCGCAAGGCTTCCGCGCGCACCCCGTCGATCTCACGTACACAACCGCCTAGCAGCTTGCCGACGGGCACTGTTTCCTGAACGGTGGGGCCGCGCTGCCGATACCGTTCGGCGATGCGGATTGCCGCAACAACCGTGGCCACTGCGGCAAACGCGAAGAAGATCGCGGACGCAATCAATTCCGTCGTGGCCCGTGAGCGTCGCGTTTCGAGATCGCCGAAGGTCTCGACGGCCGGATCGCGGATGTCGGAGGCTTGTGCGGGCAGCAGCGACAGAATCCGCATTGGCATCGGCGGAAGCACATATCTGTGTTCGGCGCCCTCGAGCGCCTCTGTGCCTCCGGTATGAATACGGAAGGTGAGATTCGTCGCCGGAATGGGCATATCGCGCCCGAAGAACTCGTCCCCCAGCAACCGCACTGTGTACACGTATTGGATATAGCGCCAGGGAGGTGCGACGAGGTCCTCGTGCCGAGTCCCTTGCAGGACCTCGAATGGTGTCAGCTCGATTGATGTCGGCTCGACCTCGCTGAGATTAGGCACGACCTTCACGGCCTGTGTTTCCATGACGCGGCATGTCAGCGTCAGCCCGAATAGCTCACCTACCCGAACGGCGCCCTTGTCCGTCATCCACCAACAGTTCATCGGCGTCGTCTCGACAGTGCCCGCACGTGCGCCGCGTGCAGGCGCCTGCGCCACGATGGCGATCGTGCTCCAGCCGGTCAAACTGGCGAGTACGATCGCGAGACGGAAATTGGGCAACGTATTTCCCCTGCGCATGCGCGTCCTCCGGGGTCCCCTGTCAGACCTTTCGTAATCGGCGTTCGGCGACGAAGTTCACGAGCGCCGTTTCCATTTCCCAGCGATCGAGTCCGACCCGGACAATGTCCAGGTCCGCGTCGCGGGCGAGCCGCTGAATGTGCTCCTGCCATGCTTCGATTCGCTTGACCAGCTGTCGCAGCTCACGTTGCGAGACGATGCGTGTGCTACCCGCTTCGACATCGAAGATTTCAATCCAGCCCGCCCGCACGTCCGGCAGTTCGTAGGCGAAGCGGGCATCCACCATGATGAGAAAAACGTCATGAACCGCATTCAGGTGCGACAGCGCTGTAATGACGCGTCCGGCATCGGCGAAAAGAAAGTCAGAAATGACCGGGACGAGCGACGTTCGGCGCAGGTGAGCCTCGATGGTTGCCGCGAAGTCTCCTGCCGCGCCCGCCGCTTCCGGGCTGGCCTGCTCCTGGTACCGATCGAGGCAGTGGATCACGTGAGACCGCCCGATGCGAGGTCTCACCGACGCGATCTCGCGGAAGTCCTTGTCGAAGGTCAGCAGCCCGAACGTGTCCTGAAAGAACACGGCCGACAGGCCGACGACCGCCACCGATCGCGCGATGGCGGCCGCGATCGGAGTGCCATACGTCCCACACCGGGTGGATAGGGAGGCATCGGCGACCGCGATGATCGAGGCGTTGCTCGGCTGTTCGAACTCGCGCGTGATCATCGGACTGAAGTTGGTGAGTGAGGACTGCGCCCAGTCGATCGACGACAGGCGATCCCCGGGTTCCCACTCGCGCACACCAACGAAATTGAATCCAGGACCTTTGAACACGCTGGCGTGATCGCCGAGCGCGTACTCCTTCATGCGTTTCAGGATGAACAGCTCGATCTCGGCGATCTCGGAGAGGTTGACCAGTGGTTCGGAGATCGGGGTGGCCTTCATGCGATCGGCACCCGATGGACGATGTCGTCAACGACCCTCTCGACGGTGACGCCATGACTGGCGGCGTGCGGACCAAGCCAGATGCGGTGTCCGAGCACGTATCTCGCGAGATCCTGGATATCCTCTGGATACACCTCGTCTCGGCGTCCTCGAAGCAGTGCCCACACTTTTACGAGACGCCCCCAGCAGATCGTGGCGCGCGGCGAGGCGCCAAGGTCGACATACGTCTCCACCAGTTCGGACGGCGAACGATGATGCCATTCGGTGTCGGCCTGATAGGGCCGCGTGGCGACGACCAGTCGCCGGATATATTTCTCGAGCGCCTCGTGTATGTAGACTTCTCGAGTGATGACACGTCGAAGCTCGAGGATTCGCTCTTTGGAGATCAGCGGCTTCAGCTCAACGTTCCTGAAGTCGAAGCTGACGAGTTTCTGTTCCTCCTCCGGGCGCAGATACGGAATGTTCACGCTGATGGCGAATCGGTCGACAGCCGCCTCGGACAGCGGAAACGTTCCCTGTCCCAGCTCCACCGGATTCATGGTCGCAATTGCAAAACTGAACGCCGGCAGTTCGTGCGTCACCTTGCCGACGGTGACCGTGCGCTCCTGCAGCCCCTCCAGGAATGCGCTCTGGGATTTGAGCGGGATGCGGTTGATCTCGTCGAGCAGCACGACCTCCGCCGAGGCCAAAGGGCCGAATTCGGTGATGAACTCACCGGTCACCGGGTTGATCATCTGAAACCCGACGACTTCGGTAGGCTGCAGGTCGGCGCGGCCCTGAATGCGGGCGAACTTTGCTTCGCTGATCGCGGCCAGGATGACGCCGAAAAAGGTCTTGCCTACCCCGGGGACGCCGCGCAGGAGCAGGTTGCCCGCATTGACCTGGCGCTGATGATCGCGGTCGTATGTCGTCGGGATTTCCGAGAGCAGCACAAGATTGGCGAGAACTTTCTCCGCTTCGTAGCCGACGAGCGCCTTCCCGGCCTCGGCCACGATCGCATCATGGAGCTCGATACATTCCTGAAGCTGTGCGTGCACGGCAGCGCATTATATGTACGCACACGGCGTCCTGCCTCACAGAAACGTTGACGCGGAGAAAGGCGCCGACATACCTCCAGCCGCCTCGGTTCACCAGCGGATCAGTTGCGAGAGCTGAATGCGATTGCCGCAGGTGTCGTTCAGCATCGCGATTTTCGAACCCGTCACGCTGGTCGGCGGCATGGTGAATTCCGCGCCACGCGCTTTGATCCGCTCGTAATCACCCTGCACGTCGTCACTGAAGAACATGGCCGCGGGCCGGCCCTGCTGGAACAGCGCCTCCTGGTAAGTTCTGGCTGCCGGTGTGTCGTTGAGCGCTAGTTGCAGCTCCGTGCCGTCCGGGTCTTCGGCCGAGACGACCGTCAGCCATCGAAACGGCCCCTGGCTGAAGTCCGCCTTCTTCACGAACCCCAGCACCTCCGTGTAAAACCGTAGAGCTTTTTCCTGATCGTCAACGTACAAGGTGGTCAGTTTGATTTTCATCGGGTCCTCTTGATATCAGACGTCCCTGTCACATTGGCTTCCGTTCGTCCGTCAGTGGTATGACGAAACGCGACGAGGAAATGTGACCGATGAACGGACGCGAGTATCTGGCTGACCGGTTCGAAGAGCATCGCCCTCGCTTGCGCGCGCTGGCCTACCGGATGCTCGGCTCGTTGAGCGAAGTAGACGATGCCGTGCAGGAAGCATGGCTGCGACTGAACCGCGCTGATGCCAGCGGCATCGACAATTTCGGAGGATGGCTGACGACGGTCGTCGCGCACGTGTGCCTCGACATGCTGCGGTCGCGTACGTCGAGGCGCGAGGAGCCGCTCACGCCTGAGGCGCCGGAACGCGTCCCTGCGGTTACCAACGGGAGCAGCCCCGAGCAGGAAGCGCTCCTCGCAGATTCAGTCGGCCTCGCGCTGCTCGTGGTACTCGAGAGGCTGACGCCGGCCGAACGCCTGGCATTCGTGTTACACGATATGTTCGCCGTGCCGTTCGAGGAAATTGCGCCGATCGTCGGGCGTTCGGCGACAGCGACGCGGCAGCTCGCGAGCCGCGCACGGCGTCGCGTGCGCGGCGGCGCGACGACGCGCGAAGTCGATCGCGTCCGCCAGCGCGAGGTCGTCGACGCGTTTCTGGCGGCGTTACGCAGCGGCGACTTCGAAGGCCTTCTCGCCGTCCTCGACCCTGAGCTCGTGGTTCGCACGGACATCGCCGCGCCCGGCGCGCCGTCGGAGGTCCGCGGCGCGACCGTCTGGGCGAAGCAGGCGGTCGCCTTCGGTCACATGGCGCGGCTCGCACGCACCGCGCTCGTCGATGGCACTGTCGGTCTGGTGTTCGCCCCGCGCGGGCGCCTGCTGCGGGCGCTCCACTTCACGATCGTTCGGCGAAAGATCACCGCGATCGAGGTCATCGGTGATCCGGCGCGGCTGCGCAGGCTCGATTTGTCGATCGTCGAGTGACGCTCTGCACGGTGTCGACGGACGATAGTCACAACGGACCGGCTACTCGACCACCACGGCGGAGCGGCTCGCTGAGTCCTGCTGTATGGGCGGCGAACGCCGACACCCGATCGACGCGCGACCAGCAGTCAGGTATCTTCATCGACCAATGAGCAGACGTCCGCGGATTCTCGTTACCGGTGCGACCGGCAATATCGGCCGGGAGGTCGTTACGCAGCTGCGAGCGGCCAATGTCCCGGTTCGCGGCCTGAGCCGCAACCCGCACACGACAGAGATCGGTGACGGTGTCGAAGTCGTTCGCGGTGATCTCACGGCACCCGCAACGCTCGATCGCGCGCTGGACGACGTGGACGCGATATTGCTCGTATGGGTCGCGCCACTCGCGGCCGCAGCACCTGCCATCGAGCGCATCGCGTCGCGCGTACAGCGCATCGTCTTTCTTTCGTCGCCGATTCGAACAGATCATCCCTTCTTCCAACAGCCCAATGCACTCCGGCACGTGCACGCGGGCGTCGAAGATCTGATCGAGAAGTCGGGAACGCGGTGGACGATGCTGCGACCGGGCCCATTTGCGCTCAATTGCCGCAACTGGTGGTCGCCGCAGATTCGAAGCGGTGACGTCGTGCGCTGGTTTCATGGCGGCGCACAGACCGCGGCCGTGCACGAACGCGACATCGCGGCCGTCGCGGTTCACCTGCTGTGCGACGAAGGGCAGGATAATCGCGACTACGTCTTGACTGGGCCCGAGTCGCTGACGCAGCGCGAGCAACTCGCGATCATCGGAGACGTCATCGGCCGGCATCTCGTGTTCGATGAGGTGTCGCCCGACACCGCTCGGCAGGAGATGCTCGCGGCGTGGCCGGCGTCGGTGGCGGACATGTTGTTGAGCGCCTACGCCGCCGCGGTGGAGCGGCAAGCATTCCTGACCTCGGCCATCGAAGCGGTGACAGGAAGGCCCGCGCGAACATTCCGCGAATGGGCGGCCGATCACGCCGACGACTTCGCCACACCGTCGCGGCACGGCTCCAGCCATTGACGAATCCCAGGTCGCCGCTGCGCACGACGATGTCACCGAGATTGGCGCGGGAATGGCGAATGTCCCTTGTAAGCAGAGGCGGGCTCGAGACGCCCGGATGTCTCGTGTCGGCATCATGAAGCTCGCCGACGTGGCGATCGCGACGATGACGCGGGCGCGGGATAGTCGTGAAGCAACGCTGATCGCCCGCGCCCTCGTGTGTCTCTCGCGAACCTCGTTGCCGATCGCGATCGCCGATGGCGGATCGGCGCCGCGCTTCGTCGATGACATCCGTCAACTGTCGGGGGTGACGGTCGTGCCGCCGCGGCATCCAAGCCTGGTTGGTCAGGTGCAGGCAAGCCTGACGGCGGCGGACGCGATGGGCCGGACCTACATCCTCTACACCGAGCCGGACAAGCGCGGCTTTTTCGAGCGCGGGCTCGTCGATTTCGTGCGGCGCGCCCCCGCAAACAGCGGTGTTGTGATCGCCGCACGTTCCGCATCTGCCTTCAAGACGTTTCCGCCATTTCAGCGGCTCGCAGAGGCAGCAGCCAACGATCTGTGCGGCCGCGTCGTTGAATTGAACACGGACTACTTTTACGGTCCGTTTCTGCTCCATCGCCGGCTGGCGGCGGCGGTCATGCGCGCGCCGCGCACGCTCGGCTGGGGTTGGCGCCCGTTTTTGTTCGCCACCGCACATCGACTCGGCTTCCCGATCGCGGCCGTCGTTGGCGACTATCGCTGCCCGCGCGGTCAGCGTCAGGAGGACGACGGCGAACGGCAGCATCGCGTCCGACAACTTGCTGAAAATGCCGCCGGTCTGATCGCGGCGTTGACGACGCCATCACCAGATCAGCTGGGCATGACTCCGTTCCGGCGAGAATAGACTTTGCACGTCCACTCGGCACCTCGATGGCGCTCCTGCAAAATGACTCCGATGGGCTCGACGACTGTGGCCGCGGCTATCCGCGTCCGCAATTGCGCCGGACTGGATGGTACTCGCTCAACGGCGAGTGGGAGTTTGCGATCGATTCCGGCGCGAGCTGGTCGGCTCCCGCGGAAGTGGAGTGGCAGCGTCGCATTCGCGTCCCGTTCGCGCCTGAAACGGTAGCGAGCGGCGTAGCGGATACCGGGTTCTATCGGCGCTGCTGGTACCGTCGCCGGGTTGCGATCGGGGATGTCCCCGCCGGACAGCGTCTGTTCCTGCGATTCGGCGCCGTGGACGACAAAGCGATGGTCTGGGTCAACGGTGCCTGGGTCGGAGACCATCAAGGCGGCTACACCCCGTTCTCGTTCGACATCACGACGCTCGCGGCGTCTGGCGAGCTCGATGTGATCGTGCGCGCCGACGATGATCCGGCCGATCTCGCCAAGCCGCGCGGCAAACAGGACTGGCAGCCGGAGCCTCACTCGATCTGGTATCCGCGCACGACCGGCATCTGGCAAACCGTCTGGCTCGAGCTGGTACCAGCTACTGCCGTACGCGCCGTCACGTTCACACCGCACCTTGCGCGATGGGAGATCGGTGTCGCCGGATGGATCGACGGCGTCGCGACCGATCCCTGTCGGTTGTCGGTGTCGCTGACCAGCCGGGGAACGCTTCTCGCGGCGGATACCTACACGGTCGTCGCCGGCGAGGTCCATCGTCGCATTGCGTTGTCGGATCCTGGGATCGACGATTCGCGCAACGAGCTGTTGTGGAGTCCGGATTCGCCCAACCTGATCGAGGTGCAGTTGGATCTCTGGGGCAAGCGCGGGGAACTGCTGGATCACGCAGTGTCGTACACCGCCTTGCGATCCGCCGCAGTTCAGGGCGATCGCTTCGTCCTCAACAACCGCCCGTACCTGCTTCGTCTCGTGCTCGATCAAGGCTACTGGCCGGAAACCGGCATGACCGCGCCAGACGACGCGGCATTGCGTCACGACGTGATGCTCACACGGCAAATGGGCTTCAACGGCGTCCGCAAGCACCAGAAGATCGAGGATCCGCGCTACCTGTACTGGGCGGATCACGTCGGCCTCGTCGTCTGGGAGGAAATGCCGAGCGCCTACCGCTTCACCAGGGGATCGGTCGATCGTCTCATTCGCGAATGGAGCGAAGTGGTGACGCGCGATTACAGCCACCCCTGCATCGTCACGTGGGTGCCGATCAACGAATCGTGGGGCGTGCCGAACCTGCCCGACAACCCAAGCGAGCGGCACTACGTGCAGGCGCTCTATCACCTGACCCGGACGCTCGATTCGACGCGACCCGTCGTCGGCAACGACGGCTGGGAGAGCGTCGCGACCGACATCATCGGCATCCACGATTACGACGATCGGCCCGACCGCATCGCGAAACGCTACCGCGCCGACGAGGTGCTTCCGCGCCTGTTCAAGCGCGAACGTCCGGGCGGGCGCATTCTGGTGCTCGAGGGGCAGTCGCACGCCGAGCAGCCGCTGATGCTGACCGAGTTCGGCGGCATCGCCTTCTCGCGCGGTGGGGAGACGTGGGGCTACTCGCGGTGCAGTTCTCCGGAGGAATTTGCCCGGCGCTACCGCGAATTGCTCGGTGTCGTCCGCCAGCTGCAGGTTTTCTCCGGCTTCTGCTACACGCAGTTCGCCGACACGTATCAGGAAGCGAACGGCCTGCTGTTCGCCGACCGGACGCCAAAAATCCCGATCGCGGAAATCGCCGCGGCGACACGCGGACGCGATGACGTCCGCACCGACGGCGTCGATCAACTGCTGCCGGTGGACGAGCGGTGAGCGGCTACAGTGGCCTGCACAAACGGCGGCTGATGAAGCCGGACGGGCGCGAACTGCTGCTCTACGGCCGCGAGCCGATCCCGGAGGGGCTCGCGGCGCCGAGTGCGGGGGGCGCCGGCAGCGCATCGCCGAACGCGCACCTGCGGTGGCATCCGCTGCGGGGTGAATGGGTCGCATACGCCGGACATCGCCAGAACCGCACGTTCCTGCCGCCCAAAGAATACAACCCGCTCGCGGTCACCACGGATGCGTCGGCGCCGACCGAAGTGCCAGCCGGCCCGTGGGACGTAGCGGTCTTCGAAAATCTGTTTCCAACGCTGACGCAGTCGGCGCACGATCCGCCGGCACTGTGGGTGCCGACCGAACCTGCCAAAGGCCTCTGCGAAGTCATCGTCTTCACGCAGGATCCCACGTCCTCGCTCGGACGGTTGCCGCTATGGCATCTCGAACTGCTGATGGATGTCTGGGCGGATCGGTACATCGAAGTGGGCGCCATTCCGGAAGTGCTGTACGTCTACCCGTTCGAAAATCGCGGCGTCGAAGTGGGCGTCACCCTGCATCATCCGCATGGACAGCTGTACGCGTATCCATTCGTGCCGCCCGTGGCGATGCGCGAGCTCGCCGAACAGTCGAAGTACTACCTGCTCCACGGACGCGGGTTGCTCGAAGACTTCGTGGCGCGCGAAGTGAAGGAACGCGTGCGGCTGCTCTACGAGGGCGACGAGGTCGTAGCGTTCATGCCGATCTGCGCCCGCTATTCGTACGAGGTCTGGGTCGCACCGAAGCGGCCGGCACCATCATTTGCCGCGCTGTCGCGGACCGAGCGCCGCGATTTCGCGCGCGCGCTCAAAACGGTGCTCCTGAAGTTCGACGGCCTCTGGCAGAAGCCGTTCCCCTACATCCTTGCGTTTCACCAGGCGCCGACCGACGGCCAGGATCATCCCGAGGCGCACCTGCACGCGGAGTTCTATCCGGCCTACCGGATGCCGGGCCGGTTGAAATATCTCGCGGGCAGCGAGATCGGTGCCGGCGTGTTCACCGCCGACACGCTGCCGGAGCAAAAGGTCGAAGAACTGCAAGCTGTCGCGGTGGACCTCGGTGACTGAAATCCATGCCGACGCGCCCGGCCGAGTCAACCTCATAGGCGAGCACACCGATTATCAGGACGGGTTCGTGCTGCCGTGCGCTGTGCCGCAACGCACGCATGCGGCGCTCCTCGTCCGCTCCGATGGCCGGGTCCGCGTGTGGAGCGCGCAGATGGGACCCGAGCCGAGCGAGTACGTGCTCGGAGACGAACGGCGGGGCGCGGGTTGGGTGGATTACGTTCAGGGTGTCACGTGGGTCCTCGCGCAGCAGGGCTACTCGCTTCGCGGGTTCGACCTGCGGCTGCGTTCCGACGTTCCGCTCGGGAGCGGCCTGTCATCGAGTGCAGCGCTGGAAGTCTCGACGATGCGCGCGCTGCGTGCTGCCTTCGAGTTGACGCTCTCGGACGTGGACCTTGCCCGTGCCGCGCAGCGGGTGGAAACGGATTTCGTCGGCGCGCCGGTCGGCATCATGGATCAGATGGCATCCAGCCTCGCCTGCGGCCGCGACGCCATCTTCCTCGATACTCGTTCGCTGCAGTTCGAGCGCATCCCGCTGCCCGAGAGTCTCGATCTCGTGGTCATTGATTCGGGTGTCAAACACCAGCATGCCGGCGGCGAGTACGTGACGCGCCGTCGCGAATCCGAAGAAGCGGCACGGCTGCTCGGTGTGGCACGGCTGCGCGATATCCCCATCGATGCGCTGCCGCGCGTCGACGCGCTCCCGCCGCTGCTCGCCCGGAGGGCGCGGCACATCGTGACCGAGAACGACCGCGTCCTCCGGGCGCGCACCGCGCTGCTCAGCGCCGATCTCGACACGCTCGGGCGTCTGTTCAACGCGTCGCACGCGTCGATGCGGGACGACTACGAGGTCACCATCGAGCCGATCGATCGTCTGGTCGAAGCGGCAACGGCCGTTCCACACGTGTTCGGCGCGCGCATGACCGGCGGCGGCTTCGGCGGCGCCGTCGTCATCGCGGCCGAGGCCGGACACGGACGCGAGGTGGCGATGCAGGTTGAACGAGCGTATGTAGTTCAGACGGGACGCCGCGGCGAGATTTTGGTGCCTCCCCATTAGCATCGAAGGCACAGTTTTTGGACATGCGGCTGGGCATGTCACACCTGCGTCCCTCACCAGCGGCAGACCTCATCTGCCTTTCGCATCTGCGATGGAATTTCGTTTTTCAGCGCCCGCAGCACCTGCTTACGCGGTGCGCACAGGAGCGCCGTTGTTTTTACGTCGAAGAACCGCTGTACGACGCGGAAAGCGCGCCGTGGCTCGATGTCAGCCGGTGCGGCGAGGTGATCGTGGCGGTGCCCCATCTGCCGCCGAACGCGCAGCCGGATGCGAACGCCGTGCAACGGCGGCTGATCGACCAGCTCATTTCGCATCAGCGTATCGAGTCGTACGTGCTCTGGTATTACACACCTATGGCGCTCGCGTTCACCGATCATCTGCAGCCGCAGGCGGTCGTGTTCGACTGCATGGACGAGCTCAGCGCCTTCGCCAATGCGCCGGCCGCCCTGAAAGAATACGAAGCGGAGCTGTTACGCCGGGCGAGTGTGGTGTTTACCGGTGGACAATCGTTGTACGAGGCCAAGAAAGACAAGCACGCGAACGTCCATGCGTTCCCGAGCAGCGTAGACGTCAAGCATTTCGCGCAGGCGCGGCACATCGTCGCCGACCCGGCGGAGCAGGAACCAATCCCGCGCCCACGGCTTGGATTCTTTGGCGTCATCGACGAGCGGATGGACATCGATCTCGTTCGCGGCATCGCGGCAGCCCGGCCTGAGTGGCACATCGTGCTGGTCGGACCGGTGGTCAAGATCGATCCCGCGATTCTGCCGCGCCGCAGCAACATCCATTATCTCGGTGCGAAGAGTTACGAGGAGCTGCCTCACTACATTGCCGGTTGGGACGTCGCGCTTCTGCCGTTCGCACGGAACGAGTCGACGCGGTTCATCAGTCCGACGAAAACACCGGAGTACATGGCGGCGGGGAAACCGGTGGTGTCAACTTCGATCCGCGACGTCGTCCGCCCCTATGGACAGCTCGGACTGGTACGAATCGCCGACCGGGTGGACGAGTTCGTGAGGGCGTGTGAGGCGGCGATGGACGAGGACGCGACGGCGCGGCTGCGCGATGCGGACGCGTTTCTCCGGCAAACATCGTGGGACGGCACATGGGCCCGGATGCGCCGGCTGATCGACATGGCCGTTACTCAGAGGGCGGGACGCACGCAGCCGTCAGACGCTCTCGCCGCGGAGGCATAATGTTCGATTATGTCGTCGTCGGCGCCGGGTTCGCAGGGGCAACCGCCGCGGAGCGCCTCGCAGCCGACGCCGGCAAGAAAGTCCTGATTTGCGATCGCCGTCCGCACATCGGCGGCAACGCCTACGACCACTACGACGAGGCGGGCGTCCTGGTTCACAAATACGGGCCGCACATTTTCCACACGAACTCACGCGAGGTGTACGACTATCTCTCGCAATTCACCGACTGGCGGCCTTACCAGCACCGCGTGCTCGCGTGCGTCGACGGACAGCTGCTGCCGATTCCGATTAATCTGAACACCGTCAACCGCATGTACGGCACGAACCTCACGTCGTTCCAGCTCGATGAATTCTTCCGCTCGGTCGCGGAGCCGCGTGCGCAGATCCGCACGTCGGAGGACGTGATCGTCAGCAAGGTCGGCCGCGAGCTTTACGAGAAGTTCTTCCGCAACTACACGCGCAAGCAGTGGGGACTCGACCCCTCGGAGCTCGACGCCGCGGTAACCGCACGCGTGCCGGTGCGGACCAACTGCGACGACCGTTACTTTACCGACACGTACCAGGTGATGCCGCTGCGCGGCTACACGCGCATGTTCGAAAAGATGCTGGCCCACCCCAACATCATGGTCCTGCTCAATGCGGACTACCGCGAAGTGCGCGCGATGATTCCGCACCGCGAGGTGATCTTCACCGGACCGGTCGATGAATTTTTCGATTACCGGTTCGGCAAGCTGCCGTATCGCTCGCTCGAATTTAAGTTCGAGACCCACGACGTGCCGGTGGCGCAGCCGGCGCCGGTCATCAATTATCCGAACGAGCAGGCGTATACGCGGATCACCGAGTTCAAATACCTCACCGGCCAGGAACACCAGAAGACGACGATCGTCTACGAGTTTCCGCAGGCGGAAGGCGACCCGTATTACCCGGTGCCGCGTACGGAAAACCAGCAGATGTACCGGAAGTATCAGGCGCTCGCGGACCAGACGTCCGGGGTCCACTTCCTCGGACGGCTCGGCACCTACAAGTACTACAACATGGATCAGTGCGTCGCGCAGGCGCTCGCTTATTACCGCAAGGTGCTCGTTGGCGGCGAGCGGTTCGCGACGAGCGCATGATGCGCATATTCGTCACCGGCGGCGCCGGCTATATCGGCAGCGTCGTCACCGAACAACTGATCGACCAGGGCCACACGGTGCTGGTGTTCGACAACCTGTCAAAAGGCCATCGCGACGCGGTGGTGGAGGGCGCCGCCTTCGTGCAAGGCGACCTGCGCGACCGCGCCGACGTCGTCCGAGCGCTGCGAACGTGTGGCGCAGAGGCGGTCGTGCATCTGGCGGCCGATTCGCTGGTCGGCGAATCGGTGACCAATCCGGCCAAGTATTACGCGAACAACGTTGGTGGGGGACTGGCGCTGCTCGATGCGATGACGGAGGCCGGTGTGCGGCGGATGGTCTTCTCGTCGACTGCCGCCGTGTACGGCGAGCCGGAACGTCAGCCGATCGATGAAACGGCCGTGACCAAACCCACGAACCCGTATGGCGAGACGAAGCTCGCGTTCGAACAGGCGCTTCGCTGGTACTTCGAGGCCTACGGCATCGCGTCGGTCAGTCTCCGCTACTTCAACGCTGCCGGCGCCACCGAGCGAAATGGCGAGCGACATGCTCCCGAAACGCACCTGATCCCCCTGGTGCTGCAGGCGGCGGCCCGGGAAGCGGACGATGTGACGGTATTCGGCGACGATTACCCGACCCGCGACGGCACGTGCGTCCGCGACTACATTCACGTCCGCGATCTCGCGCGCGCGCACGTGCTGGCGCTCGGCGCGCTGGCAGGCGACGGGTCCTGCCGCGCCTACAACCTCGGGTGCGGCGGCGAGGGCTACACTGTCCGGGAGGTGATCGACACCGTGCAGCGCGTTACCGGCCGACCTGTGCCGGTGAAGATGGCGGGGCGTCGCCGCGGTGATCCAGCTGTGCTCGTGGCGAGTTCCGAGCGCATCCACCGCGACCTCGGATGGACGCCGCAGTTTCAGGATCTCGACCGGATCGTTGCGTCGGCGTGGCAGTGGATGGAGCACAGAAGGCAGACTTTTGAGCTGTGACTTCTCACTTGTCATTGTCTCCCGTGTGCAGAATCTCCTCGCGTCCGCTGCGAATCTCCATCCAGTGCGCCGCCACATCAAGCAGGTGGGAGTCGGCATCCGAGTGCGCGACGCCGGCTTCCTCCGGGTGTTCGAGCAGACGCCGCTGCGTCTGGAGCTCGCGCGCGAGCGGCTCGTAGATCTCGCGCTCGCCCTTCGCGTCGGCGTAATCCCATAAGCCGTTGTAGCAGTGCCGGTCGTCCTCCCATCCGGGATGATTGACGACCGGATACACGCACAGGCCATGTACGGGTACGCCCTCGTGAATCGCGCGACGCACTTCGTAGCCGATGTAGCGTAACCACGCGGGCCTCGCCTGATCCTCGATCCCCGTTTCCGCGACGAATATCGGACGACGGTAGCGCTCGTGCACGTCCCGCAGCATCTGCCACACCGGCCGGTATTGTGGCTGCGACGGCTCGATCGTCATGCCGTGTCCGCCGGGGTAGACCCACTGATTGTGGATGTAGTAGTTGACCCCGAGGACACCCAGGTAGTCTTCTCGGCCGCCGAGCTCCGGTCGAGTGCGACCGGCGATCATGTCCAGCGCGGCGTACTGTGCCTGACGATGCCCCTCAGCGGCGGCCGCGTCCTCCGGACGTCGCCGGTCAGGCACGACGTTGATCATCGGTTCGGTGTGAACAATGCGGATGTCCGGGCTGACCTCACGCATCGCGCCGATCGCCGCAATTGCGGCGCGCACCAACTGCAGCTTCAGCTCGTCGCCACGCTGGCGCGCGAACGGATTGAAGATGCCAACGTCGCCTCCGGCCCAGGCGAAGAACGAGATCTCGTTGACGGGGACTACCCAGACCAGGCCCTCGGTTTCGCGCATTGCCAGCTGTGCGAACGCACGCGCGAAATCGGCGAAGCGCCGCACGAACGCATCCGTGAAGATGTCGAGATCGTCGGGCCAGCCGTAGTGCAAGATGTCCCAGATGATTTCGACGCCGGCCTCGCGCGCGGCGGTGAGCATCGGTTGCACGCTCGAGAAGTCGTACACGCCGGGTGATGTTTCGATGAGGTGCCAACGCAGCCCATCTCTCGCCGTTCGCATCCCCACACCCGCCAGCCGTTCGTAGTCCTGCCGAGCGAAGCGGTCGTGCGCCGTTGCGCCGATGATGTCCAGCCGACGACCGGAATGAAGGCGGTGAGTGGAGCACTCGAACCCGCCCATGAAAAAACTGCTGAACAGGTTGTCGGTCATAAGAGATCGTGAAGGCACTTCGAAGCGCTGCCGCCGGCATGCTCTGCAAAGCGGGATCCTCTCGATCGTTTCACGGCCGAGCCTACCGTCCCATCACCAAGTGCATCGCCGCCTCGGTGGAGACGTGCTCCTTGACCCTGTAGCCGAGCGCCGGAAGATCGATGCCTTCGAGCAGGGGCTCGCCTTGGCCGAGCAGGATCGGCGAAATGGCCAGGTGTATCTCGTCCAGTAGTCCGGCCCGCAGATACTGGCGGATCGTGGCTGCTCCGCCGCCGATTCGCACATCCTTACCTCGAGCGGCCGCCCGTGCCAGATCGAGCGCCGCCTCGATCCCCTCGGTGACGAAATGGAAGACGGTGCCGCCTTCCATCTCCAGCGGCGGGCGCGCGTGGTGGGTGAGCACGAAGACCGGCACATGGTACGGAGGATTGGGTCCCCACCAGCCTTTCCATTCGTAGTCGGGCCAGGGTCCGCGCACCGGTCCGAACATGTTGCGGCCCATGATCCACGCGCCGAGATTCTCGAACGAGCGTGCGGCGAAGTCGTTGTCGATGCCGGTCGTCCCGCCGTCTCGCCTCAGGACCTCGCGCTGGAAGGTGCGGGTTGGAAGGAACCACCGGTGCAGTTGTTCGCCGCCGTGGCCCAGTGGCTGGTCACGGCTCTGGTTCGCACCGGCGCCGAAGCCGTCGGCCGACACGCTAAAGGCGTTCACGCGAAGTTTGGACACGGGCGTCTCCTTGACGTCGCTGCATGGAACTGTTGAATCGTGATGTCACACGGGTGGATCCGGCTCTGTTATTTTGCGGCGCGAGCTGCACTCAAGTGACGGCCGAGCCACGGCCAGACACACCGGCTCGCGCTTCGGCCATCTCACGCGTCAAGTCGATCAATCCGTTGACCAGGATGTGGGCGGGTCGGGCGAAATTGTTGTCGCGTCGAGCAGACGCATGTGCTTCGGAGGATGTCGTGGTGGCTCGCCGTGGAGGATCTGGCTGACGATTTCCGGCAACACGCGCATCGCGCCGAGCACGCCGACGAGCGGCCGTTGGCGGCCGACTTCGATGAGATCGACCTCCATGAGCGCCTCCCATGTGACGGCAACATCAGCGTGCACCACGGTAGCCACTCCATCAGAGACGTCGTAGGTCGGCAGGAAGTCGTCAACCAGCATCCGTCCAGTATGGCCAGGTGCGTTCATGAAGTCATGTTGATGCGCGATTGGCCGGTGACGTGCCTTGGCGCGTGGATGCGGACCTCACGCGAGGCGAGCAGCCGCCTGACGAATCTCCGCCGACAGCGGATGATCGGGAAACTGCAGCGTAAAGAGTCCGCGACTGCCCAGTTCCAGCATCTCGGGCGCCTCGGGAAGAATGCCGATCACAGGTGCCCCATATGCGCGAGTGACTTCTTCGACGAACCCTCGCGCGATCACGCTCGGCATCACCTTATTGAGCACCATCACGAGCTGACGGACCTCGAGTTTGCGGGCGACTTCGACGGTAACGGCTGTTCCTTGAAAGTCCTGCCGATCGGGCCGAAGCAGGACCACGAGGACGTCGGAGATGGCAATGCTGAGAAGCGTCTCTTCGTTCAGCCCTGGATGGGTGTCGATGAGCAGATAGTCGAGCGCGAACTCGTCGATCAAATCCTGGAGACCGTCGTTCATGAGGCCCGCGTCGTAGCCTTCACGCAGCACCTTGGCGATCTCTGCGGCATGGAGGCTGGAGGGGACCAGCCAGATGCGTCCCCCGGCCTCCTCGATCCTTGCGGGTGTCACGTCCACGGCCGTCTCGCCAACGGGGCACCGCTCCCACAGGTAATCATTCAGCGTACGTCGCTCACTCGTGTCCTCGAGCCCGAAGAGCATGTGGATTCCGGGCGATTGGATATCCGTGTCGACCACCGCCACGCGCGTCCCAGATGCTGCAAGGCACGCGGCCAGGTTGGCCGTGAGATTCGATTTCCCCGTGCCGCCGCGGTACGAGTGAATGGAGACGATCTTGGCCACTGGAGTCGGTCAGTCCGATTCGCTGCTGCGGGCGGCGCGCCTCGCTGAAAAGTGACGGGCACGGACCTGGAGATCCCGGAAGTAGTCGGAATCGGTAATCTCCTCGACCTGCGCGGCCTTCTTCCTTTCGTCGATGGCGATGGTCAGTTGCTGGACCTGGTCTTCGAGGCGCCGCTGCCGCGCCGCCACTTCCATGGCCATGCGCTGGAAGAGCCTCGCGAGATTCCCAAGGGCGTCGGGCCGTTGGGCCACCTCGTCGAGAGTTTCCGCAGAGAAGCTGCCAGACTCGACGGCGGCCGCCGCCGTCGTGACCCTGGCGACGCCCCGCAGATAGGCGAGATCGAGGTCGCGGGCCCGCTTTTTCGCCAGGCAGCTGCGAACGCGGACGCCGAGCACCACCGGATCGAAGGGCTTGGGGAGATAGTCGTCGGCGCCGAGGGCAATACACCGCGCGAAGCTCTCCGGGCGATCCACCGCGGTGATCACCAGCACCGGAATCTCTCGCGACGCGTCATCACTTTTCAGCCTGGCGAGGATCTCGTACCCGCTGATACCCGGCAGCCAGACGTCGAGCAGGATCACGTCCACCGGTTCGCGTGCCGCGATCGCCAACCCGGCCTCACCGGTGGCGGCAACCCGCACAGAGTACCCCTGCCGAATCAGCCGGCGAGAGAGCAGCGTCCGGTTCGCCTCCTCGTCGTCGATGATGAGAATCGAGCCGCCGCCCGTCAAATGGGCAGAGGCTTCGTTGTGAACGGCGGTGATGGACACGGGCGGTGGCACGTCACTCTTGGCGGAAGCGAACGTGTGTTCGATGCCGTCGATGACCTTGAAGAACCGAGCGGCCGCGACGCCGATCCGCCGCAAATCGTCGCCGAGCGCACCGTTCTGGTGCTCAGCGAGCAACCCCTTGACGCAGCCCCGGATCGTCGTCAGCGGGACGCGCGTCGCGTAGCGCAGCCGAAAAGCATACTCTTCGATTCCATCGGTGACCGCGGCGGGATCCAGCATAGCGCCAATCGTTTGCAGGAGTTGCTTGCCCGCGTTCGCGACACCCTGAAGGACCTGTCGCTCGGCAACGCTCAACGGCGACGAATCGGCTTCTTCCAACAGCAGTTGACTGTAGCCGAGGATCGTGTTGATCGGGTTGCGCAGCTCATAGCGGGTCTGCGCGACGACGGCGTCGACATCGCCCATCGGCTCACGACCCCGGCGTCACCACGGCGGTCGCATGAAGCGCCTGGCCGCTGCGCTCGGCGACCGCCCGTGGTTGACTGTGGGGCCATTCGCCGCGCTCGATGAACGCCTGGAGCTGGCGCCGATAGGGTCGCAGGTCGACTCTGCGCTGCGCCAGCCACGCGTCGTTGTAGTAACTCTGGATGTACCGCTCGCCCGAGTCGCAAATCAGCGTGACGACCGAGCCTGTTTCACCGGCAGCCGCCATGTCGGCGATGATTTCGAACGCACCCCAGAGGTTGGTGCCGCTCGACGGCCCGGCGCGTTTGGCGGTGAGCTTGTAGAGAAACATCATCGCGGCATAAGAGGCCGCATCGGGTACCTTGATCATCTGATCGACGACAGAAGGGATGAACGAGGGTTCGACCCGGGGGCGTCCGATACCTTCCACGCCCGAGCCGCGTTCGAGCGTCAATGAGTGATCACCCGTTCGAAAGTAATCGAACGTCACCGAGTGCTCGGGATCGACGACGCACAACCGGGTGTGATGTCCTTGGTAGCGAATGAACCGACCGACCGTCGAGGCGGTGCCGCCGGTTCCTGCGCCCAGCACGATCCACGTCGGGATCGGATGCGGTTCCTCGCGCATCTGCGCGAAGATCGTCTCCGCGATGTTGTTGTTGCCCCGCCAGTCCGTTGCGCGCTCGGCGTGGGTGAACTGGTCCATGTAGTAACCGCCGGCGTCCGCGGCGAGCTGCGCAGCGACGGCGTAGACCGTGCTTGAACCTTCGACGAAGTGGCAGCGACCGCCTTCCGCCTCGATCAACGCGACCTTCTCCTTCGAGATCGACGTGGGTACCACTGCCACGAACGGCAGCTCGAGCAGACGGGCGAAATAGGCTTCTGAGATCGCCGTGCTGCCGGAGGACGCTTCAACGACGAGGCTGCCTTCCCGCAACTGCCCGTTCACAAGGGCGTAGAGAAACAGCGAACGTGCAAGCCGGTGTTTCAGGCTGCCTGTGACGTGGGTGGATTCGTCTTTGAGGTATAGCTGGATTCCTGGAAACGGGGAGAGTCTCACAGGGAGCAGGTGCGTGTCCGAGGATCGGCAAAAGTCCGCGTTGATCCTCTTCATTGCCCACGCGCTCCACTGACGGTCGGCAGGTCGCATCTGCAGGCCGAGCATACCGCAATCGGACAATCACGCGCGCGGGGCGAGCGCCGCTTCCAGCACCCATCGCTGTAAGTCGATAGTATGGTTCAACGGCCTCGGCAGTTCGTCGCGTTGCGCTCGTACTCAGGTCGTGCTCTCCGCTCCGCCAGGGTGGAACCTGTTTGGCGGCGCGGCCATTCCCAAGTTCTCTGGAGGATACGCGTGGCGGTCACACATCGGGCCCGCCGTTTGACTGAGGCGCACGCCTCGCCGCGACGCCTGGCCGAAGTTTTCTACCGAGTCCGCGGTCTGCGAATGATCGGGCATGTGCTGCACGTCGGCGCACATCCCGACGATGAAGACGCGGGGCTGATGGCGTTCGTGGCCCGAAAGTACGGCGCACGGATGGTGTACTGGTCGGCTACTCGCGGAGAAGCGGGACAGAACCGCATCGGATCCCATTCAGGCGACGCGCTCGGCATCTATCGCACGTGGGAGAGCCTCGCCGCACGGGCGATCGATGGCGGCGAGTCCTGGTACGGTCCCTTCTACGATTTCGGCTACGGCTCCAGCGGACCCGAGGCGGTGGCCAGGTGGGGGTGGGAAGCGCTGGTCCGCGAGGTCGTCAGGGCCATCCGGCTCGTGCAACCGCAAGTCCTCGTCGGGCGGTATTCCGGTGAAGCATCCGACGGCCATGGTCAGCATCAAGCGATCGGTGCCGCTACAGTGGAGGCATTCGATGCCGCTGCCGATCCGGCGCGCTTCCCTGAGCTGGGTCTTCCGGTCTGGCGGACGTCGAAACTCTATCAGTCCACAGATGGCGACTGGCAGGCTGATGAACAGCACGCGTTGGGGCAACCGCGACCGGAGTTCGAGCGCGACGGGTACCTGCGGATCGATACCGGCGAACACGATCCAATCGCGGGAATGTCATACCAGCAGCAGGCAGTGCTTGCGCTCAATTGCCACCAGACGCAGGCGATTGGTTTCGTCCCCGAAGCCGGCAGCTATTTCTACTATTACAGGCTGAAGAAAAGCCTCGTTCCGACGCCCGCGCGTGAACGATCGTTGTACGACGGACTGGAGCCGACCTTGATCGGGCTCGCCAGCTGTCCAGCCGGTGGAGCTCCCTCCGATTTCGTCAGGACGCTTGAAACGATCCTCACCAAGATCGATGCGGCCCTGTTGCAACTTCGTCCGGACAACCCGACGGCGGCCGCGGGTCCGCTCGTCGAAGGGCTGGAGAGACTTCGTCGAGTGCGGACACAGGTCGATGACATCCAGGCACTTGGTCGCCAGCTCGATTACAAGATTGCCAGCTTTGAAGACGCGATCCTCGGGTGCCTTGGATTGGATCTCGAATGCGTTGCCGAGCGTGCGCATGTCACCCCCGGCGAACGGGTGCGCATCCAGGGACGGCTGTTGAATCCGCTCGACGTCCGCATCGACGCAAGTCGCCTTAGCCTCTGTGTGCCAGACGGATGGGAGATCACGCCAGTCTCGACACACGATCCGGCGCAGCACATAAGCTACGACGTCGTGGTGCCGATCGATGCTCCGTTGTCGGCGCCATTCTGGTTGAGGGAGGCACACGACGCTTACCGGTATAAGGTGGCAGATGAGGCTTTCGCCTGTGAGGCGCTCAACGCGCCGCCAGTCGTTCTTCAATGCGACGTCGTTTTTGCTGGGCAACGACTGACGGTCCAGCGTCCTGCCGCGCGGCGGGAACGGTTCGCGGGCGGCTATCGCGAGCTTCCGCTTTCCGTGCTCCCCGCGGTTTCGGTTCGACCACAGATTCGCCGCATCTTCCTGCCCGTTGACGCCATTCGCCGCAACATCGACGTCAACGCCGCGGTGCACCGCCATGTCGACCAACGGTCTCAGACGGACCGTCTACAGATCGTGGCCGCGGACGGGTGGTCGGTGGATCCGCCTTTCGTAGAGCTTCCGGCCGGTATACAGGGCGACGTCGTGTCGACGCGTTTCCAGATCACGGTTCCCCGTGACACAACCGCGGGACGGTATCGTCTCGAATACTTGCTCGGCGCACGCGACGCGCACCGGGCGGTGACCTTCGAGCCCGTGTGGATGGGTGCGCCAGGGCTGCCGCGCCCACCCGATGCCACGACATGCATCCGCGAAGCGTTTTTGACAACTCCGGCGGCGATTGACGTACACATAATAGATGCGACCTTCGCGCAACGATTGATCTATGGCTACGTGCGTGGCGCTGCCGAAGGACTCCTCGCTGCGCTTGTCAACCTCGAACTGAATGTTTCTGTGATCAGCGACGAGGAAATGAGCTTCCTCGACCTGTCGATGTTCGACGCCATCGTCGTTGGTCCCAATGCCTATCTGCTTCGCGACGAGTTACGGCGCAACGCGCGTCGATTCCTCGACTACGTCGCCAAGGGTGGCACGTTGATCGTGCAGTACCAGGCATACGGATACGAGCGCCAGGAATACGCGCCGTATCTATTCGATTACAAGCACCCACACGATCGAATTACAGACCCGGACGCCCTTGTCACGATCCTCGAGCCGCAGCATCCGCTCATGACGCATCCAAACCACATTTCGGACGACGACTTCGGCGGCTGGGTTCACGACCGCGGGCTCTACTTCTTTGGGAGCTTCGACGACCGCTACACGCCGATTCTGGGATGCAGCGCGCCTGGTGGCGAGCTCAAGCGCGGCGGGCTGGTCATTGCCAACTACGGCCGTGGGACGTTCGTCTACGTTGGTTACTCTCTGTTCCGCCAGGTGCCTGCCGGAGTGCCCGGTGCGTTCAGGCTTCTCGCCAATCTACTGGCGCTGCCGGAAGCACTCCTGCTGGAACGCGCGGAACGTCTGCGGACGCTGTCGTTCTTTTCGTTCATGACCGACGAGCAGCTCGTGGCCGTGGCGAGGATTGCGGCAGAGACCTACACCAGCGCCGGAACCTATCTCTGTCGGCAGGGACAGCTGGGTCAGGAACTCTTCATCGTCCTGAAGGGCGAGATTGAGATCATCAGGCGCGTTGAAGGGGGACGCGTGGTGTTGAAAGCGCGCGAGGGGCAGGTGGTGGGCGAGTCCGCGATTCTGGCCGACACGCCGCGCACGGCCGACCTGCGGGCCTTGACCAACGTTCACCTGCTTGTGATTTCCGGTGTCCAGTTCCGCGCGTTGATCCGCCAGCACGCGGAAATCGCCGAAAACGTGATCCGTCACCTGGTGACGAAACTGGAGATCAGTTGATATGAAACTCCGTGGCGGAGATTAACCCGTCGAAAACCTGCGCGTCTGCCCCAGATACCGTGTCGCCTTCACGATCGCTCTTTGTTCGGCCTCGTTACGAGTCGAGCCGTCGGCGCGTGTGATCCGCGCGCCGGGGTCGGCATTGGAGATCGTACAGTGGTACACGTCGCCCAGCCGGTAGCTCTCCACGACGACCGGCCAGCCTGCCAGTTCCAGCTGCTGGCATGATTGTTCTTCTGGTTTCATACGTTACGGCTTTTCCACGGCCGCTCCGACCAGATTGCCCCACTCGGTCCAGGAGCCGTCGTAGTTCTTCACGTTCTGGAACCCAAGCAGGTATTTCAGGACAAACCACGTGTGGCTGGACCTCTCGCCGATTCGACAGTAGGCAATCACGGGCTTGTCAGCAGTGATTCCTGCTCCTCCGTACAACGCCTGGAGCTCGCTGCCGCTCTTGAACGTCCCATCATCGTTGCATGCCTTGGCCCAGGGAATGCTCTTCGCTCCCGGAATGTGGCCGCCACGCTGACAGGTCTCCGGAAGCCCAGGGGGAGCAAGGATCTCTCCGGTGAATTCCTGCGGACTCCGGACGTCGACAAGGGCCGCCGACTTTTGAGCCACCGCCTTTTGCACTTCGGGCAGAAACGCCCGAATCGAGAGATCGGGCGGGGCCGCAGTGTAAGTCTTCGGCGAAAAAGACGGCTCGTCGGTGTTCAGTTCCTTCCCTTCGGCGATCCATTTCTTCCGGCCTCCGTCCATGATCCTGACGTCCTCATGGCCGTAGATCTTGAGCTGCCAGAACGCCCAAGCAGCAAACCAGTTGTTATTGTCGCCGTACAAGACGATCGTGGTCTTGTTGTCGATGCCGCTCTTGCCCAGCAACTCCTCGAGCTTCTTGATCGGCACGATGTCGCGGATCAGTGTGTCGCAGAGCTCTGTGGTCCAGTTCCATCCGGCGGCGCCGGGCACGTGGCCTTGGTCGTACGCGGTCGTGTCGACGTCGACTTCGACGACGCGAACTCCAGTATCAGCTGCGTGCTGTGCCACCCAGTCGGTGGTCACAAGAACGTTAGGCATCGTGGCAGCGGACATCATTGCCTCCTCGCAAGATCGTCATCTTGTCACGAGCACGACCTGCGGTGCCACCTGTGGCTACTGAGAACTTCGTAGGTGTTGCGTCGATCGAGCTGACGCGCGTTCTTCGATAGCCTGCAGTGCGCCGCGGCCCTCTGGATAGGGAGTCGGGAAGTGCCCTTGATCCTTTCTGCGGTGTGCGCGGTCTCGGCTGCGGCGTGGACCTTGGCCGACTTTCGTCGGGCGATCCATCGCTTTCTGGACGAAGGAGGCGGAAACACTCCCGCCGGACGCCTCGAATCCGAGGCCCGGCGGTGGACTCAGCTCAATTGGCTCCGCATGGCGCTCGTCGCAATCTCCTCGTGGGGAGCTCTCACTGCGCTTGCCACACGTGTGTGAAACACGAACTGGAATGTCACAGTCCACGTCACAATCCGACGATCCGCCGCCGGACATCGCTGAAATTTTTAAGGAAAGTGGCTCCTCAGGGTGGACTCGAATCAGCAACCCCTCCGGTTACCAGCCGGTTCGAGCGTTTTCATGCTGAGTTGTACGCAGGATGGCGCTGCGAGCTCACGCGGCACCGGCGCCCGACTGACGTTGCAAGAACAGTAGCGTCTGCTCGTTGAACGCCTGGACATTCTCGTACAACGGCGCGTGGGAGCAGTTCTCGAAGACCAGCAACTCCGCGTTGCGAATCTGTGCCTTCATTGGCTCTGCGAACCGCGTCGAGGTGAGCGCGTCGCGCCGGCCGCATGTGATCAAGGTCGGCGCTGTGATCCGATCGATCCCGTCAATGTCGTGCGCCGCGACCGCATTCGAATGCTGCAGGAACGCGCTCACCGGCTGCGCCGGCCGGCTGCGGACGAAATCGGCGAGCGATTGGATGTACTCGGGCTTCGCCGCGTACAGCTCCGGCGTGAAGCACCACGGGAAGATGCCGCGAATCGTCGTCTCTGGAACGCTGCTTAGCGCGGTCGCCATCACCTGCCAGCTCTCGACGACCGTCTTCAGGAACGGATCGCTCTTCGTCCAGCCACCATGCAGCGACAGCGACAGCACTTTTTCCGGACGCTTGACGCCAAGCCACATCGCGATCGCCGCACCAAGCGAGAGCCCCGCGACGTGCGCTCTCGTGATACCTACGACCTGCATGAACGCGGCGACATCGTCGGCGAAGAGCTCCGTGGAGTAGACGCCGTCGGGCTTGTCGCTCGCACCGGTGCCGCGGAGATCAAGCGAGAAGCACGTAAAGTGCTTCGCGTAGTCGGCGACCTGGAACGCGTAGCACGCGTTGTCGGCGGCAAGATACGGGATCAGCACGAGAGGTTCGCCCGAGCCTTGCCGCTCATAGTTGATCGTGACACCATTCGCGCTGACCTTGGCCATGGAGTGTCTCCTTGGACGCTCCGCAGTTCTACGCCTCCGAGCGCACGATATCAAGCATTTGCTGGTTCTGGCGCCTCGACCTCGAAGACCTAGCACGCGGCATAGAAAAAATCGCGGCGCAGATCCTGACCATCGAGCCAGAACAGTTCGAGCGCCATCAACTGGGACCAATCCGGAATGAATCTCAGGCATAAAAGTGGCGGCGCTGCGCCCCACGCCGGCGTCGAACAGGAGCCGCTGCGACGCGAGATTCCCGGCGATCGCGCCGGCACGAGACGGCGGTCGGCCTGCGCTCTGGTGGCGTTTGCGCGAGGCGCTCGTGCCGGGCTCGTGCTCCGCGCGCGGCTTCGCGGTCCGGTCACGGTCGTCGCGTGCTCATGCGCTTAGAACACCTGCACCATCGTCGTCGGGCCGGTCTGAATCCAGAGGTGATCGTAGGCGATCCCGTATTCCTGCAGGAATCGCTGCAACCGCGCGCCGACGGCGTTTACGTTCGTGACACCCTGCCCGATGATGTTGAACGCGATGTCCTGGCGGACCGCCGCGCCCATGTTGTAGCGTCGGCGTTCGAGCTGCTGCCGAGCAAACTCCAGCGCTTCGACAGTACCCTTCGAGGCGGCGCCAAGGTTCTCGCCTGCGGGTCCGATTCCCATCTCGTTCAAGCGCCACCGCTTGGCTTCGAATGCGGTCCGGAAGCCCCGGTGGTAGTACTCGGGCACCGTGCTGCCGAGCAGTTCGCCTTCCGCGGCGCCGGGCATCTGCACACGCTCGTGATAGACCCAGCCGTGGCCGAAGGTCGTCTCCAGCGCCGGCAGCAGCTGCTCCTCGGCCATCTGCGACGGTGCCGGCAGTGCTCTTGGGGAGGGTGAGGGCGCGGTCGGGTCGGGGCGCGGCCGCGCGTCGGCCGGAACGCTGATGCCGGTGCCTTCCGGGTCGACGAGCATCGCGGTGCTGGAACTGCGCGCGGCCGCTACGTCGATCGACGCCAGCCGTTCCACGAGCTCGCCTCGCTTGACCTGCGCGACGAACATCTCGGCGGCGTCGGCACTGAGGTAGACCTTGTGACGATAGAGGAAGTCGCCGAGCGCGAGCAGCTCTTCCTGGTTGAAATGTTCGGCCAGCCGCGCGGTGCGGCGGACTGCCGCGGGCGTGAATCCCGATTTCGGCGTGCCGAAGCGCTCGATGTGCGCGTCGCGGAGGCCCGCCTGCTTCAGGAACTGCGTGAGCTCGGCGGCTGTCGTCGGCGCGGCGCCTGGAGTGAACGCCGCCGGCGCCGGTTCGATCGGACCCTTGCCCATCCCGATCGGGCAGTCCACCGCCGGACCACCGGGTGAGTGAAACTCGCACCCGATGCCCGTCGACTTCGACGCGTCCATCACCTCGACGACCTCGTGCTCCTCGTTGACCTTGGCTCGGCGGTGTCCCGGCTTCCCTTCGATCACATTCGGGTGATCGTTCACGAACGCGACCGCCTCGCCCGGCTTTTCAACCTTCGCGGCCGCCGCATATTCGATCTCGTTGAGGAAGCTGCCGATCTCGGTGTCGATGCCCTGCGCCAGCTCGCGCTCGGCGGCCTGCAGGTTGGCGGTCTTCACGCGCCACGCCTGCCAGGCAGGACGCACCTTGCCGCCGATGAAGCGCAGACCGTCGAAGCCGAGGCGTCCCCAGCCGTAGTAGCCCGCCATCGCGTTCGCGGTGTCGACGGCATCGATCAGCTTCTTCCCCGCCTCGCCGAAGTGCTCGATGATCCAGCCGCGGTTTTCATGCAGGACCGACGCGCCGACCGGCAGGAAGGTCGCGACGCGGTCCGCCCACAGCAGCGCGCGAGCGCCCCACAACCGCGCGGCCGACGCCCGGCCGGCGATCACCTCCCCTTCGAGCTCGCGCACGCCCGCGCCGCTCACGCCGCCCAGCCCGATCGTCAGGCCGGTCACGAATGCCGTGGCCGCTGTGCCCAGCGTCGATTGCTCGATCTGATTCGCGAAATCGATCAGCGCGACCGCCGGCACCGGCTGCGGCACCGGATTGTCGGTGCCTTCGTACACCTTGACGTTCACGATCTCATTCGGATCGAGCTCGAAGCCGTTGCCCACCTTGCTCCACCCACCGAGGGTCTCCAGATCGTTCTTGAACATGTCGCACTGGTCGACCTTGATCGACGTGTAGCGTACGAACACCCGGCCGCTGGGCCGGACGAGGCTGGCGCGGAACGTCGCACTGCAGTAGCGCGTCCACCCGATGTTGCGCATGGGGAACGTCAGCACCCGGTCGCCCTCGCCGATCTTCAGGTGCTCGCTCTGGGCCTGCAGGATGCGGTCGGACTGTTTGCGCTGGAACTCGGTGACGTCGCCGGTGATGATCGCCTGGTAGACGACATTGAGCGCGTCGCGTCCATCGGCCGTCGCGGCGAGGCCGGCGAGCGTGTGGTCCTCCAGCCGCGCGATCAACTCGGCGCCCACCTCGTCCTCCCGCGCCGAACCAACATGCGCGAACACGTCGCGGATGAACGCCGCCGGTGCCGGCCGCGTGGCGACATACGTGGCGAGCTGCTCGGCAAGCGGTTGGACGTTCAACGTCGGGAGCGCCGACCCCAGCAGGCTGTTGGACTGCTTCAAGAAGCGCAAGACGAAGGTCTTGCCCGTGGGTTCGAGCCATGCCAGCGCCGGCGCGAGCTCGGCGACGTACGCCTCACGCGCTTTCCCCTGGAAGAACGCTTTCATCCCGTCCATCTCGAGACGATCGTCCCAGGAGAGCGCAAAGGCTTTGCGGACGCGGGCGGCGAGCTCGGCCCCGCGCTGCAGGGCGTACGCCACATCGGTGGCAAGCCCTTTGTCGCCCGCGAACACGTACGAGTGCGGGCGCACGGCCTCCGCCGGCATTGCAATTTCGGGCGACGTCACCTGGAACAGCGCCGGGCGGATCTTCTTCGCGTAGGCGTCTTTCGCCTCGCCCTCGAAGAACGCCAGCATCCCGTTCATCTCGATCCGATCGTCGTGAACGAGCGCGCCGCGCTTCAGGACGCGCTCGGCCATCGTCGTCCCCGACTTCTCGGCGAACGCCACGTCCGTCGCGAGCGTCTTGGGTCCCGCGAAGACATAGCTCTGGATCGGCGATTCCGCACCGGTGTTGTCCGGCGCGCGCTGAACGCCTTTCCAGCACATTGGGATCCTAAGCTTAGAATTCCACGTGGACAAGTTGTCGC
>JADMIO011189583.1_pt1 | contig 86789 bp, 61 predicted proteins | sample 8958161 | NCBI WGS metagenome assembly JADMIO01 (sample SAMN16585339, study PRJNA669376) | soil metagenome | isolation source: Crop rotation soil | place: USA: Cullars Rotation, Alabama | collected 2011 | reverse complement strand
GCCGCGACTTCAAGTCACGTGAATTCCAAGCTTCGGATCCCACTGTGCTGGAAAGCGTGCGCCGCGAATTCTTCGCCAACCTCTCGCACGAGTTGCGCACGCCGCTGACGGCCATCCTCGCCTACTCCGAAACCTTGCTCGACGGCGCCATTGACGACCGCGACAACAACGTGCGCTTCCTCGAAAAGCTGCACAAGCACGCGGCGCGTATGAGCGAGATGATCTCTGACATCTCCGACCTCTCGGCGATTGAGTCGGGACAGGTGAAGATCGAGCCGCGCCCCGTGCGCCTGCGCGGCCTCGTCACAGATGTGCTCAGCCTGGCCGAAGCGCGGCGCGGCACGACGGGCGTCGTCGTGAGCGTCAGCGTTCCTGATGACTTGATGGTGCTGGCCGACCGCACGCGGCTCGAACAGATTCTCTATAACTTGATTGACAACGCGATCAAGTTTAATCGCGCCGAAGGCCGCGTGACGATCACCACCGAAGCCGAAGACGGACGCGCCGCCATCCACATCGAAGACACCGGCGTCGGCATCGCCGCGCAGGATTTGCCGCGCGTTTTCGAGCGCCTCTATCGCGCCGACAAGTCGCGCTCGCGGCGCACGGAAGGCACGGGACTGGGCCTGGCCATCGTCAAGCATCTGGTACAGGCGCACGGCGGCGAGATTACCGTAAAGAGCGAACTCGGTCGCGGCTCGCGCTTCACCTTTACGCTGCCGCTCGCCGCGCCTGTGGATACCGTCCCGGCACCATCGAATTGACCGGCCCGCCGCCGCGCGCCGCATCACTCGACGCGGCCAACTCGCCCGCGCGCCCTTGCTCATCCTTTGCCAAAGGCATAACCTTGCTCATCAGGCGACGAATCTTGCTTTGCCCAAGCAGCACCATCTATGGCAACGACGATTTCGCATTATCAGCTCGAAGAAGAACTCGGCGCGGGCGGTATGGGGCGCGTGCATAAAGCCTATGACACGTCGCTCGACCGCACGGTCGTTCTGAAGCTGCTGGCCCCGGAGCTGGTCGCCGAAGACGAATCGCGCAAACGTTTCCTGCGCGAAGCGCGGCTGGCGTCGGCCCTCGACCATCCGAACATCTGCACGATTTATGAGATCGCCGAAGTAGACAAGCAGTACTTCATCGCCATGCAGTACGTGCAGGGCAAGACCCTCAAGCGCGTCATCAATGGCCGCCCCTTGAGCCTCGACACCGTCTTCTCGGTTGCCCTGCAAGTCGCCGACGCGCTCGCCGCCGCGCACGCCAAGGGCATTGTCCACCGCGACATCAAATCGTCGAACATCATCATCACGCCGCGCGGGCAGGCCAAGGTGCTCGACTTCGGTTTGGCCAAGCTGCTGGCGGACAAAGAGCGCGTCGCCGCTACCGAGCAGGACGAGCTGACGCGCGTCGGCGCGCCGCTCGGCACGCCCAATTATATGTCGCCCGAACAGGCCAGAGGCGAGCGCGCCGACCATCGCAGCGACATCTATTCGTTCGGCGTCGTGCTCTACGAGATGGCAACCGGCAAGCTGCCCTTCAAAGGGCAGACCAACGTTGATCTGATGCACGCCGTCATTCACGACAGCTTCAAGCCGGCCAAAGCCATCAACGACAAGCTGCCGCCGGAGCTGTCGGACATCATTGACCGCGCGCTTTCCAAGAAGCCCGGCGACCGTTACCAGACCATGCAGCAGATGCTCGAAGAGCTGCAACGCCTGAGCATCGCCGTGCGCTTCGGCTCGTCTACAATCCCGGACGGCATCGTCACGCCATACATCGTGCCCAAGAAGCAGAGCGGGCGCGGCTCGGTGAGCGCCTTCATCAATCGCATGTTCGGGCGCAGCCTGCCGGTGGTGGATTCGCACCCCAGCCAAAGCCCGACGCCGGCGCGGCGCGAGAATGCAAGCGCCGACTTCTCGCTGATGAGCGGGCCGCGCCGCCAGCTTGCCGTGCTGCCGTTCCGCAACCTGAGCGGCGACGCGCAAGCGGATTTCTACGGGATGTCGCTCGCCGACAGCCTCATCACCGAGCTGGCGAAAGTAAAATCGGTCACGGTCATTCCGTCGAGCCGCGTGGCCAAGTACCAGAACCTCTCGACAGACCCTGCGCAGGTGCGCGCGGAGCTTGGCGCAGAGGTCGTCCTGATGGGCAATTTCCTCAAGGCCGGCGAGCGGCTGCGCGTCACCGCGCAACTGGTGGACGCCGCCACGGGCGGCATACTCTGGAGCGAGAAGATTGACGCCGACACGACCGACGCGCTGGCCATACAGGACCGCATCTCGAAACACATCATCGCGGGCGTATCGGGCGGGCAGACGCCGGTTGATCCTACGCAACTGCTCAAGGACGACAACGAAGCCATACGCGTTGACGCCGTCCGCACCTTGAAGTTTTCGCACGACCCGCGGGCGCTGGCGGCGCTGGTCGAAGCCTTGCGCGACCAGAGCCTGCAAGTGAAGGCCGAAGCCGTGCAGGCCATCGTCAATCTCGGCGAGCAGGCCGCCGGGCCGGTGATCGGCTTGCTGAACGACGCGATTGACGAAGGCGATCACTTGACGGCGCGCTTCGCGGCGAAGATTCTCGGCTTGATCGGTGACCGCACCATCTCGCCTGTGCTCGTGGCCTTGCTGCACAGCGACGATAAGTTCGTCGCCTGCGAAGCGGCACTGGCGCTGGGCCGACTTGGCGAAACCAAGGCCGTCGCCGACCTGATCCCGCTGCTCGAAGAAGCAAACGGCAATGTAAGGTTCGCGACGGCTGAAGCATTGGGCGCGATCTGTAATGCGTCGGCTTACGCGGCCCTGCAAGAACGACTCAACGACGAAGACGAAGGCGTGCGGGCCAAGGCGCGCTGGGCTTTGAGCCGTTTGAAGAAGGCCGGCGCGCGCGCCGCAACCAAAATCTGAAGTCAGAGAGATTCCGATTGAGCGCAGTTCACACAGACCGTTTCTATCTCGGCCTCGACGTAGGGCGCACGATCCGCGGCGCTCTGACCCGTGCCGACGGCGCGATCATTCGTCAGGCCCGCGTCATTTCTGAAGTCAGCAACCCGCGCGTCTTCATCAATCAATTGATCGAAGTCATCAATCAACTGGCGACTGGCGAAGATGGCGGTCAGGCCGCCGCCGCCGGGATTGGATGGGCCGGACTCATCAACCGCAGCACGCAGCGCGCCGAGGCCAATCCCAACCTCGTTGACGTGTCGTCGTTCGACCTGCACGGCGAGATTGAAGCGGCGACGCGGCTGCCGATCATCATTGACAACGACGCCAACATGGCGGCTTACGGCGAATGGCGCAGCGGCGCGGCGCGCGGCTGTCGCAACGTGTTCTTCATCACGATGGGCACAGGCATCGGCGCGGGCCTGATTCTCGACGGCCATCTCCAGCGCGGCAATCGCGGCTTTGCCGGCGAGTTCGGCCACTTCAAGGTCGTGCTCGACGACGGCATAGAGTGCGGCTGCGGCAGCACGGGGTGTCTTGAGACGCTCTGTTCGGGGCCGAACATCGTGCGGCGTGTGCGCGAGCAGTTGTTCAGCGATCCGACCTATTCGCTGTCGAGTTTGGCGCGCGACATGGAAGGGACGCTGACGGGCGAGCGCGTCGTGCGCGCGGCGATGGAGAAAGACGAGCTGGCGCTTTCGGTGCTGCGCGAAACGGGCCGCATCCTCGGCGCGGCCATCTCAAGCGTCATCAACCTGCTCAACGTCGAAGTGGTCGTGCTTGGCGGCGGCGTGATGGCGGCGGGCGAATTGATCCTTGAGCCGATTCGCGAAGAGGTGCAGCGCAGCGTCGTCGAGCCGTGCACACACGGCCTTCGTATCGTCGCCGCGGAGCTGGGCCAGGACGCCGGCATCATCGGCGCGGCTCTGCTTGCGCGCGACATGGTAAAACGTGACCAGTTAGTTTGATGGGATCAAACCTTTATCTTTCAACCAAGATTCAAGCTGATTTGAAATATCACGCTCTGGCTCTTGTGAATCAAATTCTCTGTAAAGCTTTCCTACCAAATCGACATGCAGAGTCTTGAGTGTTCTATCTTTGAGTAGGCATACAGGCTTGTGGAGTGCGAACATATACCCTACCTCTAAAGCAACGTTCGGATTAAATTCGTCTTTCTCAATCCGCTCGAATACAGCTACTCCAAACCCGCACCCATAGATGTATGTCAATATGTTCGGGAAAAGATCGTCGTGATACTGAACCTCATCAGCACGAAGTCCCTGAATCCCATGCGAAGACAGAATTCTCTTGATTGAGTTTGTGATGTTGGTATGAGCAGGCGTTTTCCCGAATTGCATCATTATGAATGCGACCTTATTCGCATCAGGGTAACGTTGCCTGAACCTTTCCATACTTTCTTGTATCTCAATTGGAAATCGCTCTTGCTGATATGTATCGCTTTTGATCGAAGGGTAAATTTGGTTGCCTGATTTGTTTTCTTCGTCATTTTGGGGCTCAATCTTATCAAGTACGATGAGCTCGCCTTTCTCTATCTTTGAAATCACGGCTTTCGTTTTAGCTACTGTTACAGGTATATCACCGGCGACAAATACCTCTCCTGACGGGTGCGCCGGATGGCGTTCCCATAACGCGACCCTATTACTACCGTCTGCTTCAGCCTTAAGGCCAGAAACAACTCTTACAAGCTGGGATTGTTGTTCTAAGTCTTTGTGCAGTTGATACTGCTGATATGCTTTAGCTTTAAGTGAGGCAAGGTAAATATTGGGGCTTTCTGATACAGCAGTGATATATCCCTCGTCTCGGAGGGTATGCACATCTGTTACGGAGACTCTTAGAATATCTTTTCCGTTATTATTGATTCCTATCAAGTAAATCTTGCCATCTTGCCCTCCCGTTACCGAAGCCCTAAATTCTTCTCTATATCGGCCAGTGTGCAACTCTTCGATTACTGCTATTACAATCCTACGTTGGTTGGGGGTTAAATCCTCAAATGCCATGTCAATGCCTCTAAGTTCAAAAATACTACGCATTATCTTTTCTGAAAGAGCAAGACGTATTCGTGCTTGAACACGTAAAAGCCGCCGGCCAGCGCCCGGTATCGCCATAACTGCTTCTGATCGCGCTTGGCGCGCGTCTCGTCAAAGTTCTTGACGACGATGCTCTTCAACCGATAATCGCGCTTCAAGACTTCCTGCATACACGCGAAGCCGAGCGGCTGCCACTCGCCGCCCGCGTACTTATCGCCGATCACCACAGCGAGATAACGCCGCCGTTCGAGCAGCGGCGTGACGTTATCAACCACGCTGCCGAACATGCGCAAAAACTCCGCGGTCGTCTCAGCCTGCGAAAGGTCGCTCGCATCATCCGAAAAAACAATGATGTCGTGATAGGGCGGGTGCAGTATGACCAGTTGCACGCGCTCGACCTGCAAGCGGTCAAGGGCACGGCGCAGATTCACACGCCGCGCGTCGCCCGTGATGATTTCGGTGTGAATGTCGTCGGGATTATTCTCTGCGCGGATGCGACGGCGCGCTTGCCTCGCCACCTGCGGATTCAATTCGACGCCGATGCCGTTGCGCCCCAGCCGGCGACATTCGATCAGGCTCGTGCCGCTGCCGACGAAGCAGTCGAGCACCCAATCCCGCTTCTTCGTGTAGCGCAGCATCAACTGGCGCGGAATCTGCGGAATGAAGTTGCCCCAGTACGAACCGACGTGCGCGCCTACGGTGTCGCGCTTCGACTCGATCCAGAGGCTGTCGGTAATAACCTCGTCATACTCTTTCCAGCGCCGCAGGTTGATGTCGTTGATCGCACAGGTCTCGTGACCGTTGACGCCGCGCGCCAGTCGCTTCAGGTAATAACGCGCGCGCTCAAGCGTGCGCGCCGCGATCACCTGTTCCAACTCGGCGACCAGTATGTCGCGGCGCAGGCTGACGCCGTCGCCGTTGGCGTCGAACATCTCGTCGCTCAGGTCGGCGGCGGTGATCGTCTGCTTGATGGCCGCCGCGCGGCTTCTGAGCGCCGTTATGCGCCGTGCGGCGGCGGCTTGATTGATCAGCCGTATGAAGTGCGACGGGTTCAGGTGAATGGATCGGGAGTGGGCGGCGTCGCCGTTTGAACTCGCTGCAATGGCCGGCGGACGCTTGCGGTTCTTGCTCATCACCGATTGCTTGTAGCACAAGGCCGCGCCGCCGCACCAGTCAAAGCCGGCGGCTCACTCCGCTTTGCACGACTCGAAGGCCGCGCGCAGGCGGTCGGGGATAGAGACCTTCTGCCACGTCTGCATGTTGACGGCGACTTTAACCTGCGAGGCGCGCGTCAGCATCTCGCCGGTCGCCTCGCGATGAAGGCGAAACTCGAACGTCGCTGATGTACGGCCTACGCGTGAAATGAAGACGTGAATATCGAGCACGTCGCCGTAACGGATGACGCTGAGGAATTCGGTCGCGTCCGTTACGGTCGGAAAGCCTATGCCTTCTTCGTCGATTAGCCGGTGATAAGGCACGCCGACGTAGTCGCCGAAGAAATCCTCTTGCGCGACGTGCATGAAATGAAAGATGCGCGGGAAGTAGACGATGCCGGCTCTGTCCACATCGCCGAAGCGCACCGTGAGTCGGGTTCGGTATGCCATCCCTGAGTCTTCTCTGTTTGAGCGGCTCAAGCCTGCGCGCTGCCTTGCTCGGTGTTGCTTTGCTCGGCCAACGCTTCCATCGTCGCCGTGACCAGCATGGCCGCGAGCGCATCGTAAGAGGCTTCGCCTTCGTCGCGCGTCGCTTCCGTGGGGCTGCCGAAATAAGCCTCAACGCCGCCCGCTTCTTTGAACGTCTGCGCGCCGCCGCGAATCTTTTCGGCAATCGAGATCGGCACGCGGGCCAATGTGCGGCGCACCTCTTCGCGAATCAATTCGGGCCGCGCCGCCATCACCAGCGACGTTTCGTACGAGCCGGCATGGCAATCGCCGCGCTGGAACTCTGTCGTCAACGTTGTCGCCCAGCGCCGCCGCCGCTTATCGGGAAACGCAACGGCGCGGCCCGTCTCCTGCTTGACCTGTTCAATGGCGTCGTTAATCGAAGCGACGTGTTCCGGCTCCAGATGCGAATTGGCGATGACTATGAGCTGCGCGCCCTGCCGGTAAAGCGCCACACAGATGTCGCGGATCAGCGCCGTCGCCGTCGCTTTGCGGATCGAAATAGTGCCCGCGAAATCGCTGCTGAAATCGGTCACGCTGTAAGCAAGCGCCGGCAACACGAAAGCAGAGATGGCTTGCGATTGGAGCCTGGCGGCGGCGCGGCGCGACATCTCTTCCGAGATGATCACGTCGGTCGCAAGCGGCAGGTGCGGCCCGTGCGCTTCGGTCGAGCCGACCGGCAGCAATATCACCGCGCCCTGTCTGATTGCGGCTTTGGCCTCTTTCCAGGTGAGATGTTGAAATGCGCTCATGGCTCTTCAGGCTCGTGCGTTTATTGCATTATTGCTTCAGGGCGTCATTGCTTCAGGGCGCGGCGGTCCATCTTGCCGCGCTCGTTCTTCGGCAATTCTTCTCTGAATTCAATCCAGCGCGGGTACTTGTAAGCGGCGAGCCGCGCTTTCACATAATCTTTCAACTCGCGCTCCGTCTCACTGCCTGCGGCAAATCCTTCGGCGAGGACGATGAACGCTTTCGGCTTCACCAGTCCCTGCTCGTCGCTCGCGCCGATGACCGCGCATTCGCGTACGGCGTCGTGCTCCAGCAAACAGTTCTCGATTTCGGTCGGCGAGACGAAGATGCCGCCGACCTTCAGCATCTCGTCCGTGCGACCGCAGTACCAGTAATAACCGCGCTCGTCCTGACGGAACTGGTCGCCGGTCGTGCACCAATCGCCGGCGAACGTCTCTTTCGACTTTTCGTGCGCCTGCCAGTAACAGAGCGCCGCCGAATCGCCTTTGACCTTCAATGTGCCCATCTCGCCCGTCGGCACGTCGCGCCCGTCTGCGTCAACGATGCGCGCGTCGTAACCGGGCACGAGGCGACCGAGACTGCCCGGCACCACCTCGCCCGGATAATTCGTGATGTAGATATGAAACATCTCCGCCGAGCCGATGCCGTCCAGTATCTCAACATTGAACGTGTCCACCCAGCGGTGATAAAGCTCGGGCGGCAACGCCTCGCCCGCCGACAAACAGCAGCGCAGGCTCGACAGGTCGTAGCGCTCGCGCGCGCCTTCGACTTGCAGCATCGCGTTGATCATGGTCGGCACGCTGGTCAGTATGGTCGGGCGGAATTTGTGAATCATCTCGAACATGGTTTCGGCGGTCGAGCGTTCGGCAAACAGCGCCGTCGCGCCGCCCATCGCGAACGGGAAGAGCAGGTTCGTTCCCGTCGCGTAACCGAAGAAGAGCTTCGGCACAGACAGCGTGATGTCGCGCTCGCTGATCTTCAAGACCTGCTTGGCGTAGCACTCTGTGTTGTAAGGCAGGTCGTGTTGCAGGTGGACGGCGGCCTTGGCGTGGCCGGTCGATCCCGAAGTGAAGAGCCAGATGCCCAAATCGTCGCGCGAGGTCTGCGCCGTTTCAAGCTGTGTCGAAGCGTCGGCGGTCGCCTGTTCATAAGAGACAATCGAAGAGCGCCCGCCGACGCCTTCGAGGCTCCCCGACTGTTTAGTGCCGACGACGACCGTGTGGCGCAGGTAAGGCGAGTGCGATGCGGCGGGCGCGAACCGCTCCATCACCGAGACGTGGACGACGGCGACCTTGGCGCGCGTGTAGGCGAGATAATACTCATAGTCCATCGTCGGCAAGATCGTGTTGACCATCGTGATCACCGCGCCGACCTTGGCGACGGCAAACCATGTGGCGACGAACTCGATAGAATCCGGCAGCACGATGAGCACGCGGTCTTCTATCTCGACATCGAGGCCGAGCAGCACGTTGCCCGCCTGATTCGTCATCCGCTGCACGTCCGAGTAGGTGTATCGCTGATCTTCGTAATAGACCGCTACTTTGTCCCCACGACCCTCCTTGATCCGGTCGTCGAGGTAGTAGGTGGCCATATTGAATTGTTCGGGAAATGTGATCGCCATTAGCCCGCGACTCCTTCGGTCTGTACTCGTGTGAGCCAGTATATCACAGCGGGTTCATTCCGCTGATGACGTACCTGAAGGCCACCGGCCAGCCGGAAGGCAGAGGCAAGCCGGAGTGCAGCAACTAGGCCGATGGCTTATCCGGCTCATCCGGGTCGCCGGGGTTGGTTGGGTAGGAGAATAGATTCAAGGCAAATTCAATAATGGCGCGCAACTGGCGATGGGTCGGGCGGTGCTGAGTGATGATTTCCAGCAGCGTGAAGCCCAGGTCGTGCGGGTTCATATGATCAAGCTGCGCGGCCAGGTTTCTATCCTGTTTCTCTTTGACGATCTTCTGTTTCAGTTTGGCGAAGTTGAACACTCGCGCCGGTTCAGGCCGTGCGGGCGGTTCGGCGCTCGGTTTCCGCTCCGGCAGCGCGAGAATGTTGTAGTAAGTCGAACTGGGAGCCACGAACGAGCGGCGAGCGGGCCGCAAATCCTCGGCTGTCTCGCGCCACTCAGGATAGGCGTCAATGAGGGGCGAGGCAAGCACATGGCGGATGACGTTGCGCGCTTCATTCTTGCGGCCTACTTCGCCGAGTTCAACGGCATAGCTGTTGAGAAGATCAAAGTAGATGTGTGCGGGCGCATGCTTGATAACCGGCAAGAGGCTTTCCAGGTCTTCGAGGGCTTGTTGATGATCGCCTGCCATCGCTTTCACTACCCCAATGGCTTTGATGGCTTGTAGGCTGGCGACACTCAGGCTGCCTGCTCTCACCGCTTCCTTATAAGAACGAATGGCAAAGTCAAAATCCTTTCTGCGAAAAGCAAGTGAGCCTAATGATAGAATGGATTTCAGCTTGTAGGCATCCGGCGCAATATCAGCGACTAATTCAAACAACCTTTTCGCTTCATCCTGATCGCCGCTGCCCCTGCTGTTAGCTGCCACGCCTAAGAAGTAATAGCCGATAGCTGGGTATGGCTTGAGTGGGAAGTTCGTAAGTATCTGCCCGCACTCTTTTACCCTATCAAACTGCCGAAAAATGTGCGCCTGCTCGGCCAAATGGATTAGCCGATTGCCTAGCTGAGGATAACTCAACACGCCGCGCAGCAAGTCTTGATAAAATCCGGCCTGTTTAGATCCGAAAGGAGAAAGCATGAAAAGATTGCTAGGCGTCTGTTTGCTCATAAGCGCGTTGTCCTTTCCTGTCTTCGGAGGGCATACGCTTCCGGGCGACAACTCTACCTATTGTGACTGCAACACGCCAGGCTGCATTGAAGATTACCCCGGCGAGTGCGATGGCAAAACGCTTTCAACACCCGGCAAAGAATCGGGCGACAGTACAGCAGAGTGGGGAATCGTGCTAGTCGGTTTACTGCTCTGGCTTAGACTGAAAGCCTAGTCGCGAGTCGAAAACTTAAACTCATCGCCGCTCTCGCGGGCGGCTAACTATCTGTCTGCGTCATTGTAGCCAAGAGCACAGAAAATGCAAACGGAAAGCTACACAAACATCGCCGGCAGAACGCGCCGTGTCCAATGCACGAGACAGAAGGTGTACTAAGCCGCAGCCGCCGCATAGCATAGTACTTTTACACTTCTGCGAGAAGGGGTTAGAGAGGCAGGTATAGTTGCGGAGGTCACAACTCACATACTACGTGCCGACGCCGGTTATGACGATCATCTGGCCGCGCCTGAGCCAAAAGCTCAAGCCGTTGAGGACGCGCTTCGCCTCGAAGCTCATCGAGACGTTGCGAAACTCGATGACTGGCGCAGCGGCTGACGCTTCATCCACGATTGCTTCTATGTGGCTCGGCTCCTTTTCCGACTAAGGCTTGACGGCCACCTTGAGCACGCCGTCCAGCCGCCCGCCGAAGATGCGGTAGCCTTCCGCGATGTTGTCTAACGTGACGACATGTGTGAGCAGCGGCGTCAGGTCCACGCGGCCAGCCCTTACCACTTCCATCAGCCGCCGCATGCGCTCCTTGCCGCCGGGGCAGAGCGTCGTCACAATGCGGTGATCTCCCAGCCCCGCGGCGAATGCCTCGTAAGGCATTTGCAGCTTGCCCGAATAGACGCCGAGGCTCGACAACGTGCCGCCCGGCCTCAGACAGTGCAGCGCGCTCTCGAAGGTCTGCTGCGTGCCGAGCGCTTCAATCGTCACGTCCGCGCCGCCGCCGGTCAGCCGCTTCACTTCGGCGACGACGTCCACCTCGCGGTAATCGAGCGCCACGTCTGCGCCCATGCGCCGCGACATGGCCAGCCGGTTCTCGTCGCCTTCGACGCCGATGATGAGCGACGCGCCCATCAGCTTCGCGCCGGCGGTCGCGCACAAGCCAATCGGCCCCTGCGCGAAGACGACCACCGCGTCGCCTATGCGCACGCCGGCGGATTCAGCCCCGCTGAACCCTGTCGAGGCGATGTCAGCGAGCAGCACCACCTGTTCGTCCGTGAGGCCATCGGGAATCTTTGCCAGATTGGCTTGCGCGTTCGGCACGAGCAGGTACTCGGCCTGCGCGCCATTGATCGTGTTGCCGAAACGCCAGCCGCCGATGACCTCGTAGCCGCCGCCGTGGCCGCACTGCGACAGGTGACCCGAAAGGCAGGCGCGGCACTGCCCGCAAGGCGTGATCGCGCCGACGAGCACGCGGTCGCCGATCTCGTAGCCGGTGACGCCGGGGCCGAGTTCCGTGATGACGCCGACCGGCTCGTGGCCGATAACCAAGTTGGGGCGCACCGGGTACTCGCCGCGCACGATGTGCAGGTCGGTGCCGCAAATGGTCGTCAGGGTGACGCGGATGACCGCCTCGCCGACGCCTGCGCGCGGTCTTTCGACTTCTTCAACGCGAAACTCGTTCACGCCGTGAAAAACATTGGCTCGCATCTTTTCCATAAAGCCTCCTTTGTGGCAACACTCCTACATCTCGATTATCAGCCGGTTTCGCTCGCGCATATAGGTCAGGCGTCACGCCCCGACGTGACGGCTGTCACCCGTGCAGCCGACGCCGGCAGGAATGTCCGAACCGAGTAAGCGGTTCCAGATAAATAGGCCGTCATGGCCTGCTGCACTTGTCACGCCTCTCGCCATCCATTACATTCGCCAACAGCCGTATGATCACAAAGCGGGAGGCGTGTATGTCGCAATCGCATTTCATTACCTTCGCCGTGTTGTTGCTGCTGGCGCTCTTATCCTCCGCAGGCATGCCGACTGGCAAAGCGGGCGCGGCGCGCGGGCTGGTGCTTGTCGCCAATAAGGGCGACCACAGCCTCGGCATCCTTGACCCGGCGTCGGGACGGCAAGTGGCCGCGGTGGCCGAAGGCGGTGTGACCGGGCACGAAGTCATCGCCTCGCCCGATGGCCGTTTGGCCTACGTGCCGATCTATGGCAACTCAGGCGTCGGCAAGCCCGGAACCGACGGCAATAATCTCGTCGTCATTGACATCGCAGCGCGCCAGATCGTCGGCAACGTCGCCTTCGATAAAGGCGTGCGACCGCATTGCCCGCTCATAGGGCCGCGCGACGGGCTGCTTTACGTCACAACCGAAATCACCAACTCGGTGACGGTGATTGACCCGCGCACGCTTAAAATCATCGGCACTATTCCCACGGGCCAGCCCGAATCGCATATGCTGGCGGTCACGCGCGACGGGCAGCGCGGCTACACGGCCAACGTCGGCCCCGGCACCGTCTCTGTGCTCGACCTCAAGGCGCGCAAGACGCTTGCCGTCATCCCGGTCGCGCCGGTCGTGCAGCGCATCGCGCTTTCGGTTGACGACCGCCTGCTCTTCACGTCGGATCAAACCAAGCCGCGACTGGCGGTGATTGACACGGCGACCAACACGATCAAGACATGGGTAGCGCTGCCGGCCACGGGCTACGGGGCCGCCGCGACGCCCGACGGTCGCTGGCTGTTGATCGCTCTGCCTGCGGCCAACAAAGTGGCGGCCATTGATCTCAACGCAATGACCGTTGCGCACACGTTCGATGTGCCGCCGACGCCGCAGGAAGTCGTCATACGACCGGACGGCGGCGAAGCCTACGTCTCTTGCGACGCGAGCGGACAGGTCGCCGTGCTCAACCTGTCGGCGTGGAAAGTGGATAAGCTGATCGACGCGGGCCGTGGCGCGGACGGGCTGGCGTGGGCGGCGATGAAGTGAGGTGTGATGATTATGTCGAGCGAATCCGTAAAAGCATCTTTTCACTCCCTTACGCCGTTGACTCCCGCCGGGCCTGATTTGGCCGCGGCAATCGCCTTCTATACCGAGCAGATGGGTTTTTCCGTTACTTGGCAGGGCGACAGTATGGCCGGCCTGCGCCGCGACGGCATTGCCATCAACCTCGTCGAGAATGACAATCGGGAGTGGGCAGAGAATACGAGCTTCAGCATAGCCGTCTCTGACCTTGAGGCGCTTTATGAGGAGTACCGCCATATTCCTGCGCGGATCGGCCCGTTAGAGATGAAGGCGTGGGGCAGACGCGAGTTTCATATGATCGTGCCGCCCGGCGTCGCCTTCCAGTTCTATCAGCATCAAGATGACTAAGACGCAAGACGCAAAGCGCGCGGCTCGCCACGGCTACGAATTTGACCCGCAAGCGGCCACCGCGCATCTGTCACATGCTGACGCGCGGCTGGCCCAATTGATCGAAGCCGCCGGCCCGTTCAGTATGCAGATACGCACGATGCACAGCCCGTTCGAGGCGCTGGCGCGCAACATCATCTATCAACAACTCAACGGCACCGCCGCCGCCGCGATTCACGCGCGCGTGCTGGCGCTTGCCGCGGGAAGCCGGCTGCGCCCCGCCGACGTGCTGCGAGCGCCCGACGAAGCGTTGCGCGCGGCGGGCCTGTCGCGCAATAAGCTCGACGCCTTGCGCGACCTCGCCGCTAAGACGATTGACGGCACCGTGCCGACACTGGCGCGGCTCAAACGCATGACCGATGAAGAGATCATCGCGCGGCTCACCGAAGTCCGTGGTATCGGGCGCTGGACGGTCGAGATGTTGTTGATGTCGCGGCTGGGCCGGCCCGATGTGCTTCCGGTCGGCGACTTCGGCGTGCGCAAAGGCTTCTCGATCCTCTACCGCCGCGACCGCTTGCCGACTCCGAAAGAGCTGACCGCATACGCTGAACGCTGGCGGCCTTACCGCACGGTCGCAAGCTGGTACATGTGGCGCGCGGTCGAGCTGCCGCCCGAGGCATTGGCGGAATCGCGCCCAACCCTGTAGCATGAAGGTTTACTTTTGATGGCCGAATCACGACTGAGTCGCCGCCATCATTTGGAGAACCATTATGATCGGATTTGGCAAACGAATCTCTTACGCCTTCAAATCGTTCTTCGCCATCCTGTCGAGCGGCGCGCTGCCCGCGGAGGTGGCCGATGAATTGACCGCGCCAAAAGCCGAAGCCGCCGCGCCTGCGCCCGCCATCACCGCACCGACCGCAGCGGTCGCCGAGTCAACCGACCGCGCCGTGCAGATGCTGGCCATACTGCAACGCGACGGGCGGCTGATTGATTTTCTCACCGAAGAGATCGCGCCGTACTCTGACGCGCAAATCGGCGCTGCCGTGCGCGACCTGCATCAGAGCTGTCGGCAGTCGCTTCTGAAGTATGTTCAGCTCGAACCCATCATCGCTTCCGAAGAAGGGCAGGCCGTCACCGTCGAGGAGGCAGACCCGGCGGCGATCAAGCTGATCGGCAATGTCACGGGCAAGCCGCCGCTGCGCGGCACGTTGCGCCATCGCGGCTGGCGCGCCAGCAGAGTCAACCTGCCGCCGCTCGCCGACGGCACGGGCCGCACGGTCGTCGCCCCTGCCGAAGTCGAGATTCCTTAACCGGCGATTAACTATTCAATCCGGAGTTCAGTTGCTTTGAATAGCCGCCCTTGCTTTTCATCATCCACAGGAGCACAAAGTGGACACACGTTATATCATCGGCATTGATCTTGGCACGACCAACTCGGTCATCTCTTTTCTCGACACCACCGTTTCAGAAGACGACGCACAGATTGCCGTGCAGGTGGTTCCGCAGCTCGTCAATCCCGGCGAACTGGCCGAGCCGTCGTTGCTGCCGTCGTTTCTCTACATCCCCGGCGAAATGGATTTCCCGCAAGGCAGCACCGCGCTGCCGTGGGACCGCAAAGCGCAAATCGTCATCGGCGAGCTTGCGCGCAAGCGCGGCGCAGAGAATCCCGCGCGATTAGTCGCGTCGGCAAAGTCGTGGCTTTCGTACGCGGCAGTCAACCGCGCCGCGCCGATCTTGCCATGGCGCGCGCCCGACGAAGTGCAGAAGGTTTCGCCGGTCGAAGCCTCTGCGCGCTACCTCGAATACCTGCGCAACGCGTGGGATTATCAGGTCGCCAAACGCAAGCCCGAACTTGCGCTCGCCGAGCAGGAACTCTTTTTGACCATTCCCGCTTCCTTTGACGAAGAAGCGCGCGAGCTGACCCTGCGCGCCGCCGAGCAGGCCGGCCTCAGACACGTCACCTTGCTCGAAGAGCCGCAGGCCGCCTTCTATGCGTGGATCGAGAGTCAGGGCGAACGCTGGCGCAAGCAGGTCCGCGTCGGCGACCTGATACTGGTCTGCGACGTCGGCGGCGGCACCACAGACTTCAGCTTGATTACGGTTTCGGAAGAAGGCGGCGGGCTGACGCTCAAGCGCGTTGCGGTCGGCGAGCACATCCTGCTCGGCGGCGACAACATGGATTTAGCCTTAGCGCGATTGCTACAAAAGCGGCTCGAAGACGAAGGCCACCGCATAGACACATGGCAACTGCACGCGCTGTGGCATCAGTGCCGCATCGCCAAAGAAAAACTCTTCGCCAATCCGAAGGGCCAGAAAGAGCCGATCACGCTCTTAGGCAAAGGCACCAAGCTTGTCGGCGGCACGATCAAAACGGAGCTTACGCGCGACGACATCACGCAGGTACTGGTTGACGGATTCTTTCCGCGCACCGCGAGCGCCGAGATGCCCGCGCGCCAGCGACGCGTCGGCTTTCAAGAACTCGGCTTGCCTTACGCCGCCGACCCGGCCATCACCAAACACCTTGCGCGCTTCCTCTCTCGACAGACGCAAGACGGCGCGGATAGCACGGCGATGCGGCGGACGCCTGATGGCCTGGCCGCGCCGACGCACATACTGTTCAACGGCGGCGTGATGAAGGCGGCTATGCTGCGCGACCGATTGGTTGAAGTGCTTGATAGCTGGCTCGCGGCTGAAGGATTGGAGCCGGTCAAGGTGCTGGCCGCGCCCGATCTCGATCACGCCGTGGCGCGCGGCGCGGCTTATTATGGTCAGGCCAAGCGTGGCCGCGGCGTGCGCATACGCAGCGGCTCGCCGCGCAGTTATTACATCGGCATCGAAAGCGCGATGCCGGCGGTGCCGGGGCTGGAAGCGCCGCTCAAAGCGCTTTGCGTTGTGCCCTTCGGGATGGAAGAAGGAACCGAAGCAGGGATTCCCGACCGCGAGTTCGGCCTCGTCGTCGGCGAACCCGCAGAGTTTCGTTATCTAAGCTCGACCGTGCGGCGGCAGGATCAGATCGGCAGCCTCATCGAAGACTGGGGCGACGAGATTCAAGAGCTGAGTCCGCTCGAAGTCACGCTGGAGCTTGCCGGCCACGAAGACACCGTGCTGCCTGTGCGGCTCGAAAGCCGCGTCACCGAGATCGGCACGCTCGAATTGTGGTGCGTCTCGCGCGACGGCCAGCAACGCTGGAAGCTTGAGTTCAACATACGCGAGCGCGACGACGAGTAGCGGCGCGGCAGAAGTAACGATGCAGTCATCGAGCCGTTACCTGATCGGAATAGACCTTGGCACGACCAACTCGGCGGTCGCTTACATTGACACGCGCGAACCGTCGCACAACGACGCGCCCGTTATCCACACCTTCGCCGTGCCGCAACTCGTGGCCGAAGGCGAAGTGGCGACGGTCGCGACCTTGCCTTCATTCCTCTACTTCGCCGACCCGCGTGAAATCGCGACGCATCGTTTGCAACTGCCGTGGCAGGATCAAGCGTCGCCGGTCGTTGGCTGGCTGGCGCGCGAGCAGGGCGCGCTCGTGCCCGGTCGGCAAGTCGCCTCGGCCAAGTCGTGGCTCTGTCACGACGCGGTTGATCGCACGGCGAAGATTCTGCCGTGGGGGAGCGAGCGGCCTGAGTTCGCCTGTTCGCCGGTCGAAGCCGCAACCCGGTATCTTGCTCACTTGCGCAACGCCTGGAACTACGCCTTCGCGCGTGAAGCAAGGGATACGGACGCGCGCTTCGAGCAACAAGAGATCGTGCTGACCGTGCCGGCGTCGTTTGACGAAGAAGCGCGCGAGCTGACGGTGCAGGCGGCGCGCGACGCCGGATTGAACAACCTGACCTTGCTCGAAGAACCGCTGGCCGCTTTTTACGCGTGGATCAATGGGCATCGCCGCGCACTCAAGCGACGGCTCAAGGACGGCGATCTGGTCTTGATCTGCGATGTCGGCGGCGGCACCAGCGACTTCAGCCTGATCCGCGTCCGCATCATCGAGGGCGAAATTAGATTCGAGCGCACGGCCATCGGCGAGCACCTGTTGCTTGGCGGCGATAATGTAGACCTCGCGCTCGCCCGCCGCATCGAAGCGAAGCTCGGCAATCCCAATCTTGGCTTGAGGCAGCGACTGGCGCTGGCGCGGCAATGCTGCGCCGCGAAGGAGCGGTTGTTGAGCGATGCGGAAATCGAGCGCGTGCCGGTCAGCGTGCTCGGCAGCGGGCGCAGCGTCATCGGCGGCACGATCAAGACAGAACTGACGCGCGACGAAGTTGAAGAGACGCTGCTCGATGGCTTTTTGCCGTTGACGGCTGCCGATGATCTACCGGCGCGCGACCGGCGCAGCGGCTTGCGCGAGCTGGGCCTGCCTTACGCCAGCGAGCCGGCCATTACTCGCCACCTCGCCGACTTCCTTACCAGAAGCTTCGCCGCCGACGAGCCACAGTCCGCGAGCCAGGTCAAAGGTTCTCCATCAAATCAAGACGTTGCTTCCGACACGCCTCACGCCTCACGCCTCACGCCTCACGCCTTGATGGTTCGCCCCGACGCCGTGTTGTTCAATGGCGGCTTCTTCGCGCCGGCCATCACGCGTGATCGCGTCGTCGCCGCGATTACGAACTGGTTCCGTGAACGTGGCAAACGTTACAAACCGAGAGTGCTCGACAACGACGCGCCGGAAGCGGCGGTGGCCATCGGCGCGGCTTATTACGCAGAGGTGCGGCGCGGCGGCGGCTTGCGCATCAGCGGCGGCAGCCCGCGCGCTTACTACATCGGCGTGCAACGCAGCGCGCAGGCCGAAGGCCACGGCGTGCAAGCCGTGTGCATCATGCCGCGCGGCACCGAAGAAGGCACGAGCCTTGAGCTTGCCGACCGCGCCTTCACCGTGCTGACGAACCGTCCGGTTTCCTTCACGCTCTACAGCTCGACCGTGCGGCACGACCGGCACGGCGACGTGGTGACATTGGACGAAGCCGAAGCGCATCGCCACGCGCCGCTGATTACGGTGCTGCGTTACGGCAAGCGTTCGCGCGAGGCCGAGCTGACCGTGCGGCTGCGCATCAATTTCACCGAAGTCGGCACGCTGGAGTTGTGGTGCGAATCGCTTAAGACCGATCACCGCTGGCGGCTCGGCTTTCAGTTGCGCGGCCACGACGCAATGGATGAACAGGATCAGCCGAGCAGCGACGAAAGCGAGACGGTCATTGATGAAGCCGTCACCCTGTCGGCTGCCGCGTTGATTCGCGCGGTCTTTGGCACAGATCGCGACGCGATGACGGCTGAAGCAGTGACGCCCGAATCACTGGTCGGCAAGCTCGAAGCCGCGCTCGGATATGGCAAAGATGCGTGGCCGATGGCGGCGATTCGCAAGCTGTGCGATGTGATGCTCGATGTCGGCGACGGGCGCAGGAAGAGCGCGCGGAGTGAGGCGCGCTGGCTCAACCTCTTCGGCTTCTGCCTGCGTCCGGGCTTCGGCGCGGCCACCGACGAGTGGCGCTTGCAGCAGGCGCGCAAAATTTATATGAGCGGCCTGACGTTTCCGAAAGAGATTCAATGCCAGGTCGAATGGCTGGTCTTGTGGCGCAGAGTTGCCGGTGGGTTCAACGCGGGCCAGCAGCAAGAGCTTTATCAACGGCTGATCTCGACGCTCGGCCTCGGCGGCAAGAAATCACAATCGCGGCCCAACGCGCAGATCGAATATGAAGGATGGCGGCTGTTGGCGAGTCTTGAGCATCTGCCCGCGCCGACGCGCGCGGCGCTCGGCAAAGAGCTGCTCGGCAAGATCAAAGAGAAGCCGACGACTAAAGGCTACCTGTGGTCGCTCGGACGGCTCGGCGCGCGCATCCCGTTTTATGGCCGGCTCAACTGTGTCGTGCCTCGCGAAGTGGCCGAAAGCTGGATCAAGGCGCTGCTCGTTTTGCCTGAGTTGACCTCGGACGTGGCGCAGGCGCTGGTTCAGCTCGGCTCGTTCACGGATGACGCCGAGCGCGACATTGACGCGGCGTTGCGCGGCAAAGTGATCGCGCGGCTTGCGGCAGCCGACTACGCCGACGAGTTGATCGAAAGCCTCCGCACCTATGTGCCGCCCGCGCGCACCGACGCCTTGCGCATCTTTGGCGAATCCCTGCCCGAAGGCTTGCGGCTGGTGGGCTAATCCTGCTTGCGTTCGTTTGCTGTCACTTTCGGAATGCTCATCCAACGCTTAGATTCGTGTGTGATGGTGTGGTCAGTTGCGATCACTTCAATGTGCGCGGCGGTGCGCGGCGTGCGATCAATCAATCGCAGCGCTGCGGCGGGCGCAAGCACGCTGGCGGCGGTAGCGAGCGCGTCCGACGTGGTGCCGTTTGCGGCGACGACCGTGACGCTGCGCCGCCCCGTGAGCGGCTGGCCCGTGCGCGGGTCAACGATGTGCGAATAGCGTGTGCCGTTGATCTCGACGAACTGCTCGGCGTCGCCCGATGTCGAAACCGCCGCGTTGACGAGCGACAGGTGAATCATTGCCGCTTCGTCTTCCGCCGTAACCGAGCGAATGGCGACCGTCCACCCTTGCGCGCCGGGCGGCGCATCACCGACGACAATGTCGCCGCCGGCGGCGACCAGCGCGCGCGCGATGCCGTGTTCTTTCAAGACCGCAATGCCCTGGTCCGCCGCGTAGCCTTTGGCGATGCCGCCGAGGTCGAGCCGCATGCCTTCGCGGTCGAGCCGCATGGCCCGCCGCTGCGCGTTCAGGTGCAGCCGTCTGTATCCGACAAGCCGTCGCGCGGCGGCCAATTTTTTAGCATCCGGCAATTCATTCTGCCGCCGCGCCCGCCGCCACAACTGCACGACCGGCCCTACCGTCACGTCGAACGCGCCCATAGATTCGCGCGCGAATTCTTGCGAGGCGGCGAGCACGCGGAAGAGGTCTGCGCTGACCGTGACCCATGCGTAGGCCGCTTGCCGCGAGGCCATCATCAGTTCGCTGGTCTCTCGATAATCACTCATGGTAGCATCGAGCCGCGCGATCAAATCGAACGCCGCGGTGGAAGCGCGCCGGGCGGACTCTTCATCTTGAGCATACAAGACGATGCGGAATCGAGTGCCCATGTGCGCTTCGCTGAATTCGTAGCGGGCCGGATTTTTCTGCTGATCTTTTGCCGTGGATGTGCCATCGGCAGCCGTGAATGCTGCCAGCGTGGCCATCACGATGATGCGGACAAGGATGCGAATGAGCCGTGCTTGCGTTCGAGCCATCGCGCAATCCTAGCACGCCTGCTGGACTAAGCCTACGTTGGTATTGGGGACACGCTTAATGCGACGACTCAGCCTGTGTGGTCTATACCTGCTTTGCCTGTTGCTGCCTGCTTTCGGCCACCTGCCGCTACCGGCGACGGCGGAATCTTTATCGCAAAAGATGAAGCCGTCCGAGATGCGCCCGTACGTCGAAACCATCCCCGACACCAGCATCAAGTTCGAGATGATGCCCGTACCCGGCGGCGACTTTATGATGGGCAGCAGTGCGACCGAAAAGGGGCGCGCGGCAGACGAAGGCCCTCAGCACAGCGTGCAGATTCGCCCGTTCTGGATCGGCAAATTTGAAGTCACGTGGGACGAGTACGACCAGTTCGCCTTCAACGAATCCTTGCGCGAAGCGCCGCGCGAAGGCGAGACGAAACCGGCGACCGCCGATGCTATGACGCGCCCGACGCCGCCTTACGCCGACGAATCGTTCGGCTATGGCAAAGGGCGCATGCCGGCCATCAGCATGACGCATCACGCGGCGATGGAGTATTGCCGCTGGCTGTCGGAACGCACGGGCAAAACCTATCGCCTCGCCACCGAAGCCGAGTGGGAGTACGCCTGCCGCGCCGGCGCGAAGACCCCGACGGCTTACTCGTTCGGCGATGACGCCGGCAAGCTCGGCGACTATGCGTGGTATGCGGATAATTCAGACGCGCAGCCGCACCCCGTGGGCCGCAAGAAGCCGAACGCGTGGGGGCTTTATGACATGCACGGCAACGTCGCCGAGTGGGTGCTGGACGAATACGAGAAGGATTTTTACTCAACGCTGCAAGCTCGCGCGGTGAACCCTTTGCGACCGCCGACCGAGAAGCGTTACCCGAATGTCGTGCGCGGCGGCTCGTGGGATGACGACGCGGTGCGTTTGCGCAGCGCCGCACGGCGCGCTTCGACGCCGGAGTGGAGCAAGCGCGACCCGCAGCGCCCGCAAAGCATCTGGTGGCACACCGAAGCGATCATGGTGGGCTTTCGCATCCTTCGCCCGCTCGAAGAGTACGAGAACCTGAAGGGCTTGCGCTCGCGCGTGACAAAACAAAGCCCTTAAATAGTTTTCAGTTTTCAGTTGATGAGGGAGGCATGATGAAGAAGACCAGTAACGCAGATCAAACGTCGCGCCGCACGTTCTTGAAGACGACCGGCACGGCGGCAGTGGCGACGACGCTGCTCAATTGGAACAACCTGCCGGGCGCGTACGCCGCCGGCTCCGACGAGATTCGCATTGGCCTGATCGGCTGCGGCGGGCGCGGCACGGGCGCGGCTGAGAACGCTATCAAGAGCGCGCCCGGCGTCAAGCTGGTCGCCATGGGCGACGCGTTCAAAGACCGGCTCGACGGCAGCCGCGCCGCGCTCGCGAAATCGGTGCCGGATAACCTGGCCGTCACCGACGAGCGCTGCTTCACCGGGCTTGACGCTTACGAGAAAGTCCTCACGAGCGACGCCAACTATATCATCCTGGCGACGCCGCCGGGCTTTCGCCCCATGCACCTGAAGGCCGCCGTCGCCGCCGGCAAAAACATCTTCACCGAAAAGCCCGTGGCAGTTGATGGGCCGGGCATACGCTCGGTGCTCGAAACGTATGAAGCGGCCAGCGCCAAAAAGCTTTGCATCGTCGCCGGCACGCAACGCCGTCACCAGAAAGGCTACGTCGAAACGATGCGAATGATTCACGACGGCGCGATTGGCCAGGTCGTCGCGGCGCGCTGTTACTGGAATCAAGGCAGCCTGTGGAAGAAAGACCGGCAAGCGGGGTGGAGCGACCTGGAATGGCAGTTGCGCAACTGGCTCTACTTTGCGTGGCTGTCGGGCGATCACATCGTCGAGCAGCACGTTCATAATCTCGATGTCATCAACTGGGCGATGCGCGCGCACCCGGTCCGCGCCGTCGGCATGGGCGGGCGACAGGTCCGCACGGAGCCTGCGTATGGACACATCTTCGATCACTTCGCGGTTGATTATGAATATGAAGACGGCACGCACCTGATGAGCATGTGCCGGCAGATTGACGGCTGTGAGAAGAACGTGTCGGAAGCGCTCGTCGGTTCGAAGGGCGCGGCTATGCTTGCGGCGGGCACGCGCTATCAGCTCACCGGCGATAAGGCGTGGAGCTTCCCGCGCCAGCAGGACAACGAGCCGTACGTGCAGGAGCACACCGACTTGATCGAGACCATACGCGCCGGTCGCCAGGTCAACGAATTGAAGAACGTCGCCGAAAGCACGCTGACCGCGATCATGGGCCGCATGTCTACGTACACGGGCAAGGCGGTGACGTGGGAACAGGCGCTGAATTCGACCGAGGCGTTGATGCCGGCGAAGCTCGAATGGGGGCCGCTGGCCGTACCGCCTGTGGCTACGCCGGGCCGTACGGAGCTTGCCTGAGGAGAGATTGAAACCACAGATGAACACAGATAAACACAGATCAGGAGGATGAGAATCTCAACCGTTCTTTTATCTGTGTCCATCTGTGTTCATCTGTGGTTGCTTGTCTGTGATATCAAACAGGAGAAGATATGAGGCTCAAATTAATAACGCTGCTCTTCATTCTCGCTTTGCCTGCGATGGCGGCGGCGCAGGACAAAGCCTTTCTCGGCAAGTGGGACATCACCGCGACCGCGCCTGAAGGCAAGCGCATCTACTGGCTCGAAGTCAAAAACGATGGCGGCCAGTTGTCGGGCTGGTTCCTGAATCGCGGCGGCAGCGTCTTTAAGCTGCCGAGCCTCGCGATTCAAAACGGCGAGTTGCAATTCGCCTTGGCAAACGGCAAGCAGGTCTACACCGCGCGCGTCGAAGGCGGCAGGCTCGTCGGCAAGATCACGACCGACAAAGAGACGGTCAGCTTCGTCGGCGTGCGCCCGCCGAAGTGGGGCCGCGCGGACGCCAACGCCAAGCATCAGCTCGGTAAGTCCATCGAGCTGTTCGATGGCAAGAGCATGAGTGCGTGGGGCGTCGAGCATCAGGGGCAGCCGTCGGGCTGGACGGTTCAAGACGGCGTGATGGTCAACTCGCCGCACGCCAACAATCTGGTCTCGAAGCAGCGCTTCAAAGACTTCAAGATTCACGCCGAGTACAAGCTTGAAAAAGACAGCAACAGCGGCATCTACCTGCGCGGGCGTTACGAGTTGCAGGTGCTGGACGATTACGGCAAAGACCCCGAAAGCCACGGCCATATGGCGATCTACAGCCGCGTCTCGCCGCGCATCAACGCCAGCCGCCCGGCAGGCGAGTGGCAGACTATGGAAGCGACCATCATCGGCAACCGCGTCACGGTCACGCTCAACGGCCAGACCGTGCACGACAACGCTATCCTTGAAGGCATCACAGGCGGCGCGCTCGACAGCGACGAGGGCAGCGACGGGCCGATCATGCTGCAAGGCGATCACGGCAAAGTCTGGTTCCGCAACGTCACCGTCACGCCGATTGTGAAGTGATTTAATTAAGCCGGTGAGAAAGGCGGGAAGGGAGAAGCAAGCGCCGCGACGAATCGCGCTTACGTCTCCCTCTTCTTATTTCCAGACCAATACGTCAGCCGGTTTTAGCGGGTTGCTGCCCATCAGAATCTCAGCCGCGGGCGGCAATGAGAGTTGCGCAGAGCGCGATGAATAGTTCACCGCCACCCAGAAGCCGTCGCGCCAATCCACATAAACGCCTTCTTGATAATCCGCCGTCGCAATGCCGGCGCGGCGGTAGACCTCGCGCAATACATCCCGCTCCAGGCGGCCCTCTTTCGTGTGTACGCCGATGTAGGTGACGCTGCCTTTGCCGAGCCGGTGATAGGTCACTGCCGACTGGCCCGCGTAAAACTGATTCGCGTACTTCGCCATCGTCTCTGTCGTGCCCACAGGCTTCAACACATCGGCCCACGCGTTCCACGGGTAAGCCGTGCCCTTCATCTCGACTTCGCCGCGGCCCTCGTCAAGCAGCAGGTCGAAGAAAGGAATCTCAGCGCCGATGAGCGCATAGATCGGCTCGGCCCAGCGCGCCTCCCATAACTGGCCGTTGCGCTGCTTCTGCCCCGTGCGGCAGGTCAACACCAGATGGCCGCCCTGCTCGACGTAGCGCGTCCACTTGCGCACCAGCTCTTCATCAATCAATTGATAAGCCGGCGCGACCATCACCGGGTACTTTGAAAAATCATCCGCCTCGCTGATGAACTCAAGCGGCGCGCCCAGTGACTTGACGATCTCCTGATAACGAAACGTGTGGCCCCAGGTATCCCACAGCGCCGTCTGCTTCTGCTGGTCTATGTTCCAGAGGTTCTCGTGATTCCAGAGCAACGCCGTTCGCCGCGCCGCGTAATCGGCGGGCGGCGCAGCCGTCGCATCGAACTTGCCGCGAAGCTCGCGCATCTCGCGGGCGACCTGACTGTATTCCAGGCCGCCGGGTGACGGCGTTACGCCGTCCGGGCCGACGATGCCGTAATGATACTGCTCACTGCCGTAGAGCGGCTGGCGGAAGCGATAGGTGCAGGCGAACGAGCAGCCGCTTGCAAACGCATGCCAGAGCCACATACGCACCACGCCCGGCGCGGGCTGCGGGTTGATGCGCGCCCAGTTGACCTGCCCGGGCTGCAACTCCATCACGCCGGTGACGCCTTTGATGGGGCGATAGAACGAGCCGCCGAAGACCATGCCGTCCTGCCAGCCCAAACGAAAGCCTTCGTCGCCGAGGTTGTGGCCGCCGCTCACAGGGTAGAGCGTGAACGAGACGAAATCGAGATCGGTCGAGCGGCGCGGGTCGGCGCTGCCGATGTTGACGATATAGTTGGTCGTGATCCACTGCGTCGCTGCAAGGTAACGACGCAGCCACGCGGCCTGACTGTTGAGAAAGCGCCCGGTCTGATCGGCGGTGAAGCGACGAAAGTCGAGCATCGCATGCGGACTGACGCCATAAAGATAAGTCGGATTCGGTATGCGCACCTGCTCGAAGCTGTTATAGCGCAGACTCCAGAACGCTGCGCCCCACTCGCGGTTCAACACCTCTACGGTCTTGTAGCGCGCTCGCAGCCATTCACGAAAAGCCGCCTGCGCCGACGGGCTGTAATCGGGCTGCGCAATCGGCTCGTTGTCGAGTTGCCAGCCCCACACCGCCGGGTGATGGCCGTAATGCTTCGCCATCTCTGTGACGATGCGTTCGCTCAATCGAAGATAGGTCGGGTCGTTCAACGCGTTGTTGCCGCGCGAGCCATGTTCGCGCTCTCTACCATCCACGCCAACGAGAAAAGTCTGCGGGTACTTCTCGCCCATCCACGCGGGCGGGCACGGCGTCGGCGTGCAGAGAATGACGCGCAGGTGATGGCGCGCGGCCATACGGACGGCTTCATCCAGCCACGCGAAATCGAAGCGTCCTTCTTCGGGTTCCATGAAGGCCCAGGCGAATTCGCCCATGTGGACGAACTCGAAGCCCATCGCTTCCATCTTCGCAAAGTCGCGGTCCCACTGCTCGCGCGGCCAGTGTTCGGGGTAATAATAAACGCCCACCGGCATCAGGTCTTTGCTGGGAAAGAACCGCGTGGGCGACTGCGCCGCGCGCAGCGGCGGCGTGATCAACGCGACGAACAGACTGATCAACAGGACAGAGCCGAATGGCGTCAGGAGGCGAAGACTTTTCATTGTCGAATGCTCAATGTTATTTAGTGGTGGGAGTAAACCGCAGCGCGCAGCCGCCGCCCTCCGCGAGGTGAACTGTGAAATGACCCTTGCCATTTTGCGGGCCGGTTGTGAGGAGCTTGCGCGCGATCACGGCTTCTGTAAGCCGGCGGACGGCAGTCGGGTTGACGCCATCGGCAAAGCCGGATAACTGGTAAGCTGTGTTGTCCAAGAAAGCGAGCGGTATCTGAACGTCGCGGGCTTGTTCATTCGTCATTGCGCCGACGTACCACTCTTGCCCGCGGCGGCGCGCGACGACGATGTACTGGCCGATCTCGCCGGCAAGCACCTTCGTTTCGTCCCAGCTCGTCGGCACGACTTTCAAAAACTCCGCGCCGGCCTGACCGCGATATGCATCAGGGCTATCGGAGACACAGGCGAAAGGGCTTTCATAAACGACGTACATCGCCAGTTGCTGCGCGCGCGTCGTCATCACTTCGGGCGCGGTGTTTTGAATCTTGAACTCGCGTCGCGTCGCGTTGCGAAAACCGCCCGGCGTGTAATCCATCGGCCCCAGCAGCATGCGCGTGAAGGGCAGCGTCAGATTGTGCGTCGCCGTCACGCGCGCCGACCACTTGTTGTACTCTGCGCCCATCACGCCTTCCTGCGTGACGTAGTTCGGGTAGGTGCGCGCGAGTCCCGTCGGCTTGTACGCGCCGTGCAGGTCTACCATCAAGTGATGCGCGGCAGCCGTCTTCAAGATGCGATGATAAAAGGCGACCATCTCTTGATCGTCGCGGTCCATGAAATCAACCTTGACGCCTTTGATGCCGAGCTGTTCGTAATAAGGGAACGCCTTGTCCATCTGCTCGCTGGTCGGCACCCAGTTCAGCCAGACCCAGACGCCGACCTTGCGCGAGCGCGCGTATTCGATCAGCGCGGGCAGATCAATCGCGGCAACCGTCTTGGTGATGTCGGCTTTGAGGTCGGCATTCGGTCCCCACGCCACGGGCGTGTACCAGCCCGCGTCTATCAGCATGTATTCGAGGCCGAACTCCGAGGCGAAGTCTATGTAATACTTCATGGTCTCGTTGTTCATCCCGACTTGCTTGACGCCCGCGGCGACCGGCCCCGACCACCAGTCCCACGCCGCGCGGCCCGGTCGTATCCACGACGTGTCGCCAATCGCGCTCGGCGGGTTGAGGTTCATAATCAAGGTGGATTCGATCAGCTTGCCCGGCTGGCCTGCGATCATGATGACGCGCCACGGCGTGCGAAAGCCGTCGTTACCTGCGCGGCCACGCACAGCGACTGACGCATCGTCCTTGCGCGGCGACAATCGGCTCATCACCCCGTAGCCGTTGTTCAAGCCGGTGAAATACAACCCTGCGTAATCGTCGAGGTCGGCTTCCGCCAAAGCGACGGTTGTCGCTTCGTCGCGCGATTGCACGACCAGCGGCAATCCGATGATGGCGTTCGCGCCGATGCGATTCAGCGTGATGCGGTCGTATTCGCCTTCGTAACTGGTCGAGAAGCTGTCGCGGTGCAAGGCCCAGCAGGCCAGGTCCGTTGGAAAGCGGAACTCGCTGCGCTCGGCGGTGATCTCAAAGTCATTCAGCCCGGCTTGCGCGGGCAAACGATAGCGAAACGCCGCGCCGTCGTCATACGCGCGAAAGATCAAATCCAGCTTGCGCGGCGGCGCTTGCGACTCTTCAAGCGAGACGACCAGCTCGTTGTAATGATCGCGCGCCTGTCGCGCTTTGCCGACCACGAGCGGATACGTCTCGTCGTGCATATCGCGCCGCGTCGCCACGACGCGCAGGCGCTTTGACAGCAAGCCGCCCTGCTTGAACTCCAGTCCGAGCGCAGACGGCACGATCACTGGCTGATTGCGGTAAGCCACTGAATAGACCGGCGCGCCTTCGTTGTTGAGCGCGACCGTGATCTCAAGCTGCCCGTCGGGCGACGACAACTTCAACGGCAACGTCTCGGTCTGCGCCGCCGCGTTGCCGCATAAAAGCGCGAGCAGAATCAAAAGCAAAATGATCGCCTGTCTCTTCAACCTCATATCTCCTCGAATAAGCTGAACGCCGAAATGGAACCACAGATGAACACAGATAAACACAGATGAAGCAGACAAGAAGGCTCACCGCTTTCTCTTATCTGTGTTCATCTGTGTTCATCTTTACCTCGTCTCGAAACGTTTGATCTGCCAGTTGACCTGACCTTTGAGCGGGTCGTCTTTCAACGCGAAGCTCTGGCCCGCGCCCGCAAGCGTTAATGTTTGAACATTGCCCTGCGGCATCGCAAACAATCCCGTGGCTTGTGACGAGTCGGTGCTGAAGACGCGCAGCTCGATCTTCTTCCAGTCTATCGCCGCCGTGTTCTGCGCGACGGCAGCGTGCGGAATGACCGTATGATCTTTGACCAGCAGGATCACCGGAACCTGCCCGGCGCTGAGCTGTTGCCACTGCGCGCCGCGGTAGACTTTGCCGCTCTGGTAATCAATCCACGTGCCCGGCGGCAGGTAGACACGGCGGCTGTTGCCCGCTTCGACGAGCGGCGCGACCAGCAGGTCCGAGCCGAACATATATTGATCGTCAATCATCCACGACGTCGGGTCGTCGGGATATTCGAAGAACAATGTCCGCAGCATCGGGTAGCCGTGAGCCGACGAGTCCACCGCCTGCGCATAGATGTAAGGCATCAGCGCGTACTTTAGCTCAATCGTGCGGCGGAACTGATCAACGAAGGCGTCGTCATAACCCCATGGCTCTTTCGGCGGCGCGCCGTGCGTGCGCGTGTGCGAAGTCAACGCGCCGAACGCGAGCCAGCGGCCATACAGGTCGCGCGGCGATGGATCAACGAAACCGCCCGCGTCGTGGCTCCAGTACGTAAAGCCCGACAGCCCGAACGACAAGCCGCCGCGCAGCTCTGCGGCCATCGCCGAGTTGGTGTTCTCGGCGTCGCCGCCCCAGTGCAGCGGGTAACGCTGGCTGCCGGCCCACGCGCTGCGCCCCCAGATGATCGTGTCGCCCGTCACCTGTTTAGTAATCTCGGCTACCGCCTGGTTATAGCGCAGCGGGTAGAGGTTGTGTTCGTAGAAACCCGTGCGGCCCGACGCATAAAGCCCGTTCGCCGGCGCGCCTTCGCCAAAGTCTGCCTTGATGACGCTGACGCCCATCTTCAAGAGATTGGCGAGCAAGCCCTGATACCACTTCACCGTCGCCGGGTTGCTGAAGTCGAGCACCGCGTCTTCAAACGGCATCTGGCCGCTCTGGTTGCGCACGACGTAGCCCTTCTCCACGGCTTCTTTGTAAATCTCGTTCTTCGGCGTGAAGTAGGTGTATTGCCACAGGCTGATGTGAAAGCCTTGCTGCTTCAGATCGCTGATCATCTTGGCCGGGTCGCGGAAGCGCGAAGTCGAGAACTGATAGTTGCTGCGCCAGTCGGTCTCGAACCAGCCGGTGTCCAGATGAATCACGTCGGTCGGGATGCGGTACTGGCGCAGCTTTGCCGCAACCTCCCGCACTTCGTCTTCGGCTTTGTAAGTGATGCGGCTCATCCACAGACCGAACGACCAGAGCGGCGGCACGGGGCTGCGGCCCGTAAGCGCGGTGTACTCGGAAAGAATCTCTTTCGGGTTGCCGAGAAAGATGAAGAGGTCGAGGTTCTCGTCGCCGTTGTAGATGACGTTGTGCGCGTCGTAGGTCTTGCCGAAGTCGAACGTCACCGGCGTCGAGGTGTGAACGAACATGCCGTACCCCTGGCTGCTCAGAAAGAACGGAATCGGCTTGTACATCAGCTCGTTCTGCACGCCCATCGCGTCGCGCGTGTAAGCGACGACCTTCTGCCCGCGCTTGTTGAGCCGCGTGAACGATTCGCCGCAGCCGAATATCTTCTCGTCGTGCGCGAGCGCGAACGTGGCGGCGACGCTGCGGCTCAGGTCGCTGGCGCGGCGTATGAACGAGAACGGAATCGGCGTGGCGTAGGTGTGCGGATCGTTGATGTTCTGTGTGCGCGTAAGCAGATGGCCCGCATTGTCATAGAACTCGATGTGCCACGGGTTCTTGACGAGCACGACGCGACCGTAGGCGCTCGTGTAGGTGACGGTCTTGTCGTCTTCGCTGACGCGCCACGAGTTGTCGCGCGCGGGAGGGCCAACGAGCATCAACGATGGCGCGTCGGTGATGCTCGGCGCATGCGTCGAGATGCGCAGGCGAATCGTGCGCGGGCTGACGAAGGTGAGCGAGAAAGGCAGTTGCGGGTTCTCGTCATACTCTGTGCCGGGAAACTCTGTCGCGCGGCCTTTGGCGAGCGTCACGTCCACCTTGTTGAACGACAGCGTCGTGCTGCGCAGGTATCGCGCCCATTCGAGCGAGCCGCTGCCCGTCGCCGCGTCAAAGCTGACGACGCGGTTGCCGATGAAATAGACCGGCTCCATCTTGTAAAAGTCTGCGCTGACATCAACCGGGTCGCCGAGGACCTGCGCGCGGGCTGCGCTCGCCGCAAGACCGACGATCATAAAGATAAAAACAACGCGCCAGCCGCGGCTGGCGCGGCGCACTGCGCCGCAGAATGAATGATGAGCGCGAAATGCCCAATCCTTATTCTTCATCACCTGTCCTTCTTAGAGAATTGTTCGTATTCCGATTCCAGCATGGCCGGCGTCACATCGCCCGACAGGATCAACAACTGATACCTGAACGTCGCCGACTGCTTCGGCGGCAAGGTGAACTTCAGCTCCTGCTTGCCGTTGCTGAAGACACGCTGGCCGAGCGGGTTGGCGGCGAATAAGCCGTAGCCGCGCGCGTGCCAGTAGGTCGGGTAGCCGGGGTTCTGCGCGTGATCCATCATGACGAGCGTGATCTTTTCATCATTGATCTGACCGGCGAGACTGACCCAGCGCCCGCGCGTGCCCCACACGGCGTCGCCTGTTTTGCCTTCGCTGCTGCGGTACTGGCCGCTGACACCTGTGTTATCCATCTTCGCGACGACTGTAGGCTTGCCGCTCGCGTCCGTGAACATCGAAGGCTCGTTCGACGGCTGCTCTAACTGGCGAGCGACGCGCAGGCCGAACAAGCCTTCTTTGTTGTCGTTGAAGACGACCGGCTGGTCAAGCGCGGTGAGCTTCGTCGTGCGCTCGACGGCGCGACGATTGGCGGCGGCGGTAAAGACGAACAGCGTCTCTTCGCGCAGCAGTCGGCGGCCATCGGGCGCGAGCCATTCGGTTTCGACTCCCAGTTCGCCGCGCGATGGGCCGCTGGCGATGTGATAGACGCGCACATGTCGAATCGTGCCGTAATGCGAGCGTTCTTCCGGCTTGATCGCCTCCGAGTTGTTCCAGAAGTCATAGCCGTTGACGTCGCCGTAGTTGAACCACAGCCCGACCTGATGCGGATGATCGGTGCGCTCGCCCGGTCGCGGCTCAAGCGGGTAGCCGCGCGTGATGGGTGTCCCGGTTGCCGTGCGCAGCGGGTAAAGCACAGGCTTCTTGATCGTGTCGGGCCAGATGTAAGACGTGAATGGCTGACCATCTACGAGCACGTCAACGCGCCGCGCCGCGCCGTTTGCGACGACGCGCACGAATGCTGCGGATTTGCTCTGCGCGCGGATTGACAACGCGGCGCACAAAGCAATAACGATCAGGCACGCGAGCGCGCGCCCACAGGTGAGTCGCAATCTGCGCTTCATGAGTTCCCCTGAATCAGCCGATGACCTAGCCGACGACCACGTCCTGTTTGGCGTCGTCAAAGGTGACGCGCCTGCCGGTCTGCAACGCGGCAATCGTCATGCAGAGCGCGACCGAATGATTGTAGGCGGCGTGTATGTCGGCGTTCGGCTGCCGTCGCGAGCGCACGCACTCCATCCAGTTGCGCATGTGCAGGAGCGTGGATTGATCCACGCCGGTGCTGGCCGACGTTTCGGCGCGCGGCTCGTTGCCTTCGACGAGCGACATCTCAGGCAGCAGGAACGGCTCTTTGCCCATCGCTTTGGCCGGTCCCGCTTCAAGCCCGCCATCCGCGTTGATCTTGTTGGTGTCGAGGTTGAGGCTGCCGCCGTTCGAGTAGTAGATCTCTTTGACGCCGCCGGCGCTGTTGGTCATGCGCGACGAGTAGACGACCTGAAAGCCTTTGCCGCCTTTGGCCGCGTCGCCATAATCGAAGACCGCCGTCATCGTGTCGAAGTTCTTGCGCCCGTCGCGCCAGAAGTAGATGCCGCCGTTGGCGGCCACGCTGGTCGGATGGTTGTAACCCGTGAACCAGTGCACGGTGTCAATCTGGTGGACCATCCACTGATCGGGTATGCCTGACGAATAAGGCCAGAACAGGCGGAACTCAAGATGCTTGCGCGCGTCGAACGGCTCTGCGGGGCGGTTGATGAGGAATCGCTTCCAGTCGGTGTCCTGTTCTTTGAGCAGCGGCACGACCGATGGTCGCCGCCAGCGGCCCGGCTGGTTGACGTTCCAGGTCATCTCGACCGCGACAATGTCGCCGAACTTGCCTGAGCGGATGAAGTCGTTGGCGCGCATGTAGTTCGGCGTCGAGCGGCGCTGCGTGCCGACCTGCACGATCTGCTTGGAGCCTGTGACCAGCTTCAAGGCGTTGCGCGCGTCGGCCATGGTGTTGGCGAATGGCTTTTCGACGTAGACGTCTTTGCCGGCGCGCACGGCTTCCATGCAATGGACGGCGTGTTGAAAGTCGGCGGTGGCGATGATCACCGCATCAATGTTCTTCATCGCGTAAAGCTCGTCGGTGTTGCGCGCCTTTGCCAACTGCTCGCCGCTCATCGGCACTTTGAAGTGGTCGGCCCGCTGCGAGACGAAGGCCGCGCCCTCTTCGCGCCGCTTGTTCCAGATGTCGCAGACGGCGACCGGCTCGAAGTTCATCCCGGCAGCCAGGCCCAGGAAAGCCGGGATCAGCGCGTCGCGTGCGCGGTCGCCCGGCCCGACAAAGGCGACGCGCACGCGGTCATTCGCGCCGAGTATGCGGGCATAGCTCGACGCGCGCGTGCCTATCGCCATGGCCCCTGCGCCGGCCACAGTGGTCTTCAGAAAGTCTCGACGTGAGCGATTAGAGTTTGCCATCTCTTCCTCCATTCTTCGGCGCGGCATCGGTTCGACGTTAAGCCGAAGCCGCGCGCCGCAACAGGTCTTTCATTCCGGCCATGCTCTGACGCGATGACTCTTCGGGCGTGCCCGCGCCGCGCCAGTGCGTTTCCAGGCTCAACACGCCACGATAGCCGTCGCGTCTCAAGGCGCGGAACTGTCCAACGTAATCAATCACACCTTTTCCCATCGCCGCCCATGCGGTCGTGCCGTCAGGTTTGCGCACGAGGTCTTTGCAATGCATATAGCCGATGCGCGCTTTCGGCAGCAGATTATAGCCGTCAGGGAATGGCGACTCGCCGCGCGCCGCCGCGTTGCCGGGGTCCCAGTTCAACTTCAGATTCGGTGACGGTACTGCCTTGAGTGTGCGCGCCGCTTCCGCTCCCGTAGCGGTGTTGCAGGCATGCTCGTTTTCTAACAGAAGCGTGATGCCGTGTTTGGCGGCGCGTGCGGCGGCCTCCGCAAGCTTCTGGTCGATGGCGGCGCGATAAGGCTTCTGATCGTCGAGCCGCCAGAAGTCAAAGATGCGTATGTTGGTTGTATCCAGCGTGCGCGCCAGCTCGAAGCCGCGCTCTAACAACTGGTCTTGCTGGTCGAAGGTAAAGCTCGCGCCGAACTGGTCGCGCTTCGGGCTGAAGGGCGAGCGGGGCGCGCCCGGCCAGTCAACTTTGAAGATCGGCGAGGCGATGGACGAGACGCGCAGGTTGAACCGCTTGAGCAGCGCGACGGCCTCGCCGAGCTGCGCCGCGTCGAGCGCGAAAAGATTCTTGCCCCACAGCTCGCGCAGCTCGACCGCGCCGAGTTGGAACTCTTTTGCCGCGACGTCGAGCGCGTGACCGAAATCCTGCGTGATCTCGTCGGTGATGACCGCGAGCGTGAACGGGTCGGCAGCAACTGTGTGCTTCATGGATGAGTGGCGCGGCGCGCGGCCTCGTGCGGTCGCCCGCCGCGACGCAATGGCGGCGAACGCGCCCACGCGGAACAGGAACTGTCGGCGAGACAAGCTATAGGACATTGGTCGCACCTATATCTGGTGGCTTATGCTGCGCTGCGCGGACTGATTGACAGATGAACCGGCATCCCCGATGAACTGCGTTGCGAATCGCTAAAAACATACAAGAGAGCCGCGGGCTTGGCAACCACCGATCCGCGCCGCTCGTCTACCGTAGGCGAGGCACACCTCTCCTTGGCCGCCGATACGTTTCGCCGTCCGGCGGCTTTCCTGCATTGAGACGAGGGGAGGCCGTAGCTAAAACTACGTCGTCACTTCAACCGCATCGGGACCACGCGCACTGCCCCGCGCGTGATAGGGGACCAAGAAGCGCGCTTAACGCCACAGGAAACGAGCCAGGGCTATGAGCATGAGCGAGCCGAATAAGAATGCGCCGCCATCGCCTGATGATTTAGTCACGGGCGACGTGTCGGTGCTCGGATCCGTGCCAGGCTCGTGGTTCACGCTATTGCCGCAGGCCGAACGGGTTTCGCCGGGTTCGCAGATGCACGCCGTACAGCCGCACGTGCACGCATACCCGCCGACCTGCGTGTGGCCGGCCAGCGCGACCGAATTGAACGGGCCGAACGAGTTGGTGTTATTGGCAAACGCAGGCGACAGCACCACCAGCATCACAACCGCGCAAAAATATGCTGACACTTTCGAAAGTTTCATCCTTTAGCCTCCAGAAAAGGTTCAGGCGCGACGCGCCGGGTAGGTTTGAATCGAGCAATACTGCTGAATGTGTTTAGAGCCGCGAAAGATAATGAGGCACAGTCGCGGGCACTGATTCGTTTGGCCGAGATCGCCTACGGCGCACGCCATTACGCGGCGCTGCATGCGATCAGCCGGGCCGTGCTTGCTATCCCCTGCAAGCCGGCACAGACAGCGGCGACTTACTACCGCGCCATAGTGCTTAAGCGCGTGGGTCAGCTTGAGCGGGCGGCGACGTTGCTTGCTGACATGCACCAGCCGCGCGCCCTGCTGAGGTTGGCAACAATCTTTGAGAGCAAAGGGGAGAGGACGGAGGCCATGCGCCTTCACGTCGAGGTGATGCGTCGAGCGAAAGAGGTTGATGCGTTCGCCATCGCCGGCGCGGCCATTCAACTGGCGACCGCCCGATCAATAGACGGGGATCATGCCGGCGCTTTGGCAGAATTCGGATCTATCAGGTCGCTGGTTTAGGGCGTAGCAAGAAATCAGCCTTATCTCTACCCATTATAGTGCGACGCGATGGCCGTCGAACGGGCCGCCATCGGTCGCACCGAAGAAGCGCGAGCCGCGAGTGCCGTTGTCCTGGCCTCGCCGCTTGCCGAAGTCTACCCCGAATGGCAAGAGACCGCCGCCGAAATTGCCGAACCGCAATCGGCAGGCGTCATTGTTACGGTTGCGCTCCCACAGGCCGAAGCGGACACACCACTGCCGCGCCCGCCTCTACTGATTCAACACCACATCGTATCCCCGCGACGGCTACCACTCGCGCCGCCTTCGCCCATACCGGCGCGCCTGTTAAGCCGCGCGCCTGTTCACGGCCCACCCTCCTGCCGTCCCTTTTGGTTCTCTTATTAACATCGGCATCGTTTGCGAGCGAGCCGCCACTTGTGACGGCGGCTTGCTCTGCCTGACCGCAGGCCGGGCGTGACCGGATTGGTGTGCCTAATTACGCCCGTGCTGCTGAAAGGACGGCTACATGACAACATCAGACGACAATCCCGCGCAAGCGCCCAACCCCTTTAGCGACGAAGATCGCCCGCGGGCGTCAGCGCGGAAGTGATGCCGCCGCTTCTCGGCGAACAAATCAGTCCAATGCGCAATGACCCGGAAGGCCGGGCAGCGGCGGCGACCCGGACGTGATACGTAGCTTTCGCCCAAATCCACAGAGCGCCCTAGGAGAATTTGAATTACCTAGCGAAAAAGTAGACTGCGATTTGGAATTTTCTTGACACCTTAGTTGGTGAGTGATATTACTTGCTGGTCGCAGATAGTTAATCTACTAACCGCTCCTGGAGTTCCTGCTAATGAATAGACCAAAGTCCTCTACTCTTAACAAGGTTTTTTCCCTCCTGATCCCGGCATTTCTTGGTATGGGTTACTTTGGTAGTACAGGTCTGTCATCAAGCCAATCTGAGCAAAAAGATGCCCTGGATCAAAACCGTGAAGATCGAGAAGTTCAGAGAAGAAAAACAAAAATCGAAGACATAAGAGTTGAGAACAAGACTAGAGGAATTATCTTGGTATTGCTCGAAAAAGACGGGAACTTTCTTAAGCTGAGCTTGAAAAACGGTTCATCCAAGGTTGTAACGGCTTACGAGATAGGAGTTGGAGAGTTAACTATCCATACGGAGTGTCTCTCTGGAATGGACTTTAATGATGTCTTCTATCCAGGAACAATAAGGCAAGAAAGGCTTGCCCTGGAGCCGGGCATTGAGGAAAGCGGCATTAAGATACTGGCAGTAATCTTTGAGGACGGAACGGATGAGGGGGACATCAGTTATATTCAAGAGATCCGGCAATACCGCTCAGGAATGAAACTGCAAAGGGAGCGATCCATCGCCTTTCTCCGGGATTTACTGAACTCGGACAATGTTGGTTTTTCCACCGCCATATCAGCGATGGAGGATAACCTCTACCGATCCAACGATGAGAATAAACTGCCTTTCTTCACTAGGCGAGGACTGGAAGACGAAAGGCATCGGTTTTTGAGGTTGATAGGTAAGTTCAAAGGAATGAATAGCTCTCCTGAGATTGGCCCTCAGGGAGAGAGTAATAAACAGAAAATAGAGCGCATTATATTGAACTATTCTAAAACTCTTCAGCAGCTTTGACCCACTCTGATTCAGACTTGCGGTTCCTAAGGCTCTCTTAGTTAGTCAAGAGCGTAAAGACTGTATGTAAAATCTGCTTGGCTTAGAGGTATCGAATGAAACAATTCGCTTTATGGATAGTCTTATCTGTGTTCTTCGGTCCTTTAGCCAGTATCTCGTATGCCGACTGCACACCTGTTAGTTACTATTGCTATCATAACTGTAGAATCAGTATTGGTGGTTGTGATGCTATCGGAGATGGGCAAGTGGGCACAGCAAGAGCATCTGTCACATACGATGTAACCTGGCCTGATCAATATTTATCTCTAGCCGTCAGCTTTGTAGATGCTGCCAGATGTTCGTGGGTTGGAGAAGGTTCATGCTGCTCCTACCACCATACTCTGGCTCAATGCAGTCCCGAGTTTAGTTTCACCCCCACTATTGGGGATGGGTATTTTAGCATTACGACCTATTCCGCAACGATGACCGTCAGAAATCATTTTTGCATTTTCCCCTGTGATAGCTGGCCAGAAGTGTCTTCGTGTGGTGTAGATGATGGCAATGCGCATGTTCAAACCCTCCGTCACACATGTTCCACTGGTGGTAGCGGTGGCGGTGGTGGCGGCTGCTATGAGTCCAGAATGAAGACGCAGAATGTTGATCCTTGCGAGTGTGGGGTTGACCCGTACACCTGCGAGTGCATCCAGCCCGACCCGGAGTTCAACACCTGCGGCGGCAGCCCCATCCTCATTGACGTTGCCGGCAACGGCTTCGATCTCACCGACGCCGCCACAGGCGTCAACTTCGACCTCAAGCCCGACTCTGTGGCTGAGCGCACCGGCTGGACCGCCGCCGCCTCAGACGACGCCTTCCTGGTGCTCGACCGCGACGGCAACGGCACGATTGATAACGGCAGAGAGTTGTTCGGCAACTACACCACGCAGCCATCCTCTGCGCATCGCAATGGCTTTGCCGCGCTCGCTGAATATGATAAGCCGCAGCAGGGCGGCAATGGCGATGGCCGCATAGACGCACACGACGCGATCTTCACCGTGCTGCGGCTGTGGCAGGACGCCAACCACAACGGCATCTCGGAGCCGAACGAGCTGCACGCGCTGCCGGAGCTTGGCGTAGCGGCGATTGATCTGGATTACCGAGAGTCGAAGCGGACGGACCAGCACGGCAACCAGTTCCGCTACCGCGCGAAAGTCTATGATGCGCAGGGCGCGCGGCTGGGGCGCTGGGCTTGGGATGTCTTCTTCATCGGGCAGTGAGCCTGCCGAGTCATCTAACGACAGGATGGAGCGGCCTCGCACCGGGGCCGCTCCTCTGTTTTTAAGGATTGACCTTCCATTCCTGAATACCCGCCGACCACGCGGGTTGCAGCGTGACTTCGAGGCGCAATCCGGTCGTTCGCACGGGCTTGAACGTAACCGTGTTGTAGCGATCTTTGTCGGTGCCGAATGGCTGAAGGTTTTCGACCGCCTTCCACTGCTCGCCATCCTTATAAAGCACGCGCCAGCCGGCAGGCACGCGGCATTCGCCGTGGCCCGTGTCGTCGAACCAGTAGACGGTGGTTTCAGAGACCGTCGTCGGCTTCGCAAACTCGTATTCGACCCATTCGGTCGTGCCCTTGTTCGGCCACCAGTGAAAAGGGTTCGGCTCGTCGGACGCGCGCGGCTCTTCCTGATCGTTGATCGCGCGCGGGTTGCGCCCGCCCGACGTGCGCACCGTGCTCAGCGACGCGATGGTCGGCAAGGGCTGCACTCGCGCGCTCGCTTCGCGGTTCGCGATCCATACCGCCATCTCGCCGGGGCCGCGGTTGGCCCACACGTAATAAGGGATCGCCACAAAATCCTGCTCGCTCCGATTGACCTCGCCGCGCTCGTTGTAAGCGAGGCCAGTCGCTTTACCCTTGATGACCGTGACGCCGTTTAAAAGGTCGGGGCGGAATTCCGCCGCGAGCTTTGCGTCGTCGGCGAGCACGAGGTTGCGCACGTGATGCGTCGGGCTGTCGGGCCACTCGGCGCAGTAGACCAGCGGGCCGCGTTGCAAGGCGACGCGGTTGCGATCCGCCTCTACCTGCTCGTTCGCAACAACGCGGCGCACGGGCATCGGCAGCGTCAGCTCGATCACATCGCCGCGCTTCCAGACGCGATTGAGCCGCGCATACCCTTTATCCATATCGAGCGCGACCGGCTGGCCATTGACTTTGATCACGACCGGCTCGGTCGCGTTGTCGCTGAAGCGGTAGAGGTCGCCCGGCAACGCTTCGTTGCCCGCCCAGCCGGGAACGCGCACGTTGATGGTCAACCGGCTGGCGCGATCAGGCGTCAGCGTCATCCGCACGTCGCCCGCCCACGGGTAGCGCGTCTCCTGCTTCACGCTGAGCGTGCGGCCATTATCCATCTTGATCGTCGCCGTGTTTGTCACGAAGAGATTGACGTAGAGCGTGTCGCCCTGCTCTGCGTAGACATAGCCCGGCACAGAGGCGAGAAAGCGTGTCATATTGCCGGGGCAGCAGGCGACGCCGAACCACGGGCTGCGCTTGTGCTGGCCGTTGGATTCGAGCGGGTTCGGGTAGAAGAACGACTTGCCGTCCAGCGACACGCCCGACAGCAGGCCGTTGTAAAGCGTCCGCTCCATCACATCAACGTAGCGCGCGTCTCTGTGCAACAGGAAGAGGCGATAGTTCCAGAAATCGTTGCCGATGGCGGCGCAGGTCTCGTTGTAAGCCGTCATATTCGGCAAGTCGTAATTCTTGCCGAAGCCTTCGATGTTGCCGACCGCGCCGATGCCGCCCGTGATGTAGAGCTTCCTGGTGACGACGTTATCCCAGATGCGATCAATGGCGCGAATGTAAGAATCATCACCCGTGAGCGCCGCGACATCGGCCATCCCGGAATACATATAAGTCGCGCGCACGGCGTGGCCGACGGCTTCCGTTTGATCGGTGACTTTGAGGTGCGATTGATTATATTCGCGGCCACTGCCTTTCGTACCGTCGGGGCCGCGCGCGTCGAGCAGGAACTTTGCCAGCCGCAGGTAACGCGCGTCGCCGGTTTCGCGGTAGAGCCTTGAGAGCGCCATCTCCGTGATCTGATGGCCCGGCCAGATGCTTTGCTTGCCGGGGCCAAAGGTGCGGTCGAGCAGGTCCGCACTCTTGAGCGCCACGTCGAGCAGGGCGCGCTTGCCCGTGGCTTGATAATAAGCGACCGCGGCTTCCGTGAGGTGGCCGACCTCGTAAAGCTCGTGGCTATCCATACGCTCTAACTCCCAACGCGCCGCGCCTGCCCAGTTGTGCGGATGGTCGGGATTGATCGTGCGCGCGGGGTAGAGGTAGCCGTCGGCCTCCTGCGCGGCAGCGATCTTCGCAATCAGGCCGTCAATGTACGCTTCGAGTTTGGCGTCGCGCTCGACGCTCAGCGTGTAGGCCGCGCCCTCAATCACTTTATAAATGTCTGTGTCGTCAAACGGGTAAACCGGCAGCTTCTTGTCGCGGTTCGGGTCGTTGCGAACGGCGGCGGCGGCGCGCTCAAGGTTGGCGACGCGCCCCGTCTCTTCGCACTGCTGAAAGGCGAAGGGGATGGTCACGCGGCGGTTGATCTCGATGCGCGGCAGCCAGAACTCGTCTTTGAAATGGACAGCGGTGAACGGCACGGGCTTGACCGGATAATCGCGCGCCGGCCCGGTCGCCGTCTTGGCCGCCTTGCGCGCGGCTTGCGCGGTTTGTTGCGCGCGGGCCGGAGCGGCGACGCCTGCCGAAGTAATCGCAAACATCAAGAGGGCGCAGATTGCCTTGAGCTTCATCGTTGATCTCGCTTGGGTTGATGTGGGCTGACATTGTGACAGACGGGTGATGGATGATTCAAGCGTGTGTGCCCGGTTAAAAGTGCCTGCGTTCCGGCCTCCTGATGAAGCGCCTCATGAAATCTTTCTCAAATAAACTCATAAAAGAATGACGACAACTATCATTACCTGGAAAGGAGAATTCCTATGATCAGTCTCCAGCTAGCGAACGGCATTCGCCGATTTCTCGTGCTCCTCGCCACGACCCTGTTAATGGCCGCCGCCGCGAACGCCCAACCGCGTGCGACCGTCACTCGCGCGGTTAAACAGGACGTGTCACCGCCGCTGCGCAGCATCCAGCCGATTCTGCCGGCTTCTGCGGGCCTGTCTTTCACTCGCGTCCATATCGTTAAGCTCAACCCGAAGCGCAAAAGCCCCGCGGCAGCGGCGGGGTTGGCGGCCCCGGACCCGTCGCTGCAAGAATCGCCGGGTCCAAAGATAGATATGGAGGTGGTCAGGAACTTCGATGGCTTGGGAGACGGCACTCCGGGTTTCGCCATCGAGGGCGTGCCTCCGGACACGGTCGGCGCGGTCGGTGATACGCAGTTCGTGCAGTGGGTTAATACATCGTTCGCCATCTTTGACAAGGCGACCGGCAAGATGGTCTACGGGCCGGCCCTCGGCAACACGATCTGGAAGGGGTTCAAAGGAGCCTGCGCCAACAGCAACGACGGCGACCCCATCGTCCTTTACGATAAAGAGGCGAAGCGGTGGGTCATGGCGCAATTCTCCGTCAACGACAGCAGCGGCTTCTTTCAGTGCGTGGCCGTCTCGACCTCGTCGGATGCGACCGGCAGCTACAGGCGCTTCCAGTTCAAGTACAAAGATTTCGACGACTATCCAAAGATGGGCGTCTGGCCGGACGGTTACTACGTCTCGTTCAATATGTTCCAGGGGCAGAATTTCATCGGCTCAAACGTCTGCGCTTACGACCGCGAGGCGATGCTCGGCAGGATCAATCGGCCCGTCCGGCAGCAATGCTTCCAACTCGCGTCGAACACCTTCGGCCTGCTGCCGTCGGATATGGATGGCAGTACGCCGCCGCCCGCCGGCTCGCCGAACTACTTTGTCGCGCTGAACGAGAATTCGCTCGACCTTTGGAAATTCCATATCAATTGGACGGACACCACGCGCACCACCTTCGGCAGCGGCGCCGACCAGGCCGCCGACGCGACTATTCCAGTCGCCCCTTACCGCATGGCTTGCGGGGGAGAGAACTGCATCGCACAGGCCGACACCACAACGCAACTGGACTCGCTCGGCGAGCGGCTGATGTACCGACTGGCTTATCGAAATTTCGGCACACGCGAATCGCTCGTCGTCAATCACGCGGTGCAAACCGATTCGGGGAGGATAGGGGTGCGCTGGTATGAAATTGGCAGTCCCAATACTGCGCCCACCCTCGCCCAGCAGGGCACGTTTGCGCCCGACAGCCAGCACCGCTGGATGGGCAGCGTCGCCATGGATAAGGCCGGCAATCTCGCCCTGGGCTATAGCGTTTCCGGCAGCGCTATGCATCCGGCCATCCGGTTTGCCGCGCGGACGCCGGGGCTGCCGGCGCATCTGCTTGGCGCTGAAACGAGCATCTTTGAGGGCATCGGTTCGCAATCCGACATCACGCGCTGGGGCGACTACAGCGCCTTAACCGTAGACCCGACCGACGACTGTACCCTGTGGTTCACAACCGAATATCACGGCACCTCTGCCTGGAAGACGCGGGTTGCCGCCATCAAACTGTCCTCCTGCCATTGAAGGTCGTATTGGCTTCGGGCGGTCGTGATCGTGCGGCGAGTGAAAATCAAAGGGCCGGCGACTCGTAGCGCGCCGACCCTTGCCGCTTTCAGGCGCGAGGGTCGCGGCTATTCCGGGGTGGGCAACTGCTTGCGTATCTCAGGGCTGAGGAAGGTAAAGATACGCTCTATCCGCACCGCCTTGTTTTCACGATCCATCTGTTCGCAGGTCTCCGGGTTGAACTTGAAGCCGAGGTGGTGCAAGCCGATGAGCTGCCCCGCCGCATTGAAGACCGGCGCGCCCGAGCTGCCACCCTCTGTGTCACAGTTATGCGAGAAGTCCATAAACTTGTCGCCCTCTTCCGGCTTAAGCGCGGTGGTGGCCCAGCCTTCGATGTGTGGGTTTATAATCTTACAGCCGCGCTCGGATATCCGTTTCGCCAGCCCGACCGGGTGCTGCACAATGCGAATCTCATCGCCGGCGGCGGGCGGCTTGAGGCTGATTCTTGCCGGCAACGCTTTGCCGAGCGAGTTCAACGGGCGGACTTCAAGCAGCGCAAAATCTAACCCTTTCGAGAGCGCAACCGTCCTCACGGCAACGTACTCCCGGCTCTGGTTGTCGTCGTCCCACGACAGGTCAATGATGATCCCTTCGATAATCTCAGGCCCCCAGTAGGCCGAATCTTCCAGGGGCTGATCTTGTCCGTTACGCTTGACCTTGAGCGGGCCGCCGCAATGCCAGTTGGTCAGGAAGAGATTCTCGCCTATCAGCACACCCGAACAACTCCAGTTGTAGACCGAGCTGCCATCCGACCAACTGCCCAACACGAAACCGACGGCGTCGCCCTGCCGCCGCTCGCTATTCGGTGTGTCATTGCTCTCATCGCCATAAAGAAAATGGTAACGCGGGACCTGGTTTTGGGAGGAGTAGTAAGTGCCCTTGAGGCCCTCCGGCATGGCCACGTAGCGGTCGAATCTGATTTCAGGCCAGGGCGATTTGTCGCAGCGCTTCAGGTCAAAATTAATCTCTCGGCCAGGGACGCGATTGGTCCAGGTTTTCCCGACTCCCTGCTTGGCCAGAGCCTGTTCGGCGCTCTCGAACTCGTTCGGCCCCAGTGTCTGCATAATGCGGAACTGCTGGTCGCGCACCGTGAGCAGCCAGTCCGAGCAGGCGTTGCCGTGACTTACTTTGATCAGGGCGCGCATGTAGCGGGTCTTCTGCTCTGCCAGCAGTAACGTCATGAGCTTGTCGGGCGGAAACGATTCGCTGATATAGGTGTGCTTGCCGACCTCCGTAACGCCGCCGGGGTTGCGGGCACGTTCACAATCTTTCTGCGCGTACGCGACGGCAGGAAAACCTGCGCTCAAGGCCAGGCAGACGAAGGCAAAAAGGGCGCGATAGGGATTCCGCATCGGTAAACCTCCGGCCCCGGCTACCGGCCCGCACGTGATCCGGTGGCCGGGTGCGTCTGCGTGTAGTTATTTTGCCAGGATGAGGTCTTCAACCTCTTTCAGCTTGAACGACATCGTCGTCTTGCCGTTCGGGCCGCTCACCTCGCCTTTGAAGATGACCGTCTCAAGGTCCTGCGCGGCGACCGAATAGGGGCCGAGCAGGTTGACCTTCCAGATCGGCGCGCGCGCACCCTCATCCTTGGTGTAGAGGTAGAACTCCTCATTCCGTTTGAGGATGCGATAGATATATTCGACCTTGCCTGCCGACACGCGATGGCCGGTGTCGGGGTCGGTGAAGGGCAGGTCTTGCACCTGCCAGGTGAAGTGATCCACCGTCGCCATGTCCCCGCCCCGTGGTCTGAACCAGTTGCGTTGCGGGTCGCGCATGGCCATTTCGGCATCAATGATCCCCGTCGCGATCCTGCCGCGATCCGCCGCAAAGGGGAAGGGCCGCGAAGTGATCTGTAGCCGCTTCTTAACCTGAAAGGCTTTTGAGTAATAGAGCGGCCTGGCGCTGACCATAGCCGAGGCGACACCCGCCACCAGCGCCGCAGCCTGCGATGTGCCGGGCGCTGTCGCGAACTTGCCGTCGGCGACGGTGCTGGGGATGTTATCACCGGGAGCCGCGATGTGGACAAACTTCGATGACACTTTCGCATCCAGCATGATCTGCGCCTGACTCCAGTTATTGTTATCGCAGTGCTCGCAAGCTGTGATCACCAGCACCATCGGCTTGTCACCGAGATTCATCGGGAAATTCGAGCCAGGCCCGATTTCGGTTTCCGGGTCTTCGGTAGTCCTATTCCCTGCGGCGACGACCCAGAGCGCCTCAACTTGAACGATCTGGTCGGCGAGAACGTCTTTGTCGCGCGGGTCGGTCGGGCGTCCGTGCGGATCGGGCAGAGGATTTTTATTCTCCCACTTCGCGGCAAATAAGAAGATCGGCGGCGGCGTCTGCGGCAAAGAGGTTGAGCTGGCGTCTTCGTTCAGGGGATGACTCATTGCCTCAAGCCGGTCGGCAAGCGCCGTCTGGTTATCCTTGAAGTATTCCCAGTTGACTGCCCTGAGGCTCGCTCTGGGATTGACTCCGATAATCCCGAAGCCATTATCGCGGCTGGCGACGATGCCGGCCAGATGTGTGCCATGATCGGAGTCCTTTAAGAACTTGCCGACGCCAAAGGTGTAAAACCCGTCCTGAACGCTCGGCGGCAGCGGCGCGTTGGAATTCCGAAAGGGATTCTCTTTTTCGGGGACCTCTTCGTTCTGGTTGACGAAGGCGTCGGCCAGATTGGGATGTATGAAGATGGGCTGGTCAATAATGATGACTTCAGCGCGGTTGCCCTCGCCGGGCCGCCTGCCGAGCGGCGGCATGCCGACCAGAGCGCCCAGATCGCCTTGCGTGTTGACCGGCACTTTTGAAGGGGCGATGGAGTTGGCATCCCAGAAGTCACGCGCGCTCTGCATCGTAATCGGCGTTCCGTCGCGGCGTCGCAACCAGTTTTCAAAACTGTGGTAACTCGCCTTTTTCGGCGTGTTGATCGCCCAACGGATATTTTTCAGGGTCAGCTCGTTCAGCGCGAGCACCGCTTTGTCCACCAACTCTTCGGTCGGGATTTTTACCTTTATCTCGTAGCCGATCAGCCTGAGCTTAGTCCGCCCCTCGTCGTCGGGACTGGCCTGCTGGCTCGTCGCTTGGTTGCCCCGGACAAGCAGTTCGGACCGGCGAAGCGTGGTTATCTCGTCGCGCTGTGCGGGTACGGAGAGGTCATATTTCTTTGAATAGTGGTAATCGTCAAACTCGATTTGGGGATAAAAGATCATCTCGCCGGGCTGCAAAACGCGTTCGGTCACCTTCGTGCCGTTCACCTCGTTGGCGAGCCAGCGGATGGAGACGGAGTAGAGCGGCAGATCTGTCGGCAGCTTCAGCAGCTTGCCGTAGAGGATTTCAATGCCTTTGCTGTCGTCCTTGTCAATGGCGTGCGAGCCTTTTTGAATGAGGCCGAGATCCATGAAGGCTTTGATGACCTTGGCGGCGTTGCCGGCAATGTCGGCTCCTTCGAAGCGCACAACCAGAGTGGACGGCTCGTGGGCGGCTTCGACCTGCGCTTTGGTCGCGAGGTCAGCGTCTTTTTCGACTACCGGCGCGGCCACCGCTGTGCTTTCCGACGAGGTTGAGACAGAAGGAGCGTTTGAACCGGACGACAGCGCATACCAGGCGCGGTGGGATGTCTTATCCGTTTCGGAGAAGGTCAGGTTTTCGGTGCCGCCGCCGCCACAGTGGTAGTGCATAACCGACAGGGCGTCAGGTTTTATAGAGATCGAAATCCAGTCTTCCGGCTTCTCTTCCGGGGGGCAATCCTTCATGTCTCGCACCTGCTCATGGCGATAACCGAGAACATGGCCGAGTTCATGGCGAAAGACCCCGACCAGATAGTCCGCTGACAACCCCGGCGTAAAATAGACAGGGTCTACCTGGAGGATCTTCTTGACCGGCGGGTCTTGCGGAAAAAAGGCCAGCGCGATGTATTTTCCGCCCAGCGATTGACGGCGGATGATGAACTTCACCTGATCGCTGATTCTGGCGCTAAGGTCTCCGTGTACGGCGCCGTCAAGGTTGCTTATGTATGTGAAGGTAATCCGGCATTCGGGACAAACATCTACCCATTCTTTCATGGCCTGCTGGAGATTGCGTTTGACCAGCTCATAGGATTCCGTGTCAGGAAACGACTGACGATCAATGGCGTAGGTCAGCTGGCGAGCCTCCAGGCTATGGTATTTCGCCGGCGAGCCGTCGCTGTTCTTCATCGCGGTCAGCTCAGGGTTCGGTTTGTCGGTTTTGGGGGCACCCAACTGAGCCTTGACATACCCGCGCAGCTCGCTTTCCGAAAGCCTGATGTCGCCCTCCACGATGAAGTAGTTGCCGATCTTCGGCAGCACTGCTTCGTAAGCCTGGAATTTTGCCTCGTCAAATGGAGGAGTGAAGACAGCCTCAATGATCTTCCTGGCGTCCTCACCCTTGACTGCCGGCTTCGTCACCGCGCCGGGCGTGGTTTCGGGCTGTGCTTGGAGCCGGGTAACGTCGAGAGTGAGTAGCAGTAAAGCTGCGAAGAAAAGACGGTGCATCTTTATTGCTCCTTTCGTTGATCGAATTGCCTCTGAAGGTGGCGGGCGCGGCAAGACGCGCGCGAACGGCAGGCCACAGGCCCGCCGGCTGCTCCGCCTCGCATAATCACTCAACTGTATATGGCAATCGGTTACGAAACATTTCATCAGTGACGACACTATTTCACGCCTCAGTAACCGGGTGCGGTGACGCTCATCATACATGCATTGTAAATAAGGCGAAGCCCAGACAATCCACGGCGCGGCGACGCGCGTTCGGCGAACCGCAGGGCCTGTGTTATGCTGACATCCGCTCACCGCGCATCAATCAAATGGAGAGAGCAGGAAATAAACGCGAACCGATCATCAATGAGGGCTGCACTCCTATACGACCTCGCGCCCAACTCGTTAGTCGTGTTGCGGCTGCCGGTCGCCGCGAAATGAGCGAGCCGTGAATATGAGCATGAGAGACAAGATCAATAACTATCGAACGTGGATGCCTGCGCTGTTGTGCCTCGCGTTGAGTTTCGTCGCAACTCTGTGTGCGCTGGCCGCGCCACCGTCGCGCGAAGCGGGCTATGACGCGTGGCTTCGCTATGACCCGATTGACGACGGGGCCGCGCGGCTCGCCTACGACCGTTTGCCCGCGGTACTGGTCGCGCTCGACGGGTCACCCGTCATCAGCTCTGCGCGTGAAGAGTTGCTTGGCGGCGTGCGCCGCATGCTTGGCCGCACCCTTCGCGTCGAATCGCGCTTGCCGCAGGAAGACGCCGTCGTGATGGGCAGGCTCGACGCGGTGCGCAGCGCCTTCCCTGCGCTCAACCCGCGCGTGCAGTTAAAGGCCGATGGCTTTCTGCTGAAGACGTTGAAGCGCGAAGGCCGCTCTTACCTCATCATCACCGCCGCAAATGATCGCGGCGTGCTTTATGGCGCGTTCGCCTTGCTGCGCCACATAGGGCTGCGCCAGCCGATTGATTCGCTCGACGAACAGGAGAACCCTTACGCGCCCGTGCGCATGCTCGATCACTGGGACAACCTCGACGGCACGATTGAGCGCGGTTACGCCGGGCCTTCGATCTTTTTTGCGAATAACAATGTCGTTGACGATTTGAGCCGCGTGCGCGACTACGCGCGGCTGATGGCGTCGGTCGGGTTGAACGCGTGCTCGATCAACAACGTCAACGCCAACCCGCGCGTCATCACCGCGGAGTTCCTGCCGCAACTCGCCCGCATCAATGAAGTCTTTCGCGGCTGGGGCGTCCGCCTCTTTGTCTCGGTTGATTTCAGCAGCCCGCAAAAGATCGGCGGCCTCGATACCTTTGACCCGCTCGACGCGCGCGTGGCCGAGTGGTGGAAGAAGAAGGCGGACGAGATATACCGTGTCATTCCAGACTTCGGTGGCTTCGTGTTGAAGGCCGACTCGGAAGGGCGCTTAGGGCCGTCGGCTTATGGGCGCACGCACGCCGACGCGGCAAACGTCATCGCCCGCGCCCTCAGTCCGCATGGCGGCGTGATCTTCTACCGCGGCTTCGTCTACGACCATCATATGGACTGGCGCAATCTGAAGAACGACCGCGCCGCCGCCGCTTACAACAACCTGCACCCGCTCGACGGGCAGTTCGACGATAACGTCGCCTTGCAGATCAAACATGGGCCGATTGACTTTCAAGTGCGCGAGCCGGCATCGCCGCTGTTCGGCGGCCTCGAAAAGACCAATCAAGTGATCGAGCTGCAAATCACACAGGAGTACACGGGCCAGCAGCGCCACGTCTGCTTTCTCGTGCCGATGTGGAAAGAGGTGCTCGACTTTGATATGCAGGCGAAGGGCGCGGGCACGCCGGTCAAACAGCTCGTCGGCGGTCACACCTTCAATCGCCCCATCGGCGGCTTTGTTGCGGTGTCGAACGTCGGCCAGAGTCCGACATGGCTCGGCCATCACCTGGCGATGGCCAACCTCTATGGCTTCGGGCGGCTGGCCTGGAACCCTGACCTGACCAGTCGTCAGATCGCCGACGAATGGACGCGGCTCACGTTCGGCCACGACCCGCAGGTGGTCGCGGGCATCACTGCTCTCGAACTCGATTCGTGGCCGGCCTACGAGAAGTACACGGGGCCGCTCGGCGCAGGCACGCTCACAGACATCATCAACATTCATTATGGCCCGGCTCCTGAATCCTCCGAGTATAACGGCTGGGGCCAGTGGCATCGCGCCGATGATAAAGGCGTCGGCATGGATCGCACCGTAGCGACCGGCACAGGTTACATAGGCCAATACCGCCCGCCCGTGGCGAAGATGTATGAACAGCTAGCGACCTGCCCCGACGAGTTGCTGCTGTTTATGCATCACGTGCCGTACACGTATGTGCTCAAGTCGGGCAAGACCGTGATCCAGCACATTTATGATTCGCATTATGAAGGCGCGGAGATCGCCGCGAGCTTCGTCACGCGATGGCGTGCGCTCAAAGGGCGCGTGGACGAAACGCGCTACGAAGACGTGCTGGCAAAGCTGGAATATCAGGCCGGCCACGCGCGCGTGTGGCGCGATTCAATCTGCAACTGGTTCCTGCGCAAATCAGGCATCAGTGATGCGAAAGGCCGCGCCGGCCATTACCCGAACCGCGTTGAAGCCGAAGCGATGCAGCTCGCGGGCTATCGCATCACAGACATCACGCCGTGGGAAGCGGCGTCGGGGAGCAAGGCGATTCAGTGTGCGGGCGGCGAGCACAGTTGCACGGCGAGCATCAGTTATAAAGGCCGTGCCGGCTGGTACGATCTCGACGTGCAGTATTTTGATGAGAGCGATGGCCGGTCTTTTTATCGGCTGTTTGTCGGCGAGCAACTGGTTGACGAATGGCGAGCCGACGATCAACTGCCGACGACCAAGCCGGATTCGCACTCTTCGACGCGCCGCCGCATCCGCGGCCTCGCCTTGCGCCCCGGCGACGTGATTCGTATCGAAGCGACGCCCGACGGCGAGGAGAACGCCGGCGTTGATTACATCGAGATCAACCCGGCTGAAAAGCAGTGATGAAAGGGCGCGAAAGCGCACATCGTGGCCATTCATTTAATCGTGAACGCACTGCCCGTCAGCACGACTTTCGCGCTCAGCACCTGAGTCGAAGCGGGCACCGCGCCCGGCTGTGCGCCGCCGACGGTGATCTCAAATTCGCCCGGCTCGACGACGCGCTTGAATTGATCGTCTATCAACGCCAACTGGCGCGGCGCGAGCGTGAATGAAACCACTTGCGACTGGCCGGGGCGCAGCCTGATGCGCTTGAACCCTTGCAAAGCGCGCAGCGGCACAGGCACCGACGCCTGCACGTCTTTAACGTAAAGCTGGACGACTTCGTCGCCGGCCATCTTGCCTGCGTTGGTCACGCGAACCCTGACGTTGATGGTTGCGCCGGTCTTCGCGCGACGCGGCACCATCAGGCGGTCGTAAGCGAAGCGCGTGTAGCTCAGCCCGTAACCAAACGGATAGAGCGGCTCGCCGGTGAAGTAGCGATAGGTGCGGCCTCGCATGCGATAGTCTTCAAACGGCGGCAACTGCTCGACCGATTTATAAAACGTCACCGGCAAACGGCCCGCCGGGTTCGCGTCGCCGAACAACACGTCGGCCAGCGCCGTGCCGCCCTCTTCGCCGGGATACCACGTGTGAATGATTGCCGGCAGATTCTCGCTCGCCCAGTTGACCGCGAGCGCCGAGCCGCCGGTCGTAACCAGCACGACAGGCTTGCCGGTGGCGTGCAAGGCTCTGAGCAAATCCTCTTGCACCTTCGGCAGCGCGATGTCTGTGCGGTCGCCGCCGCGAAAGCCCGCCGCGTCTACCTTCATCTCTTCGCCTTCGACGCGCGGCGTGATGCCGCCGACGAAGATTATCGCGTCGGCGTCCTTCGCCATCGTCACCGCCTTTTGGTTTGGCGTGCCTTCGACGAGATTGCAGCCCTGTTCATAAACCACTTCGGTCTGCGGCGAGACTTTGTTCTTGATGCCTTCGAGCAAGGTGACAGCGCGCGACGGCGTGCCGTTGTAATTGCCGAGCAGCACGATCTCCTCGTTGGCGGTCGGGCCGATGACGGCGATCTTCTTGAGGTCGCGTTTGAGCGGCAGCGCGTCGCCTTCATTCTTGAGCAGGACGAGAGATTCTCGCGCCGCTTCGAGCGCAAGCTGACGGTGCGCCGGTGTGTCGTTTTCGGTGATGGGGATGCGCGCGTAAGCGACCATCTCCGGCGGATCGAACATACCGAGCTTGAAGCGAGCTGTGAAGAGGCGGCGCAGCGACACGTCTATCTCGCTTTCGCTGATCAGGCCGCGCTTCACGGCGTCGGCGAGCGATTTGTATTCCTGACCACACGACAGATCTGTGCCGCGCTTGACCGCCAGCGCCGAAGCTTCCGACACATTCTCGGTCAGCTTATGGCCGCTGTATATGTCGTTGATCGCGCCGCAGTCGCTGACCACATAACCGCCGAAGCGCCAGTCATCGCGCAGAATCTTTCTCAACAAGGTGTCGCTGGCGCAGCAGGCTTCGCCGCGAAAACGGTTGTAGGCGCACATCACCGAATCCGCGCCGCCTTCTCGCACGGTCGCTTCAAAGGCCGGCAGGTAGGTGTCGTAGAGGTCGCGTTCGTCAACGACCGCGTCAAAGCGGTGGCGCTCAGGCTCAGGCCCGCTGTGCACGGCGTAATGCTTCGGTGTCGAGATGACTTTGTAATATCGCGGGTCGTTGCCTTGCAGCCCGCGGACGAACTGCACGCCCATGCGCGCCGTCAGATAAGGGTCCTCACCATAGGTCTCTTGCCCGCGGCCCCAGCGCGGGTCGCGGAAGATGTTGATGTTCGGACTCCACATGGTCAGCCCCTTGTAGCGGCCCGTATCATTGTGCCGCACGGCGTCGTGGTGCTTGGCGCGGGCTTCGGTCGAGATGACATCGGCGACTCTATACATCAACTCGGTGTCCCACGTCGCGGCAAGCCCTATGGCTTGCGGAAAGACCGTGGCAGTGCCGGCGCGGGCGACGCCGTGCAGGCTCTCGTTCCACCAGTTGTAAGCCGGTACGTCAAGACGCGGGATGGCCGGCGCGCGGTCAATCATCTGCGCGACCTTCTCGTCCAGAGTCATCCGCGAGATCAAATCACCCACGCGCACATCAATCGGCAGGCGCGGGTTCTTGTACTTCGGCGATGGATTGCTCTGCGCCAGCGGCGCGAGGCTCAGGGTCAGTGTGAGGATAACCGCAGCGACCGTTCTAGTGACGTTCATTCTATTCACCTCTTCGCTTTGGCGGGGTCGCCGATAAAACCGGCGAGGGCATAGATCAGCCCCGCGTTCCAGTTGATAGCAATCTCGTTCAAGTCATAACGCGCCGCTTCGTCTTTCCAATCCGTAGCCTTAGGCCAGCCGCCGCCGACCAGATAGCCCGGCCACGCCGGCGTGGCGGGTTCGCCCATCGAGCGCCGGTCGTGCGGGTGCTGTGGCGGGTTCGCGCCAAGGCCGGTGACGAACGAGCGGCCAAAGTAATTGCGCCCGAAGAGATGACCAATTGCATCGAGCGCGGTTTCCAGATACGCGGGCTTGGGCTGTACGCGATAAGCCGATTGCAGCAGCACGGTGGTGTTGGCGACGCCGCCGTTGCAGCCCCAGTAATAGAGCGTGAGCGGGCGCGCGTAGCCGTGCGCGTCGCGCGTGCGTACGATCTCGTCTGCGGTCGCAAGCAACGCCGATTTGATCTCGGCGACAAGCGACGCATTGCGCCCGCCGCGTTCAGAGAAGAGATAAGCGAGCAGCCCAAGATTATTCACATTGCCCCAGCCCCAGTTGGCATCGAATCGCTTGCCTGCCGCGCGCGTTTCGAGGTCGGCTAAGAACGCGGCTTCGCCCGTCACCTGCCACATCGCCGCCGCCGCCCAGAGCCGGTCGTCGTCGTCTCTGGTTTGATACGCGCCGGTCGAGAAGCCCGAAAGATTCGCCGCGTGACTCTCCGTGTGCGCGCGCAGAAAGTCATAGCCGCGCCGCGCCGCGTCGAGACAACGGCGCGCATAGGCTTTGTCATAAGGCGCGTACAGGCGCGCTGCCGTCGCCGTCATCGCGACGAAGTCGGCGGTCGCGGCGCTGCTCCACGGCGCGAAGTATCGCTCGGTCGTCTCGCGCTCTGGCGGTATGGCCGGGCCGAAGGCTTTCGTAGAGACTTTGTGATAGACCGAGCCGTCTTCGGCCTGCATGCGCAGCAGCCAGTCCATCTCCCACTTGATCTCGCTCAAGTAATCGGGCAGCTTCGTGCGATAGTCAGCAAGGTCGAGCCGCAGCTTGCCGATCTGCGCGCCGAACTGTTCCCACGCCAGCAGCATCGTGCCGACCGTGACGCCCGCGTTCACGACATACTTGTTATAGTCGCCGGCATCGTGCCAGCCGCCGGTTGCGTCGCGCCGCGTGTGCCCGCCGCCCGCCATATCCAGCCAAGCATCGTCGAGATGACAGGCGGCGTGCGCGTAGGTGACGCCTTGATACGTGGCGCGCACTGCCGCGCCGCAACGCCACAGATACATCGCGCGCACCGCCGTGATGAACGGCAGATGATAGACGTCATCATTGATGCGGAAAGGTGCGGAGCGGCCCACGCCTTTCACGTCGAGGCGGTAAGCGCCCGGTTGCGTGAGCGCCGAGAAGTCGGCGAGGTAGAGGTCTTCGCTCGTGTCCGCGTTACGCATGGGGCCGCTGGTCTTGCCGTTAAAGACGGTCTTGCCGTCCGCTTCGCTAATGACGCTGAACTTCGTGCAGGCGGCGGCGATGGACGCGCGCTTATCGTGATGCGGGAGAAATCCTACAGTGTTGAGGCGGATTGCCGCATCATCGGCGCGTGCGCGCGCCGCATTCAGCAGCGGGGTGATAACAACAATGGCGATGATCAGTGAAACGGCTTGCCGCTTAAGGCCGCGTGTGAGCGCGGCGCGGCGGATACATTGACGATTGGTTCGCATGCCCTGGCTCAGTCGCTCAACGTCAGACTGCCTTTCGGTCGTGATAAAGAAAGCATCGCTCGCGCTGGTGTCGCGCGACGGTCCGCCGCAGACGAGAACATCTTTTTATCACCCTGGAGGCGAGAAGGAAAATGCATCGCGCCATTTGTGTCGGCTTTGGACTGAAGCTTTCGGAAGTGATACTCTACGGGGCATCGTTATAGAGCGGACGCGAGAGAGTGAAATAACAGGAGAACAAGTATGGCGAAGACATCCGGGCGCAAGGGCAAAGCGAAAGAACAGGCCGGCGGGCAGGCGAACGAACAGCCGGCGGGGAAGAGTATCAAAGATGTTGATCTGGCCAGCGACGCCGTGGCGGTCGTGAGCACGGCCATAGGCGTCGTCGGCGGCGTCGCCGGTTTCATCGGCTCGAAAGTGGCCGAAGCGGTCACGGGCAAGACCGGCGGGCCCAAGCCGTCGGCGAGCAAAGCCGCGAAGCCGGGTGGCGCAAAGAAGCCGGGTGGCGCGAAGAAGGCGGGTGGCGCGAAGAAGCCGGGTGGCGCAAAGAAGGTGAGCGCCGCCAAAAAGACGGCGACGAAAAAAGCCGGCGCAAGCAAGAAAGGCGCAAGCGGTAAAAAGTCGGCGGCGAAGAAAAGCAAAGCGGCGAAGAAGCGATAGCCGGCCCAACTACCACGGAGCCAATCTCATATGATATAAGCATCGGTTATGAAAATGAACCGCCGTGGTTTTTTGCTGGCAACTTCTTCAGCGTGGTTAATGGCGCGCCATGCGAAACCTGCTGCGGCGCAGAATCGCCGGGCTTCAACCGCCTCTAAGCCGGTTTCTACGAACGGCAAAAAGGTAGCTGTCTATACCACCGCCGAGAAGACGGATTATCGCATCTCGCTTACCGATACCCTGACCTTCAAAGACCTGCGACAGCCTCTGGAGACACAGGTCTGTGTCTTTGTTGATCCGTCGAAGACCGACCAGACGTTTTTGGGAATCGGCGGCGCTATTACGGACGCCTCGGCTGAGACGTTTGCCCGGATGCCGAAAGAGAAGCAACAGGAAATCCTCACTGCTTATTTCGACACGCAAAAGGGCATCGGCTATTCATTGGCCAGAACCAACATTCACAGTTGCGACTTCTCCAGCGGCAGCTACACCTACATTACCGAAGGCGATAAAGAGCTGCGGTCTTTCAGCGTTGCGCATGACAAGCAGTTCCGCATTCCGCTTATCAAACAAGCCATCGCAAGAGCAGGCGGCAAACTGTTGATGTTCGCCAGTCCGTGGAGTCCGCCCGCGTTCATGAAAGACAACAACGATATGAGCCACGGCGGCAAACTGAAGCCGGAGTTTTATCAGGCGTGGGCGAACTATTACACAAGGTTCATCAAGGCGTATCAGAATGAAGGAATACCGATCTGGGGGATTACCATACAGAACGAGCCGATGGCGACGCAGCGATGGGAATCCTGCATCTACACGGCGGAAGAGGAGAGGGATTTTCTCAAGCGTTACCTCGGCCCGACCATGATCAGAGAGGGCTTAGGTGATAAGAAGATCATCGCGTGGGACCACAACCGCGACCTGCTGTACCAGCGGGCCAGCACCATCCTGACTGACCCGCAAGCCGCTCGATACGTGTGGGGCATAGGCTTCCACTGGTACGAACCCTGGAGCGGCGGCGCGCCTATGTTCGACAACGTCAAACTGGTCCACGAAGCGTTTCCCGCCAAGAACCTGATCTTCACCGAAGGGTGTAAAGAAGCCTTTGACATTCAAAAGGTGAATGACTGGAGATTAGGCGAGCTATATGGTCGTTCGATGATCAACGATTTCAACAACGGCACGGTGGGCTGGACGGACTGGAACATCTTGCTGGATGAAACCGGCGGCCCCAACCATGTCAATAATCTTTGCTTCGCGCCACTGCACGGCGACACCCGGACGGGCCGGCTGATCTACACCAATGCCTTTTATTACATCGGGCATTTTTCCAAGTTCATCCGTCCCGGAGCCAGGCGCATCGTCAGTTCGCCGAGCCGCAGCGGGCTGCTATCGACGGCGTTCATTAACCCTGACGGAAAGGTATCGGTTGTGGTGATGAATCAGGGCGATCAGCAGATGACCTACTATTTGTGGATAGAGGGCCGGGCCGCAGAGGTGAATAGCTTACCCCGCTCGATTCAGACGCTGGTGTTTTAGGTCGCGTTTCGCATGCGCCGAAAGCGGCCTGTATTGGCTATGCCGTGAGCCGTGCGGTTATCACATCAGCCGAATCTCTGATGAGTATGACGACACCGACTGCGCACGACAAACATGATGCGGCCCGCGACGCGCGAGAGCTGCGCCGCCTCGGCTACGCGCAGGAATTATTCCGCACCATGGGCGGCTTCTCGAACTTTGCGCTGTCGTTTTCGATCATCTCGATACTGACCGGCGCGGTCACGCTGTACGGGCATGGCCTGACGATGGGCGGCCCTGCGGAGATGGCTTTCGGCTGGCCGCTGGTAACCGTGTTCACCTTGCTGGTCGCCATGAGCATGGCCGAGCTGGCTTCGGCCCTGCCGACTTCGGGGGCGATGTATCACTGGTCGTCGCGGCTCGGCGGCAGAAGCTGGGGATGGTTTACGGCGTGGTTCAACATCGTCGGCAACCTCACTCTACTGGCGGCGGTTGATTATGGCTGCGCACAGTTTGTCACGCCGCTTGTCGGCTTAGACGCCTCGTCGAAGAATCTGCTGCTGGTTTACGCGGCTATTCTGCTTTCACACGCGCTGATTAACCACTATGGCATACGGCTCGTCGCGCTGCTCAACGACCTCAGCGTCACGGTCCACATCATCGGCATCATCGCGATTGTCGGCGCGCTGCTGCTGTTTGCGCCGAAGCAGCCCGCCGGGTTCTTCTTCGAGCGCGTCACTCATAATCCCTCCAACTGGCCTTACTGGGGCGCGTTTATTGTCGGCCTGCTGCAAGCGCAATGGACCTTCACCGGCTATGACGCGTCGGCGGCGGTGTCTGAGGAGACGATTGACCCGCGCCGCCGCGCGCCGTGGGGCATGGTCATGGCCGTCGTCGTGTCGAGCGTGGTCGGCTATCTGCTGCTCTTCGCGCTGACGCTGGCCATCAAAGACATAGGGGCGGTGCTCTCTGCCACGGACGCGAGCGGCAACGCCGTGCCGGCGGTGATCGTGATCTTGCAAGAGGCGCTCGGCGAGCGCGCGGGTCTCATCTTTTCTGCTGCTGCCGGCGTGGCGATGTGGTTCTGCGGCCTGTCGGCGGTGACGTGGTGTTCGCGCGTCGTTTATGCTTTCGCGCGCGATGACGGCTTGCCGGCTTCCAAGCTCTGGCGGCGCGTCAGCCCTAAACATCAAACGCCGGCGGCAGCCATCTGGCTGTCGGTCATCGTCGCGCTGCTGGCGGCGGTCTATTACGACGCCTATCAAACGGTCACGGCCATCAGCGTCATCGGCCTCTACGTGTCGTACGTGATCCCGGTATTTCTGGCGTGGCGCAATCGCTTACGAACCGGGCAGACGATACGTGGTCCCTGGCACCTCGGTAGATTCAGCGCCTTGATTAATCTGATGGCGATCCTCTGGGTCATCTTCATCAGCGTCATCCTGAGCCTGCCCGATGGCATGCGCGCCGGCAAAGCCATCATCGCTTTAGCGGCGCTGCTCGTCATTGCTTATCTCGCGCGCGAGCGCAAACGCTTTCCCGGCCCGGCCTTTCAAACCGGCGAAGTCGGCCCGACAGTGGCCAGTGCGTCTGAGCTTCAAGCCGACCCGTCGCCGGCGGATTGATCTGTCCAATGAATGCGCAGCAACTTAAGCAACTCTTCGCCTGCGCCAACGCGTTCAAGGAAGGCGACCTGCTTGTCGGCGGCACGCGCGACGACCGCGAGCGCGACAGCGCGCGGCAAACGATTGCGGGCCTCCGTGTCGGCGAGATCACGCAGGTCTTGCTGGTCGAAGATCAGGTGAGCGAAGCGCTCGCCCGCTCGCTCGACCCGCGGCTAGCGGCAGAAGTGGCTCACATTACAATCGCCGAGTTGCGCCGCATCCTGCTCGGCCCGCAGTGTGGCGTGTGGGCGCGTCATTATCGTGACGGGCTGTCGAGCGAAACCATCGCCGCCACCGTCAAGCTGATGAGCGATGACGAGCTGTCAACCGTGGCCCGCGCCATCTTTAATCCGCTGGCGGGCGCGAGCCTCCCCATCGGTGGACCGCGTCATTTCGGCTCGCGCATTCAGCCGAACAGCCCCGGCGACGATGAAGAAGAGATCCTCTTTTCCATCTTTGAAGGTCTCAGTTACGGCTGCGGCGACGTAATCCTCGGCATCAACCCGGCGAGCGATGACGTTGACACCATCGTCCGCCTCGAAGACCTGCTGCGCCGAGTCGTCGAGCGGCTGAACCTGCCGACGCGATACTGCGTGTTGTCGGATATTGTGAAGCAGACTACGGCTCGTGCGCGAACGCCGCTTGATGTCGGCTTTCAGAGCCTCGCCGGTACGTCCAAGGCGCTCGCCGGAATGGTCGGCCTGGACGTGGATGGGGTGCTTGATTTGGCGAGAGGATTCAACGGACTCTATTTTGAAACCGGCCAGGGGTCAGCCGTGACCAACGAGGCGGCGGAAGGCGTTGATATGGTGACGCTGGAAGCGCGCAGTTACGGGTTGGCGCGTTTGATTCGCCGCGAAACCGGCGCGTGGATGATCGTCAATGACGTGGCCGGCTTTATCGGCCCGGAAGTCTTCCAAACCGCGGAACAGTTGCGGCGCGCATGTCTGGAGGACGTGGTGATGGCCAAGCTGCACGGCCTGACGATGGGGTTGGACGTCTGCTCGACCTTTCACATGGGCATCGAACCGGCGCGTTTGCAATCGCTCACCGAGCAGATCGTCCTCGAAGCCGCACCCGCCTATTTGATGGCGGTGGCAGGCAACGCCGACCCGATGCTCGGTTACCTGACGACCTCTTTCCGCGAGCACCCGCGCTTGCGACGCCGCGCCCGCAAGCAAACTGCCGCGGCGATGCACGAGCGGTTTGTGGCGCTCGGCGTGATGGATGAAGCGGGCGAGCTAAAGGCCGACCGACCTGTCGCCGAAGATTTCTATGCGATGTATGCGAAGGCCGGCGGCGAGGCGCGGTCGTTTGATGCGCTCCGCGCAGAAGGCGCTCTTCGGCTCGGCGCGCTCGCCGAACGCGGCTTCGACCTCGGCTACGGTGAGGGCGTGACTGTCGCGCCGCCTGAGATTGAGTCGCGCATGCGAGCGATCTACCGCCATGCGCGGCAGGCGCTATATGCCGCGCTCGACGAGAGCGTGATCCGCGACGTATCGCCGCTGGCGCTCAGAGTGCGGACGCAGGCCCGTGACCGCGAAGAGTTCCTGAGGCATCCGCCGTCAGGTGAACGCATCGGCGAAGCGGACGCGCGCCGTCTGGCCTCGTTGTATGGCCGCGTGCGTCCGCGCGTGCAGGTTGTCATCTCCGACGGCCTGAATGCGGATGCGGTCAACGAAAACCTGCGGGCGGTGTTGCCGCCGCTGCGACAGATGCTCGCGGCGGCAGGCCATGCATTGAGCGACCGGGAGGTAGTAATTGAGAATGGCCGGGTGCGCGCAGGCTATCATGTTGGTGCGCTGCTCGGCGTTGACGTGATCATTCACCTGATCGGCGAGCGGCCCGGCACAGGCATCAACACCCTGTCGGCTTATCTTACCTACGGTCGGACCCTGTCGGGCGCTTTACGCTGGAACCCGGCGATGGACCACTCCTGCACAACGGCAGTCTGCGGCATTCATGCCAAAGGCAAGCCGCCGCTCAATGCCGCCGCCGAGATGGCGCGCTACGTCGAGCGCATGATCTCGGAGCATCGGTCGGGCGTCGCCCTCTCGCGGGAGTAGATGAACGATTGAATTTCACTCGGTAACAACTGCACGGCGATTTCTTTACAAGCCGTTCTTGCAACCGTGTATGATGGGTGGTGTGGCCGGAAGAGTGGCTTTAGGAGAAGCCGGAACGCCTCGGTTGTTCGCGCGCCGCTACGACTTTTCTTCATCTTCTTTCTTGTTGTGCGTCCAACCCTCTTTCATCGTTTCCAGTCCGGGGAAGAACTTCTCCAGCAGATGCGGCGCGGCGGCACCCATCTCCAGCAAGCCACGGAACCGCCGGTCAAACTCCTGCTTGGTCTTCAGGTATGCCTCAAAGCTGTGCGCGAGGTAGTTCTTGAAAAAATCCTGGGCTGCTTCCTCTTGCGAGCGGATCAACTGGAACAGGAATTGAGCCGGCAACAGGCTTTTGTTGTTTTTCTCTTCTTCGAGGATGACCTGCACGAGAACGGCTTTTGTCACATCTTGCTTGGTCTTCGAGTCAATCACCTGAATATCATTGCCGTCGCGGATTAGCTTGATGATCTCCTGATAGTTGACATAGCTGCTCGTCTCGGTGTTGTAGAGGCGGCGGTTGCCATAGCGCTTGATAACCACCCCATCGAAATCTGTCTTCTTCTTCGCCATCGCGTCCCTCCCCTCGTTTTCAAAAAATGCGATTTGTTTCCTCAAAACCATCAGCTATCTCTAAGCTGGATAATGCGATAATACATTTAGCATTTGCGAAAATCAAATCAAATCGAATTTCAGCAAATTCAACCGAGTTTGTCGCTCGTTCGTTAGAATTTTTATTTTTAAATTAGCTTATAAATGGATTTATTTCGTTTTTCTCGCAATCGCGAGAATTTTCTTGACTTCGATCAGTGTTGTGATATGCTTCGGGCTGCGGAGAGCCTTCCTGATAACGGAGGCGTATGAGCCCCAAACGAGCAAAGCTAGCCGAAGCATCCCCCTACAGTTGCAGGCCATGGCTTAAGCATTACGACTTCTGGGTCCCGGCAGAGATCAATTTCCCGCATCAGCCCATCCATCAAATCCTCGATCTGGCGGCGCTGCAATTCGCCGAACGACCGGCGACCGGCTTTCAAGGGGCGCAACTCACGTTCGGCGAAATCAAATCACAAGTAGACCGGCTGGCGACGGCGCTCTCGCGGCTCGGCATCACGAAAGGCGACCGCGTCGGCATCATGCTGCCGAACTGTCCGCAGTACGTAATCAGTTTCTTTGCCATTGTGCGGCTGGGCGCGATTGTCGCCAACGTCAATCCGATCTACACACTGCGCGAAGTCGAGATGGTCGCCCGCGACTCAGGCATGCGCCTGATCATCACGCTCGACGCGCTGGCTCCGTTGATCATTAGCGTTCAGGCGCAGACGGCCATCGAGCGCGTCATCACCACAAGTCTCTTCGCGTATGCGGCTGATCCGCCGGCGACCGCGCCAGCCCCGGCAGGCACGCTCTCTTTTTCAGAGTTGATTGCCGGTGTCGAGCAGCCGGATTTGCCGCGCGTCGAGATTGACGCGGCAGAGGACGTAGCGGTCTTGCAGTACACCGGCGGAACGACCGGCGTGCCCAAAGGCGCGATGCTTTCGCACGCCAACCTCTACGCCGCGACGCTGCAATGCACCACCTGGGGAAGTTACTTTATGGAGCGCGGCAACGAGCGCTTCCTGGTCGTGCTGCCTTACTTCCACGTCTATGGCATGGTCGTCTGCATGATCTTCGGCGTCTGGAGCGGCGCGATGCAGATTCTCATCCCGAAGTTCGATGTGAACCTTTTGCTCGACGCCATACGGCGCTATCAGCCGACTTACTTTCCGGCGGTGCCGACACTGTTCATCGCGCTGCTGAATCACGCGGACGCCCGCCGCGCCGGCGTAGACCGCATACGCCGCTTCAACAGCGGCTCCGCGCCGTTGCCGCTTGAAGTCCTTCAGCAGTTCGAACAGATGAGCGGAACCTTGCTTTACGAAGGCTATGGCATGACCGAGACGGCGGCGCTCGCGACGACGACGGCGACGCTCGCCGTGCGCAAGCCGGGCAGCATCGGCCTCCCCGTAACCGGCACAGAGTGCAAGATCGTTGACCTCAAGACCGGCGCGCGCGAAGTCGCCGTCGGCGAAGCGGGCGAGCTTTGCGTGCGCGGGCCGCAGGTGATGCTGGGTTATTGGAACAAGCCGCAGGAAACTGCCGCCGCCCTGCGCGATGGCTGGCTGCACACGGGCGACGTCGCGCGCATGGACGAGGACGGTTACTTCTACATCGTCGAGCGCAAGAAAGATATGATCATCGTCAGCGGCTTCAACGTCTATCCGAACGAAGTCGAAGACGTGTTGTTCACGCACCCGGCGGTGAAAGAAGCGGCGGTGATCGGCGTGCCTTGCGCGTATCGCGGCGAAGCGGTCAAAGCCTTCATTATTCTGCGGCCCGACCTCATAGCGGCGGTCGAAGAGTTGATCGAGCATTGTCGCGCGCGGCTGGCGCGTTACAAGGTGCCTTCATTCATTGAGTTCGTCGAAGAGTTACCTAAGAGCGCCATCGGCAAAGTGCTTAGACGTGAGTTGCACGACGCGGAGGCGCGCACGCGCACGGCGCTCTAACCGGGCGGCCCACGGGGCTACCCCTCATTCGGTTTCATTCACGAAAGGACAAATCGTATGACTACGAAAACCAAAACGACGCATAAGGACGGCGCTCACGCGACGGCGAAAGCCAAAGCCCCCGAAACCGTCAACCCGGCGGAATGGGCCAGACAGATGATCGAAAGCCTCACCGACGCGCAGAAGCGGTGGATTGACATCGCCGCCGAGCAGAATGCCGTTACTCTGAAAGCGATTGGCGAAGGAGTGAACTTCTACAAGAGCGCGCCGACGCCGGCGCTCGCCGACTGGGCGCGGCAGGGCGTTGAAGGTTTTGTTGAAGCGCAGAGGCGCTGGGCCGACATCGCCTCGGAGCAGAGCAAACAGTTCGTCGAGGCGATGCGTGACGCCACAGGCTTTGACGTGAACGACGTGACGCGGGCCGCCGGTGATCTGACTGAGACCGGTGTCGAGGCATTCGTCAAAGCGCGCACGCAGTGGCTGGACTTCGTTGCCAAGCAGAACGCGAAGACACTGAAGACCTTGAAAGACGTCCTCGGCCTCGAAGAGGACTCGCCGGCGACGGCGGTAGCCGACTTCGCCGAGCAGGCGGTCCACAACTACGTCGAAGTGCAGAAGCGCTGGCTCGATCTGGCCACACAACTTCCATTCTTGCGACCGGCTGAAAAGCGTGCGGCGAAGTGATAGGCGCGTGGTCGCGCCGAGCAAGCGCGTGAAGTCAACCGCACGGTGAAGGGTCGGGACTCCATATCCCGACTCTTCACCGCTTCTCATCCGAACAACTCCACGGCCCTTCCTTCGGCTCGCACGACCGCACGTCTACATCGAGAAAGGAGAAGAGCGCATATGACTGGCAAGATTCCGCGCGCGAAAGATAACGACTACACCGCAGAGATGGCCGCGGCACGGCGGCAGTTCATCAAGGAGCAGACCGGCAAGCAACTGCATCACGTCGCTCAGTGCTCGTTCGACCCGGCGCTGCTGCCGGGTAACATCGAGCACTTCATCGGCGTTGCGCAAGTGCCCATCGGGTTGGCCGGGCCGCTGCTGATCAACGGCGAATACGCAGAGGGCGAGTTCTACGTGCCGATGGCGACGACTGAAGGCACGCTGGTCGCCAGTTACAACCGCGGCATGAAACTGATCCGCGAAGCGGGCGGCGTGACGACGACCGTGAGCGACGACGCAATGCAGCGCGCGCCGGTCTTCGCCTTCCGCAGTGCCCGCGAGGCGCGCGAGTTCGGCATTTGGATCGAAGAGAACTTCGCCGAGATCAAACGCCGCGCCGACGCGACGACGCGGGTTGGCCGGCTGCGCGACATCGAGCAGTATTCGGCCAGCCATTATCGTTTCCTGCGTTTCAACTACACGACGGGAGACGCCGCCGGCCAGAATATGGTCAGCAAGGCGACCAAAGCCGCCTGCGATTGGATATGCGCGGCCTACTCAGGAATCGAGCAGTACTACCTCGAATCGAACTTTGCGACCGACAAGAAAAGCTCGTTCATCAATCAACTGCGGACGCGCGGCAAGCGCGTGACGGCAGAAGCCACCATCCCCGCGCGCCTGATCGAACAGATCATGCACACGAACGTCAATGCGATTCACCGCGCGCGGCAGGTCGTCAATCTCGGCAGCCTGATGTCGGGCGTCAACAACAACGGCAATCATTCGGCCAACGGCATCGCCGCGCTGTTCATCGCTACGGGCCAGGACGCCGCCAACGTCGCCGAGTCGTCGGCAGCGGTCATTCACGCCGAGATGACGCCGCGCGGCGATTTCTATTACTCCATCACCATCCCGTCGCTGATCGTGGCGACTTATGGCGGCGGCACGGGATTGCCGACGCAGCGCGAGTGCCTGGAGATGCTCGGCTGCTACGGGCAGGGCGGCGTGAAGAAGTTCGCCGAGATCGTCGCGGCGACCGTGTTGTGCGGCGAGTTGTCGTTAGGCACGGCGGTCGTTTCCGAAGAGTGGGTGGCGAGCCATGAACGCTATGGCCGCAACCGCCCGTGAATCCGTCGCGCCGCCATCAAATGGATGATTCTCGCTTCGCGCGTGGCGGCCCGATGTGTTTTAATAAAGCCAGCGCAAGCTACCTTCTGCGCCTCAGGCCCTGCCACATAGCGTCAGACCATAGCCGGTCAGAATAAGGAAGAGTTATGGCCCAACCTCGTCTCAACGCGCGGCTCAGCTCGCTGGACGCGGCCTTCTTGAATTTCGAGAAGAAGGAAGCGCCGATGCACATCGGCAGCGTCAGCATCTTTGAGGGCGAAGTCCCTTTCAACCAGTTTGTCAAAAACATCAGCGCCCGGTTGCACCTTCTGCCGCGTTACCGGCAAAACGTAACGCCCGACCCGTTCGGCCTCGGCCATCCGACGTGGGAGCTTGATCCTAACTTCGACATCAAGCATCACGTCTTTCGCCTACAACTCGACGCGCCCGGCTCTGAGGCGCAGTTGATTGAGCTGACGGGCCGCCTCTTCACGCCGTTGATGGATCGCAACAAGCCGCTCTGGGACATCTATCTGGTCTACGGGCTGGAAGGCAAACGGATGGCGATGATCGCCCGCGTTCATCATTGCATGGTGGATGGCATCTCAGGCGTAGACCTGCTCAAGGTCATTCTCGACCTGTCGCCCGCCGCGCCGCCCGCGCCAAAGGCCGCGCTCGATCCGTTACCGCCGCCCGCCGACGCGACGCGGCGCTTCTTCGACTCTCTGCTTGGCGGCATGCAGGAAAGTATGACGCGCCTGGTCGCCTTCCAGAACAGTCTCGCGGGGCTTGCCGAGACGCTGATTACTGAGCCGACGAACACCGCATTGCCGGGGCTGGGCCAGTTGCTGCCGGCGCTGGCCGCGCCCGCGCCGCTGCTGCCGTTCAACCGCTTGTGCTCAGGCGAGCGCAAGCTGGTCTGGAGCACCTTCTCGTTTGCCGAAGCGCGCGCCATCCGCGCCGCCCTGGCAGGCACGGTCAACGATGTGGTGCTGACGGTGCTATCGGGCGCGGTGGCGCGTTACGTCGAAGCGCATGGCCAGCCGACCGCCAATCGCAGCCTGCGCGTGATGGTGCCGGTCAGCCTGCGCCGCGAAGACCAGCGCGGCGCGCTCGGCAATCTGGTGTCGCTTGTGCCGCTGGAAATCCCACTCGACCTCGACGACCCGCTCTTGCGCTTCCGTCACATCGTCAGCAAGACGGCGGCGATGAAGAAGTCGCGCGCCGCCGAAGGCATCAACCTGCTCGGCGCGCTGGTCGGATTATTGCCCGCCTCTGTGCAGGCGTTGATCGGAGCAATGGCAACCTTCCCGCTGCCGCCGGTCAACATGGTAGCGACGAATGTGCCCGGCCCGCAGGTGCCGCTTTATGCGATGGGCAAACGCATGATCGCCTATTACCCTTACGTGCCGGTCGGGTATGCGGTCGGATGCGGCTGTGCTATTATGAGCTACGATCAGAAGCTCTACTTCGGGCTGACCGCGGACGTGCAGGCGATGCCGGATGTGGAACGGCTGAAGGAGCTTTTGGACGAGTCATTCGTCGAGCTGCGCAAGGCAGCCGGGGTGGACGAGATCAAACCGCAGATCATGAAGGCAGCACACGGTAAGCGGCGGTGACATTCTACTCCGGGCTATTTTAGCAGAGGAGCTAACCATTATTCCTGACCACGTTGAAGTCTCCTTAGCTATGTCTACATCCGCCAATTCCTTTCACAAAGATTATAAGCCCGCGTCGCGCCCGCTATGGCGCGAAGCATTCGTCGGGCTGGACTGGCTGGCGTTGCATGCGTCGCCGGTCTTTTATGGTCTGGGCATTCCGCGCGGCGACGGCGCGGCGGTCATCGCCGTGCCCGGCTTTATGGGCACAGACTTCTACCTGCAAGAGCTGCACTGGTGGCTGCGGCGGATCGGCTACCGCGCTTACCTGTCGAACATCGGGCGCAACGCCGACTGTCTCGACCTGCTGGTTGAGCGGCTGTTGCAGACGATTCAGAAGGCGCATGACGACACGCGCGGGGTGGTGCACCTGATCGGTCACAGTCTGGGTGGAGTGCTGGCCTTATCGGCGGCACAACTGCGGCCCGACATTATCGCTTCGGTGATCACGCTCGGCTCGCCGTTTCGCGGTATCCGCTCGCACCCGATGGTGCTTGAGATGTCAAAGGTAGTGCGCCAGCGCATACGCGACGCGCGGCGCGACAAAACCCGACCGGCCTGCTTCACCGGCTACTGCGATTGCGAGGCGGTCAGCGCCTTGCAGATTCCTTGTCCGCACACCGTTCCGCACACAGCGATCTACACGCGAACGGACGGCATCGTGGATTGGCGCGTCTGTGTCAATGATGACCCTGCGACCGACGTTGAAGTCCACAGCACGCACGTCGGCTTGGCCTTTAACCCATGGGCTTATGAAGTGATCGCCAGCCGCCTGTCGCAAGCGAGCCGCGCCAGTTGGCTGACCTGAGAGGGCATACCTAAAATGAAAAGGGCGAGAGATTCACCTCTCGCCCTTCACGCTTTTCGGCTCATCTAAACAGTTGTTCCCAGCGACTGTGCGCAGCCGGCGTGGCCGCAACTGCACGAGATTTCTATCGTACTGCCGGCGGTCTCGCAGGCCGGGCTGCAATAATCGCTGTCGCCCGTGGCTGGACAATTACAGCCGGGGTGATCGCACGTCTTGCCTTCGTCTGCCATTGCGCTCTCCTCCTTTAAAGAATCAAGTAGAAGATCAAGCGCCACATTCCTTTCAGAAGTCTGCAAGTTTGAAACCAGAATACCGCGTTAAGGCTTGATGCTGGCTTCAATCAATTCGATGCGCGTCGTGGGCGATTCGCCCTGCCGCGGCGTCGCTTCGATGCGCTCCAACGTATCGAAGCCGTCCACGACCTTGCCGAAGACCGTGTACTTGTTGTCGAGGTGCGGGGCGTCGCCGAGCACGATGAAGAACGAGGTCGTCGCCGAGTTCGGATCGTCGGCGCGCGCCATCGAGAGCGTGCCGCGAATGTGCTTGACGGCAGAGAACTCAGGCTTGAGCGTATGCACCCACTTGTCGGCATAGTGGCCCGCGCCGCCTGCGCGCGTCTGCGGGACGCCGCCCTGTATGACGAAGCCCGGCACCACGCGATGAAAGGCGGTGTGGTCGTACCAGCCCGACTGCACGAGCTTCAGAAAATTCCTGACGTGTTCGGGCGCGAGGTCGGGCTGCATCTCAAGCGTGATGTCACCCAAGGATGTGTGCAGCAACACGTCGCGGCGCATCTGGTCAACGGTCGCGTCTTTGAACGGCTCTGTGCGCTTCGGCTCGATCTTGACGCTGACGATCTTAACCGGAGTGACGGCGCGCTGGTCGGCGTCAACCGGCGAGAGCGAAATCTTCTCGACGACTTCGATGCCTTCCGTCACCTGGCCGAAAGCCGAGAACTGACCGTCGAGCTGCGGCTGTGGCCCGGCGCAGATGAAGAACTGTGCGCCGTCGCTGTTGGGCTTGCCGGGGATGCGCGCCGCCGAGACCGTGCCGCGCACATGTTTTACATCGCTTATCTCGTCCGGCAGCAGGTTGAGCGCGCCCGTGCCCCAGAGGTTGCGCGGCTTTGACGGGTCTTTCAAGACGGGATCGCCGCCTTGAATCAACCCGCGCGCGAAGAAGCGGAAGAAGGCCGAGCCGTCGTAGAAGCCTTCGCGCGCCCACTTGATGAACTGCTGCGCATGGCGCGGCGCTTTGTCCACGAGAAACTCGAAACGGATCACGCCCATCTCTGTGGTGATGACGGCTTCGAGGGTCGCGGCTTCGGCGGGCGTCACCAGCGCTTCGGACTTTGCCGCCTGCGCGCTGCGCTTCTTCTCTTGCGCCTGATCGGGCGGCGCGGTCAGGTGTGCGAGCGCCGCTAGTATCAAAGCAAGCGTGATCGCGCGGGCCATCACGCGATGCGAGAGCGCGGCTGAAAGCATCTTCATCGTAGAGCGCATGGAGTCAGTCTCCCACTGTGTGTTCGGCGATCAAGCGCGAGCAAACTCTGCCGCGCCATAACGAAAGCGCGCGATCTCTATACCTGCGCCGTCTGTTACTGACGCGACGCCGTGACGGCGCGAGAGCGATTCGGCTTCCATCATTGCCAGCGCCTCGTCATCGGTTTCGATGCGCATGACTTCGTGACCGATGACCGGGTTGCGAATGATGATCGTGTAAATCATTGCCGGTTGCCTCGCTGCTTGAGTCTGCTCTCTCAATCATTCCACATCGGCGGGCCGTATGAAAAGCGCGGGCGGCTATGCGGATGAATCTGCCGGGCGTAGAATGAACGAAAGGCTATGTCAACATCAGCGCTCACGGTCTACACCATCGGTCACGGTCGCCACCCGTTCGATTACTTTCTCGAACTGCTCAAGCGGCATCAGATCAACTTTGTCTGCGACGTGCGCAGCGCGGCGCGTTCGCGCTGGCCGCAGTTTCAGGGGCCGGCCTTGAGCAACGCCCTGCGCGCGGCTGGCATCGGCTACGAGCACCTGCCTGAATGCGGCGGCAAAGTGGTCGCGCCGCCGCCGGAGCTTGCGCGCGGCCTCGACCGCATCATCGAGCTTGCCGCAGAGATGCGCGTGGCCATTATGTGCTCGGAGTCGCGCCCGCTCACCCAGCACACGCGCGAGCCGCGCGCGAATTGTCATCGCGTCGGCTTGCTCGCGGTGCCGCTGCGGGCGCGCGGCGCGCGCGTGCTTCACATCCTTCCCGATGGCGAGTTGTTGGAAATAGACGAGTCGCAGATTCCATCAATCTGGTAACAGAGTTAGATTTTGGATTTTAGATTTTAGATTGAGGAACAGGCCGTTATTTGATGCTTCAGTCTGCTAATCCAAAATCGCCGGCGCGAAGCGCCAAGCCATGAAAATCTAAAATCCAAAATCCCCATTGAGCTTTTCTGTGAAGAAGCTTACAAGTCGCTCGGCGTAATCGTTGCGGGCGTAACGCACGCCGCGGGCGTGCCGCGCGCCTTCAATCAGCCACAGGTGACGCTCGCCGCCGAGCGCGTCGTGAATGTTCTGCGAATGTGTCGTAGCGATCAACTGATCAGCCGTGCCGTGCACAAGGTAGACGGGACACTTGATCTTTGCCGCAAGCGCCAGCGGGTCAACCGCCAGCACGTCGAACTTGCCGCGGTAATTCGCCACCTGCACCGTCGTCCAGACCACAGGATTGAGCAGGCTGCCGGGCAGGCGCGTGACGCGCTCTAGGAATTCGGCGCTGACGCGGCGCAGGCTGGCGAACGGGCTGTCGGCCCAGACCGCGCGAATCCATTCGTTGTGCGCCGCGACTTGCAACGCGATGGCCGCGCCCATGCTCTCGCCGGCAAGCCCTATGCGCCGGCGGTCAACCTGTTTGTGCGCGACCAGCCAATCAATGGCCGATTCGACATCGCGCCGCTCGAAGAAGCCGTAGGTGACGAAGCGGCCTTCGCTGCTGCCGTGCGCGCGCCCGTCAAAGACCAGCACGTTGAAACCGGCTTCGTACAAGGCCAGCGCGGCGCGCAGCACGTCCGTGCGGTTCTTCTTGACGCCGTGCAGCACGACGATGGTCGGCGCATCGCGGCCTGTCGCCATCCACCAACCGTAGAGCCGCGTGCCGTCGAACGAGGCGAACGTGACATCTTCAAACGGAATGCCGCGCCGCTTGAGCAGGTGGCGCAGGTGCGGACTCTTGAGTTGCGACAGCCGCTTGAGGCGCGGGCGGATCAAGACCTGTGAAAGCTGAAAGCAGGTCGCGCCGAGCGCCAGCGTCACCGACCCGGCGGTGCCGAGCGCGATCATGCCGGCGAGCCGCAGCCAGTTGCGCTGCGTGATGGCGCCGGCCTTGAGCGAAGCCGATACGTTGGCTTCAGTCGCTTGATTGCGGTCAATCTCTCCCTCGCTCATACTGCTTCCTCCGGCGGTGGCTACACTCTATTATATGATGACCTGCAAGGATGACCACGTGCGCCGCGCGTTGCCGGGGGGGGTTGCTTCGTTGAGCTTGGCCGCCTGTGCTAAAATTCCAGTTGAGAGGATCACGCAACGCATTCGCTGAGACGGGCATTCGCTCGGCGGCCCTGAATACCAGATGGACGGATGGAATTATGTATTGCAACCAGTGCGGTCAGCCGCTCCCCCCGACGAGCCGCTTCTGTAATTCGTGCGGCGCGGCAGTCGTCGCCGCCAGCCCCGTGAACGTCGCCCGCGAAGCCTTTGCGCCGCCGCAGGCGGCAAGCCACGCGCCCGTCGCTCCGGCAGCGCAGCGCGACGACCTTGCGCCGAACGAGGCGGTCATCTTCACGCTGCGCCCGACGCTGATCTTCGTGATGGTGCGTTATGCGGTGGCGGCGCTCATCGTGATGGTGACGGCGGCGTTGATGGGCGTGCTGCACAGCGCCTGGCCGGTGGCGGTCACGAATTGGATTTCGTTTCTGGTGATCTTTATCGTCGGCGTCATCGCGTTCGCCTCGCCGGTCTACAAACACATACTGCGTCGGCGCGAAGTCTACACGCTGACGAATCACAAGCTGGAGATGCGCTACGGGCTGTTCTCAAAGACAGTGCGCAACATCCCGCTCAGCAAGATTCAGGACGTGACCGTGTCGGCGTCGTTCTGGCAGCGGTTGATTAACATTGGCGACATCGAAATTGACAGCGCCTCCGAGATGGGCAAGATCGTCCTCGACGACATACACCGCCCGGAGCGTTACGCGAACCTGATTCTGGACGAACTGCGCCGCCGGAACTAAACCGCGGAGCGCGGAGTCTAATACCGTTGATAGTCATTGCAGCAACCAAAGCAGCAACCAATTTGATCAGAGGATTCAACCAACAGGGTTTACACGGATGCAGCATCGAAACTGGATTCTTTCGCTTGCGGCGATAGCGTGTTTGATCGCGTCGCCGTTTTCTATCTCTGCGCAACAACCGCCCGCCGCGAGCAGCGGTCAGCAAGTCGTCGCTGTTACGACCGAGCGGCCACTTGCGGAGCTATTGCCTGACAAGCTCACGGGCGTCAAAGCAACGAGCGAGGTTAAGCAATACAATGCCGACAACCTTGCCGAGTTGGTTGGCGACGAGGCGACATTTTATCGCGAATACTACGTGACGCGCGCCGCCTCGCGGCAGTACGGCGTCTTTCGTGTTGACGTGTTTGAAACATCACACCCGTTCGGCGCATTCGGCCTGGCTACGTTTTATGGTTTTCCGTATCATCCGCCTATGCAGGCCTCGATGAATTGGACATATGGAGGCCGGTACTTCGTGCGCGTCATACCGACCGATGGCCGGTCATACAGCTCTTCCTCGCTCAGCGCCAAACCCATTGACTTCATCCCCGAGAAACTTATAGGTGCCGTTTCTCGAAAGTTGCCGGAGGTAAAGCCCGGCCAGCAGCCCGTGCTGATGCGTAGCCTGCCCGAAGCCTCGCTCGTGGCGGCCTACACGCATTATTACCTCGGCCCCGAATCGCTCAACGTGGCGGTGCCCGGCACGCGCGACCTCTATGCTTTCAACGGCGACGCCGAAGCCGTGGTCGCCGAATATGAGATCAATAAACCGGCGGCGAACGCGAAGACTGCAAACGCAGCGGCGAAACCGGACTCGAAACAAGCGACTGCCGCGCCGCCCGCGCCGATGAAGCTCGTCATCGTCGAATACCACACGCCGCAGTTTGCGTATGACGCCATCAATCGCGCCAACGATTATCTCAACTCGCTGCCGGAAGCCGAGCAGCAGCGCGTCATCATCAAGCGCGAAGGGAACTACATCGTTCAGGCCGTAAACTTCGACGACCGCGACGCCGCGCAAGCCATCGTTGACGCAGTGCAGTACCCTTACGGCGTGCAGTGGCTGCATCATCCCAGCATCCCCAGCCCCGACCCGTTTCGCGGGCAGAAGGCCGCGCAGATGTTGCTTTCGACCTTTGGCCTGCTCGGCCTGCTGATCGGCTCGGTGATACTCTGCGGCAGCATCTTCGGCACGACGATGTTTCTGAAGCGCCGCAAACGCATGCAGGAAGTCTTCTCGGACGCCGGCGACATGCTGCGGCTTGATATTGACTCGTTCGAAGAAGCAATGATCGGCCTGCCGCCAAAGAGGAGTGAATAGTGACGAGTGACAAGTGACAAGACGAGGTGATGCAGCGCGCCGCATCGTGTTCGACGTGCGCAGCCTCTTGTCACCTGTCACGGCTTACTTGTCACGGGCGAAGCCCCATGCCTAACTCAGTTCTGGTTGTAGACGACGAAGAAGGGATACGGACAACGCTGGCCGGCGTGCTCGAAGACGAGGGCCTCTCGGTCGAGACTGCCGGGTCGGGCGAAGACTGTCTGCGCGCTTTTGAGCGGCGCGTCTTCGGCTGCGTGCTGTTGGACGTGTGGCTGCCGGGGATGGATGGCATCGAGACGCTTGAGCGGTTGAAGGCGGCTTACCCGGAAACGGCGGTGATTATGATCAGCGGGCACGGCAACATCGAGACCGCCGTGCGGGCGACGCGGCTGGGCGCGCACGACTTCATCGAGAAGCCTTTGCAGATCGACCGCACGATTCTGGCCGTGCGTAACGCGCTGCGCCAGCGCCAGCTCGAAGCCGACAACCGCCGCCTGCGCGAACAGCTCGGCGACGACGCGATGATGGGCGAGAGCGTGCCGATGCGCGCCCTGCGCCAGCAGATCGCCGTGGCCGCGCCGACCAACGGGCGCATACTGATTTACGGCGAATCGGGAACCGGCAAAGAACTGGTCGCCCGCGCGCTTCATCAGAACTCGCCGCGCGCCACGCTGCCATTCGTTGATTTGAACTGCGCGGCGATCCCCGAAGAGTTGATCGAGTCAGAGCTGTTCGGCCACGCCAAAGGCGCTTTTACCGGCGCGACGCAGGCCAAGCGCGGCAAGTTCGAGCAGGCAGACGGCGGCACTTTGCTGCTCGACGAAGTCAGCGATATGAGCTTGAAGGTGCAGGCGAAGGTCTTGCGCGTGCTCGAAGAACAACGCTTTGAACCCGTCGGCTCGAATACGTCGGTGAAGGTTGACGTGCGCATCATCGCGGCGACCAACAAGCGGCTCGATGAAGAGATCGAGCGCGGCACGTTTCGCGCCGACCTGTTTTATCGCCTCAACGTCATTCCCTTTGAAGTGCCGCCGCTCAGGGAGCGCCGCGAAGACATCCCGCTGCTTACGGTCTATTTCAACCGTAAGTATTCCGCCGGCTATAACCGCCCGCCGAAGAATTTCAGCGAGGAAGCGCTCGACCGCCTGAGCGCGTACGAGTGGCCGGGCAACGTCCGCGAATTGCGCAACACCATCGAGCGCGTCGTCATTATGTCGGCCAAAGAGACGATTGACGCCGACGACCTGCCGCCGCTCGGCACCCCCGAAGGCGTGCGCCCGCCGCCCGGTTATAACTTCACGTCTTACCGCGAAGGCCGCGACGTCTATGAACGCAACTACATCCTGCGCAAGCTCGCCGAATGCGACGGCAATGTGACGCGCGCCGCCGAAGCGTTAGGCATTGACCGCTCGCACCTCTATCGCCGAATGAAGGCGCTGGGCATCAGCGACAAGCGGCCCGGCTAAGCTCACCTGCGTTTAGTTCATACGGCTCACTCGTGCGTTACTGCGGCGGGCGGGTGAAGATGAAGGGCGCAGAGACCTGATGGTCGGAGTTCAGTATTTGTAGCGTGACAGTCTCTCCCGGCGCGATTCGTTTGGCGAGCCTCGTGCCAACCAGGGCAACGCCTTCAACTTCCAACGGGCGCAGAACCGTCTTCTGCCCCACGCCATTTAACAGGATGACTGAGGCAGAGTTAAAATTCGCGCCGTTGACGATCAGGTCTTTGCCGACAATGCCTGCGCGCGTGATGACAGGCGCGAGGATATAAGTGAATGCTTCGATGAGCGTATCGCTCTGCCCGTCTGGGTTAATGACGGCTACATCGAGAAAGGCCAATTGCGCGAGGGCTGGCGGCGTGACGGCCTGTATGGTCGTCTCGCTGAACACCCGCACATTGCTGGCCGCGACGCCGGCGACGCGCACACTGGCCCCCGGCAAAAAGCCGCTGCCCGTGATCGTCAGCCCAGTCCCGCCCACCGCCGGGCCGCTGCTCGGCGTTACCGCAAGCACGCGCGGCGCGGGAAAGCCGGCAGAGGCGTCAGTAATCTTCAATCCAAACCCGTACTGGGTGGGGCCGGGTGTGCACGTGCCGAATCGCTGCGTCGCAACGCTTGTGACCAACGCCGGATCGCTTGTCGTGCCGGCAACGTAGACGCTACCTGCCGTGTCTGTGGTAATGGCCTTTGCTAAGCCCGGACCTAGATAGGTCGAATAGGCGAGCGCTGCGCCGTCACCGCTCAGCCGAGTGACGATCACGTCCGTGGTGTTGCTGCGCCGGCTGTGCAGCGCACTCTGCAAGGCGTCTTTAATCGGGTAATCCGCGGAACCGCTCGTGCCGACGATGGTGACGTTGCCGGCTGCGTCCAGCGCAATGGCGCTGACCGAATCCGAGCCGGTGCCGCCAAGGTAAGTCGAGAAGACCAGCCGGCTCCCCTGCGCGTTCAAGCGCGCTACAAACGCATCCGTGCCATCGCCGCTGCGCGCGTAGAGCGTCGCCGGATTGTGCGGATCAATGCCGAGCAGGAAGCCGTACGAGAAGGTTCGCTCCTGCGGCAAGCCCGTGTTGATGGCGGCCCAGGTCGCGCCGCTGTCCGTGGTTTTGTAGATGCCGCCGGTGCTCAACGTTGCGTAGACGGTGTCGGACCTCGTCGGGTCAATATCGACTTTAGAGACAGAGGCGAAAGGCAGGCCTGCGCCTATAACATGCGTCCATTTCTTCCCGCCGTTGAAGCTCCTGAAGACGCCGCTGTCGGTGGCGGCGTAGAGCAGACTTCTGTCCGAGGCCGCGAAAGCCATTGTTCTGAAGTACGCGAGGCTATTCACGCGCGCCCAACTGAGACCGCCATCGGTCGTGCGGTAAACAGAGCCAATGCTTGCGTAGAGCGTCGCCGGATTGCGCGGGTCAATGGCAAGGCTCGGTGACAGAGTAGATTTGTTTGGCAAGCCATTGTTTGCCGCTCGCCAGCTCTGGCCGCCGTCCGTGCTCTTGAGCACTTTGATGCCAACGTCGGCGAACCCGTTGACGAGCGCGTAGAGCGTTGAAGGATTCTGCGGATCAACGGCGAGGTCATAAATCCCAAACGTCTCACCTATGCCGCCCACGTTGCCGAACGTCCAATGCGCGCCGCCATCGGTGCTTTTGAATAGCGACACGAAGAAGAAGCCATTAGCAGCTCCGTAGATCGTCACGGGGTTCTGACCCGATATCGCTAGAATGCTTATGCCGCTGCCCAACGTCGGTGACGCTTGCCACGTATGCCCGCCGTCCGTGCTCTTGTAAAACCCGCGCGGCCCGCCACTAGCCGGTACGCCGCCAGTAGTCGCCGCCTCCTTCAGGCCGACGTACAGCGTGTCTGGCGCGTTCGGGTCGAGAACGAAACTCGCTATGCCCGGCTTCGTCGGCAGCCCGACGCCGACGGCGCTCCAGCTATTGCCGCCGTCCGTGCTCTTGTAAAAGTTGTTGCTTGCATTGTGCGGTTGAAGAGGTTCAACAGTAACCGGAAAGTCTGTCGAAGAGGTGTTGCCCGTGACGTACGCTTCGCCGGCGGCGTTTACCGCGATGCCGCGCGCGGCGTCCGTGCCGCTGCCGCCGATAAAAGTAGAGTAGACCAGCGCCGTGCCCGCCGGGTTGAGCTTCAATACGAAGGCGTCACCGAGCTGGCTACCTCTTTGATAAACGGGCTGAAGGGCTGCCGCCGTGACCGGAAAGTCAGGTGAAGTCGTTTCACCCGCCGCGTAGAGGTTGTCCGCATCATCGAGCGCCAGCCCATTCACGCGGTCATAGCCAGAGCCGCCGATGTAGGTCGAGTAGATGAGCGCGCTGCCTGTCGCATTCAGCTTGCTCAGAAAAGCGTCGCCGCAGGTTCCGAGGACATCATCGAACGCGCAGGAGCCGCCGACATAACGGCTTTGCAGCGGGTTGCGCAGCGGGAAGTCGTTAGCCATCGTCGTGCCGCCGACATACGCATTGCCCGCTGAATCTATGACGATGGACGTGGCTGTGTCCTCCATACAGCCGCCGAGGTACGTCGAATAGACGAGCGCCGCACCTGTCGAGTTCAGCTTCACGACAAAGGCGTCCGCAGACCCCAACGAGCAGCCTGTCTTTATCGCCGTCTGCAATGCGCCGACCGTCACCGGGAAATTAGTAGAGCGTGTCAGGCCCGCCACGTAAGCGTTGCCCGCGGCGTCAATCGCGATGGCGTTCGCTGCGTCCGCGTCCGCGCCGCCGAGAAAAGTCGAATAGAGCAGCGTCGTGCCGGTCGGGTCGAGCTTGGCGATGAATACGTCGCTGCCGCCGCCGACGACGGGCTGAACGACGCCTGCGGTTGTGGGGAAACATAATAGCGAAGTCGTCCCCGTGAGGTAGATATTGCCCGCCGCGTCTACGCCGATGCCGGTCACGTCGCTGCCTTGAAGTATCGAAGCCAGCTCCAGCACCGGATCAATCACCAGTGGTCGGTCGTGATCGTAGTCGCCGACGATGAAGCCGATCTCGTGCTGCCGCCGCTCGACGAAGCGGCAAGCGACACGGCGGCGCGAGCCATTGACGTCTTGATAAGCGACGGGCTGATGATGGCGAATCTCGCCCGCCGCGGTTTCGATGCGAAGGTCGCCCGTCTCCTCAATTCGCAGGCGGCGCGCGCCGCTGAAGCGCAGCTTGATTGCCGCCGGATCGGCTCCGGGCCTCAGATGGAAGTCATACTCGAATTGCCGGCTCTGGCCGTAATAGATGACGTCGGTGCCGCGATAGACGTTCTCGGCGCGGACGCGCGCATAGGTCGGCACGTTCGCCCGCCACTTCGTCGGGTCATTGCCGGTGAAGTAATTTGTGGCGGCTGCCGGCATGCCTTCGCCGGTCATACGGGCGTGAGGGTTTGCGCCGACGATCTGCATCCGCAGGCTCGCGGCGGGTGATGAATCGGGTGATGACGATGAGGATGAATCTGAAAATAAAGTTGGGGCCGAGCGAGGCGAACGTGGAGCCGCTCGGTCGCGGCGCGGTCCAGGAAGCTGCTCGTTCGCATGAAGCGATCCCGCATTCCGTGGTGATCCCAAATCCGCGCCGCGACCAAGCCGCCCCGCGTTGCCGGGACTCGGCCAACCAATCCTTGCTTCGGTTGCTGTGAGGTAAAGGTTACAATCGCCCACTCGCGCCAGAAATGGCCCTGACGCTAAGGGGCCGCAGGCTTCAAAGCGCAAAGGCAAATGGCCGAACGCTTCGACCGCCTGCCGGCGCGTGCTCGATGCCGCCGACTGCGGCGACGATGTGCTGACCGCCGCGCCTGCATCTGACGGCGGAGGCGTCGCCAGTGTTGGAAAGCCTGCGCCGACAATCAGCGCGATGATTATCAAGTGCGTTCCTGCACGACGCACGCCGCGTCGCGAATAACTCTGTGCCAGTTTGATGGGGCGCATCTACTTCTCCATGGACACATGCTTTATTCGTTTATGCGGGAACAGAGCGAAATACCATTGTGCACTCGCTGTGCCAGAGCATAGAAACATTGTGTTATTCATCACAAAATAAACTTAACTTCCACGATCACATCAATTCACTGTTTGAGCGCGAGTTGGCCTTGCCTTAGAGGTGGTAACCATCTGCCGGAAATTAAGTATCAGTGGTGGGAAGTCAGTAGTCAGCGGAAAGTTATCAGTTATCAGTTGCCACTGACCACTGGCCACTGGCAACTGACCGCTGACAACTGATAACTGCCTACTGGCTGCTGATAGAGACGGCGGTGACGCGCACGTTGTCGAGATAGAATCCTTCGAGCCGTTTGCGCGGGACATCAGCCGTTGAGGCCGTGAAGGCGAAGCTCAGGTAGGCTTGCGTTGAGCCGAGAAAGTGCAGATCAACGTTGACGTGTCGGAAACTCGGATCGGCATCCGGGCGCAGGTCGTAAGCGAGCGTCAGCGGCGGCGCGTCGCCGACGGTCGTGCCGCTGCCGATAAACGGATAGTTGCGCGCCGCCAGCGTCAGTATATCGGCGGGCGTCTGCACGGAGCCGCTGAAGAAATAATCAAACTCAAGCTGCGGCTTTGCCAGCGTTGCCAGATCAACCTGCGGCGCGTAAGCCGTACCGGAACTGCCCGCCGGCGTGAACGAGCGGCTCTCGTTGCTGCCTTTGCGCTTGGCAAAGTAGAGCGACTGCGGCGCGCTCGCTGCCCGCCGCGTTGTCAGGTGCCAGCTACCGAATAGTGTCCAGTTGGGCGCGTCTTGCCCAAAGTCCAGCGAGTAGAGCGTGACGCGTCGGCCCGTGACGGCGCGAGCTTCGATCACCTCAGGCTGCGCCGCATCATTGCGCGCGTTGGCATAGCTGAAGACAATCTCGTCACCCGCTTCTGCGCTGACCCGCGCTGCCGGACCGCCGTCGCTGTCGGACGCGAGCACCGGAAGGCTTGCCGTAAAGTGGCCCGGCGCGTCGGCGCGCAACGTCACCGTCGTATCACTGCCGAGCCGCTCGTTCTTGACGCGGACTTCCACGGTCGCCGTATTCATCAGGTCGCGGTCGCTGAGAATAAGGTTCACCGTTTCGCCGATGACGAGCGGCGCGGCGGGCCGGTCGTTGATCATCAACGCTCCGGCAGTTACGTCAGCCGGCACGTCGTAGCCCTCGGTCGCCGTCAGGCGATAGCCGACGCCGCTACTGGCAAGCTGCGTGGTCGCCGATTGGCCGAGGCCGCGTCCGGCAAACGCGCGCCAGATCAACTCCTGATTCACGCCTTTGTTGGTCGTACGGTCTGCAAGCAGGATGGCGTCGCGCGCATCAATGAAAGACGGCGCGAGCGGCGTCACTTTCAATCCGTTGAGCACCAGGCGCTCGACCGCCGTGCGCCCTGCGTCAAAGCCATAGCGTTTGACGAACGCCTGGCGCAGGTCCCAGAGTATCGTGCACCAGACGGTGCCTTGCGCGTGGACTTCCGTGTTGAAGCGAATGTCGCCGAAGGTCAGCGGGTTGACGTCAACGCGTGTGCAGTAAGGGTAAGCACGCACGCCGCGCGCACGCTGTGTGACATAAGTTCCAGTTGCGACCGGCGCGTCGAGCGGCTTATCGCTCGGCGTCAAAAACGACATCGCGAAGAAATCGGACCAGCCTTCGCCCATGCCGTTGCCCTGGTTGGAGCGCAGCCCTATGGCGTTGTCTGTCCCGGACAATCGCGTCGAAACGCCGTGCGTGTATTCGTGGAGGATGACGCCGGCGTCATAAGAGGCGTCGAGGTCTTGCGGCTGACCATTCACTAAGCTGCTCCACATCAGCATAGCGAGCAGCGGCTGTGTGCCTTCGACCGTCGGCGTAAAGTAAGCATTATTACGAACCAGTTGCCCGCTCGACGGGTCCACCTTGGCGCCGCGCAAGGTGTCTGCGCGCACGGCATCGCCTGCCGCGCCGCCCTTGCCGAAGTTATTGTTTTGAAAGTTGCGCGCCGCTTCGTTAAAGCCGAGCGCATAGAAGCGGTCGTGCGCGAAATTGACCCAGTAGAAAAGGTTGGTCGCCGACGCGTCGCTTGAATCGAGCGGCGAGCGCGTCAGGTCGAGCGCGAAATCGAACGCGCCGCCGACGGCTTGCACGGTGTCGCCGCCGGTCTGCTCAGGGTTAAAGTAGACGCGTGTGTTGTTGCCTTCGGTGCGGTCGGCGCTGACCCATCCTTGCGGCGAGGCCGCTTCGTCGCCGCCCATCGGCACCATCTCGCGTTCGCCTGCCATCGGATTCTCTTTGATGAAGACGCGCGCCATTGGTGCGGCGAAGCTCAGCGTGAGCGCGTCGCGCCGCAGCGCCTCGCCGGTTACGGCGTCGAGCAAGACCAGATACGCATCAATCGGCGAGGGCACGCCGTAGAGCAGGACTTGATAAGCCAGGCGCACATCATTGCGCGCGAGAGGGTAATAGGCGAGGCTAGCTTCCGAGCGGCTGTCCACTTCACTCGAAGCGAAGACGACGCGCTCGCGCGCCGCGAGCCGCTCGACGGTTGATGTGACGGGGGCCGTGAGCCGCGCGCCGCAGACGAGCGCGGCACGATGCAAAGCGTCTTCGGCGGAAAGCTGCGGCTCAAGCGCAAGCCCGCGCCGCGCGAGTTGCGGAATGAAGCTGCCCGACACCGAAACCAGTCGCCGTTCATCGTCGAGCGCAAAGAGCATCTCCGAATCGAAGACGCGTAGGCCGTTGACGCGCTGCTCAAGCGCCAGCCGTGTCAATCCCGCATCGCTCTCCATCGCTGCGACGCGCGATTGGTCGAGGTCGGTTTGGTCAATGCCATAGAGCGCGCGGTTCGCTTCGACGAAACGGCGCGCGACCGTCGCCGCATCATCCGATGACGGAGCGGTCAAGCCCTGGCCACGTGAAAACAGGTGGTGCGGCGCGTCAAGCCATTCGTCCCAGCGCAGCGTCGTCTGAGCAATCGTGTTGCGGCTTGCCTTCAGCAATCGCTTTTTCTGTTCGACGTCAACGTTGCGGTTTGCGGGCAGACGGCGTGTGCGCAAATCAAAATCGGGCAGCGCTTCGTAGCCGGCTTCGACGCGGCGCGCGGCATTCGTCACGGCTACGCCTGCCGGCCATTGCGCGGCGATCAGGATGATGACAACGCAGAGAAACGCGGCTCTCGTCGGGGGCGATGCGGTAGCGCGCACAGGAATACTCCTTAACTATCAAGTCCGTTGCTGGAGAGGTGGAACAGAAAGCGAAATCGCAGCAGGAGAATTATACCAGAACCTTTGGGGGTGCAAAGCGAAAAGCGCGCGGGCTTCAACGGCCCGTGAATCGTGCTATCATGCGAACGGCAGATGGGATCGCCTGAAAGGTGAAGGAGGATGCCATGAAAAGGATGGCTCTTTTGATTCCGCTCATTGCTTTCACACTCGTCGCTTCGGCACAGACGCCAACCGTCAATCAACCTGACCCGCCGTTCATCATTCGCTACGCCGGAATCGCCGGGACGGTTATTGTCCACAACTTTAAAACGCCATCCGAGTATCATGACAAATTCAATGGGCCGGAGACGACGACCTACGTCGGTGCGGGCAACGTGGTGCACGTGCCCGAAAGCTACACCTCAAACGAACAGGCATTCCTGGCGCACATGGAAAGCCGGAAGTCAGGGCCGAAGGTCATTGCGCAGATGTTCTTTTGCATGGTTATAGAGAACACGAGCGCAAAGCCGATCAAGGCTCTCACACTTGAGTTGAGAGCTGCTGACCGCGTCAACGGCGATCAGTACGGGCCGTACGAGAAACGCCTGCGAGTCAAAATAAAGTCGAGGCAGAAGCAGACGCTGAACTCAGACATTGCTGTGCCGAATCCTGCCGATAGTTTCTTGCAAGGGGTTTACTCTGAGCAGAACCGATACGACCTGCAACTCGTCGGCGTCGAGTACGCGGACGGCTCGGTCTGGCACCGCCCGTAATGGACATTACGATTGCGCATGATGACCATAAGGACCGTGTGATGATCTCGGCCATCTTACTTGCGGCGGGCGAATCGCGTCGCATGGGCGAGTTCAAACAACTGCTCACATACGCGGGCCGCACATTCGTCGAGAGCTGCGTTGACAGCCTGCTCGCTTCTCGCGTTGATGAAGTGGTTGTCGTCACAGGCCACCGCGACGCCGACGTGCGAAAGGCCGTCGGCGCGCGGCCCGTGCGCTTTGCTTACAACAAAGATTACCGCGAAGGCATGAGCGCGTCGGTTAAGTGCGGCGTCGCCGCTTTAGCGCCTGCGGCCAGAGCGGTGCTCGTGTCGCTGGTTGATCAGCCGCAGATTGATTCGGCCATCATCAATCGCGTCATCGCTGAATACGAGAGGCAGTCGCCCCTCATCGTCATTCCCACCTATGCGGGCCGCAATGGCCATCCGGTCTTGATAGACCTTCGCCTGCGCGACGAGTTGCTGTCGTTCGACCCGACGCAAGGCTTGCGGCAGGTCATTCATTCGCACAGGGCTGACACACTGCACACGGAAGTGGCGACTGAAGCGGTGCTGACGGATTTTGATTACCCCGAAGATTATCAGCGGCTGGTAAAAAACTGAGCCTGGTTACGGACTGCTCACCACTTGTTACTCAACGGCTACTGAGTGCTCATCTAAAAGCAGAAGGCCGAGCGTTGCCCGGCCTTCGCGCTGAAACTGTCTGATTAAATGATCGGTTAAACGGCAATCTTTTCCGAGCGCGCCGCGCGGGCCGCCGCATCGAAGGGAATCACGCGGCGACTGGCCGTGGCCGCCGCTTGCTCGGCGCGCTGGGCGCGCACGTGATATGCCTGCATCGCTAGCTGTGAAGCCAGGATATAACTGTGGCCGCCACAGACATTGCAGTTGCCGTTGTAATCAAGGTAAGTTTTTTGCGCAATAGCATCGTCGCCAGAACAATCGCCGCAGATGATCTGCACGCCCAGGGTTGGAATCTGCGGGCGCGGCATGCGCAGTTGCGACGGGTCTTCTTTGCGCCCCTTGACCACAAACAGCGCTGTTATGCTCAAAGCTAATATCGTTGCCGCGATGATGATCATCATACTCTTTTCCTCGCCTTTCTAAACGCCATCTCCGCGCGGCCCGTACTGCTCGCCGCATCACTTGTACATACGAACGCAACCCGCTTGAAGATTTGCTACGCCGGTTTTATAGCAACGTCTATGCCAGCGGCAAGAATCGCACATCAGCCGGCGCGGCGTGCAAGTTTTTCAATTTGCCGATGCCGTATCGCCGCAAGTTTATATTTGCCTTCAGCTAAATGAGATAAAATTGCGCCGACCTTGCGCAATTCTGCACGACGATATTTCAGTTCCAAGTTTCTACTTGGCCGCGGAAGGGAATTGGCCTGAACGGAAATAAGGCGCACACATAGACGAATTGCTACACGTGCGCCTCATTTGAGCAGTGATAGACGGCTCGGTCAATAAGCCGCAAATTCCTTTAAGGCCGTCTCATTGAGCGGTAAATCCAGAGCAGTATCAACGCGCCGACCAGCGAAAGAATCCAGCTACGGCTCGGCGTGAAATAGCCTTCGCTTCTGGGCGCGCCCCAGCCGATCAAGCGCCCAATCAAGCCGCCGATGATGCCGCCCGCGATGCCGAGCAGAGCTGTCATGAAACAGCCCATCGGGTCGCGGCCCGGCATAATCAAACGGGCCAGCGCGCCGACAATCAGTCCCACAATCAACCAGCCAATGATCTCGCCTATCATATGTCTGCCTCCTTGCGTGCAGGTTGGTATGCGTCTCCGGCCCAGAGGTATGCGCGAGCCGGCATGCGTGTTTGCACTCATTCAAGCGTGGTGGTTCGATCTTATCGTTGCGCTAAATACCTGTCAACGCGATCAACTGCCGCTGCGTTTCAGGTAGAGCCGGTTGCAGGTCTGGCGGATCACGTCGGGGATATTCTTGTTCAGCGCCAGCGCGCGCAGGTCGCGGGTCTGTATGCGATTGAGAAAGCCCAGGCTGATGGCGATGGGCGTGCGCGGGTTGCGTACGAGGTTATGAATGACGACGTAGCCCTTCGTCCAGCCGCGATTCATGCCGATCTGTCGCAGCACGTCTTCGTGGACGGACTTGATCGAAGCGATGTATTCGATCTCGTTATCCGTCAGTCGCGGGTTGCGAATGACCGCCGAGGCGACCATTCGGTTGGGGTCGCGCACCAGGATCAAGCGCGCCTCGCGCGTGCCTTTGATGGCGAGCATCACGCGGTCCTTGATGCTCATCAAGGCGATCTGTTGAAAGACGGGCATGCGCTCGCTGACGATCTGGGTCATCTCCGCCGCGTGAATCTCTTCAACGATACTGGGGATGTCGAGTTGTTCTTCGGGCGCGGGCGGCGTGTCGGCGAACGGCCCGAACTCGCTCTCGTATTCGGTGATGAGCGAATCGTCTATGCCCTCTTCGATGAGGCCGAGGCGGACGAGGTCTTCGATGCCTTCGACCGCGAGCATCTGCTGGCGCTTCTCTTCTTCAGCGCGGACGGCGGCTTCGGCTTCGGCGCGGGCGCGCTGCTCTTCGGCGATCAAGTGCGCGCCGAACTGCTTCTCGAAAAACTCCTGGCGAACTTCGCTGGCGCGGCGTTCGGCTTCAAAGGTGCGCGCGGGGTTGGCAAGTATCGCTTCGATGATGCCGGGCGCGCGGATCAGGCTCTGCTGCTTGAGCGAGATGGCTTCGATGACCGCAGAGTCTTGCGTGCGTTGTGCGAGGATGACGAGCGCCGAATCGGGCGTCGCGCGATTGAAGACTGCCGCTTCGATCACCGGGCGCGGCGCGCGCGACCACAGGCAGAGGAAGCCGAGCACGTCGGGCGGCGCGGCGGGGTCTGCGGCAAGCGCCGCGAACGATTCCGGCGAGAGCGTGTCGAGCGAGGCCGCCGCCGTGTTGCGCACGCCGGGGTCTATGTCGCGGCTCAAGGTAACGAGCGATTCAAGCAACTCTTCATTGCTGAATGGCAACAGGCCGCGCGCCGCTGCCATCTTGATTGTGGGCGGCGCACTACCCGAACGAATGCTGTCGAGAATCTGATTGGAAATGGCTGCTCCGAGACTGTTCAATAGCTGATGGGCGGGAGCTGCTTGCGCGGGGACCGGCGACGACGGGAATGTACTACAGGCTCAGGTGATGTTCAATTGTTTCCTCAAAGGAGGCAAGAGACAGGAAGCAGGAAGCAGGAAGCAGGTGGGATACTCGTACAAACGTAGAAGGCAGCAGGCGATGATTTGACGACCACCAGCCTGCTGCCCTCGCTGTTTCTAACTGCCTCCTGCCTCCTGCTTCCTGCCTCCTGATTACTATACGCCGCAGCACTTCTTATACTTCTTGCCGCTGCCACAGGTGCAGAGATCGTTACGACCGACGCGCGGGCCTTTGTGGCGCATCGGCTTGGCGGCTTCTTCTTCGCCGCCGGCAAAGGCGGTCTCGTTGGCTTTGGTGAAAGCGACGCGACCGCGACGCTGGCGGCGGCGGCGCTCAAGCAGTTGCTGCTCGACCGGCGCGCTGATCTGGACTTGAAAGTTGAACAGATAACGCACCGTGTCCGTGTCTATGCGTTCGAGCATCGCCTGGAACAGCCCGAACGATTCGCGCTTGTATTCGACCAGCGGGTCTTTCTGGGCATAGCCGCGCAGGTGTATGCCTTCCTTCAAATGGTCGAGCGCGAGCAGATGATCTTTCCACTGCGCGTCAACGATGTTGAGCATGATGTAGCGCTCAAGGTTGCGCATCGCCTCGACGCCGACCTGCACTTCTTTCTCGGCGTACTTGGCTTCGAGCCGACGCCACAACTCTTCGTGCGCTTCTTCGGTGCCCAGCTCTTCCAGGCGTAGACCTTCCTGATCCACGTCGAAGTTGTAGATCTTGCGCATCTCGTCTTTGAACCCGACGAGGTCCCATTCGTGCGCAGGCTGCTCCTTCGGCATGTACTGATCTATCAGCCCGACCAGCAAGTCTTCGGCGCGGCCCAGTATGTCTTCGCGCTGCGCCTCGGCCTGCTTCTCCGGCGTCTCGCCGTAGTAGCCTTCGAGCAGTTGGCGGCGAATCGTGTAGATCGCCTCGCGCTGCTTGTTCATCACGTCGTCGTATTCGAGCAGCCGTTTGCGTATCGAGAAGTTGTGCGCCTCGACCGACTTCTGCGCGCCTTCGATGCGCTTGCTCACCAACCCCGATTCAATCGGCACGCCCTCTTCCATGCCGAGCCGCAGCATCAGGTTCTTGATGCGCTCGCCGCCGAAGATGCGCATCAGGTCGTCTTCGAGCGACAGGTAGAAGCGCGACGAGCCGGGATCGCCCTGGCGGCCCGAACGCCCGCGGAGCTGATTGTCAATGCGGCGGGATTCGTGC